>Ga0070658_10002148_pt1 | contig 16532 bp, 18 predicted proteins | sample KBSC13metaG_FD_64664 | JGI IMG/M metagenome (GOLD analysis project Ga0070658, IMG submission 64664) | Corn rhizosphere microbial communities from Kellogg Biological Station, Michigan, USA - KBS C1-3 metaG | ecosystem: Host-associated > Plants > Roots > Rhizosphere > Soil ...
GAACAAGGCCTCACCTTTACTGACTATCTCGCCCTTCCGCACTATCATCCTACCTTTGCGGAAGCTTGGTCTCGTGCGGTGGAGGATATTTACGAGGCTCAGCAGCCTAAATAGATCAGCCATCCTTACCCCAGCGCACCGCCAGCACACCATTTACGAAAAGCTGGAGCGGGTGATACAGCATGATGGGCAGCAGGATGAGCGAGAGGGCGGGGGAACGGCCAAAGATGAGCGCGGCCAAAGGGACGCCCATTGCCAGCGTTTTCTTCACGGAGCAGAAATAGGCGGCGATGGAATCCTCCCGATTCAGTTTCAGCAGCTTGCACGCAGCACCCACCAGCAGGGACATGCCGGTAAAAAGAATCACCACCACCAGAATGGTGAGGCTCGTTTCCGTGAATCCGTGTTTGTGCCAGATGTTTTCCTTCACGGAATCACAGAAGGCTGAGTACACGATGAAAACGATCACCGCATTACTGATGCGGGTGAACCATGCCTTGTTGGCATCTGCCCAATGTTTCAGGAGTGGCCGAAGCAGCATGCCCATGGTGAATGGCAGCAGTGTGAGTAGCATGATTTTAAGCAGCAGGGTGCCAAAGCCGCTGGAGGATTGCCCCGTCCCCTGCATCAGCAAATGAACGAGAAAGGGAGTAAAGATCACTCCGAGGATATTGGATAAAGCAGCGTTGAAGAGCGCCCCCGGCGTATTTCCCCTGGCTACGGCCGTAAGAACCACGGAGGTGGAAATTGTGGAAGGGAGGACACAGAGGAAAAGGAAGCCGTCACGAATCGCTTGAGGCTCACTTTTCCAAATACCGGGAACAATTCGATCCAATGCCAATCCCACCAACGGAAAGATGATAAAAGTGAACGCCTGGATAATGGAATGAAGCCGCCAGTTCCCTGCGCCGCTGCGGATTTTCTCAAAGGCGAGCGACAGCCCTTGGAGGAATAAAATGAGGGCGATACCGCCATTGTTTACATAATCCGGGTTGATCCATCCACCCCGGGCTCCGCCATCTGGAAAAACAAAGGCAGCCACCACTGCGAGGACCAGTGCTAAAAGAAAGCCATTTTTCCTGCCCCATGAAATCAATGCCTCTCTCATCTGCTCAAACTATGAAACCGGGCAAGACGAGGAACAAGTATGATTAGAAGTTGGGCAAAACGCCTGTGGAATTTCTGCGGATTTGCTTTCTGCATCTTTATGAAAAACGGGAAAAAACTGTGAATCCCATATTCCATCAGGGTTTCATGGCATAAAGACGCATGGCATGTGCCCTGCGATCAATCATTCAGCCCAAGTGGGCATAACATTATGAAAACAAACACACTACTAAGCCGCTGCAGCGAACGTTGGGCCATGAAATCCGGTAAAATCGGATGGATTCTCCTATGGCTCATTGGCGTGCCGGTGCCAGTTCTGTTGATTTTCTTCCTGCTCCGGGGTTGTAAGTGATTGCTTCCCTCCCCACGTTGAGGAAAGGGGCAGCCGCATTCCTTGTGAATTTCAGAACAAGAAATGACTTTACAATGGAAAGTGGCTGGGTAGCTTTCGCGCCCCGGTCGCTCCTGCGGCAGTCATCCCAACCATCTTCTGTCATGAAAGTTCTCTCTTCTCTCGCCTCCGCGAAACGTCGCCACGCTGATTGCCAAGTCGTGAAGCGCAAAGGAACTGTTTACGTTATCTGCAAGTCGAACCCTAAGTTCAAGGCCCGCCAAGGTGCCACCGTCGGCACCCGTCTCTCGAAGAAGGGCGTTAAGTAATTCGACTGCTGCTGGAGAAGATCCAGCTTTTACGAGGGAGCGGCCACACGGCCGCTTTTTTCGTGCCCAAATCAGACTGCTGCCAGCCGTTCCAAAATCCTCCCCGCGGCAAAGATGCCAAAGCTGGCGGTGACGTGGGTGGCGGTTCCATAGCCGGAAGCGCAGTTCAGCCTCATATCCGCATTCACCGGGCGCTCTGTAGAGACGCTGCCGTCACATTGCGGAAAATAAGGGGGCTCATCTGAATACACTGCATCGATGCCCAGTGGTGTGGGTTGCGCATTTGGAGCGATTTTAGGAAAGCCATGATCATTTCTCAGCGTGCGGCGCAGTTGCCCCAGCAAGGCGTCTTTTCCGCTGAATGCCAGATCAGTCATTTTGATCCGTGATGGATCGCGCCGCCCACCCGCGCCGCCACAGGTGACGGTGATGATGCCTCGCCGGTGGCACTCTGCGATGAGGAGTGCCTTGTGTTTCATGGTATCGATGGCGTCCACTACCGCATCGAAGCCCTGATCAAGAATGGCTGCTGCGTTTCTCTCCGTAAAAAAGGTCTGCTGGACCTGAATGTCGCACGCAGGATGGATGGCGAGTGCTCGCTCTGCCATGGCATCGGTTTTTTGCCGCCCTATTTGACCATCCATCGCGTGGAGCTGGCGGTTCACATTCGTGATACAGATCTCATCCAGATCCACTAGGGTGAGATGACCGATGCCGGAGCGGGCGAGAGATTCCACTGCCCACGAACCCACACCCCCTACACCGATGACGGCGACGCGGGCATTAAGAAAGCGTTCCAGCGCGGCCTGCCCGTAGAGCCGGGCAATGCCGCCGAAGCGGATGAGGGAGTCTGAATCTGGCACGGGATTAGAGATGGCCACAAACTCACACGGCGATGCCCGCCATTGCAAGCGCTGCAAAGATTTTGAAATCCACCAGCACCCCCTCCTGCTCCCTGCTTTTCAACCAGGCCCGCAGTTCCTTGAGGGGCAGGTGATGGACGGTGATATTTTCCGATTCTGTTCCGCCGCCATTCGTTTCACGTGTGAGGCCGCTGGCGTGGAAGAGGTGGATGCATTCCGAAGACATGCCGGAGGAAGTCGGGGAAATGCCCAGTAGGTCCACATTTTCAGCACGATAGCCTGCTTCTTCCAATAATTCACGCTTGGCGGTTTCCGCCAGAGACTCGCCGATGAATTCCGGCTCATCACCCACGATGCCTGCCGGAATTTCGATCACGCGCTTTTGCAGGGGAATGCGGAATTGCTCTACCAGGAGGATTTCCTGAGCCGGAGTGATCGCGAGAATGCCTACGCAGGTATCAGATTGAGGGCGTCGAACGAAGTCCCAGGTGCCGGTGCGGTATAAAGTCAGCCACGGGGTTTCAAAAAGTGTCTCAGTGTTAGGCATAAAATTGAACAAACGATGGAATGGGAACGTAGATATGCCAAAGTGGCTGCGCTCTGATGTCTCGTTACGATTTCCAAATTCCCATTACCTTCAAGCATCGTATCATTTTCTCCAGAGATGTGTTCTCGATGGATAATCCAGTGGTAGCAGATGTGCTGGCGGAATCCGCCGGGCGACGTGTCATTGTATTCATTGAGAATGCATTAGCGGCAGCTTGGCCGAAGTTGGCGGATGAGATCGCCATTTATTGTTCTCCACTGGATCTGGATTACCGGGGAGTGACCATCCTTCAGGGAGGGGAGCCCGCAAAGGCGGATGAAACGGTCGTAAAAGCCGTGTGGAAAACCTTGGATACGGAACATATTGACCGTCATTCATATGTCATGGCCATCGGAGGCGGAGCATTTCTGGATGCCGTAGGCTATGCGGCTGCCACTGCTCACCGGGGGGTTAGGTTGATACGTTTTCCCACGACCACACTTTCCCAATGTGACAGTGGGGTGGGCGTGAAGTGCGGGATCAATGGCTTTGGAAAAAAGAACTGGATCGGCTCCTTCAGCGTCCCCTTTGCCGTGGTGAATGATTTCGCGTTTTTGGCCACTCTTCCTTTCAGTGAGCAGAGAGCGGGCTTGATCGAGGCTGTGAAGGTCGCCTTGGTGAAAGATGCGGAATTTTTCGCATGGATTGAGGCAAACGTGGATTTGCTGTCCACTTTGGAGCCTGCTGCGCTGCAAGAGTGTTTGGAAAAATCCGCGTGGCTCCACGCGCGCCACATCGCGGAAGGTGGAGATCCATTCGAGTCTGGGTCCAGCAGGCCACTGGACTTTGGCCATTGGGCGGCGCACAAGTTGGAGGCTCTGATGTCTTATCGATTGGGGCACGGGCAGGCAGTGGCGGTGGGATTGGCCCTCGATACTCTCTATTCTGCGCGGAAGGGGTTTTTGAAATTCGGCATTGCCTCCCGGGTGTTGGATTTATTGGAAAAACTGGGGATGGATTTGTTCCACCCTGCGCTTGATTGGCTGGATGAACAGGATCGCAGGCGGGTTTTCGCAGGCTTGGATGAATTTCGCGAGCATCTGGGCGGTGAACTGACTGTCCTGCTGCTAGAGGGCATCGGGCAGGGGATGGATGTCCATGAATTGGACGAAGGCCTGCTTTCCCAATGCATTGACGAATTGAGGACAAGGTGGGAAAGCCATAGCTGATGTAAGGATCGTGCTTGTAATCTTTTAAAAGGCACGGGTAATAGTCTCCACCATGCGTCTACGTCCTTTTCTCAGTATTTTGCTGATTTCAGCTCTGTCCCCCCAGCTTCATGCTGCGCTTACCCTTGATCCCAAGAACGGCGCGGCTAATGCATCCAGTGCGTCTCTAAGCACTGCTACTTCCGGCCCGATCAAGGAAGCGATGGACGCTTTCAAGGCGGGTGAAGTAAAGAAGGCTGTGGATATCGCCAAGCCTCTGGCGGAAAAGGGGGATCCAGATGCTCTTTACCTTCTCGGTTATGCTTCGGAAACCGGCAAGGGTCTGGAAGCTTCCCGTGACAAGGCGCTGGAATACTACCGCAAGGCGACTGATCTGAAGCAGCGCGATGCCCGTTATCGTCTTTCTTTCATCCTGCTTGCTTCCGACAAGAAGGAAGAGCGTGCAGAAGCGCTGAAAACTCTGGAATCTGCTACCAAGGATGATCCTGCAGTGGCTGGCCGTATTCTCGGCGAAGCCTATCTCCGTGGTCTTGTAGGTGAGAAGCCGGATGCAGACAAGGCCATCTCGTGGTGGCAGAGTGCCGCTGATGCCGGTGACAAGCCGTCCCTGGTGCTGATCGGCAGCTTTTATGAAGGCCAATACGGGTTTCCTGAGAAAAAGGATTTCAAGAAATCCATCGCATCCTACCAAAAGGCTGCTGAGTTCGGCGATGGTGGAGCCATGGCTTCTTTGGGCTCTCGCCTGCTGAGCGGTGATGCTTCCATCCGCAACGAAGCGGAAGGCCGCCGCTGGCTCCAAAAAGCCATCGATGCCAAACAATATGCGGCTTACCTCGTCCTGGGTGACTATGAGGAAAACGTGAAGAAGGATCTCAAGGCTGCCCTTAACGAATACGAGAAAGGAAAGGATGCCGGCCAAGCGGAGTGCACTCTCCGTTGCGCTGATTTCTACATCGAAGGAAAAGGCATCGAAAAGGATCTTTCCCGTGGCATCACCCTACTGGAAAAGGCAGCTGAAGCAGGAAACGGCACAGCCCACTACCGCTTGGCCGTTTATAAGCTCAATCAGGAAAAGCCGGATATCACTGCTGGCTACAATCATTTGATCTCCGCTGCCAGCACCGGCTTGGCTGAGGCGCAGAATGAACTGGCCCTCTTCTATCTGGGAGGAAAACTGGGTGTGGCAGATGCTCCGGCCGGTGTCGCATGGTTGACACTTGCTGCCAAATCCGGCTACCCGCAGGCCCAGAACAATCTCGGCGCACTTTATGAGCGTGGTGCAGGTGTGGAACAAAACTTCACCACTGCTGGCCAACTCTACGCGATGGCTGCCAATAAGGGCAATGGCCCGGCTACCTTCGCTCTCGCCCGCCTTGTTTCCGCAGGCGCAGGCACCAAGGCAGATCCTTTGAAGGCATGGGCCTTCGCCTCCCTGGCTGATGAGCGGGGTGTGGGAGATGCCAAGGCGTTTGCTGCGGAACTGGCTTCCAAGTTCGATGCCACCCAACTCGCCGCTGCCAAGAAGACTCTGGAAGACATCAAGGCAGGCAAGTCTGATCAAGCGCCTGCTCCTGCCAAGCCGGCTGCTCCAGCAAAGGCTCCCGAACCGGCAAAGCCTGCTGCCGCAAAGCCCGCTCCGAAAAAATAATTTAAATCCCTTTGATTTCACGGGCAGTGGTTCATTCGTGAGCTGCTGCCCGTTTTTTGTGCCACCTCCGCATTTGACCATCCGCAGTCTGCTCCTCACACTGGTGCCAGTGAAAGTATTGGTCACCGCAGGCCCTACCCGGGAACCGATTGATCCCGTGAGGTTTTTATCGAACCGCTCATCGGGAAAAATGGGCTATGCCTTGGCAGAAGCCTTTATCAAGGCGGGGCACAGCGTGCTCCTTGTTTCCGGGCCTACCCATTTGGATGTACCGGATCATGTGGATTTTCTTCCCGTCGAGACTGCGGCGGAAATGCACCAGGCTGTAGGGTCTTACATCGGACGCATGGATGTGGCGGTTTTTGTCGCTGCTGTGGCGGATTACACCCCCGCTCATGTGGAACCACACAAAATCAAAAAATCCGGCGATACCCTGACGCTGGAACTAGTCCGCACGCCAGACATTCTGGGCTCTGCCCGTGGTCCATTTAATTTCAAGGGAACACTGATCGGTTTCGCCGCGGAAACTGAAAACGTAGAGGCAAATGCCCGCGCCAAGCTCATGAGCAAGGAGTGCGATCTGGTGATCGGAAACGATGTTTCCCGCAAGGACATGGGTTTCGATTCGGAGAACAATCAGGTAATACTTGTCTATCCGGACCGGGTCGTTTCCCTGCCCGCCGATACGAAACATCATCTGGCCCATCACCTGGTGGATGCCATCATTGAAATACATACTCTTAAATCATGACTGATCTCGAACTCGCCACCCAGGCCGCTCTCGAAGCGGGTAAACTGCTTCGCGCAAATTTCGGCACCGAGGCCGTGGTGGATGAAGCTCTGCACCACGACATCAAGCTGGCCCTCGACAAGGAATCTCAAACACTGATCACCGATATTCTGCTGGGAGCTCGTCCAGGTGATGCCCTCTACGGTGAGGAAGGTTTGGCAGGAAAGCAGGAGTCGGAGCGCCAATGGATTGTCGATCCCATTGATGGCACAGTGAATTTCTTTTATGGCATTCCCCACTTCTGTGTCTCCATCGCCCTGCGCGTGGCTGGCGAAATCGTCGTGGGAGTGATCCACGATCCGATGGTGGGAGAAACTTGGACCGTGGAGAAAGGGAAACCTGCTTACCTGAATGGAAAAGAAATCTCCGCCAGCAAGCGTACCAAGCTGGAAGAGTCGATTCTCTTCGTAGGCTGCGGCAAGGATGGTGAGGCGCTTCGCATCGGCATGGAGCGTTTTCAGAAAGCATCACTCCGCGCACGCAAGATGCGCATGATGGGTTCCGCTGCTCTGGGCATGGCCTACATTGCATGCGGCCGCCTGGATGCGTATGTGGAATCCCGCATTTCCCTGTGGGACATCGCCGCAGGTCAACTCTTGCTGGAAACTGCAGGGGGGCAAGTGAGCCTCACTCCTGCCGATGTGCCGGATGCCTGGGCCATCGTCGCTACGAATGGCCTCATCCCCATCGAGGAAATCCTCTGATTATTATCCCTGACCTTTCGTCTTATTCATGACTGGCATCGGCTACGACGTTCATCGCTTCGCAGAAAATCGTCCCCTCGTCCTTGGCGGCGTGACCATTCCCCATACCCATGGGTTGGAAGGGCACTCCGATGCGGACGTGCTCAGTCATGCGATTGCGGATGCCGTATTGGGTGCGATGGGGCAGCCGGACATCGGCTTCTTTTTTCCTCCGGGGGATCCCTCCTGCAAGGATATCTGCTCTTTGAGAATTCTGGAAAAATGCCGTGAGTTGGCAGATGAACTGGGACTGAGAATCATCAATGTGGATTCCACTCTGGTGGCGGAAGCGCCCAAAGTACTTCCTCACCGGGATGCCATGCGGGGCAATATCGGTGAAGCTTTGGGAATTCGCCCGGAGCGGGTGGGCATTAAAGCAACGACCAACGAAACCATGGGCTTCGTGGGGCGAAGGGAAGGAATCGCAGCGATGGCAGTGGCAGAAGTGCAGGAGAAATAAATCGTCCCGTACACCAATCTCTCCGGCCTGAAGATTCAGAGCTGGAACGAGGACAATTGCGCCTGTACGCGCCCGCCGATGGTTTCAGCGAGAGAGTTTTCACCCTCAGCTCGCAGGAATTCGCAATAGTTTGAGGCTACGGCGTCCAGATCATCGGCATACTCAGCTCCCAAGGCTTCAAAGCTGGCTAAGGATTTTTCAAAATGGCGACGGGCCCAGGTCCGGTCTCCGGTATCGAGTAAGGCCAACGCCAAATTATTGTGGGATTGGGCAGTATCCGGGTGGTTTTCGCCCAATGCTTTGCGGCGGGCTTCCAGCGCCATCATGTGCATTTCCCGCGCCTGTTCAAAATAGCCTGCCGCTTGGTATAGTGCTCCCAAGTTATTGGAAACGCATGCTGTTTCCTCATGATCTGCCCCGTATTGTTCGTGCAGGATCTCCAGAGAACGGAGGAAATTGGTTTCGGCAGAGTCCAGATCTCCGGCAGCTTTTTTGAGGAAGCCGATGTTGTTGGCGATGGATGCAATGTCCAGAATGAGAGGCGGCTCGTGCCGCTCGAAGTAAGTGATGGCCTGCGTCCACATCGCGGCGGCCCGTTCCGGGTTCCCCAGCGCATCCTGGGCTGCCCCGAGGGCTGCGTAAAGGCGTCCAATTTGGGCGGTCCGGCCGGGATGATTGTCCAATTGATCGATGGCCTGCCGATAATCATCGCGTGCCTGCTCGTATCGGCCCAGAAAGCGGGCGATTTCCCCACGCAGTTCCAGAGCATCGGCAAAGGCATCGATGCTATCAGGATCACTCCCCAGCAGTCGTTGCGTTTTCTCAACCGCCGCAGATGCGGCGTGATAAGCCTCTTCGTAATTGCCAGCGGCGATCAGCGATTCAGCTCGCTGCCGCATGAGTGATAATAAATTGACAGTGGGGGAATCCATGGGTTTTGGAGCAGGGGCATTTTATTCATCACTTTGCAGTGATGACGAGCGGAAATCTTTATTTGGAGAAAGTCGCTCGACAAGTCCTTTCCGATTGGCTGGCAGTGAACCCAAAGCATCGAGCAAGGAGGCATGAGATCGTCTCTCCGAGTGATGAACCCCCAAGAGGCGAGTCAGTTCCTTTTCAAAGTGATTCAGCGCCCGGAGACTGGCTCCGGCCTGATCGATATGATCCAGTGCACGCTGCAGCAGATCATGCATTTCCGGCTCCGGGTGCTCCGGCTCCATGGCGGATTCCATTAGTTGGCAACAGTAGGCAGCCAGCAGGATGGAGTCATAGTTTTTACGCAGCCCTTCACGCCATTGGTGAATGACCACTTCACGCAAAAGATGCAGTTCCCCCCGCTTGGCGGGTAAAATGGAGATTTCCCCGCCGAAGAAGAGATCGAGTTTTCCGGCGAAGGGGTTCCCGGGTTTGCGGGCGCCGCGAGCCACGGTTTTGAGCAAGCCGTTTTCCGCAGTCAGCCAGTGCACAATCAGGCTGGTATCCGTCAGACGGGTAAGCCGGAGAATGATGGCGTGTGTTGGCTGCACCATGGGAGGGTGAATGATTGAGAGGGAAATGGCGATTCTTTCTCAAACGCTGGATTGTGTCCCGCTACCTGCCGTCTTAAATACCCGGTATGGATTTTGAAACATTGACCGAATGGGCGGATGAAGAACTGAAGGCACTGGTGAAAATCCTGCCACCGGATGTGAAGAAAGCAGCCGAAACCGTGTCCGTTTCTTTCGAGGAAAAGCCAGGAACCGGCACTTATGATGAACAGTTGGAGGGCGACGAGCTCGGTCTTTTCGAAGGGCCAACGGTAGAGGATGACGCCGGGCCGGAAGAACTTTCCCGCATCCGCCTGTTTCTCGGCAATCTGTGGGAATGGTCCGGTAAGGAGGAGCACGATTTCCGGGATGAGGTGGGCACGACTTTCCTGCACGAACTTGGGCACTACCTCGGCTGGGATGAGGACGATGTGGCTGCCCGTGGTCTGGAATAAGAATTTCCCTTTTCTCGACGCCATTTGCTGCTAGCTAGAAGAGAACGTTTTATCCCCATACCATGGACATATTCGGATTTATCAAAGGTGAGTTGCTGGAAATCATCGAATTCAATGACGACTCACGCGATACCCTGTCGTGGCGTTTTCCTGATGATGACAAGGCGATCAAAAACGGCGCCCAGTTGATTGTGCGGGAGAGCCAGCAGGCACAATTCGTTTATTTGGGCCAATACGGGGATACTTTCAGTCCCGGCAAACACTCTCTGGTCACAGACAACATCCCCGTTCTCACCAAGCTGAAAGGCTGGAAATACGGGTTTCAATCTCCGTTCAAGGCGGACGTTTATTTCGTCACCACCCGCCTCTTCACCGGGAACAAGTGGGGAACGTCAAACCCGATCATGATGCGGGACAAGGATTTCGGCGTTGTCCGGCTGCGATCCTTCGGCACATTTGATTTCAAGATCGTGGACGCCCCTGTTTTCCTGAAGGAAGTCGCAGGAACGGATCAGCATTTCCGCTTGGATGAATTCGCGGACACCATGCGCTCGCGGATCGTGAGTGTTTTCAGTGACGCGCTGGCGTCCTGTGGTGTTCCAGCATTGGATGTGGCGGCCCGTTACACTGAGCTGGGAGATGCATTGTTGCCGCTTATCAATCCTCAGACGGTTTCGAAATATGGCATCGAGATCACCAGCTTCATCGTGGAAAACGTTTCCGTTCCACCGGAGGTGGAGGCTGCGATCGACAAGCGTTCCAGCATGGGCGCGATCGGGAACCTCAATGACTACGTGAAATTCCAAATGGCGGAATCCATGACCAAGGGCGGCGATGGCGGTGCGAATGCTGCCATGCCAGCCCAAATGGCGATGGGCTTCGGCCTTGCCCAGGAAATGGTGAAACAGATGCAGGCCACCCCGCCGCCACTACCTGCCGGTGCTGCTGCCGCTCAAGGTCTGCCGGAATTGCTCAGCCCCGCGCAAGCTGGAGAACTTCTGGGTGTTTCTGAAGCGGACGTGATTTCCTCCATTGAGGCAGGTGATCTAAAGGGCAAGAAAATCGGCAGTGCCTACCGCATCACGCGGGCTGCTCTGGATGCCTTCCTTGCGGAATGATCCACCTCCATGGCTGAAGTCAGTGCACTGAAAAAGCATCCCTGCCCGGAATGCGGAGGGGATGCGGAATGGAATGCGGCGAAGCAGGCGCTGGCCTGTCCCTACTGCGGCACCATCGTGCCATGGACGGAAGGGGAGGATGCGCTGGGAGCCCCCATCATCGAGCACCCACTGGAGGCCGCGTTGGCATCCGTGGGAGATGAGAATCGTGGTCTGCAGGAGGAAAAGAAATCGGTAAAATGCGAGAGCTGCCACGCCATCAGTGTCTTCGATGCCACCCGTGTGGCACAGCGCTGTGATTTCTGTGGCTCTCCTGCCATTGTGCCGGTGGAAGACATGCAGGATCTCATCACGCCGGAGAGTCTGCTGCCCGCCGTAGTTTCCGCCAATCATGTGCGCGATGCGCTGCGCCAGTGGTATAGCTCCCGGTGGTTTGCGCCGAACAAGCTGAAGCGTGCTGCACTAACAGACACCTTGCGCGGCATTTATTTGCCATACTGGACCTTCGATGCACAGGTGGATGCCTCATGGACCGCGCTTTCCGGATATCATTATTATGTGACTGAGGAGGGCCGGGATTCCGAAGGACGGACGGTGAGCCGACAGGTGCAGAAGACGCGCTGGGAGCCGAGTGCGGGCGAACTATCCCACTTTTTTGACGACGATCTCGTGCCGGGAACCGTGGGAGTGAAACTCGATCTTTTGCGCAAGGTGGAGCCGTTTCCCACACTGCAGGATTTGAAGGCGTATGCGCCGGAATATGTGCGTGGCTGGACGGTGGAACGCTATCAGGTGGATCTCCGGCAGGCCTCCAGCCTGAGCAAGCAGCAGATGGATGCCGCCATCGAGAGAATGTGCGCCAATGATGTGCCGGGAGATGTTCATCAGGATCTGCGGGTTTCCTCCATCTATCAGGGTAGGACCTTCAAGCACATCCTCGTGCCGGTATGGCTGGCCACTTATAATTATGGGGCCAAGTCTTTCCAGGTCATCATCAATGGCTACACCGGGAAAATCGCTGGAGAGCATCCGCTGAGCTGGGTGAAAATTTTCTTCGCCATTCTTGGAGTGATCGCCGTGATCGCGATCATCGCGCTGTTGAAAAATTCCTAAGGGGCAAGGGAGTGGGTTTCCAAATCAGCTCTTCTTGCGGCGGATTCAGCATTGTCACGTCGCCTTCCCCCGCGTAGGCAGAGCGGCAGATGCTTGATTCGCTTCAGAAAACGAATGCGTGCCCGGTTACTGGACGTCAGGAAGCGGCAGAAGCTGCTGTGGCGTGCATCGAGGCACGGCTGTCAGCGGGGCAAAGATGGAATCCCACGGGCGAAGATCTCACGTGGTTGGGGCGCCTGGCATGGCGGAATCATGCTCGCTGCATCGCACGGCTTCTGTGGAAATCCCTGGAAGTCATCGATGCCCGCTCTGTCTCTACGGCAGATGATGTTTTCGACGCCTGTGTGCAGCATCTGCGGATGGGAACGAATGGTGGGAATATCCGTTCCTTGTTGACTGTTTTCGCTCCAGCGGATGCTTCGGGAAATGGCATCCGCATCTGGAATCCCCAACTCATCCGTTATGCGGGTTACCGTCATGCCGATGGCTCTATCCTGGGTGATCCTGCCCAGTGTGATTTCACCGAGCGGGTGCAAGCTCTGGGATGGCAGGCGCCACGGCAGCGGAGCGATTTCGATATCCTGCCATTGGTGATTTCCATGCCGGGAGGTAAGCCCGTCATTTATGAATTACCTCAGGACGCGGTGCTGGAAGTGCCGATCTCCCACCCGGATCTTCCATGGTTCCGGGAATTGAACTTGAAATGGCATGCACTGCCGGTGATTTCGGATATGGCGATGGTGGCAGGAGATCTGCGTTTCACCGCCGCACCTTTCAGCGGCCATTACATGGGAACGGAAATCGCATCGCGGAATTTTGGCGATGAGAGCCGCTATAACCTCCTACCTGTGGTGGCTGATAGAATGGGGCTGAACCGTTCCAGGCGTTCCCAGCTTTGGAAGGATCGTGCCTTGGTGGAGCTGAATACAGCCGTCCTGCATTCATTCCAGAAAGCGGGGGTAACGATGATCGATCACCACACGGCCTCACAGCAATTCATGCAGCACCTTCGTAACGAGGAGGAAAGGGGCCGCGCCGTGCCGGGTGATTGGTCATGGCTGGTGCCCCCGATGTCCGGCTCCGCCTGCCCGGTGTTTCATCGCTACTACGATGATTCGCGTCCGGAGCCTGCCTTTGTCATCCAGACTCCTGCGTGGGAATCAGGCGATTGATTCGCCCGCCTTGCGGATGGCTGCCGGATAGAGGCGGTGCTCCACGATTTGAATGCGGGCGTGCAGACTCTCGGCAGTATCGTTTGGGAAAATCTGCACAGCTTCCTGCAGAATGATCGGTCCGGTATCCATGCCGTCATCCACATAGTGAACGGTGCAGCCGGCCTCTGAGACGCCTGCTTCCAGTGCCTGTTTCCAGGATTCCAAACCTGGGAAGGCAGGAAGCAGGGAAGGGTGGATATTGAGAATGCGGCTGGGGAATGCCTCCAGCAGCGGGCGTTTCACGAGACGAAGGAAACCTGCGAGGCATACCAGCTCCACTCCTGCGGCTTTCAGCCGCGCAGCGGTTTCCTGTTGGGCTTCCTCCGGGTATTTGGTGCGGAAGCCGCCGCAGTCGATGATCCCCGTTTCGATGCCATGTTTTTTCGCTCGTTCGAGGATGTAAGCTCCCGGATTGTCAGAAAGAACCAGGCCGATCCTCGCGTCCAGCGTCCCCGCCTCGATCGCATCGAGAATCGCCTGCATGTTTGAACCAGAACCAGAACCGAGAATACCGAGCACCATGCGCTTTGGTTGCCTACCGGCGGGATAAAGCCAAGCCCTGATTCTTCGTGCCCCATGGCTTTTCCGTTTGCTGGATGGCCCGTTGGCAGCTATCCGCTTAGTCATGCACGACGCACGAATCGACGCTCTCGCCCGCCAACTGGTCCGTTACTCCACGTCGCTCCAAAAAGGGGAGAAAGTATTGATCGATCTTTATGATGTGCCGGAGTCCATCGGCCTTGCCTTGATCCGCGAGGCCCGCGCGAAAGGTGCGTTTCCGATCATCCGCGTTCATCAGAGCCGCCTGACCCGGGAAATGATGAAGGGCGCTCAGGAAGAGCAATACGCTACGATTTCCAAGAACCTGCTGGCGGAAATGCAGGACGTGCAGGCCTATATTGCCGTGCGCGGCGGCGTAAACATCGCAGAGAATTCAGATGTGCCAGCAGACAAGATGCGCCTGGCCATGAAGCACATGCGCCCGGTGCTGGATCATCGCGTAAAGAAGACCAAGTGGTGTGTGCTCCGCTGGCCCAGCCCATCCATGGCGCAGCAGGCCAGCATGAGCACGGAGGCCTTCGAGGACTTTTACTTCAAGGTCTGCCTCTTGGATTACAAGGCTCTCGTCCCCTCGATGAATGCGCTGAAGAAGCTGATGGATGCCACGGATCGCGTGGAGTTGAAAGGCCCCGGCACGGATCTGAAATTCTCTATCAAGGGTATCAATTCGATCATTTGCGGCGGCAACTACAACATCCCGGATGGTGAGGTCTTCACCGCACCAGTGCGTGATTCCGTGGAGGGTTACATCAGCTATAATGCGCCGACCATCTATCAAGGCATCGCGTTCGATGGCATCCGCCTCGAGTTTTCCAAGGGCAAGATCGTGAAGGCAGAGGCCGGATCGAAGACCAAGGCACTGAACAAGATTCTCGATACCGACGAGGGTTCCCGCTACATCGGTGAATTCGCTCTGGGCTTCCACCCGGAGATCCGCGAGCCGATGCGTGACATTCTCTTCGATGAAAAGATCGCCGGTTCCTTCCACTTTACACCAGGCCAAGCCTATGACGATGCAGACAATGGAAACCGTTCCCAAGTCCATTGGGACATGGTGAACATCCAGCGCAAGGACTACGGCGGCGGTGAGGTCTGGTTCGACGGTAAACTGATCCGCAAGGACGGTGTCTTCCTGCCGAAGTCACTGGCCAAGCTGAATGGCTAAATCCTTCTCAGCAGGATGGCCGTGCTGTCCCGGCTGAGTGTTGTTTAAAAGTGCTGCCGCATCAAAAGGTGAGGCAGCACTTGAAATTTTCAGGGCTTCTTGGGCGCGGCAGGCTTCGCATCCTTGGCGGGGGCGTCCTTCACATCCACATTGGCGGCAGTCATCGTGTATTGGATGGTCACTTTCGAGCCGACTTTGAGATCGCCTTTTACTTTGGTATCCGCAGTGCGGGCGATCTCCCATTTTTCCTCACCTTTTTGAACGACGATCTTGGTATCGGTGAGTTCCAGCACCGGGCCGGTGACCTGATAGCTGCCCGCAAAGGCAGAGGAAGCGAGACAGAGGGCAAAGGCAGCAGTAGCGATGATGGATTTTGTTTTCATGGATTTCTGGAATAAGTTCCAGAAATCTAGCGAACAGCGAGGAATGCTTTGTCTATGTTTTCTTCAAGGAAGTAGACGATAGTGCAGATACATCCTCGGCCTATGGATCATAGAAAATGATTCAACACGCTTATCACTTATTCGCAGATGCTGCGCTCCCTTGAGCGAGCCAGATACGCGTTCATGAACTCTGCCAGAGCCTCCGCCTTCATTCCATAGGTGTCAGGAAAGGCGGCATCGTATCCGGATATGGATTTCGAAACGGATCTCAATTTGCTCTCCGGGTAGGCTCCCTGTGCGAAGTTCCACGCCGTCATTTGGTTCAGTCCCACCCGGATGTGGGAAAACTTCTGAATCTTTTCCCAAGGAACAGTCGTTTTCCGGAACAGGCTGCAAAAAGTGAACCCCTCATCCGTGATTTTCAGATAGGAAGCCTGTGGCAGCAACTGCACAAATCCTATCAGAAAGCACAATCCGAAAAAAATCGCTCCAAGGTAAGAACTTGGCTTCTCTATCCCGGTGTAAAATCCGGCAGCGACGAAAAGAAGGCTGCTGATAGTAAGGACTATCAGCTTGCCGCGTGAGGCACGTAGAACTTGGTGGGACACGGAGTGATGTAGGGTTAATCGTGAAGGTAAGTCTTGGGCTTGTAGATCATCGCAAACGGAATGAACAAGATGGCCGTTCCCAAAATCAACCAAGTGAAGAATCGGAAATAGGCGGCTCCTTCCAGCTTGCTCTGGCCGCCTATGAATTCGGTGCGGGTAAAGCCTGCTGTAGAAGGTTTCTCCTGAATCCCCAACTCCGCTTTGCGGCGGGCAAGCCAAGTGTTTTTGGAAAGAGATTCGTTAGAGCCATCCTTCTCGATGAGAAGTCCCATATCCCATTTTGTTTTGAGCAAGTGGTCTGGACCGGCACTGATGATGCGGGCGCTTGATGAATCGATCAGATGATAAGTCAGGGGATTTCCC
>Ga0070658_10002149_pt1 | contig 16528 bp, 25 predicted proteins | sample KBSC13metaG_FD_64664 | JGI IMG/M metagenome (GOLD analysis project Ga0070658, IMG submission 64664) | Corn rhizosphere microbial communities from Kellogg Biological Station, Michigan, USA - KBS C1-3 metaG | ecosystem: Host-associated > Plants > Roots > Rhizosphere > Soil ...
ATTCCGTTTCTGGTCGCGCTGCATCTGGGGACGGCGTTCGCGCTGCTGTGGTATTTCCGCAAACGGTGGATCGCGCTGATCGGAGGGTGGTTCGGGACGCTGGCCGGGCGGCGGAGCGAAGATGGCCATATGATGTGGGCGCTTATCATCGGAACGATTCCAGCCGGGTTGGTTGGCCTTCTGCTGGAAAAACGGCTCGAGCGCATTTTCCACGACTTGCGCATCGTTGCGCTGGCGCTCGTGGTGAATGGGTTGCTGCTGTGGTTGGGCGATCGGTTGCAGCGCTCGCGTGCGCACCGGCCGCCTGAAAATCTGACCTTCAAACAGGCGTTCTTTGTCGGTCTTGCGCAGATCGGCGCCCTGATTCCCGGTTTCTCGCGTAGCGGCTTGACCATGATTGCGGGAAACGCGGCGGGACTGACGGCGGAGAGTGCGGCTGAATTTGCATTCCTGCTGGGCACGCCGATCATTTTCGCGGCGGGGCTGCTGGAGGTGCCTAAGCTGTTCCACGCACCCGGTCAACTGGCGGATGCGATACTTGGCGGGGTACTCACGGCGATCGCCGCCTATCTCAGCGTGCGCTTTTTGATGCGCTACTTCGAGGGGCGTGGCCGTCTGGCCTCGTTCGGCGTCTACTGTGTGGTGGCGGGACTGGCTTGCTTCGTCTGGTTTGTGACACACGGCCAGCCGGCCTAATGCGTTGTCTGGAGCTGAGCGGGCATCCGGTATAATCTCGACCCCGACGCGGTGCGCCGGGAGCATCGTACAATCACGCCCTCGCCTCCCCATAGTTCAACGGATAGAACACGGGTCTTCTAAACCTGAAATCGAGGTTCGATTCCTCGTGGGGGGGCCAACTAACCGCCTAACGTTTCCCATCCTCTACCAAAATCCCAAGCCCGTCAAGGGTTTGCGGCCATTTTACTTCCCATCATTGCCCAAGTTTTCCCATTGACACCCATAAAACGTGGGGGTACTTTTCGGGGTACTTTTTGACCGGAAGGGGTGCTGAGATACCCCCATGCTTTAGATGCCCCCGAAATCCCTGACAGACGCCGCAGTGCGTGGCGCGAAGCCCCGCGAGAAGGCCTACAAGATGGCCGATGGCGAAGGCATGTATCTCCACGTGGCACCGAACGGTGCCAAGTACTGGCGGCTGAAGTACCGGGTCGAGGGCAAGGAGAGGGTGCACGCCATTGGCGTCTACCCGGCCGTGTCCCTGCTGGCCGCGCGCAAAGCTCGCGATGCGATCAAAGACCAGCTTCGCGCCGGCCTAGACCCATCCCACGAGAAGCGCCGTGTGAAGCTCGAGGCTGGGCTGCGCCGAACCAATTCGTTTGAGGCGATCGCGCGCGAATGGCATGACGCAAAGTGCCAGACGTGGAAATCGAGCTACGCCGACGGCGTGATCGCGCTGATCGAGAAAGAGCTATTCCCGGCGCTCGGCGCGCGGCCGATCGCGGAGATCACGGCGCCCGAGCTGCTCGCCGTACTGCGGAAGATCGAGGCCCGTGGGGCCTTCGAGATGTCGAAGAAGTCGATGCAACTGGCCGGCCAGGTATTTCGGTTTGGCGTGGCGACCGGCCGGTGTGAGCGAGATCCGACGCCTGATCTCAAAGGCGCGCTGAAGACCCGGAAGGTCAAGCACATGGCGCGCGTCACAGAAGCCGAGCTGCCCGAACTGATGCGCAAGATCGCAGCGTACGACGGCGAATTCCAGACTCGCTTGGCGCTGCAGTTCCTGGCGCTCACGTTCGTGCGCACCGGCGAGATGCGGTTCGCCGAATGGTCCGAAATCGATGAGGCGAAAGCGGAATGGCGGATCCCCGCGGAGCGGATGAAAATGCCGAGCCCGCACATCGTGCCACTGTCGACGCAGGCGCTCGAGCTGATTCGCCAGCTCCGAGAGATCAACGGTCGGTGGCGCTGGGTCTTCCCGAGCCAGTCCAACACCCAGAAGCCGATAAGCGAGAACACGGTCCTCTTTGCGCTATATCGGATGGGCTACCACTCTCGGATGACCGGCCACGGCTTCCGCGGGCTGGCGTCGACGATCCTCAATGAGAACGGCTTCGAGCCCGACTGGATCGAGCGACAGCTTGCGCACACCGAGCGCAACGACGTCCGAGCGGCGTACAACCATGCGCAGTACCTGTCCGAGCGGCGGCGGATGATGCAGTGGTGGGGGGATTATCTCGACAGCGTGAGCCATGCCGAGGTATCTCAAAAATAGGGTACAGTGTCGGCAAAGGAGAATATCGACCGAGGCACGTGATGGAAAATAAAATACTGGCGGTCGATGCGCTCGACCAGCCGAAGCTAGAAAGGCAATTCAGCGATTATTTGGTCTTCGTCGATGAGAGTGGAAGCCCCGCGATGGGGCGCATAGATCCTGACTTCCCGCTTTTGGTCCTGGCGTTTCTGATTGTCAAGAAGGACTCATATCTTTCTCAAGTCGTGCCGGCCGTACAAGGATTCAAGTTCCGTCATTTTGGGCACGACCAAGTGATCTTGCACGAGAGAGATATTAGGCGGGACCTGGGTGCTTTTTCATTCCTCAAGACCAGGGAGTTGAAAGGGAAGTTCCTAGATGAGTTGTCACAAATCATGGCTGCGGCTCCATTCGCGCTTGTCGCGACGGTGATTCGGAAAGATAAATTGCAGGAGCGATATCGGACCCCGGCGAATCCGTATTTTTTGGCTCTGAAATACGGGCTAGAGCGCGTCTGCGCATATCTTAGGCAGCAGGGAGATTGGAAACAGGGTGTGCATCCAAACCCTAACGTTCATCTGATCGTTGAACAGCGGGGTCGAAACGAGGACGACGAACTGGAATTAGAGTTTCGTCGCATATGTGATGGTGCAAATTACAACGGTGAGAAGTTCTCGTTCGATATAGTTTTCGCGAATAAGCAGTCGAACTCTTCTGGTCTTCAACTAGCAGACCTTGTGGCTCGCCCGGTCGGCATGTCAGTTATCCGCCCGGACCAGCCGAATCGCGCTTTCGATATCCTGCAACAGAAGCTCGTCAAGGTGAGAGGGTACGCGGCAGGATGGGGACTGAAGGTGTTTCCGAACTAGAAAAGCAAAGGCCTCCGACATAACGCCGGAGGCCCTCGCCGGCCGAGAATCCCCAGCCCTTGACCGTATTCTATTCACCATTCCGAACTCTGACAACCCCCCGCCCGGGCGGGGGCGCGATCAGACAAATGCGCAAGGCGGACGCTGTTTAGCTGCCGCGTTCGGCACCTCGATCTCCTCTCCGACCCACATCACCGGCCAGTCGCTCGAGCCGTCGAAGCTGAGGAAATTCCACAGCATCTCGCCGGCGGCGTTCCAGCCGTTGTGAGAAGTCCAGAGAATCAGGCGTGCGTCGTCTCCGGTGCAGCGGTCAGCTTGACGCCAAGCGCATGCATCAACTTGAACACGGTTTCAAGCTTGGGCTTGGAGCCGGGAGCGAGCGTCTTGTACAGGCTTTCCCGCCCGACACCTGCATCAGCTGCTACCTTGGCCATGCCGCGGGCTTTAGCAACGTCCGCGATCGCCCCCATCAGCAAATCCGGATCGCCTTCCTCAAGCGCGGCACTAAGGTAAGCGGCGATGACTTCCTCGCTGTCCAGATGCTCCGATACGTCGAAGCGGTCGATCTTGATCTTGCTCATGCTTGCCCCTTGATTGCCTTCCACATGGCCCTGGCGCGCTTGATGTCGGCCTTCTGAGTCGACTTGTCGCCGCCACACAGAAGTAGATAGGTCACACGGCCCTCGCGCGCGAAATAGACCCGATAGCCGGGCCCCATGTTGATCTTCATCTCGGAAACGCCCTCGTCCAAAACTTTGTACTCGCCGAAGTTGCCCAGTTCGGCGCGCCTGATCCTCAGATAGATCGCCGCGCGCGCCTTGACGTCTGCAAGAGCGTCGACCCAATCGGTGAATTCTTCGGTGGCGTTGATCGTGTTCACGGACGACGGTAGGGCGAGCGAGCACCTAGTGTATCCTTATAGATACATCCAGGCAAGTCCATCCGAGATTGCAGGTGAGCGGCGCCGCACCGCCTGCACCCGTCACGCCATCGTCGCGAAAAACTTCGCCGCCCCTTCCGTCATCCTGCCACACAAGAGAACGTCAACTCCGCTTCCTGCGGAGTCCATCCGCGGACACCGTGCGTCTTCATGTCGACAGGATGCATCCGCTTACCTTGCTGGCGACAGTATTCGTCCGCACGCTTCAGGCTGGACGCTTTGATTTCGCCCCACGGTGTCATGCCGCCACGCACTTGGGTTGTGACCGTGTAGTTTGCGTCGCCGGCCGGCGTGACGTCGGAGATGGTCGTGCATCCGGCGACGATTGCGACGAGTGAGGCAATGTAAATGGCCCGCATGTGGTTCCCCGTTGTTTGTTTGCGCCATGGTATCAGCCGGCGCGATCGGCGCCGGCTACCCATTACGCCATCGACGCGAAGAACTTCGCGGCGGCAAGCTTCATTAGGCACGCCTGTACCGTTAATGTCTCGTTTTCGGTCAGGGAAACCTCGACGGAGCCATCGCGCATTAGTACCAGTCGCCCATCGCTGGTAATGGCGCATGCAAAGCTCATCGGCGCCGAAGGCGTCACCTCAATCATCGATACTGGCGCTCGACGCGCTGCGCGCCTCGGTTTCGCTTGTGTCCCCGGGACATCGAAAACGCTGTTGCGGGCGCTAGTTGGCTTCGTGATGGGCTTGTCTCTGGCATCGACCCTATGCTGCTGAATACGCTCGACCGCGTCCGCCGGGAGGTCCTCAGGCATGTAGTACGTGTTGACCTTTCGACCGTTCCTCTCGACCAGTTCTGCGCGGATGCGGCCGCTTCTCAGATCCTTCCATAGCGCCGACGTTACGAGTGTCGGCGTGATAACTCCGACGCGGCCAGCGATTTCAGTGGAGGTGATGCCGGGGTGCTGTTTGATCGCCATGCGCATCTCGTCGCGCTTGGTTGTAAGTTCTTTTTTTGTTGCCATCTTGCTTGTCTCCATAGAGAGGGATGTTCGGTCCGGCCGGACGAACCGATGGCAGCATAATTTTTTTCACAAATGCTTGACATCCGTGCGGTAGAAAACGAAGATTAGATCGTCGCTGAGACAACAGCGGCCGGGTTTAGCAGCCCGGAATACACAGGCGGACGACCGCCAACAGGCGGTATTTTTTCGTCCGTTGTATCATTGCGCACCCAGTTTATGGGTGGGCCGTGGTGGGGAGGCGTTCGCGCCTGCCGGTTCCTGTGTTCCGGTCTGCTAACCCCGCCACGTGCCTGCCCACCCGTTTAGCAGCGGCGGCAGGCTCTTGAAACACAGGAGCCAAGAAATGCCCAACGCATCTGCTCGCCCCGAGCATCCTCAGCAACTCATTTCCATCGCCACGCACGCCATTCGTGCGGCTGCCTTGGCCTCATCGGAACGCGAAGCACTCGACATTGTCGGCGCTGCCTTGTCCGACGCCATTGCGCTCATGAAGTCCGAATCGAATCAACGGTATGAGGCAACCCCCGGCCTCTATTCGGGCAATTGTCATCGGTAACTGCGCGCGCAAAATGAAGGTCCTTTCGGCCGTTCGAGGCATTGTCGGCTTCTTTAGGACTCCGAAATAATCAGGTATTAATGGGGCTTCATCATGGACCGTACTCAAGCTTGTCTCGAACAAGCCAACGTAAATTCGCGGACGGCTGTATCCGATTCCGCTTCTGACCGTCCTTCCCTTTCCGCCGATCGTTGGCTCTGTGGCTCTGAGCCCGAATTCTCGCAGGTACGCACTACCGCCTTAGCCGATATGGCGCGGGCGTCTCGCGCCATAGCTGCAATCGGCCGCATTCTGCATAACGCCATCGACGACGATGAAGACAACATGGCAGGGAGAATGCTCGACAACTGGACGAAGCAGAACCTCGCCGGCGCAATCGAGTGTCTGAGTGACGTCATCTATGACCACATCGAGACCGAGACCTTTAACGCGGCAGAAGCAAATCGCGTTAAACCCCAACTGGGAGAACACGACAATGGATAACCTCGTCAACTTGGCGTCTCTTCCGAAGGACGAAGCGCTGCTGCGCGCTCGCGCTGCCGGCTCTTCAATTTTCGGCGACGAGGGCGCCATATCTGCCGTGTACACGGATATGCTGAAGCACTGGATCGATGCGAACATGCCCTGCGCCGTTGGCCAGACGGACGAGGAGTTTGGCGAACTCCTGCTCGAAGTGGAAAAGGAGTTCGAGGCGGGGGTCGACAAAGCAATCGAGCAAGCCCGTTACGATGTTCAGCCTGTCGCTGCGCTCGATCTCGTAACGGACATGCTGAACGACAAGTCGGCTGCGGCGTGGCAAGTGTTCAACGTTCTCGCGTTTATGGTGGAGGCAGTCTCCGATGACACACCGGATGGGCTGCCAATCCGCTGCACGTTGGTCAATCTGCGCGAACAAGTGGAAACGCTGGCGACGAATCTCATGGACTTGGTGTATAAAGCGAAGCGCGAGGCGGGAGAGACTAACCATGCCTGACAACATCGTCTCGTTCCCGACGCGTCGTAAACTGGGCCGGCCGCGCCTCCGTCCCATTCCAAATGTCCAGCCGCCGCCAATTTTGGCCTTTCCCTCCGCGGAGCCGGCGCCGGAACAGAAGCTCGCCGACTACGATGCTGCATTCGACCAGATCCGCCAGAGCCTCTTCGACATGACCCGCGCGCTGGCGAGCATTGCACGGAAGTATCCGACCCGGTAATTGGCGGGAACGGGCGAATTTGGGCGTATATTTGCCTGATTCCTTTGGGATGACAGCTACGATGGCAAATCGAGAAGTAAGTGGATCCGCTGGGAGTTCGATGCAAACGCAAACTTTCGCTCAATGACCTTGAGCGGATGCACGCCAGCGTCGAACTTAGTTTCCACATAGTCGCCGACTTGAGGGAAGGGGACGCCGGTTGAGTATGAAAGCGTGATCGTCTCCGGCTCTCCAAGAGCGTCGAAGACTTGCCGCGTATAGCCGATATTGATATTGATGTTGATGTTCATTTGGGTCTCCGCTTCGTTGTGGGTTGAAGAGCTGACAAGTTATCACAGATTGGATTTCGGGCCGATTTTGGGAAACAGGGGTGTGCGAGGGTGCATATGAATATGCCGTCGAAGATAAAGATAAAAGTATCGTGGGCCGACGTCGACCAGCAGAGAAATGCTATCGAGAAAATCAAGCTTGGCCGTCGCGATCGGACCCGAGCGCGCTTGTTGGCTGAGAACGTCGACAAGCCTGGTCGAAAGGTTATCTTCGTCGATCAGAAGCCATACAAGCGCAAGGGACGACACCCTGACCGGAAGTACAGGGCAGAGATGTACCTGGCATTTTGGATGATTGCTGAGATGCGTGGGTATCCGGCCCATACAATAGAGGAAGATGCGCTGGCGAAAATCGCCGTCGACGGTCAATGGGATGCTATCCCGAAAGAACTGGCGATTTTGATCCGGGATCATCCGGACGTAAAGGACGCTTTCCAAGCATTTGTGTCTGCTGCGAAACAATGTCATACGTTTCTCAGGGAATCCGTGAACAAGCCTGTAGGAATTAGGATTAAACGATTCATTGCCGAGCGCCACAGGGAAATATTTGCGCAGGCCACATCAGGGTACTTTGCGCGACTACGCGCTCTGGAGAGTTCGATCGATCGATTGGACGATCTTTCTGTGGGGGAGTTGCAGCAGCTCGTTGATGACGGAGATCAACTTTCGAAACGCATCGCTGATCTGAGTTTCCGAGTTGCAGATGAGTTGAGACGCCGAGAGAAGAAGAAGGGAAAGGAAGCCCAAGATGCCAAGCTCGATCCAGTGCGTAAGTTCTCAGTCGACTTGGCCAATAAGGGCTCATATCCAAGCTACAGGAATGCGGCTCTGTCGATAAAAAAAGAGGTGTTGGAGTTTGCGAAGGCCAACGGAACCCCTCGAAGCGAATCCCAGGCCGAGAGGACCATCATTGGATGGCTTCAGGAGGGCGGCTATATTCCCACCTCGTCTGCTAGCAAAATGAGCGGCTTTGCGTGAGGGCGAAAAATGAAAATGAATGACATCCGCGAGGAATACGGCGCAGAATTCATAGAGTATCTAACCGATGAATTCGCTAAACCTTTGGATGATTCGAATCCAATTTTTCCAAGACGTGACCTGTTAGATGAAATAAAAAAAGTTAGAGCTCATAACTACGAGCCCTTGTACCTCGAAATGTTATTTGCTATGTATAAGATGTTTTTGAAGAAGCACGAGGAGGTCTTTCGGGCGCATCAGGATGCTGCAGAGTTGACGGCTCTGGAGTTGAAAATTTATGAGAAGCACGTCGACCTCCTAGAAGGGATGGTCGGTTATCTTGAGCGCCAGCCGATGGAAAAGGCGAAAAAGGCAAAGGCTGCACAGGATGCAAAGTGGGAGCCAGTTCGTCAGTTTGCCTTTGATCTTGCCGTGAAGGGCAACTACCCTAGCCGAAACCAAGCTGTTTTGGCGATCAAAAAGCAGGTACTCGACAAGGCGTCGTCGGTTGGTCTCTCAATGAGTTCGCAGCGGGCCGAGAAGACTATTGATGGGTGGCTTGCAGAGCGCGGATATACCCCGCCAGCAAGCAAACGGGGTACGTCAGCGAGCAAACGTAATACGTCAGCTAGCTAGCGGTCTATATCCAGAAAGCCCGTAGCGACAATATTCGCTCACCAACTGTTCCAACGGTGAGCGAAACGTGAAGAAGCAGACAGAGCCGGTCAAATCCGGTCAATCCCTCGAGCCGATCCTCCCACGGGTCGGCCTCTCCAAATGGGCGCAGATCGCGCCGTTCATTCCGATGTGCCGTGAGAGCTGGCGCAAGCTGGTCAACGCCGGCCGCGCCCCGCGGCCGATTCGCCTGACGGCCTCATGCTCGATGTACCGCAACGAGGACGTGTTGGCGTGGCTGGCCGATCCTCTCGGCTACCGCGCCGCTCCCGAAACGCAAAACGCAGCCTGAGGCTCGCATGAGAACTATGCTCAAGCGAGCCATTGTGGCCGCCTATTGCCATCGGCTATTGCCGGCGTCTGCGACTGAGTTCTTGATCCGTCGTCTGGGGCTGGCGGCATGCTGATGGATCTCGCTCTCCATCCACTTTGCGCACTGTTTCCACCTATCGAGGGCGCCGAATTCGAAGGGCTGAAGGCCGATATCGAAGCGAACGGCTTGCAACGGCCAATCGTCATGCTCGACGGGACGATTCTCGACGGTGCCAATCGGTACCGCGCGTGCATTGAATCCGGCGTCGAGCCGATCACGGTCCCCTACAGCGGCAATGATCCGTTGCAGTTCGTGCTGTCGGAGAACCTGCATCGGCGACATCTGACAGCCGGCCAGCACGCCGCGATCGTGGCGTCGGCAACGGACTGGCTCGAGGCGCAGACGCACGGCGGTGATCGGAAGTCAGATCAAGCGGCAACGTTGCCGCTTGAAACGGTTGCGGCCCGAGCCGCGCAGTCGGGTGCGAGCGAACGTACGCAGCGCATGGCCGATAAGGTCGCGCGAGCCAATCCTGAGCTTGCGAAACAAGTTGCATATGGCGAGATCAGCCTTCCGAAGGCGGTTGAGCAGGTCTCTGGTGAAAAGCCCTTGCGGGCAAAGGTCAAAGGGCCGGAAGGTTCGTCCCTGCCTCCTGATCGTCAGGAAACTCCTTCAGCAACGCCGGAATATATCGGCCCTAGCGAGTCTGAACTCGCGGCTGCGCTGGACCAGGAACGCGCTGACCGCGAGAAATACGACGCATTGGTGGAAGTTGCCTACGCCGACGACAAGCTTGCCGCCGCTCTGAAGTTGGTCGACGACCAAGCTGCCGAGATCAGCCGGTTGCGGGCTGAAATCTCCGTGCTGCGCGAGCGCCAAACCGGCCTCATGAACGAGAAAGTGCAGCTTGAGTCGCAAGCGAAGCGCTGGATGGCAATCGCGAAGAAGCTCGGTTGGACGCCAGGGGCGGCCAAATGAACGCGCGCCTGTTCGATTGTATGCCCGACTACTCGGAAGCGAAGTTCCCTCCGCCGCGTTCGTTCCAAGACCCAGCGATCGAGAGCATCATCGCGGGCCGTCGGGTTGGCCATCGCGTGCAGATGCTGTGCAGCCCGACAGGATCGGGCAAGACCTACCTCGGTTTAAAGCTGTGTCATGCGTCGCTGAAAGTCGGCAGGAAAGCCACGTTCGTATGCGACCGGAAGTCGCTGATCAATCAAACGAGCGCTGTCGCGTCGACCTACGGTTTGCATCAGCACGGCATCATTCAGGCGCAGAACCCGCGCTTCAACATGGACCTGCCGTTTCAAATCGCCTCGGTGCAAACGGTCATGGAGCGCGGATGGCATGACACCGATCTGATCATCGTCGACGAAGCGCATACGATGTACGCGACGCTCGTCGACCACATCAAAACCACAAAGGCGACCGTGATCGGCCTCAGCGCAACGCCGTTCACGCGCGGACTCGGCCAGATCTTCACGAATCTCATCAACGCCGCGACGATGCACCAGCTTACCGAGTCCGGTGAACTGGTGCCGATGAAGGTGCTTTCCTGCACGCGCATCAATATGGACGGCGCCAAAGTGTCGGATGGTGAATGGACCGACAAGGCAGCCGCCGAGCGCGGAATGGAGATTGTTGGCGACGTTGTGAGCGAATGGAGTCGCTTTGCAGAGAACCGCAAGACTATCGTGTTCGCGGCCAACGTCCGTCATTGCGAGGAGTTGTGCCGCCAGTTCAATGAATGCGGCGTTCTGGCTGAAGTTTTCACGCACGCCACGAAAGACAATGATCGCGAGCGCATTCTCGATGAATTCGCCAGGACCGATTCGGCGATCCGCGTACTCATCTCCGTAGAGGCTTTGGCGAAAGGCTTCGACGTCAAGGACGTAGGCTGCGTGGTTGATTGTCGGCCGCTTCGGAAATCGCTTAGCACGGCGATCCAGATGTGGGGGCGCGGTCTGCGCGCTTCGAAAGAAACGGGGAAGACCGATTGTTTGCTGCTCGACCACAGCGGGAACATCGTACGGTTCATCGAGGACTTCACACACTTCTTCTATCACGGGCTCGAATCGCTCGACGAGGGAGAAAAGTTGGACCGATCGGTTCGCAAGGACGTTCAAGAACGCGAAACCGTCTGTTGCCCGAAGTGCGGGTATAAGCCGTTTTTTAAGCGATGCATGTCGTGTGGTCACGAGATTGCGCCTGAGGCTGCTGTGGCCGCTCTTCCCGGGCAGATGCATGAGATTTTGATCGGGAAGCATCGCGTCGCATCCAGCGAGCGCGATCTATGGAATCAGCTCTGCTCTTACGCGAGCACGAGCAACTCAAGGAATCCGCAAGGGCGTGCATGGCACCTGTTCCGCAAGATCAGCGGACACGAGCCTCCGCGCACGTTCTCGTTCACGGCTGACCCTGTACCGGTCGACCCGGCGATCGTCCGCAAAATCAAGTCGCTTGATATCGCTTACATGAAAGCGAGGGCCGCGGCGTGATGGACTTCATCCAGTTCGCGGCCTCGCATGGCGTGCTGATACAGCATCTCGACGATTCGGGGCGCATTCGCCGATGTCCAACTGAGGAGCACCCGCGCTCAGACAACGGTGCCTACATGTTTGACGGGCGCCGCGGATGGGTTATGGCTTGGGACGGAATCGCGGAGGCCCAATGGTTTGACGACCCGAACGCTCGCCCGTGGACCGATGCAGAAAAGAAGGCGTGGGCGGAAAAGCGACGCGCAGCCGAGAGAATGACGCAGCGGCGTCGCCAGAACGCCGTCCGTGAAGCAGAGAAGCTCATTGCGACCGCTTCGGTAAGCGAACACAACTATCTCCATTTCAAAGGCTTGCCGGAAGCAAGAGGGCTCGTTTTGCCGGACAACCGGCTGATCGTTCCGATGCGCTCCCTGGGCGGTGATCTTCGCGGCGTGCAGTCGATTTATTGGGACTACGACGACCGCAAGTGGATCAAGAAGATGATTTTCGGCATGGCCGCGAGCGGCGCGGTGTTCCGTATCGGGTCCGCTCGAGCAACGGAAACGATTCTCTGCGAGGGATATGCGACCGGTCTGTCGATCGACATGGCGGCTCGCCAACTTCGGCTGAACGCAGCCGTTTTGATTTGCTTCAGCGATTCGAATATGGCCGGCGTGGCGCCGTCGGTACCCGGCCGCAAATATGTATTTGCGGATAACGACGAATCGGGCGCTGGACAGCGTGCGGCGGAGAAAACGGGCTTGCACTGGGCCATGAGCGACGTCGTCGGCGAAGACGCTAACGACCTGCACAAGCGCGCTGGTCTCATGGCCGTATGCAAGAAGCTGATGGAGGCGCGCAGGGGATCATAGGCAGCAAAGCACCGCGCTGGACGGACATGGTTTAACGGCAGCGGCGCGGGAAGAACCGGGACTGTGGGAAAGATCTGAAACACCGGTAAGGGCGGCGAAGCCAGCACCCGAGATCGAAAGGCTGGCGAGTCAATGCGATCCGACGAGCGGAATGCGTTGTAAAGGCAGACTCAGGATGGGCTGAGTCTGCTCTCCTCGGAGCGGTAAGCGTAGGGATGTGGTGTTGGGGTTAATGAGGAGTGCTAATTAGCACCAAGGGCGGCGCAGGACGCCAAAACTCGAAGGAGCAAGGAGCATGAGCGGAGAAGTCATCGACTGGTCGAAATACGGCCAGACAAAGCGTGAGCGGCCGAGGTGGGAGGTCACCTATGAAGGCAATGGGCGCGGAGACGGGATCAAGGTCACGGCCGTTTTCGAGCCTAAGGACCTCGATGCTGTCGTTGCGTCGATTCGCCAGCAAATGGAGTACTGGGCGAACGAGCCGAAGCCGACGAAGTTTTAGCTAACGGATTTCCTGACATTTGGAGAAAGCAGATGAAGCAATACATCGGAACGAAACTTGTGCGCATGCAACCCATGACGCGGATCGAATACAACGACATTCTAGGCTGGATCGTTCCGGACCGCGAGAACCCGGAAGACGAGGGCTACCTCGTCGAATACCTCGACGGAGGCAAGCCGAACACGCCGCACTTCGCGGGCTACGTGAGATGGTCGCCCAAGGCGCAGGCCGACGCTGCTTATCGGCCGACGAGCGGCATGTCGTTCGGTTTGGCGATCGAGGCGTTGAAGAAAGGTGCTCGTGTCGCGCGAGCAGGATGGAACGGGAAGGGCATGTGGCTTGTTCTCGTGCCTGGCACGCCGCACGTTAATACGACGGAGGGCTCGCCTTACATGCGCGCCGGCATTACGTCGTGCGAGATCCTGCCGCACATCGACATGTGGACGGTGAACGCCGAGGGGCGACGCGCGATGTTGCCGGGCTGGCTCGCATCGCAGACCGACATGCTCGCGGACGATTGGGCAATCGTTAAATAAGCCGAGGACGCTATGAACGAAGCCGACATCGATGCATACATTGACCGCTGGGTGTTCTGGTGCGCTACCCGGCGCCTACTCGCGCCCACAGTGAAGTCGAACATCCTTGCGCGCCTACAGCCGTCGAAGGCTCGCCGCGAGCCCGACGCGTTCATGGACGCGTCGATGCCGTACTTCAACATGGCAGTGCATGCCCTGTGCGAGCAGCCAGAGCATGAAAAGGATGCCACAGCGTTTCTCGGCGTCTACTGGTACCGGGCCAATATCAAGGGGCTCGCGCGGGATCACCAGTGCGCGCGCGGAACGGTCTACAACCGAGCTCGCCGATTCGCTGGTCGCGCGATGGCAATGCGCGAAACGATCCGACAAGTGCATGAATCGCTGACTGCTGAGAAGTGTTCAATTCAAGTTGAACATCATGGCGCTTGTGTCGATTGAACACTTTGCCCGAAAATTGGTGCTTGATAGGCAGGCTGAATACCTGCCTCCTTCGAACCGCCAAGCCAAAGTTGAATGACTACGCGGGAGTGAGGTTATGCCATATCCGGCCGTTGGACTCCGTAACAACCACCTCATACTCGCGCTTGGTGGTGTTGGCGGCAGCTTTAGCCTTGTCGAGCACTTCGTTGCGCGTAGCACTTCCATCGAAGTTATATTCCGCCGTCGGTAGGTGATAGCGCTTCCCGTCAGAATCCTTGATGTAACGCGAAAATCCTTGTCGTTCCATCGCTTTGTGCAATGTTTCGTAATCGCTTTCGTCAGCGTCGTGCAATTCGACGCGCGTGGTAAATCGTGGCATTTTGGTCTCCTGTCTTTGTGGTTGCTCCGCTAGGCGCGGAACATTGAACGCTACTACACGCGCCGGCAGCAACAACTGTCAAGGTTGACAGGGGAAATTGAATCAAAGCGTTTTCCCCATCCCAACTGTACCCGGCTCCGGCCGGGTTTTTCGTTTCTGGACCTTGAATGGCAAAGCTCAGTAGCCTCGCGCGAAAGCGGTTGAAGCCGTCGGACTTCGCCGATCCGAAGGACCGCGAGTTTCCGCTTGAAGACAAGTCGCACATCCGGGCGGCTGAATCGTACGAGCGTTACGCCACGCCGGCCGAGCGCAAGAAGATCGACGCCGCGGCGCGTCGTGCCTTTGGGAAGAAGAAATGATCCAACCGACGGAAGACAGAATCGTTGTCGAGCCTGACGAACTTCGCGATGACATTACCGATGCGGGGATCGTCGTCAAGGTGAGCCAGACCGTCGAGAGCAAGCGGCACCTCGGAAAGACCGGTACCGTCGTCGCCGTCGGCCCGGGCAAGCGCAACAGCGCCGGCCACCGCATTCCGCTGGTGCTCAACGTGGGCGATCGTATCGTGTTCGGCGAGTTCGAGCAGCGGGAGCATCGCGAGGACGGCAAGCGCTTCCTGATCATGCAGGAAGCGGACGTATGCGGGGTGCTGGAGTGAAACGCTCGCCGCTGGTCCCGCTGGGAATCCGGGCTCTCCACGACTCGCAACACATGGCAGCAAAGGTGCGGGCGCTGAGCTATCGCCTCCCGCTGCATGTCCGCGTGCGAGGTGAGGTGCTGACGTTCTCGATTAGCGGCTGGCGCGGAGCGGTGTGATGGGTCGCAAGTCTGCATTGACGCCGGAGCAATGGGCGGAAATCAAGCGCCGCCTTCTAGAGGGTGAATCGGGCCGCTCGCTCGCTAAAGAGTTCGGAGTGTCCGAGACGGCGATCCGAAAGAAGGTAAGTTCGCAGGTTTCTGAGATAAAAAGCGTTGCGAATCAATTGGCTACTGCGCAAACGGCGCTTTCGAAACTTCCGGTTAGTTCGCAAGTAAGTGCGCAAACTTTGGCCCAGCGACTGATGTCGATCAGCGACCATCTGGCGAGTGCTGCTGACTACGGCGCTGCCACGGCTCATCGGCTTGCAGGCATTGCCCACGCCAAGGCGCAAGAGATTGACGATGCGCAACCGCTGAACGAGGAAAGCGTGGGCGCCCTCAAAGGCATCGCAGCGCTAACACGGCTCGCCAACGAGTCGAGCGAGATCGGCGTCAACCTGCTGCGCGCCAACAAGGAAGAGATCGAGCGCATCAACAACCCGGTGACCGGCCGGATTGGCACGATCACGCGGCGCATCATCGATTCGAAGACCGTCGAGACGAAATGAGCGGTCCGGAGTTGGTGATCGAGACGCCGCGGGTGTTCGAGCCGCTGCTCGAGCCAGCGCGCTACAAGGGCGCATACGGTGGCCGAGGCTCCGGCAAGTCGCATTTCTTCGGCGAGTCGGTGATCGAGCGCTCGGCGATGGAAAAGACCGACGTCGTTTGCGTGCGGGAAAAGCAGAAGTCGCTTCAGCAGTCGGTCAAGAAGCTGCTGGAATCGAAGATTCAGACGATGAATGCTGGGTACTACTTCGACGTGCAGGACGCGTTGATCAAGAGCATCCATGGCGGCCAGATCATTTTCGAAGGGATGGCGAACCACACGGCCGAGTCGATTAAGTCGCTGGAGGGATATGACGTCGCGTGGGTCGAAGAGGCACAGACGCTGAGCCAGAAGTCGCTCGACATGCTGCGCCCGACGATCCGTAAGCCGAAGTCGGAGCTGTGGTTCTCGTGGAACTCGCGTTTCAAGACCGACCCGGTCGATGCGCTGCTGCGCGGGCCGGATGCGCCGCCGAACAGCGTTGTGGTGCAGGCGAACTACTCGGATAACCCATGGTTCGGCGAGACCGAGTTGGTTGCCGAGATGGAATATGACCGCCGACGCGATCCGGACAAGTACACGCATATCTGGCTGGGCGGCTACCAGCAGAGCAGCAATGCACGCGTGTTCAAGAACTGGCGCATCGAAGAATTCGAGCGGCCGACGGGCACGATTTTCCGCCTCGGCGCCGACTGGGGCTTCTCGATCGACCCAAGCGTGTTGATCCGCTGCTCGATGGAAGGCAATGCGCTGTACGTCGATTACGAGGCGTACCAAGTTGGGTGCGAGATCGTGAACCTGCCCGAGTTGTTCATGAGCGTGCCCGACGCCGAGAAGTGGCCGATCACTGCCGACTCGTCGCGGCCGGAGACGATCAGCCACATGCAGAAGCACGGCTTCCCGCGCATCACGAAGGC
>Ga0070658_10002153_pt1 | contig 16515 bp, 16 predicted proteins | sample KBSC13metaG_FD_64664 | JGI IMG/M metagenome (GOLD analysis project Ga0070658, IMG submission 64664) | Corn rhizosphere microbial communities from Kellogg Biological Station, Michigan, USA - KBS C1-3 metaG | ecosystem: Host-associated > Plants > Roots > Rhizosphere > Soil ...
TGTTGGGCTTGAAGGTGAGGCCGAGAATGGCGATGCGCTTGCCGGAGACACCGCCGCCGATCGCGTCGACGATCTTTTCGACCATGACGCCGTGACGGGCGGTGTTGATGGCCGTGGTCGTCTCGATCAGACGGATGGGCCGGCCGAGCTGCTGGGCGGTGCGGATCAGCGCCTCGGTGTCCTTGGGAAAGCACGAGCCGCCATAGCCGGGGCCGGCATGCAGGAACTTGCCGCCGATGCGATTGTCGGCGCCGATGCCGCGCGCCACCTCCTGCACGTTGGCGCCGGCGACCTCGGCGAGATCGGCGATCTCGTTGATGAAGGTGATCTTCATCGCGAGGAAGGCATTGGCCGCGTATTTGATGAGCTCGGCGGAACGGCGCGAGGTGAACATCAGCGGCGCCTGGTTCAAGGCAAGCGGCCGGTAGATTTCGGCCATCACCTCGCGGGCGCGGGCATCCTCGGTGCCGACGACGACGCGGTCGGGATGGGTGAAGTCCTCGATGGCGGCGCCCTCGCGCAGGAACTCGGGATTGGAGACGACGGCGAAATCGGCCCCGGGGTTGGCCTCGCGGATCAGCCGCTCGACCTCGTCGCCCGTGCCGACGGGCACGGTCGATTTGTCGACGATCACGGTGTAGCGGTCGAGGAGCGGGGCCAGCTCGCGCGCGGCGGCATAGACGTAGCTGAGGTCGGCATGGCCATCGCCGCGGCGCGAGGGCGTGCCGACGGCGATGAACACGGCCTCGGCGCCGGCGACGGCCTCGGCGAGTGCGCCGGTGAAGCGCAGGCGGCCGCCGGCTTCGTTGGCCTGCACCAAGACGTCGAGGCCGGGCTCGTAGATCGGGATTTCACCACGGCCGAGCGCGGCGACCCGGTCGGGGTTGTTGTCGACGCAGACCACCTCGTGGCCGAATTCGGCAAGGCAGGCGCCGGTGACGAGGCCGACATAGCCGGCGCCGATCATCGCGATCTTCATGCGGTATCCTTCAACGCTGCTTGTCGGCGCCGGTGACGAGACGCGGCTCGGCGATGCCGAGGGCGCCGAGCACCGTGGCGACGATGCCGGCGCGGTCGAGGCCGGCGGCGGCGTACATATCGGCCTGGCTCGCCTGCTCGGTGAAACTGTCGGGGAGCATCAGCGGGCGGAACTTGAGCTTGCCGTCGAGCAGGCCGTTGTGCGCGAGGAAGGTCGCGACGTGGCTGCCGAAGCCGCCGATGCCGGATTCCTCGAGGGTGATCAGCACGTCGTGATCCTGGGCCAGGCGGGCGATGAGCTCCTCGTCGAGGGGCTTGAGGAAGCGGGCGTCGGCGACCGTGGGCGTGAGGCCATAGGCCGCGAGCTTTTCGGCGGCGGCAAGGGATTCGCCGAGGCGGGTGCCGAAGCTGAGGAGTGCCACCCCGGCTCCCTCGCGCACGATGCGGCCCTTGCCGATGGGCAGGATAGAACCGTGCTCGGGCAGCTCGACGCCGAGGCCATCGCCACGCGGGTAACGGAAGGCAATGGGGCCGCTGTCGTGCGCCGCGGCGGTCGCGACCATGTGGCGGAGCTCGGCCTCATCGGCGGCGGCCATCACCACCATGTTGGGGATGGCGCCGAGATAGGCGGAATCGTAGTTGCCGGCATGGGTCGGGCCGTCGGCGCCGACATAGCCGGCCCGGTCGATGGCGAAGCGCACGGGCAGGTTCTGCACGGCGACATCGTGGATCACCTGGTCGTAGGCGCGCTGCAGGAAGGTCGAGTAGATCGCCGCGAAGGGTCGCATGCCTTCGGACGCAAGGCCGGCAGCGAAGGTCACGGCGTGCTGCTCGGCGATGCCGACATCGAAGCAGCGGGACGGGAAGATTTCGGCGAATTTGTCGAGGCCGGTGCCCGACGGCATGGCGGCGGTGACGGCGACGATGCGGTCGTCGCGCCGCGCTTCGTCGATCAGGCTGTCGGCAAAGACGGCGGTGTAGGACGGAGCGTTGGACGGCGCCTTGGCCTGGGCGCCGGTGATGACGTTGAACTTGGAGACGCCGTGGTACTTGTCGGCGCTGTTTTCGGCCGGCTCGTAGCCCTTGCCCTTCTTGGTGACGACGTGGATGAGGATCGGGCCGGTGTCGGCATCGCGGACGTTCTGCAGCACCGGCAGCAGGTGATCGAGGTTGTGGCCGTCGATCGGGCCGACATAGTAGAACCCGAGCTCCTCGAACAGCGTTCCACCCGTCCACCAGCCGCGCGCGAATTCCTCGGTCAGCCGCGCCTTGTCCTTGAGGAACGGCGGCAGGAGACTGGCGACCTGCTTGCCGACATTGCGCAGGCCGCGATAGGCGGGGCTGGAGACGAGCCGCGCAAGATAGGCCGACATGGCGCCGGTGGGTGGCGCGATCGACATGTCGTTGTCGTTGAGGATGACGATGAGGCGTGCGTCGGCGCCGCCCGCATTGTTCATGGCCTCGTAGGCCATGCCGGCGGACATGGCGCCATCGCCGATGACGGCGATGACGTTGCGCTTCTCGTTCCTGAGGCTGGCGGCGACGGCCATGCCGAGGCCGGCCGAGATCGAGGTCGAGGAATGGCCGGCGCCGAAGGGGTCGTACTCGCTCTCGGCGCGGCGGGTGAAGCCGGAGAGGCCGTGCTTCTGGCGCAGCGTGCGGATGCGGTCGCGCCGGCCGGTCAGCACCTTGTGCGGATAGGCCTGGTGGCCGACGTCCCAGATCAGCCGGTCGCGCGGCGTGTCGAACACGGCATGGAGCGCCACGGTGAGCTCGACGACGCCGAGGCCGGCGCCCAGATGGCCGCCGGTGACCGAGACGGCGTCGATCACCTCGGCGCGCAATTCGTCGGCGAGCTGGCGCAATCGGGTGCGGTCCAGCGCCCGGACGTCGGCTGGGGAGTGAACGGTGTCGAGCAGCGGGGTGAGCGGCCGTTCGGACGAGCTCAAATGGGCGTTCCTCGGTGTTTCCAGTGATTTAGAAGGGCCGGCGCGGCAATGCAACCTGAAGGGTTGTGCAGACCCAGCGCAGATTCGCCGCAGGCTCTGCGTCCACTCAGCCGCGGCTGGCGGTCAGCATGGGGCTGTGGACGATGAAGCGGTCGTAGCGGGGCGGGGCGACCATGTCGGAGGTGAGGCCCAGCCGGTTGGCCATCGGCCCGAGCTCGGCGGAATTGTCGAGATAGCCTTCGGGCTCGGTCATGTCGGCGTAGTGCATGTCGGTCATTGGCACCGGGGTCGCCAGCGTCTCGTTGACGTGGTCGATCTCGGGGGCGACCAACTCCACCTTGCGCTGGCGCAGACCGACCACCGGCCGCGGATCGATGGCGGGCGTCGTGACCAGGCTCGCGATGGCGCCCTGGCCGTTCACCTGGGTGACGGCGTTCCAGGTCAGGTCGAAGATATTCCTCGCGGTCGACAGGCCGTTGGTGCCGCCCAGGGAGGCGGTGCGGATTTCGGGCGGCGGATTGGCGGCCGGGGTGGCCGGTTGCGGCGAGGCCGACGCGGTGGTCTCGCGCTCGATGATCATCTGCAGCGCGCGCTGGGCCCCCGGATCGGGCGGGGCCTCAGGGGCATAGGCGGTGAGGATTTGGTCCCGGGGCGTCATCAGCACGCGCGCCGCGGGAGCGCCGGTGTCCGGTTGGGCGGCCATGGTGTTGCCGATGGCGCCGAGCGCCGGATTGTCGGCCGGCAAGGCGCCGCGGGTCGCGAGCAGCATCGTCGGCGTCTTGCTGAAGGGAACGATGGCATTGCGATCAAGCGCGGCAACTGCGGTCGCCTGGTCGTCGCCGGCAGCGGCGTCGAGCGCGCCGGGGCGGGCCATCGGGGTGGGAGCGACAATCGAGATCGTGGAGACGCTGCGTTGGGCCGGATCGCTGGTGGCGACGCGGACTTCGCCCTCGTCCTGGACCGTCGGCTCGGTGATCAGGCCATTGCACGGGACCATGTGGCACTGGGTCCACTGCGCCATGGCGTACTTCCGGCCGCTGTCGGAGAGCGGCATGCCGTCCACCGGCAGATGCAGGGTCTTGCCGTCGGGGAAGACACGCTCGAGCTGGGCGCGGGTCATGCGCGGCCAGGCGCGGACGCCGCCGGTGTCCATGTGGACGAAGGGGCTACCCGAGGTCGGGTAGTAACCGACGCCGCCGACCTGGTGGCGCATGGCGGCGGCGCGCAGCACCGACAGCGACACGCCGGGAATGAACACGTCCATGGCGTGGCCGAGCATGTGCTGGGAGTGCTCGGCGACTCCGGAATCGGCCGAGCGCGAACGCAGGTAAGAATTGGTCTCGGGCGAGCGGTACGCGGAAACGATGTTGTAGGGCTGGGTGGCGTGCACGTCCTGGTAGACCTCCCACAGGAGGTCGAACAGATGCGGGTCCATGTGCGTGGGCTCGTGCGTGCGCCAATCGGCGAGGAACACGTTCAACTGGTCCAGCACGGTCTGGTCGTATTGGCCGTTGTGCCAATAGGTGAACTTCGCCGTTTCGTGGGTATGAGTGTGGTAGAGCCAGAGCGTCCGGTCTTCGGAACTGGCATTGACCGGCGCCGCGGTATGCGCGGCAAGCAGCAGGGCAGCCACGGCCATGGCGGCCACGCGCAGACTCCACTTCAGCCAGATGCGAGCTGCGTTCCCCAACTTACCCCGAACGACCCATTGCGCTTCGACTGGCGCCGAGCGTAGCGGCAGACCCGCAAGAGTCCGTTAACGCTAACACTCCGTTACGGCCGGTTCTTTCACGGTCGTCACGTCCCAGTTCAGCGCAATTTCTAGGCAAAAAACGCGGCTGAACCAAGGCTGAGTTCTTAAGCCACGGTAAACATTGGGGTAAGATGAGACCGTTTTATGTAGTCAGATTTGACAACAAGCAATGAATGTGAGAAATACCGAGCGGCCCATTTCCTGGATGAAGGGCGCGCGGAAGGCATTTGAAGCGTTTCCCATAGCGGTCCAGGTCGAGGTTTCACACGCGCTGTCGATCGTTGCGGAAGGCCGGAAGCCAGACAATGCAAAGCCCTTGGTCGGGCTTGGGACCGGTGTGATGGAACTGGCAATCAGATATCGTGGCGACGCTTGGAGGGCCGTCTATGCCCTGCGGATCGCCGACGCCGTGTGGGTGATCCACGCATTCCAGAAGAAGTCGACGTCCGGGATCGCAACCCCCAGACATGAGATCGATCTTATTCGCGAGCGGATCAAGCGGTTGAAGGAGGAGCTCGATGACAGACGATGATTTCGAGCTGATACACGGCTCAGGAAATGTTTTTACAGACCTCGGTTTGCCGAACGCCGAACTCGAGCAGTTGCGGGCGATCCTTGCCGCACGGATCATCGGTGTCCTTGACGACGAGAGGCTGACGGTGCGGGCGGCGCAGGAAAAGACAGGCATCGCAGCGGCGGATTTCTCGCGCCTGCGGCGGGCGAAGCTTGGACGCTTCACCATCGACCGGCTCCTGATCATTTTGGAGCGGCTCGGGCAACACGTCCAGATCGATGTCACGGTAACGTCGCGCAAGGCGGCCTGAGGCCGATCGGGGCGTCAGGCGTTGAGCAGGTCGATCAGCTTCTTGTTTTGGCTGTAGACGTCGCCGTAGCTGCGGATGGTGCCGTCGTCGTCGACGCGCAGCGTGAAGTACATCAGATGGATCGGGATGTGGGTCTTGAGGGTGATCCACTTCTCGCTGTCGCCGAACTGCGCCTTGATGGTGTCCTCGGTGATGCCGGGGTTGGTGGCGAGCAGAGCGCCGGCGAAATCGAGCGGGTTCTGCACGCGCACGCAGCCGTGCGAATAGGCGCGGTAGGAGCGGGCGAACAGCGACTTGGACGGAGTGTCGTGGAGGTAGACGTCCTGGTCGTTGGGGAACAGGAACTTCACCTGCCCCAGGGCATTGAGCCCGCCCGGCTTCTGGCGCACGTGATAGTTGTTGATGTTGGCGGTCGACCAGTCGATGGCCGAGGCGTCGACGACCCTGGCGCCCGACAACAGCTCCATGTTCTGGCTGGCGAGATAGTTCGGGTCGTTGATCAGGTGCGGCTGGATCTCCTTGGCGGCGATCGAGGGCGGCACGTTCCAGTACGGATTGACCACGATGAACTGGATGGCGTTGGAAAACACCGGCGTCTGGTTGGCCGGACGGCCGACGACGACGCGCGTGGTGTGCACCGGTACGCCGTCCTTGACGATCTGCACCTGGAATTCGGGGATGTTCACCTCGACGTGGAAGGCGCCGAAGTCGTTGGGCTCCCAGCGCCAGCGCTCCATATTGGCAACGATGTCGTCCTTGCTGACGGTGCCGGCGCCGTTGAGTGCGGCGACGGTCGCCGGTCCCATGACGCCGTCGGCATCGAGACCCAGGCTCTGCTGGAACGCCTTTACAGCGGCCATCAGCGGCTTGTCGTAGGTGGTGTCGACCTTGGCGTCGCTGGCGCCCTCCGGGATTTCCGGCGCATCGACGCTGAGGCGATCGCGCAGGGCGGGAACGCGGTCGTCCTGCATGCCCAGCTTCAACGCCGGCCCATCGGGGATGGTGATCTTTTCGATCTTCACCGAGTCCTTGTCGTAGAACTTGGCGAGCGCGGCCTTGAGGAGCTGGAATTCCTTGTGCGGCGGATCGAGGTCGGCGAGGAACTTTGCCGGATCGTCGGTCGCAGCCAGCCTGGTCAGGGTGTCGGCGGCATCGAGCTTTTTGGGCGCGATGATCAGCAGCGGATTGACGTCGAGCGGATTGATGCGGCCGCCATAGACGTCCTGCGCGTATCTGAGCGCGGCCGAGGAAAACGCCGTTTCGAGCGCGGCGAGCTTCTGCGGATCGTCGCCGGCGGTCGAGGGATCGAGATTGTCGCTCAAATAGTCGGTGGGCCGCAAACCTTCGAGCTCGGCGTTCTTGAAGACATCGACGATCTTGGCGGCGTTGGGCGAGAAGGTCGCCTTGCCGTCGGCGCCGGTTGAAATCCAGATCGGCTCGAAGCCGCGAGCGCCGTAGAAGAAGTAGATCTTCTGCGCCTCGGCATAGGCGCGGCTCGACGGATCGGCGGCGTAGTACGTCTTCTGCAGGTTGGCCTTGATGATTTTGGCGAGGTCGGATCTGGCGGGAGCGATCACCACCAGCGCGGCCTTTTGCACCACGGCGGGGGCAGCGGCCGATTCATCTTCCGCAAGTGCCGGGAGGGCGACGGCGGAGAGTGCCACGCCAGCCAGCAAAATAGCCATTAAACCGCGCAAAAGTCAGACTCCGTCATTGGCGGGTACCGGGGGAAGGCGCCGAGGAGAACGAAGCGCGACTTTGACCGACACCAAGGGCTTAAACCACAAGTCTTAACGCGTGCAATTCCTCACCGTTTTGTGTTCCCGCGATGTGGCGTTTGGGCAACGGGGACGTTGCTGTAACCCGCTATCCCAGGCTTACGCCGCGTCGGACATATCACTCTCGAGGCCGTAGTCGCGAAGCTTGCGATAGAGCGTCGAGCGACCGATCCCGAGCGCCCGCGCCACCTTCGACATGCGTCCGCCGTAGCGCTTGAGGGCAAACTCGATGAGCTCGCGTTCGAGCGTTTCGAGCGGCCGCACATCGCCGCCGGCATCGAGGAACCGGTCCTGCACTGCCTCCCGCGTCTCGACCTCTTTGCGGGGTCTAGCGGCGTCGATGTGAACCGGGGCTGAAGGGACCGGCAGCGCGCTCGCCAGGCGCAGCGATTCCTCGCGGCCGCGGGCCTGCGCGACGATTTGCGGGAAGTCGGCGATCTCGAGATAGCCGCCGTCGGAGAGAACGATGGCGCGGTAGAGGACGTTCTCGAGCTGGCGGATGTTGCCGGGCCAGTCGTAGCCGCGAAGCAGCTCGAGGGCGGGACCGGACAGGCCGGCGATGCGTTTTTGCGCTTCGGCGGCGAAGCGGGCGATGAAATGGGAGGCGAGCAGCTCGATGTCGTCGAGACGCTCCCGCAGCGGCGGCACATAGATCGGAAAGACGTTGAGCCGGTAGTAGAGGTCTTCGCGGAACTCGCCGGTCTGCGCCAGCCCAAGCAGGCGGCGGTTGGTGGCGGAAATCACCCGGACATTGACGCGCTCGATGCGGCTCGCGCCGACCGGCTCGATCTCGCCCTCCTGGAGGGCGCGGAGGAGCTTGGCCTGCGCGTCGAGCGGCAGCTCGCCGATCTCGTCGAGGAACAGCGTGCCGCCATTGGCCTCGGCGAACTTGCCCGCATGGTCGGCGATGGCGCCGGTGAAGGCGCCCTTCTTGTGCCCGAACAGCGTGGATTCGACGAGATTGGCGGGAATGGCGCCGCAATTGACGGTGACGAACGGCTTGCTGGCGCGATCGCCCATGCCCTGGATGACGCGGGCGACCAGCTCCTTGCCGGTGCCGGTTTCGCCTTCGACGAGCACCGGAATCGGGCTTTTGGCCGCCTTCTGCGCCAGCGTCAGCACGCGGTGCATGGCCGGCGAGCGGGTGACGATGTCAGCGAGGCCCAAAGTGCCGGTCCGGCGGTGGCGCTCGGTGCGGACGATGGTTTCGAGCTCGCCGAGCTTCATGATGTTGCGCAGCGACACGATGAGCCGTTCCGGCGCCACGGGTTTGACAAAGAAGTCGGCCGCGCCGTTGCGCATCGCCGAGACCACCGTCTCAAGCGAGGAATGCGCGGTCTGGACGATGACCGGCACGGCGATGGCCTCGCGCGCCATGGTTTCCATGACCGCCATGCCGTCGCGGTCCGGCATCACCAGGTCGAGGATCATCGCGCCGTAACCGGGATCGGTGCGCAACAGGCTCAAGGCGTCGTCGCCGCCCGCGGCAGTGACGGGAGAAAAGCCGGCGCGGCGCGCCACCTCCGCTGTCAGGCGCAATTGCACCGGATCGTCGTCTACGATGAGGACGCGCGTCATGACTCTCCCGAGGCGTTACTTGGAGCCCGATCCGCCTTCCCAGGAGCGAATCGCGCTGTGCCGTTTCGGAGCAGGATCGGGAGCGCGGGTTAAGAGGGCTTTAAGGCTGCCGGATCAGTAGCCAGCTTCGCGCTGATGGCGGACGCGGTGAATTTCAACAGTTTGGCCGTCATAGACATAAAGCACGAGGTAGCCACTGTTCGAGAAGGGCACGATTAGTTCGCGATAGGCGTCGTCCTCGTCCTCGTTATGGAGCGATCTCCCGATCAGCGGAAAGTCTCGAAGGTCTTGGATGGCCGTCAATATCGTATCGATCGCTTCGATAGCAGCGTTCGAACTCTTGCCGTACAGAAAGGCTTCGAGCCGATCGAGATCGGCAAAGGCTTCTTGGGTCCACTGCAGGCGTGCCGACACCTATTTATGAAGCTTGGGCATCGGGGCGTTCCGATCCGCCCGTCGCTTGGCCATCCACTCGACGACCTCCTCGTGCGTCAAATGCAGGCGCCCGGACGCGACATACTCGCGGTGTGCTTCCTCCAGTTCGGTGCGCAAAGCGGCGCGCCGCTCGGCGCGCTCGACATAGTCGGTGATGGCGTCGTTCATGATGTGGTTCGGGCTGCGCTGACGCATCTCGGCCACGGCCTTCACCCGGTCCTTGAGGCCGTCGCGAAGCTTGATCGAGGTGCTCTGGGCCATCTTGGTACTCCTTGGTAGTACCTAAGACTACCATGATCCGGTCGCGGCCGGCAACAAGCCGTCCTGGGTGCGGCGAAGGGCGCGTGAACGGGCCCAATCTCGTGCTTGAGATCGATTTCAGCGGTGGCTATGGTCCGCCCGCGAAAACCCGACGAAAGCCTTGGTGAATGGCCGATCCGACCCGTGCTCCCGCCGCCGCTGCGCAAAAGGGACACAACGAGCTGGGGGTGTTGCCGCACTGGGATCTCCGCGATCTCTATCCGGCGCCGGATTCGCCCGAGCTCAAGCGCGACCTCGACTGGGCGAAGGCGGAAGCCAAAGCGTTCGAGGCCGATTACAAGGGCAAGCTGGCCGATCTGGCGAAGTCGGGCCGGCTCCATGAGGCGGTGGCGCGCAGCGAAAAGCTCGGCGACGTGACCGGGCGGCTCTCGTCGTTTGCCTATCTCCGCTACGCGCTCAACACGCAGGAGCCGGAGCGGGCGAAATTCCTCGGCGACATCGGCCAGGCGCTGACGGACCTGTCGACCGGGCTGCTGTTCTGGGAGCTCGAGCTCAACGCCATCGACGACGCCGTGCTGGAGGCGGCGATGGTCGCCGATCCCGACCTGAGGCGTTACAAGCACTGGTTCGCCGAGCTCAGGAAGGCCAAGCCGTATCAGCTCGACCAGAAGCTCGAGGAGCTGTTCTTCGAGAAATCGGTGACCGGTGCGCAGGCCTGGAACCGGCTGTTCGACGAGTCGATGGCGGCGCTGCGCTTTGTGGTCGACGGCGAGGAGCTGCCGATCGAAGGCACGCTGCACCTGCTGTCCGACCGTGACGAGAAAAAGCGCGAGGCGGCGTTCCACGCGCTGGGCAAGACGCTGGACGCCAACAAGCGGCTGTTCACGCACATCACCAACGTGCTGGCCAAGGACAAGGAAATTTCCGACCGCTGGCGCGGCTACAAGGACATCGCCGACAGCCGCCACATGGCCAATTCGGTGGAGCGCGAGGTGGTGGATGCGCTGGAGAAGGCGGTGCGCGACGCCTATCCGCGGCTCTCCCACCGCTACTACCAGATGAAGGCCAAGTGGTTCGGCAAGGACAAGCTCAACGCCTGGGACCGCAACGCGCCGCTGCCGACCAGCGACGACAGGACCTTCGACTGGGAGACGGCCAGGACCACGGTGCTCGACGCCTATGGCCGGTTCTCGCCGAAGCTGCGTGAGGTGGCCGAGCCGTTCTTTGCCGGCGGCTGGATCGATGGGCCGGTGACGCCGGGCAAGGCGATGGGCGCCTTCGCGCACCCCACGGTGCCGTCGGCGCACCCGTATCTGATGCTCAACTACCTGGGCAAAGCGCGGGACGTGACGACGCTGGCACACGAGCTCGGGCACGGCGTGCACCAGGTGCTGGCCGGGCCGCAGGGCTCGATCCTCTCCAATACGCCGCTGACACTGGCCGAAACGGCCTCGGTGTTCGGCGAGATGCTGACGTTTCGCGCGATGCTGGACAAGACCACGGACAACAAGCACCGCTTCGCGATGCTGAGCGCCAAGGTCGAGGACATGCTCAATACGGTGGTGCGGCAGATCGCGTTCTATACGTTCGAGCGGCGGGTCCACACCGCCCGAAAGGACGGGGAACTCACCACCGACCAGCTCAACGAAATCTGGCTCGACGTCTCCGACGAATCGCTGGGGCCGGGGGTGCGGCTCAACGAGGGGTACGGGGTGTTCTGGTCGTACATCCCGCACTTCATCCATTCGCCGTTCTATGTCTATGCCTATGCCTTCGGCGATTGCCTTGTGAACTCGCTCTACGCCCAGTATGAGAAGGCCAGCGACGGGTTTGCCGAGCGCTATTTCGAGCTGCTGAAGGCCGGGGGGTCCAGGCACCATTCCGAACTCCTCAAGCCTTTCGGGCTCGATGCGAGCGATCCGAATTTCTGGTCGCTCGGACTAAGCATGATCGAACGCCTGATCGACGAGCTGGCCGCCGCCGATCCCACCTAACCACCGAGGACGCGCATGAGAGACGAAACCCGCATCGACGAACAGGAATCCAAGGAGCGGCACGAGGCGATGGACTACGCCCAGCACGAAAAGACCTGGGTGCTGGTCACGAACCTCGTCAAATGGTCGATCATCCAGCTCGCGTTCCTGGTGGTGGGCCTTTACTGCATTATTTTCGCCGGTTCGCCGGTCGCGGGCGTGATCCTGATCCTCATCGGTATCGTGGCGCCCGGCGTATGGGGGCTGTTCGGACCCAAGCGCCTGCCCACGTGAGATAGAGCTCGGGCGCGCCGCGCCGCGACGATCGGGAGACATTGATGAAGATTGCTATCGTCCGCGAGCGGGCCGACGGGGAAACCCGGGTGGCGGCAACGCCGGAGACTGTGCAAAAGCTGATCGGGCTGGGCAATACGGTCTCGATCGAAACCGGAGCCGGGGCGCTCGCGCGCTTTCCCGATGCCGAGTACCAGAAGGCGGGCGCCACGGTGACCGCCACGGCGGCCGAGGCGATCAGCGGTGCCGAGATCGTGCTGACGGTGCGGCGGCCGACGGTCGAGATCCTGGCCGGCGCGGCCAAGGGCGCGCTGGTGATCGGCGCGATGGACCCCTACGGCAACGAACGCGAGATCGACGCGCTGGCCAAGACCGGGGCGACGCTGGTGGCCATGGAGTTCATGCCGCGCATCACCCGCGCGCAGGTGATGGACATCCTGTCGAGCCAGGCCAACCTCGCGGGCTACCAGGGCGTGCTCGACGCGGCGGTGGCGTTCGACCGCGCCATGCCGATGATGATGACGGCGGCCGGCACGGTGCGGCCGGCCAAAGTGTTCGTGATGGGCGCGGGCGTTGCGGGGCTGCAGGCAATCGCGACGGCCAAGCGGCTGGGCGCGGTGGTGAGCGCCACCGACGTGCGCGCCGCAGCGGGCGAGCAGGTGGAGTCGCTGGGCGCGAAATTCATCATGACCGATGCGCTCAAGGACGCGTCGGGCTCGGGCGGCTACGCCCGCGAGCTGACGGATGCGGAAAAGGCGGCGCAGGCCGAGCTGACCGCAAGCCACATCGCCAAGCAGGACATCGTGATCACCACGGCGCTGATCCCCGGCCGGCCGGCGCCGAAGCTGGTGAGCAAGGCGATGGTCGAAAGCATGCTGCCGGGCTCGGTGATCGTCGATCTCGCGGCGGAGCGCGGCGGCAATGTCGAGCTGACCAAGCCGGGCGAGGTGATCACCACGCCGAACGGGGTGACGATCATCGGCTACAAGAACGTGCCGGCGCGGCTCGCGACCTCGGCGAGCCAGCTGTTCGCACGCAACCTCGTCGCCTTCCTTGAAACGATGTTCGACAAAAAGACCAAGGCGTTCGCCGTCAACTGGGACGACGAGCTAGTGAAGGCCACCGTGCTCACCAAGGACGGCGCCATCGTGCATCCCAACATCAAGCTGCCGGCATAATGAGTGGCGCGTCGCTGAACGCAAAACCGGTTTCCACTTTTGCGCGCGACGCGCGAGGAGCCTCACCATGGACCTGATCGATCCCTTCACCTTCCGGCTTGCGATCTTCGTGCTGGCCATTTTCGTCGGCTATTTCGTGGTGTGGTCGGTAACTCCGGCGCTGCACACGCCGCTAATGAGCGTCACCAATGCCATCTCCTCGGTGATCGTGGTGGGCGCGCTGCTGGCGGTGGGCACGCACCTCGCCGCCGACGCGAACTGGATCAGCAAGGTCTTCGGCTTCATCGCGCTGGTGTTTGCCAGCGTGAACATCTTCGGCGGGTTCCTCGTCACCCAGCGCATGCTGGCGATGTACAAGAAGAAGGGCTGAACGCCGTGATCAACGCCAACATCTCCGCCGTCCTCTACCTCATCGCGGGCGTGCTCTTCATCCTGGCGCTGCGGGGGCTGTCGAGCCCGGCGACGTCGCGCCGCGGCAACATCTTCGGCATGGTCGGCATGGCCATCGCCATCCTCACCACGCTGGCCGTCTCCGGCGTCAGCGACGTGGTGAGCTGGGTGCTGATCATCGTCGGCATCGCGGTGGGCGGCGGCTTCGGCGCGCTGCTCGCCCGGCGGGTGAAGATGACCGACATGCCGCAGCTGGTGGCGGCGTTTCACTCGCTGGTCGGCCTTGCGGCGGTGTTCGTGGCGGCCGGTGCGCTTTATGCGCCACAGGCTTTCGGCATTCTCGAGGGCGACCACGTCACGCTCGAGGCGCTGATCGAAATGTCGATCGGCGTCGCGATCGGCGCCTTCACCTTCACCGGCTCGGTGATCGCGTTTGCCAAGCTCAACGGCAACATGAGCGGCAAGCCGATCATCCTGCCGCAGCGGCACCTGATCCATATCGTCATCGGCCTGGTGCTGCTGGCGCTGATCGTGTGGTTCGCGGCGACCGGCAACCCGGTGCTGTTCTGGTTCATCACGCTCCTGGCGCTGGTCCTGGGCGGGCTGATGATCATCCCGATCGGCGGCGCCGACATGCCGGTGGTCGTCTCGATGCTCAACTCCTATTCGGGCTGGGCAGCGGCGGGCATCGGCTTCACGCTGGGCAACACGGCGCTGATCATCACCGGCGCGCTGGTGGGCTCGTCGGGCGCGATCCTGAGCTACATCATGTGCAAGGCGATGAACCGCAGCTTCATCTCGGTGATCCTGGGCGGCTTCGGCGGCGACAGCGCCGCGGCCGGCTCGGGCGAGGAAGAGACGCGGCCGGTCAAGCAGGGCTCGGCCGACGACGCGGCCTTCATGATGAAGAACGCCAGCAAGGTCATCATCGTGCCCGGCTACGGCATGGCGGTGAGCCAGGCGCAGCACGCGCTGCGCGAGATGGCCGATCTGCTCAAGAAGGAAGGCGTCGAGGTCAAGTACGCGATCCATCCGGTGGCGGGGCGCATGCCCGGGCACATGAACGTGCTGCTGGCGGAAGCCAACGTGCCGTATGATGAGGTGTTCGAGCTCGAGGACATCAACTCGGAGTTCGCGCAGGCCGACGTGGCCTTCGTGATCGGCGCCAACGACGTCACCAACCCCGCGGCCAAGACCGACAAGACCTCGCCGATCTACGGCATGCCGGTGCTCAACGTCGAGGATGCCGGAACGGTGCTCTTCATCAAGCGCGGCATGGCGGCCGGCTATGCCGGCGTGCAGAACGAGCTGTTCTTCCGCGACAACACGATGATGCTGTTCGGCGACGCCAAGAAGATGACCGAGGATATCGTCAAGGCGCTGGGCCACTAGGCTCCGATAGACGCGACCGGTTCGGGACCGCATCGCGACGCTGCTGCGGCAGGCGCTGCGGCTCGGGCAGTAGCCGTTCAGCGCACCAGCAGGCGGCGGGGCCCGGCGCCTTCGGCGGCGAGGCGGTCGTGGCGGTTGACGAGGTTGCACTCGGTCAGCGACAGGCAGCCGCAGCCGATGCAGTGAGCCAGGCCGCCGCGCAGCTTCTTGAGCTGGGCGATGCGGCGGTCGAGATCCTTGGCCCAGCGTTCGGAGATGGCGGCCCAATCGGCACGGGTCGGCGCGTGGTCGGTGGGGAGCGCGGCGAGCGCGCGGCCGACTTCGGCGAGCGAGATGCCGACCTCCTGCGCGACGCGGATGACGGCGACGCGGCGCAGCACGTCCTGGCGGTAGCGGCGCTGGTTGCCGGCGGTGCGGTGGCTCGCGATCAGCCCCTTGGTTTCGTAAAAGTGCAGGGCGGACACGGCCACGCCGCTGCGCCGGGACACGTCGCCGACCGTCAATTCACGCATCGAGCCGCTTTTCGCTTGACCTCAACTATAGTTGAGGTCGTAGCAGAGGGGCCGGTTCGACGCAAACGGAGCGGCACAATGGCCGACGAGATCGCGGTGGAGCGGCTGGCGCCGCCCGATGCGCATGCGCAATTGGTGGCCGAGATCGCGCGCTGGCGCTGGGTGAAGGCCGAGCACATCGCGCCGGCCGGCGGCACCGAGCTCAGGGCGCGCGGCAAGCTGTTCGGGCACGTGCTCGACTACTGGACCGGCGATGCCGCTGTCGGCCTTGCCGTTTCCCGCGGCTGCGCCGAGGCGGCGATCGCCGACGGCGCGGCGCGGCCGCACCCGATCATCGACGAGCCGCACTGGGTGCTGATCGTGCTGCACACGGCGCGCGACATGGCCCACGCGCTCGACCTCGCCCGTGCCGCCTATGCACGGGCGGTGCCGCCGCTGCGGCTGGTCTGACCCTTTCCCTTTTCCCTCCCCAAGAAACGACAGGACGAACGATCATGGATATCGTGTTTGATCTATTGCTGACCCTGCACCTTCTGGCGCTGCTTTCGGCCGGCGCCGCGGTGGTGGGCGTGCCGGTGCTGATGGGCCGCATGGCGACCGTCGGGCCGGAGCTCAGGCCGACCTTCGGCAGCGTGGCACAGAACCTCGGCCGGGTGGCGCAGATCGCGTTCGCGACGCTGCTGGTCACCGGCGTGCTGATGGTGTGGGTCCGATTCGGCGGCATCGACGGGCTCAGCATCTGGTTCTGGGTGAAGATGGGGCTGATCGTGGTGATGGCGGTGGCGATGGCGATCGGCGGCCGGGTGCGCGGCAATCCGCAGGCGGCGAACATCGTGGCCTGGGTGTCGCGGCTGGCGCTCGCCGGCGTGGTGCTGTCGGCGGTGATCGCCTTCAACTGAGACAAACACACACCGGTGTGCCTGCTTGCAGCGGGGTGAGGCGGTGGCCATGTTCGGGCCTGCCTCATTCCGCTGGATTTGCCGATGCCGCGCACGCTCAAGGTCGACCTGTTCACCGACATCGTCTGTCCGTGGTGCCTGATCGGCTCGGCGCGGCTCGACAAGGCCATCGCGGCGCTGCCGGCCGATGTCACGGTGGATGTCGAGAACCATCCGTTCTATCTCGACCCGAATACGCCGCCCGACGGCTACGACGTGGGCGAGATGCTCCAGCAGAAATACGGGCGCGAGCCCAAGGCGATCTGGGCGCGAGCCGAAGGC
>Ga0070658_10002154_pt1 | contig 16512 bp, 15 predicted proteins | sample KBSC13metaG_FD_64664 | JGI IMG/M metagenome (GOLD analysis project Ga0070658, IMG submission 64664) | Corn rhizosphere microbial communities from Kellogg Biological Station, Michigan, USA - KBS C1-3 metaG | ecosystem: Host-associated > Plants > Roots > Rhizosphere > Soil ...
CCCACACCGACGCCGACGGCGACCAGCTACGGGACCTCGGCCGGCAGCTGGTCACCTGTCATCAGCCTGCCCATCGACCCGGCCGCGGCCGCGCTGCTCCCCGACGGCAAGGTCCTCACCTGGTCCGCCTACTCCGGCAACGTCTTCGGCGGTGCTCACGGCTACACCCAGACCGCCACGGTCGACACCCGCACCGGTGCCGTCAGCCAGCGCACCGTCACCGAGACCGACCAGGACATGTTCTGCCCGGGCATCGCCACGCTCGCGGACGGCACGGTCCTCGTCAGCGGCGGGTCCGACGCCGACAAGCAGAGCCTCTACGACCCGGTGTCCGCGACCTGGAGCAACGCCGCGGACCTCAAGACCCCCCGCGCCTACCACTCCTCGGTGACGCTGTCGGACGGCCGGGTCTTCAGCCTCGGCGGCTCCTGGGCCGGCGGGATCGGTCAGAAGAACGGCGAGCTCTACACGCCAGGCGCCGGCGGCGGAACCACTTCCCTGCCCGGCATCCCGGCGCTCCCGTTCGAGACCAACGACAACAAGGGCGAGTTCCGGGCCGACAACCACATGTGGCTGTTCGCGTGGAGCAACGGCAGCGTCTTCCAGGCCGGCCCGGCCAAGGGGATGCACTGGATCAGCACCGACGGGACGGGCAGCTACACCAACGCCGGTCCGCGCGGTGACGACGGCGACGCGATGAACGGCAACGCCGTCATGTACGACGCCGGCAAGATCCTCACCGTCGGCGGCTCGCCCAGCTACGACAACAGCGTCGCGACCTCCAACGCCTACACGATCGACATCAACGGCGGGCCGGGCAGTGCGCCGACCGTCACGAAGCTGGCCGGCATGGCCAACGCCCGCGCGTTCTCCAACAGCGTGGTCCTGCCGGACGGCGAGGTCGTCGTCATGGGCGGGCAGAGCTTCGCCGTCCCCTTCAGCGACGCCACCTCGATCCTGGCCCCTGAGCTCTGGAACCCGTCGACGAAGGCCTTCACGCAGATGGCGCCGATGGCGACGCCGCGGAACTACCACTCGTTTGCGCTGCTGATGCCGGACGCGCGCGTCATCGTCGGGGGCGGGCAGCTCTGCACGGCCAACTGCACCACCGAGCACCCCAACTACGAGATCTACACCCCGCCCTACCTCCTCGACGGCAGCGGAGCCCCGCGGCCGCGACCGGCGTGGGTCTCGACCCCGACGGCCGGCACCGCCGGCGGGTCCCTGTCGGTGACCACCGACCGGCCGGTGACCCGCTTCAGCCTGGTGCGCATGGGCACCGCGACGCACTCGCTGGACACCGATCAGCGCCGCGTCTCCCTTCTCGCCACCGTCACGGGCACGAACAGCTACCGCCTTGCCCTCCCTGCCGACCACGGTGTGCTCGTCCCCGGCACCTGGATGCTGTTCGCCCTCGACGCGAGCGGAACGCCCACGACGGCCGCGACGCTGCACATCTCCTGAACCGCCCCCTAGGGTCGGCGGCGTGCGCAACCTGACCCACGCCGAGGCAGCAGCACGTGCCCGCGCCGTCACCGACGTCAGCTACGACCTCGAGCTCGACCTGACCCACGGCGAGGTCTGGTACTGGACCACGACGGTCGTCGCCTTCACCGCCACCGGCGAGCCCGGGCTCTTCCTGGAGCTCGACTGCCTCACGATGGTCGAGGCGGTCCTCGACGGCCACACCCGGCTCCGTCTCGAGGGCAACCGGATCCCCTTGGAGGGGCTGACTGGACGCCACGAGGCGCGGGTCGTGGCGCGGTGCGCCTACACCCGCAGCGGGGAGGGGCTGCACCGGTTCGTCGACCCCGCCGACGGGCGGGTCTACGTCTACGCCAACGCCTTCCTCGACGACGCGCAGCGCTTCCTCGCCTGCTTCGACCAGCCCGACATCAAGGCACCGGTCCGGCTGTCCGTGACGGCACCCGACGGGCACCTCGTGCGCTCCAACGCGCGCGGGGAGGAGACGGACGGGCGCTGGGACTTCGCGACCACGGCCGCCATCTCCACGTACATGCTGACCTTGGCCGCCGGCCCGTGGCACGGGGTCACCAGGTGGCACGACGGCATCGAGCTGGGCGTGTGGTGCCGCGCCTCACTGGCCGCCCACCTCGAGGCCGAGGAGCTGCTGCAGGTCACCGCGGACTGCTTCGACTTCCAGCAGCGCGAGTTCGGCTCCCGCTACCCGTTCGGGGACAGCTACGACCAGGTCTTCGTCCCGGAGTTCAACTCGGGCGCCATGGAGAACCCGGGCATGGTGACCTTCAACGACGAGTCGTTCGTCTTCCGGTCCCGCACGACCGAGGGAGCGCGGCGACTCCGCGCCCAGGTGATCGCGCACGAGATGGCACACATGTGGTTCGGCGACCTCGTGACCATGCGTTGGTGGGACGGCATCTGGCTCAACGAGTCGTTCGCCGAGTTCATGGGCCTGCACACCACCGACGAAGGGACCCGCTTCAGCGGCGCGTGGGCCGACTTCTGCCTGGGGCGCAAGGCCTGGGGCTATCGCGCCGACCAGCTGCCCACCACGCACCCGGTCGCGGGGACGGTCGCGGACAACCGGACCGCCCTGCTCAACTTCGACGGGATCTCCTACGCCAAGGGCGCCTCCGTGCTGCGCCAGCTGGTCGCCTTCGTCGGGCACGAGGTGTTCTTCGCGGGCTTGCGTACCTATCTCGCGAAGCACGCGTTCGGAAGCACCGACCTCCCCGACCTGCTCACCGAGCTGGAAGCGGCGAGCGGACGCGACCTCCACCGCTGGGCCGGCGACTGGCTGGAGACCAGCGGCGTCGCGACCCTGCGCCCGCGCTGGGATGAGGGGACCCTGATCGTCGTCCAGGACAGCCAGGTCCTCCGCGATCACGTCATCGAGGTGGGGCTGTACGACGACGACGGTCGTGACATCGTCCTGCGCGAGCGCCTGCACGTGGAAGTCACCGGTGCGGAGACGCCCGTCGCGGGTGCGTCCCCGGCGGACCTCGTCCTGCTCAACGACCGGGACCTCACCTTCGCGAAGCTCCGCTTCGACGACCGGTCCCGCGCGACGGTCCTCGCCGGACTCGGTCGCGTCGCGGATCCGCTCACCCGCGCCCTGTGCTGGGGCTCGCTGTGGGACGCGCTTCGCGACGGCGAGCTGCCGGCGCGCGACCACGTCCGCGCCGTGCTCGCCGGAGTGGGCACTGAGGAGGACCCTTCGCTCGCCGAGACGCTGCTGGCACAGGCGCACACCGCTGCGGTCCTCTTCGCCCCTCCCGCCGAGCAGGCGGGCCTGCGCCAGGACCTGGCGCGGGCCAGCTGGGCGGCCGTGTCGGAAGGCCCCGGCAGCGACCTGCAGCTCGTCCGAGCCCGGGCAGCTGTCCAGGCGACCGTCGACCCCCGGTTGCTCGAGGGGTTGCTCCGCGGCGCCGACGTGCCGGCCGGGCTCGTCGTCGACAGCGAGCTGCGGTGGCTCGTCGTCCGGCGAGCGGCTGCCCTCGGCCTGCTGGACCCCGCCGACCTGGACCGGGAGCTCGCCGCGGACCGGACCGCGAGCGGCCACCTGCACGCCCAGGCCGCACGTGCCTCCTTGCCGCGCGCCGACACGAAGCAGCAGGCATGGGAGCAGCTGGCCTCCGGCCAGGTCACGAACGCCGAGGCCCGCGCGCTGGGTGGCGGGTTCTGGCAGCACGGCCAGGACGACCTGCTCCGGCCCTACCTCGCGTCCTACCTCGCGGTCGTGCCTGGACTGTGGGCGCGACTCAGCCCGGTGCTCGCCGGGTCGCTGACCGCCCGCCTGTTCCCCAGCACGCTCGTGCACGAGGACGTGCACGAGGCGACCGGCACGCTGCTGGCCGGCGACGACCTGCCAGCCGGTGCCCGGCGGATCGTCCTCGAGTGCCGTGACGACCTCCGTCGCGCGCTGCACGCTCAGGGCTCCTCGCGCGGTTAGCCTGGTCGCATGTGCGGCATCGTGGGCTACGTCGGGAAGCAGCAGGCCCTCGAGGTCGTCCTGGGTGGCCTGAGGCGCCTCGAGTACCGCGGCTACGACAGCGCCGGCGTCGCCGTCCTGGGTGACGACCTGCAGGTGGAGCGCAAGGCCGGGAAGCTGGCCAACCTCGAGAAGGAGCTGGCCGAGCGCGAGCTCCGCGGGACCCTCGGGATCGGCCACACCCGATGGGCGACGCACGGCCCGCCTACCGATCGCAACGCGCACCCGCACGTGGACTGCACCAACCGGGTCGCAGTGGTGCACAACGGGACGATCGAGAACTTCGAGGTGCTCGTCCGCGGGCTCGAGGAGCGTGGTCACGAGCGTCGCTCGGACACCGACACCGAGGTGGTCGCCCACCTCATCGAGGAGCGCTACGACGGCGACCTGCCGGCAGCGGTCCGGTCGATCTGCCGTGACCTCGAGGGATCCTTCGTCCTCGTCGTCGCCCATGCGGACGAGCCCGATCTCGTGGTCGCCGCACGGCGCAACCTGCCGCTCGTCATCGGGCTGGGTGAGGGAGAGAACTTCGTCGGCTCGGACGTGACGGCGTTCATCGCCCACACGCGCGAGGCGCGCGCCGTCGACCAGGACCAGGTGGTGGAGGTACGGCGGTCGGGTGTCGTCGTCACCGACCTCTCCGGTGCCGTCGTCGAGGGCGAGACCTACCACGTCGACTGGGACACCGCCGCCGCCGAGAAGGGCGGCCACGAGTTCTTCATGCTGAAGGAGATCGAGGAGCAGCCCGCCGCCGTCCGGGAGACCCTCGGCGGGCGCATGCAGGAGGACGGACTGCTGCACCTCGACGAGCTCTCGATGAGCGATGACGACATCCGGCAGATCGAGCAGGTGGTGATCATCGCCTGCGGGTCGTCGTACCACTCCGGGCTCGTCGGCAAGTACGCCATCGAGCGCTGGTGCAGGCTGCCCGTGCAGGTCGAGATGGCCTCGGAGTTCCGCTACCGCGACCCGGTCGTGGGTCGCAGCACCCTCGTCATCGCGATCAGCCAGAGCGGCGAGACCGCCGACACGCTCGAGGCGCTGCGCCACGCCCGCAAGCAGAAGGCCTGGGTCCTCGCCGTGACCAACACGGTCGGTTCGACCGTGTCCCGTGAGAGCGACGCGGTCTTCTACACCCGCGGCGGCCCCGAGGTCGCCGTCGCGTCGACCAAGGCGGTCATGGCGCAGCTCGCGGCCATGTACGTGGTCGGGCTCTACCTCGCCCAGGTGCGCGGCACGCGCGACGCGGACGAGGTCCGCGCGCACCTCGCCGACCTGCGCCAGATCCCCGACCTCGTGCAGGAGGTCCTCGACCGGATGGGCCCGGTCCGGCAGCTGGCGCGGTCGCTGGCCGACGAGGAGCGGGTGCTCTTCCTGGGGCGGCACGTCGGCTACCCCATGGCGCTGGAGGGGGCGCTCAAGCTCAAGGAGCTCGCCTACGTCAGTGCCGAGGGCTTCCCGGCCGGCGAGATCAAGCACGGGCCGATCGCGCTCGTCGAGCAGGGCACCCCCGTGGTGGTCCTCGCCCCTCGGCACGCCCTCCAGCCGAAGCTCGTGAACAACGTGCAGGAGGTCCGCGCCCGCGGCGCCCGCACCATCGTGATCGCGACCGACGGCGACGAGTCCGTGACGCCCTATGCCGACGCCGTCATCCGCATCCCTGACACCAAGTCGCTGCTGACACCGCTGCTCACGATCGTGCCGATGCAGGTGCTGTCCGCGGAGATCGCGATGGCCCGTGGGCTCGACGTGGACCAGCCCCGCAACCTCGCCAAGTCCGTCACCGTCGAGTAGCCCCTCAGGGGAACGGGTGCCGCGGCCGGTTCCACGGCTGCACGTCGACGATCGCGGGGGAGGTCATGTAGTCCCAGCCAGGGTCGGGCGTGCGCCAGTCGCCGTACATGGCAGACAGGACGGGCTCGACGGGGTCGGGGACCTGCCAGCGCACACCGAGGAACTCGACCTCCCGACGGCCCGAGGTCGGGACCCGCTGCTCGGCCTGCAGCCACGTGCCGTTGCGGCGGCTGAAGACGAAGCTGGCCGTCTGGCCCTCGCGCGGGTAGGTGAGGAACAGGTCGAGGCCGACGAGGCGGTGGTAGAGGCGGACCTCCGCGAGGAGCCCGTCGTTGGTGGCCCAGCTGACCCGGTGCCGCCACCCCGCTTCCTGCAGCAGCGGCATGCTCGCACGCAGCTGCGGCAGGTTCTCGCTCCCGATCTCGAGGTCGAGGTCCCAGCAGTCCCAGGGCAGGACCCGGCCCTCGCGCTGGAAGCCGAGCAGCATGCCGCAGGACATGACGTAGTGCCCCTTCAGCGGCGTGCGCTCCAGCGTGGCGTGCAGCTCGCGCGTGACGTCGACGAACCGCGGCAGCTGCCAGCGGTTCAGCCGGGCACGGAAGCCGGGGATGCCGTTGAGCGCGCGGTAGGGCGGCAGCAGCACGGACTCGGCGAGGAGGCGCAGCGTGGCGTCAGCCACGCTCCTTCACCCGCCGCATGACGTCGGAGGTGGAGATCCCGGGCGTGTACGGGACGGTCCGCAGCGCGCCGCGCGCCAGCGCGCCCGGGTAGAAGCGCGCGAGCTTGTCCGGGTCGAAGTCGTCACCGTGCACGACGACGTCGATCCGGTGCCGGTCGAGGAAGGTCTCGTCGACGGACAGGGGAGCGTCGGGGACGACCTCGTCGACGAGGCGGCAGGCCCCGACGACGGCGATGCGCTCCTCCATGCTGCAGATCGGGAGACGCTTGTAGCTCGCCACGTCGGCGTCGTTGTGGATCCCGACGACCAGCTCGTCACCGAGCTCCCGGGCCTGGCCGAGGAACGCGACGTGCCCGGCGTGGAAGAGGTCCGCGACCATGTCCACGTAGACGCGGGTCATGCCGCGAGCACCTGGAAGAGGTCGGTGATGACGGCCTCGTCGATGGCGGCTCCCATGTTCGCCACGCGCAGGACGCGGCCACGCAGGTCGCCCTGACCGTGGTAGACGACGTAGCCCCGCTGCAGGGCCTTGTCGGCCAGGGCATCGGCGTCGGCGTGCGGCAGGGAGAAGGCGGTCAGAACGTGCGACCGGTGCTCCGGTGGGAGCAGGGGAGCGAGACCGACGGCCTCGCCGCTGGCCCAGACGTGCTGAGCGAGCCGCGCGTAGCGCTCGCGACGCTCCGCAGTGCTGTGCCGGTCGAGCACGATCCCGAGCGAGACGAAGGCGGCCACGTTGGGCGTCGAGGGCAGCGCGTCGGTGTGTGCCGTCACGTCGAGGACGGGCAGGGTCGGGTGGCTCGTCAGGCCGCGGCGGTGCAGCACCCCCGCGACGCCCGGCATGGCCTCGAGGCACTTGCCGGAGTTGAAGCAGACCACGTCCGCGCCGACGGCGACGTCGTGCACGCCGAGGGAGCTGACGGCGTCCACGAGGACTGCGACGCCCCGGTCCTGCGCGAGCCGCGTCAGCTCGGCCAGCGGGTTGAGCAGTCCTGTCGTCGTCTCGTGGTGCACGACGAGCAGCCAGTCGGGGCGGTGCTCGTCCAGCAGCCCGGCGGTCCGCTCGAGGTCGACGGGAGCTCCCGTGCCGAGCGGCACGTGCACCACGTCGTTGCCGAGGGCCCGTGAGGTCGTGGCCAGGCGAGCGCAGTAGACGCCGTTGTCGATGACGAGCACGCGTCCACGGACGAACGTCGCCAGAGCCGCGTCCACGGACAGGCTCCCCGAGCCGTGCAGGAGACCCAGCCCGTACTCCTGCTGCGTGACCTCGGCAGCGGCGTAGAGGCCGGCGGTGACGTAGGCCAGCAGCCGCTCGAACGCCTCCTGGCGGTGGCAGAGCTCGACGTCGAAGAGGTGCTCGCGGACCTCCGCGTCGAGGTTGACGGGGCCCGGGTTGAACAGGACCTGCCGCGCCGCGGGGAGCCTCATGCGGTCAACCGGGCGCGGACCTGTGCCGCGTTCGTCAACGGGTCGACGGGCACCCTCGGCGGCTTCCCGTCGCGCGTGATCGGCAGGATCTCGGTCACACCTGGGTAGCTCGCCTCCAACGGCGCGCAGGGCTGTCCTCCGACCGACTCGTGCACGCCGTTGTCCAGGACGTAGTGGAAGTAGCGTCCCTCGGGTGCGTGGTCGCGCACGGTGTGCGTGCTGCCGAGCGACATGAGCAGCGCCCCGTCGCCGTTGATGACGACGACGGTCTTGTCCGAGGCGAGCGCCATGCCGAGCCCGAGCGCAGGAGCCAGTCCCATGCTGCCCTGCATGTAGAACACGACGTGCTCGGGCCCGGCCTCGGCGGCGACGGCCCGCGACACGTACCCGGTCGAGGCGACGTACACCGCGCCCGTGCCGTGTCGCTCGAGCAGCTCCCGGATCGCCGCGGACCGGCTGGTGCGCTCACGACTCATTGTTCGGCCCGTGGACGAGGATCGCGTTGTCGTAGCCCAGCAGCTGGAGCAGGTCGGCGTCGATCCTGCCCATCACCTCGTGCTGGGGCAGGCTGTGGCGGTGCCCGACCACGAGCAGGGGCATGACGCCCCAGGGCAGGCACAGCGAGGCGATCGGGTTGACCGCGTGCCCGAGGCCGGCGTTCTGCAGGTAGACCACGGCCTTGTTGCCAGCGAGCTCCGAGCCGGTCGCGAGAGCGAGCGCCTCCGCCTCCCAGGTCGCGATGACGTGCTCCACCGGAAGGGCGTCGAGGTCCTCGATGAACGACCGGAGGCCGCTGTCGGGGACCCCGAAGAAGCTGCGGTACCCGTCGTCGTAGAGCTCTTGCGCCAAGCCGTCAGCGGACGTAACGATCTTCATTTTCTCGCAGTTCGTCGACGTAGACGAGCCGGAAGATCTCGTCCATGGGCACGATGCCATCTTCGACGTCCGCGAGGCACTTGTTCTTCATCAGGGTGGCCATCGTGTCCTGCAGCGCCCGCACCTGGGCGCGGACGCCGGCATTGGCGATGATGACGAGCCGGAAGCCCGCCTGGCCCAGCTCCTCGAAGGTCACGCTCCCGTAGGTCGTGGGGACGCACACCAGCGGCGTCGTGTGGTCCGTGCGCCACCGCTCGGCGAACTCGAGGACCGACTCCTTGTCCTTGCCCTTGTGGTGGATGAGGATGCCGTCGACGCCGCGCTCGGCGTAGGCGTGGCAGCGCTCCAGGGCCACGTCGATGCCCAGGCCCTTCGTGAGGGCCTCGGTCCGGGCGATGATGGCGAAGTCGTCCGTCGGACGGGCGTCGAGGGCGGCGTCGAGCTTCCCGCAGAACGTCGACTCCTTCTCGATGTCGTCCTGCATGCCGTCGTAGAAGGTGCAGCGCTTCGGGAAGATGTTGTCCTCGATGCAGATGCCCGACGTCCCGGCCTTGTGGAACTCGCGCACGAGCCGGATGGTGTTGATCGCGTTGCCGCCACCGGCGTTGCCGTCGACCAGCACAGGCGTCTGCACCCGGTCGACGATCTTGTTCGCGATCTCCACGTAGTCCTGGGTGCCGAGGATGTCGGCGTCGGGCAGGCGGGCGGCCGCGTGCACCTCGAAGCTCGAGATCCAGAGCCCGTCCGCGCCCGCCTCCTCGGCGATCTTGGCGGCGAGCGCGGTGTGGACGCCGACGATCAGCGCCGGCTCGTCGGCCCCCAACAGGTCCTTGATCGTCCGCATCGGCTCTCTCCGCGTCTTCGGGCCGTGCCGGGAGCAGGCCAACAGGTGAACGGTAGGCCAACGGAACCTGACATTCAGGTGATCGGCGAAGCCCGTGGCGTCTGGTGGCACGATGCGACGTGTGATCGTGGGTGTCGGCGTCGACGTGGTGGACGTGGCGCGGCTGGCAGCGGCGCTGGAGCGCACGCCGTCCCTACGGCAGCGGTTGTTCACCGCGGCCGAGCAGGAGATCACACGCATCGAGTCGCTCGCCGCGCGGTTCGCCGCGAAGGAGGCCTGCGCGAAGGTCCTCGGCGCACCCGGCCTGCCCTGGACCGACGCGGAGGTCGTCAACGACGACAACGGAAAGCCGCGGCTGGTCGTGACCGGCTCGGCCGCCGAGGCCGCAGAGACGCTGGGCATCACCGCGTGGCACCTGAGCCTGTCGCACGACGGCGGCGTCGCGACCGCGGTCGTCATCGGCGAGAAGCCGTGATCCCAGCGCACACAGTGGCCCAGGTGCGTGCCGCCGAGGAGCCGTTGCTGCGCGCGGGCGTGCCCCTGATGGCCAGGGCCGCGACGGCGCTCGCGGTGGAGACGGCCCGCCGGCTGCCCTTCGTCTACGGCGCTCGCGTCGTCCTGCTCGTCGGCAAGGGCAACAACGGCGCCGACGCGCTCTGGGCAGGTGCTGCCCTGCGGCGGCGCGGAGCTGCCGTGGTCGCGGTCCTCCTCCACGACGCCGTGCCCGACGCCGTGCCCGACGCACTCGACGCGTTCCTGCGGGCGGGCGGCCGGGTCGGGACCGCGGAGGCGCTGCGCGGTGCGGAGGCCGTCCTCGACGGGATCGTCGGCATCGGCGGGCGCGGGCCGTTGCGCGTCGCGGTCCCCGACCTCGGTGACGTGCCCCTCGTCGTCGCCGTCGACGTGCCGAGCGGTGTCGACGCCGACACGGGGGAGGTGCACGAGGGCGCCGTGCGCGCGGACGTGACCGTGACGTTCGGGACCGCCAAGCCCGGACTGCTCCTCGCCCGCGACCACGTCGGGGAGCTCGTCGTGGCCGGGATCGGCCTCGATCTCCCGGCACCCGCGGCCGAGGGCATCGACGACGTCGCGCACCTGCTTCCCACCGACGCGCGGGTGAGCGACAAGTACTCCCGTGGTGTGGTCGGCATCGCCGCCGGCTCACCGGCCTACAGCGGCGCCGCGCTGCTGTGCGTGGGTGCAGCGATCCGGGCCGGAGCCGGGATGGTGCGGTACGTCGGACGGGCGGCCGAGCGCGTCCGGGACTCCTGGCCGGAGGCCGTCGTCACCGAGCAGCTGAAGGACACCGGGCGCGTCCAGTCCTGGGTGGTCGGTCCGGGGCTCGGGGTCACCGCCTTCGACACCCTGGAGGAGGTGCTCGCCCAGGACGTGCCAGTGCTGGTCGACGCCGACGGCCTGACCATGTGCGCGCAGACCCCCACACTGCTGACGGACCGCGACGCGCCGACGCTGGTGACGCCGCACGACCGCGAGTTCGCGCGCTTCGGCCGCGAGGTCGGTCCGGACCGCGTCGGAGCGGCGCGGTGGCTCGCCGAGGACCTCGGGGTGCACGTTCTCCTCAAGGGCGACGCGACCGTGGTCGTCAGCCCCGAGGGGTCGGTGCGCATCAACACGAGCGGCACCGCCCTGCTCGCGACCGCAGGCACGGGCGACGTCCTCTCCGGTGGCATCGGCGCGCTGCTGGCGCGGGGCCTCGACGTCCTCGACGCGGCGAGCGCGGGTGCCTACCTGCACGGACGGGCAGCGGTGCTGTCCGCCGCCGGCGCGACGACCAGCGCGGGGCTCGTCCTCGAGGCGTGGCCTGCCGCCGTCCGCGAGGCGGTGCTGCGAGACTCGCTGTCGTGAGATCTGCCGCCGTCGTCGACCTCGGCGCTCTCCGTGACAACGTCGGGGACCTGCGTGGGCGCCTCGCCGGTGCCGAGCTCATGGCCGTGGTGAAGGCGGACGCGTACGGGCACGGGCTGCTCCCTGCGGCTCGCGCGGCTGTCGACGGCGGCGCCACCTGGCTCGGCGTCGCGTTCCTCGAAGAGGCTCTGGCGCTGCGAGCGGCGGGCGTCCAAGAGCCGGTGCTCGCCTGGCTCTACGCCCCGAGCGACGACATCGTCCCGGCGGTGGCCGCCGGCGTGGACCTCGGCGTCTACAGCACGGCCGAGCTCGCCCGCGTCGTGGCCGCGGCCGAGCAGACCGGGCGCGCAGCACGCGTCCAGCTGAAGGTCGACACGGGTCTGTCGCGCGGCGGCTGCGCCATGACGGACTGGCCCGAACTCGTGGAGGCGGCGGCCAAGGCGCAGGTGACCGGCGCGGTCGACGTGACCGGTGTCTGGAGCCACCTGGCCTGCGGCGAGGAGGGCCCGCAGCACCCTGCCAACCGGCAGCAGAAGGCGGCCTTCACCGACGCGCTGGCGGTCGCCGCCGAGCTCCGGCCCGAGGTCCGGCACCTGGCGAACTCGGCCGCGCTCCTCACCGACAACGACACCCACTACGACCTCGTGCGGGCCGGCGCCGCGATCTACGGCCTCGTCCCGGCGCCCGCGTTCGGCGACTACGGGCTGCGCCCGGCGATGACGCTGCGATCGGAGGTCGCGCTCACGAAGCGCGTCCCGGCGGGTACGGGGGTGAGCTACGGGCACCGCTACACGACGACCCGCGAGACGACGCTGGCCCTCGTCCCGCTGGGGTACGGCGACGGGGTACCACGCAACGGCAGCAACGCACTTCCCTTGGCAGTCAAGGGAAAGAGCTACACCGTCGCGGGAACCGTGGCCATGGACCAGCTCGTCCTCGACGTGGGTGACGACGACGTGCGGCCCGGCGACGACGTCGTGCTCTTCGGCGCCGGTGCTGCCTCGGCCCGCGACTGGGCCGACGCGACGGGCACCATCGACTACGAGATCGTGACCCGTGTCGGGGCACGCGTCCCGCGGACCTACGTGGGAGAGCGGTGAAGCGGCGCGCGGGCCTGCTCGGTGCCGTCGCCGGAGCCGCGGCGGTCGGGGTGGCGGCCGGGATCGCCGCGGAGCGGTACGCCGTCGGCCGTACCCGGCTGGCGCCCGACCCGGACCGCGACGAGCCCTTCTTCCGGCTTCCGGCCGACCGCGTGAGGCGTGTGGTCGCCGACGACGGCGTCCCCCTGCACGTCGAGGAGGTGGGGCCGGAGAGAGCCGACCTGACCGTGGTGTTCTGCCACGGCTACACCCAGCAGCTGGCTGTCTGGCACTACCAGCGTCTCGCCCTCGCCGAGGAGGGCGTGGGCAAGCTCGTCTTCTGGGACCAGCGCTCGCACGGCAGGAGCGGGCGCAGCTCGGCCGAGCACGCCACGATCGACCAGCTCGGCCGCGACCTCAAGGCGGTCGTGGACGCCTGCGCGCCCACGGGGTCGGTCGTCCTCGTCGGGCACTCGATGGGCGGCATGACGGTCATGGCGCTGGCCGACCAGTTCCCGGGGCTCTTCGGCGACCGCGTTGTCGGCGTGGCGCTCCTCAGCACGTCGACGGGCAAGCTGGCCTCGGTGACGTTCGGCCTCCCGGCGGCGATGCAGCACGTCACGGCCCGCGTGCTGCCGCGCCTGACGAAGGGCATGCGGGGCCGACCGCAGCTGTTCGAAGGCGGTCGCCGCCTCGGCACCGACCTCGCGTTCGTCGCGACGAAGCGCGCCGCCTTCGGCGCCGGCGAGGTCAGCCCGTCCCTCGTGGAGTTCGTCGAGAAGATGACGGCCGACACGCCGGTCGACGTGATCGCCGAGTTCTACGACACGTTCATGGCGCACGACAAGCTGCGCGCCCTCGACGACCTGCGACGTGTCGAGACGCTCGTGCTCGTGGGCAGCAAGGACGTCATCACTCCGGTGTCGCACAGCCGGACGATGGCGGCCGCGCTCCCCGAGGCGCAGCTCGTCGTCGTCGAGGGCGCCGGGCACATGGTGCAGCTCGAGAAGGCGGCGCTCGTCACCCTTCACCTCCGGGCCCTCGTCCGGCGCGCCAGGCGATCGGCCGCACGTGCTGGCTGAGGAGATCCGGGCGTGCACGCTCTGCGCGGAGCTGGCGAGCACCCGCACGCAGGTCGTCGTCGGCAGTGGTCCGTCCGATGCACGGCTCGTGGTCGTCGGCGAGGCGCCGGGAGCCGTCGAGGACGAGACCGGCGTGCCGTTCGTCGGTCGGAGCGGCCAGCTGCTCGACCGGCTCCTGCTCGAGGCGGGCACCTCCCGCGAGCAGGTCGCCGTCCTCAACACCGTGAAGTGCCGTCCGCCCGGCAACCGGGTGCCGTCCCGGCTCGAGACGGCGAACTGCCGACCGTGGACGACCCGACAGCTCGAGGCCATGTCGCCGTCCCTCGTCGTCACGCTGGGGCTCTCGGCCGCCACCTGGTTCCTCGGCAGGACGACCCTCGGGGCGGTCCGTGGGCGGGTCCACGACCTGGACGGCCGGAGGGTCCTTCCCACGTACCACCCTGCGGCCGCTCTGCGTGGCGGGCCGCGCGGCGAGGCCATGACCCGGCTGCGCGAGGACCTGGCCCTCGCCGTCACACTGGTCTCGTGAGGCTCGCGACGGTCGAGGACACCAGGGCGCTCGGCAAGCGGCTGGCCGCGTCGCTGCGCGCGGGCGACCTCGTCGTGCTGTCCGGACCGCTCGGCGCCGGCAAGACCGCCCTGACGCAAGGGATCGGCGAGGGCCTGGGCGTCACCGGCCGGGTCACGAGCCCGACGTTCGTCATCGCGCGGGTGCACCAGGGCGCGGTCCCCCTCGTGCACGTGGACGCCTACCGGCTGCGGGACGCCGGTCGCGTCGAGCTCGACGACCTGGACCTCGACACCGACCTCGAGGACTCCGTCGTGGTGGTCGAGTGGGGGGAGGGCCTGGTGGAGCAGCTCTCGGACAGCCACCTCGAGATCCGCCTCGAGCGGCACGACGACGACAGCCGGACAGCGACGCTCGACGCCGTCGGCCCCCGTTGGGAGGGTGCGGCGCTTCCGCCCCTGTGATGGGATCCCGCCATGAGCCTGACGATCGCCAGCATCCTCGCCGAGTCCGCCGTGCGCTTCCCCGACAACGTCGCGGTCGTGCTGGGTGACCTGCGGCTCACCTACCGGCAGCTCTGGGACCACACCCGGCAGTACGCCACCGTCCTGCGCGACCGCGGCGTGGGCCCCGGGGACAAGGTGGCGCTGCTCCTGCCGAACACCCCGCACTTCCCGCTCTCCTACTTCGCCACGCTGTCCCTGGGTGCCGTCGCCGTGCCCGTCCACGCGCTGCTCAAGGCCGAGGAGATCGAGTACGTCCTGACCGACTCGGGCGCCAAGGTCCTCGTCTGCGCCGCCCCGCTGCTCGGCGAGGGCGCGAAGGGCGCAGAGCTCGCCGGCATCCCGGTGCTCGCGGTCATGGACGGCGGCGACGCGACCATCGAGCGCATCGACAACCTGGCCTTCGAGGTCGCGCCGATCGAGGCCGTCGTGCCCCGGGAGCCGGACGACACCGCGGTCATCCTCTACACGAGCGGCACGACGGGGAAGCCCAAGGGTGCGGAGCTGACCCACCTCAACGTCACGATGAACGTGGCCGTCTCGGCCCAGCACTCCTTCGACATCCAGGCGACCGACGTGGTCCTCGGGTGCCTGCCGCTGTTCCACACCTTCGGTCAGACGTGCTGCATGAACACCGCGTTCTACGTCGGCGCCACCGTCGTCCTGCTGCCGCGGTTCGACGGCCAGCAGGCCCTGCAGCTGCTGGTCGACGAGAAGTGCACCGTGTTCATGGGCGTGCCCACGATGTACATCGCGCTCCTCGAGGCGGCCAAGTCCTCCGACCTCCGGCCGCAGCTCAAGATCGCCCTGTCCGGCGGCGCGGCCCTTCCGGTGCCCGTCCTCGAGAAGTTCGCGGAGGTCTTCGGCACGCAGGTCCTCGAGGGCTACGGGCTCACCGAGACCTCACCTGTGGCCACGTTCAACCAGAAGGGCTTCCGGCCGGAGCCGGGCACCGTCGGCAAGAGCATCTGGGGTGTCGACGTCGAGGTCGCGAAGGCCGAGCTGGACGAGCGGATCGAGCTGCTGCCGACGGGTGAGCTCGGCGAGATCGTCGTCCGCGGGCACAACATCTTCAAGGGCTACCTCAACAAGCCGGAGGCCACCGCTGCGGCGATCGTCGACGGCTGGTTCCGCACCGGCGACCTCGGCACGAAGGACGACGAGGGCTACGTCCGCATCGTCGACCGCAAGAAGGACATGGTCATCCGCGGCGGCTACAACGTCTACCCGCGCGACGTCGAGGAGGTGCTGCTGCGTCTCGACGGGGTCGGGCAGGTCGCCGTCATCGGGGTGCCTGACGACCAGTACGGCGAGGAGGTCTGCGCTGTGGTGGTGAAGGACTCCCCGAGCCTCACCGAGGAGGACGTGATCGCGTACGGCAAGGCCAACCTCGCGGCGTACAAGTACCCCCGCAAGGTGGTCTTCGCCGAGTCCCTGCCGCTGGGTCCCTCCGGCAAGGTCCTCAAGCGGGAGCTGGTCCAGCAGTATCGCTAGTAGCGTCGGCACGTGCTCTCGCTCGTCGTCGACACCTCGACGCCAGCCGTGACCGCGGGCCTCGTCCGCGACGGCTCGGTCGTGGCCGAGGCCGTCGTCGTCGACGCCAAGCGGCACGGCGAGCTGCTCGCGGTGAACATGCGCGAGGTCCTGCAGCACGGCACCCCGGACGAGGTCGTCGTGGGCGTCGGCCCCGGTCCCTTCACCGGCCTGCGGGTGGGGATCGTCTCCGCCGCGGCGTACGCCGACGCCCTGGGGCTGCCGATCCGCGGGGTCTGCTCGCTCGAGGGCCTGCGCGCGCCCTCGACGGCGGCGGTCACCGACGCCCGGCGCAAGGAGGTCTACTTCGCGGTGTACGACGAGACCGGTCGTCGCGTCCACGGGCCCGA
>Ga0070658_10002155_pt1 | contig 16511 bp, 16 predicted proteins | sample KBSC13metaG_FD_64664 | JGI IMG/M metagenome (GOLD analysis project Ga0070658, IMG submission 64664) | Corn rhizosphere microbial communities from Kellogg Biological Station, Michigan, USA - KBS C1-3 metaG | ecosystem: Host-associated > Plants > Roots > Rhizosphere > Soil ...
GGTCGTTTGGCTACGCTTACGTTACCGTAACTTGCGGAGCCGGGCTCGGACAGTGGTACCAGCCCCAATGTTCATCACGTAGCCGGGTGCGCACGATCTGTGAGCGAAGCGCGGCGTTGGTGAACGCGCTTGCGCGGGACGGTAGGCTGATAAGTGATCGATCGGCCGTGGTGTAATTGGCAACACCCCGCCCTTTGGAGGCGGTTTTCTAGGTTCGAGTCCTAGCGGCCGAGCACTCCGTCACTCCCGACCCGCCTCAGGTGCGGGCGCCGAGCGCCGTCCCGATCAGGTGGATCTGGTCGGGTGCCGCCCACGCGTAGAAGGTGCCGTCGTGGCACCCGGTACCGAAGCTGACCCGCGACGGGTCGGGAAGCCGGTCGCGCAGCCGCCGTACCGACGGGGCGAACGGGTCGGCCGCGCCGATCGCGATGTGGATCGGCAGCCCCTTGAACTCCGCCGCCCGCGCCGTCACGTCGTAGGCGGCCCACTCCGCGGCCGAGTCGAAGGCGCCCGGGTTCACCCGCCGGGCGTCGTCGTACGAGCGGAAGACCGCCGGGGACGTGGCGACCACCGTGGCGAACAGTTCCGGCCGGGTCAGCGCGCAGACCAGGGCGCCGTACCCGCCCATGGACCAGCCCGCGACCGCCGGCCGGGTCACGTCCAGTCCCCGGGTGGCCAGCAGCGGCAGGAACTCGTCGAAGATCATGCCGAGCGGGTCGTCGGCGGCGTGCGGGTGCCAGTACCCGGTGCCGCCGTCCACGCCGGCCAGCGCGAACGGCGCGCCACCGTCGCGCACGGCACCCGCGAGGAAGTCCGGGTACCCGCCGGCGCCCAGCGCCCCGGCGCCGTCCCCGCCGTACCCGTGCAGCAACAGGCACACCGGCAGCTTCGCGTCCGGGCCGTGCCCCGGCGGGTACCCGATGGCGAAGCCGACCTCGCGCCCGCGCCGGGCGGAGCGGAACGTGCCCGTGACGGTGGGCCCGGGGGTGGCCCGCAGCGCGGCCGGCGGCGCCGGCGCGTCGCAACGGCCCAGGGCATCGTTGAGAACCGATCGGCCCGGCAGCACCTCGGCGTCGACCAGCGCCACGCCCGCGCCGCCGAGTGCGACGAGGCCGGCCGCTCCGACCAGGGTGGTGAGCGCCGCCCTGCGGCTGATCCGGACCATGGCGGCACAGTAACCGGCCGCGGCGCCCGGCGCGGTCCCGCGGCGATAGCATGACCACCGACCAGGCTTCCCGCTCGCGGAGGACTCATCGTGACCGACCGACGGACCGTGATCATCCTTGCCGCCGGCGAGGGCAAGCGGATGAAGTCCGCGCTCCCCAAGGTGCTGCATCCGCTGCTCGGGCGCAGCCTGGTCGGGCACGTGCTGGCCGCCGCGGCGCCGCTGGACGCGCGGGACACCATCGTGGTCGTCGGGGTGGGTGCCGACCGGGTGCGCGAGCACCTGGCCGAGATCGCGCCCGACGCGGTACCGGTGGTCAAGGCCGAGCAGCGCGGCACCGGGCACGCCGTGCGCATTGCTCTCCCGGAGGAGGCCGCCGGTACGGTCGTGGTGCTCAACGGCGACCTGCCGCTGGTGCGGGCGCAGACGCTGACGGCGCTGCTGGAGAAGCACGAGCGGGACGGCAACGCGGCGACCCTGCTGACCGCGGAGGTGGCCGACCCGACCGGGCTGGGCCGCATCGTGACCGGCGAGAAGGGCCTGGAGCGGATCGTCGAGGAGCGCGACGCCACCGCCGAGGAGCGGGCGATCCGGGAGATCAACGCGGGCGCCTACGCCTTCGACGCCGGGCTGCTGCGCGACGCGCTGGGCCGGCTGTCCGCGGACAACGACCAGGGCGAGGAGTACCTGACGGACGTGCTGGCCATGTTCGTCGCCGCCGGACATCCGGTCGGTACGCAGCTGGCAGCCGACCCGGACGAGGCGCTGGGCATCAACGACCGGGTGCAGCTCGCGCAGCTGCGCGCGATCCTGCGCGACCGGATCAACGAGGACTGGATGCGGGCCGGGGTGACGATCATCGACCCGGCCACCACCTGGCTGGACGTCACCGTGACGCTGTCCCGGGACGTGGTCGTGGAGCCGGGTACCCAGCTGCGCGGCGCCACGAGCCTGGCCGAGGGCGCGCAGGTCGGGCCGGACACCACGCTCACCGACGTGACGATCGGCGAGGGCGCCTCCGTCGTGCGTACCCACGGCTCCGGGGCGAAGATCGGCCCCGGCGCGCACGTCGGCCCGTTCGCGTTCCTGCGCCCCGGCACGGTACTGGGCGCGGCCGGCAAGATCGGTGCCTTCGTGGAGACGAAGAACGCCTCCATCGGTACCGGCAGCAAGGTCCCCCACCTGTCCTACATCGGCGACGCCACCATCGGCGAGCACACGAACATCGGGGCGGCCAGCGTCACGGTCAACTACGACGGGGTCGCCAAGCACCACACGGTCATCGGCGACCACGCCCGTACCGGTGCGGACAACATGTTCGTCGCGCCGGTCAAGGTCGGCGACGGCGCCTACACGGCGGCGGGCAGTGTGATCGTGAAGGACGTACCGCCGGGTGCCCTCGGCGTCGCTCGCGGTCAGCAGCGCAACATCCCGGGTTGGACGGAGAGTCGCCGGCCGGATACGCCTGCGGCACAAGCGTCCCGACGGGCCCGGGATCGTGCGACCCCGCACGACGAGGGTGATACTGCGACTGAATAGGCTGTTCCCTGGCTGGCGCGTTGGGCCATCTTGGGGGGGCTGCGGGCGGCCGGTACAGACCACAGACCCGTAGGGAGTGGCGAGCGGATGGGCACCATCGTGGCGGAGAACCGGAAGACGCTGATGCTCTTCTCCGGGCGCGCGTACCCGGAGTTGGCCGAGGAGATCGGTGAGGTGCTCGGGGTACCGCCGACGCCGACCGACTCGTACGAGTTCGCCAACGGTGAGATCTTCGTCCGGTACCGGGAGTCGGTGCGGGGCTGCGACGCGTTCGTGGTGCAGTCGATGTCCGCGCCGATCAACCAGGCGCTGGTCGAGTCGCTCATCATGGTCGACGCGCTCAAGCGGGGATCCGCCAAGCGGATCACGGTGGTGCTGCCGTTCTACCCGTACGCGCGGCAGGACAAGAAGCACCGCGGCCGGGAACCGATCTCCGCGCGGTTGATCTCCGACCTCTACAAGACGGCCGGCGCCAACCGGATCCTCACGGTCGACCTGCACACCGCGCAGATCCAGGGCTTCTTCGACGGGCCAGTCGACCACCTGTTCGCGATGGACACGCTCGCCGGGTACATGGAGAAGCGGTTCGCCGGCCGGCCGATGACGGTCGTGGCGCCGGACTCCGGCCGGGTACGGGTGGCGGAGCGCTGGACCGACCGGCTCGGCGGCTGCCCGCTGGCCTTCATCCACAAGACGCGCGACCCGTTGCAGCCCAACCACGTGGTGGCCAACCGGGTGGTGGGCGACGTGGAGGGCCGGGTCTGCCTGATCGTGGACGACATGATCGACACGGGCGGGACGATCTGCAAGGCGGCCGACATCCTGTACGACTCGGGCGCTGCGGACGTGATCGTGGCGGCGAGCCACGCGGTGCTGTCCGACCCGGCGACCGAGCGGCTGAAGAACAGCCGGATCAGCGAGGTCGTGGTGACCAACACGCTGCCGCTGCCGCCGGAGAAGATGCTCGACAAGATCACGGTACTGTCGATCGCCCCGCTGATCGGCCGGGCCATCCGCGAGGTCTTCGACGACGGCTCGGTCACCACGCTGTTCGGCGGGCTGTCCTGAGCTTTTCGGCGCTCCGCGTCAGGCCACGATCGTCTCGTCGACGTAGTTCACGAACGACCGCGCGTAGAACTCCTTGACCTTCGGCCACACCCTTCGGAACACGGCCATCGAGAAGTCCGCCTCCAGTACCCGGCGCCAGGCGCTCCACATCTCCTCGTTGAGCTGGCCCGCGCCGTACGACAGGTAGTTCGCCTCGTGGGTGTCCAGCCTCACCATCGCGTACAGGGCGCGCTGGTTGACGCGGTGCGAGCGGGAGGCTTAGGCCCCCGTCAATGTCGGTGTGGAGTATGTGAATGGTTCTGTCGGGCGGGCGTACCCCGGTGGGGAGTCCGGGCGGGGCTCGGGTAGGCTGGCTCGGTTGCCACGGCGAGGGTGCCCGCACGGCCGCGAGGCGGCCGGTCGAGGCGCCGTGATCGACGCGGTGCTCCGGGCCCGTGCCCCGTGCCGCATCCTCGCCCGCCGCACCGCAGCCGACTGTAGTAACGAAGAGCTTTAGACGGAAGGTGTACTCCCGTGTCCGAGGTACGTATCAGCGCCGAGCCCCGCACCGAGTTCGGCAAGGGTGGTGCCCGGCGTACCCGTCGGGCCGGCAAGGTGCCCGCCGTGCTGTACGGCCACGGTGAGAAGCCCCGCCACATCGCGCTGCCCGCGCGTGAGCTGGCCGCGGCCATCCGGCACGGCGGCATGACCCAGGTCTTCGACATCGCGGTGTCCGACGGCACCTCCGCGCTGGCCCTGCCCAAGGCGATCCAGCGCGACCCGGTGAAGGACACCTTCGAGCACGTCGACCTGCTGATCGTGCGGCGCGGCGAGAAGGTCACCGTCGACGTGCCGGTCACGCTGATCGGCGAGCCGGCCCGGGACACCCTGGTCATGCACGAGCACCAGACCCTGTCGATCACCGCCGACGCGACCCGGCTGCCGGAGCACCTGGAGGCCTCGATCGAGGGCCTGGAGCCCGGCTCGCACGTGACCGCGGGCCAGATCGGCCTGCCCGAGGGCGTCGAGCTGGCCGCCGACCCCGACCTGGTACTCGTCGTGGTCACCGCCGCCCCGACCGCGGAGCAGCTGGCCGCCGAGGCCGGCCTGCCGACCGAGGAGGAGGCCGCCGAGGAGGAGGCCGAGGGCGCGGAGGCGGCCGAGTCGCAGGCCGCGCCGACCGAGGCCGCCTGACCCTAGGCCGGCCCGACCGACGGAGGGCTTGTGTCAAACCCGTCCCCGGGAGCGCAGGCGGAGCCGGGTTTTGGCGGAGCCGAGCGCCCGCCACGCCGCTCCGTGGTCCCGCCCGACGTGCCCGCCGGCGCCCCGGCCCCGGCCCCGGGCCCGGCACCGGCACCGGCGCCGGAGCCCTCCGGGCCGTGGCTCGTGGTCGGGCTCGGCAATCCCGGACCCGAGTACGCGGGGAACCGGCACAATGTAGGTTTCATGGTCGTCGATCTTTTGGCACGCCGGATCGGCGCCCGGTTCGGTCGGCACCGCAAGGCCGTCGCCGAGGTCGCCGAGGGCCGGCTGGGCGTGGGCGTCGACGCACCCCGGCTGGTACTGGCGAAGCCGATGACGTACATGAACCTGTCCGGGGGCCCGGCCGCGGCGCTGCGGCAGTTCTACAAGGTCTCGGTCGGGCGGATCGTCGCGGTACACGACGAACTGGACATCCCTTACGGTGTGATCCGGCTCAAGGCGGGCGGCGGCGAGGGCGGCCACAACGGGCTGCGATCCATGGCCCGCTCCCTGGCCAGCAAGGATTTCGTGCGGGTACGGGTGGGGATCGGCCGGCCACCGGGTCGGCAGGACCCGGCGGACTACGTGCTGCGGGACTTCACGGCCACCGAGCGCAAGGACCTCGACCTTCTGGTCGACCGGGCGGCGGACGCCATCGAGGCGATCATCGTGCGGGGCCTCGAACCGGCACAGAATGCATTCCACGCCGGTTGAGTAGTCTTGGTCCGTTATCCGCGCACGCCGAGCCCCGGGGAGTTGACTCAGATGCCACCCGCCGTCGACGGCGCGTTCGCGCGCTGGCTGGCCGAGCAGGCCGGTCAGCTGCTCGTCGACCTGCGCCGGGAGCACGCCCTTGAGGACGCCGGTGCGCTGCGGGCCGCGGGTGACAAGCGGGCCCACGACCTGATCATGACCTTGCTGGCCCGCTGGCGGCCCGGCGACGAGGTGCTCTCCGAGGAGGGGGTACGGGACGATCCCGCGCGGCTGACCGCCGACCGGGTCTGGATCGTCGACCCGCTGGACGGCACCCGGGAGTACGGCGAGCCGGGGCGCGTGGACTGGGCTGTCCACATTGGACTGTGGGTACGCGAGTGTGCGGCGCCGTTCCGGCTGGCTGCCGGTGCCGTGGCCCTTCCGGCACAGGGGCGCGTGCTCGGCACGGACTTCCCGCCCGGGTACCCTCCGATGTCCGCGGCCTCGGCGCACGGCGAGGTCCTGCTGGCCTGCAGCCGCACCCGCCCGCCGGACTTCCTCACCGAGGTCGCCGAGCGGGTCGGCGCCACGCTGGTGCCGATGGGCTCCGCCGGCGCGAAAATCGCGGCAGTTGTTGCCGGCGACGTGGACGGCTACCTGCACGCCGGTGGCCAGTACGAATGGGACTCGGCCGCCCCGGTCGCTGTGGCGACCGCCACGGGCCTACACGCTTCCCGGATCGACGGATCCGCGCTGGAATACAACAAGTCCGATCCAACGCTCCCCGACGTCGTGGTCTGCCGCAAGGATCTTGCTCCCCGACTTCTCGCCGCAGTGAGGTCATCGCGATGAGCCAGCCAACCGCATACCGGGTCTCGCACCTGGACGCTCTGGAGGCCGAGAGCATCTTCGTGATGCGTGAGGTCGTCGCCGAGTTCCAGCGGCCGGTGCTGCTGTTCTCCGGCGGCAAGGACTCGATCGTCATGCTCCGGCTGGCGGAGAAGGCGTTCGCGCCGGCCCGCATCCCGTTCCCGGTGATGCACGTGGACACCGGGCACAACTTCGCCGAGGTGCTCAACTTCCGCGACCTGCGGGTGAAGGAGCTCGGGGTACAGCTGATCGTCGCGTCGGTACCGGAGGCGCTGGAGTCCGGCCTGGTGCGCGAGTCGCCGGACGGCATGCGCAACCGTATCCAGACGCCGGTGCTGCTCGCCGCCGTCGAGAAATACCGGTTCGACGCGCTGTTCGGCGGCGCCCGGCGGGACGAGGAGAAGGCGCGGGCCAAGGAGCGCGTGTTCAGCTTCCGCGACGACTTCGGCCAGTGGGACCCCAAGAACCAGCGCCCCGAGCTGTGGTCGCTCTACAACGGCCGGGTGCATCCGGGCGAGTCGATCCGCGTGTTCCCGCTGTCCAACTGGACCGAGCTGGACATCTGGCACTACATCGCCAGGGAGGGCATCGGGCTGCCGGCGATCTACTTCGCGCACCAGCGCGAGGTGGTCGACCGCGACGGGATGCTGTACGCGGTACACGAGCACCTGCCGCTGCGCGCCGGCGAGACGTCCTTCATGGAAACCGTGCGGTACCGGACGGTCGGCGACGCCTCGTGCACCGCGGCGGTGCGCTCGGACGCCGACACGATCGAGAAGGTGATCGACGAGGTCGCGGCGACCCGGATCACCGAGCGCGGCGCGACCCGGGGCGACGACCGGGTCTCCGAGGCCGCCATGGAGGACCGCAAGCGGGAAGGCTACTTCTGATGGACCTGTTGCGGTTCGCCACGGCGGGCTCGGTGGACGACGGCAAGTCGACGCTGATCGGCCGGCTGCTGTACGACTCGAAGGCGATCTTCGAGGACCAGTTGGCGGCGGTCGAGGCGACCAGCGCGGCGCGCGGCGACGAGTACACCAACCTGGCACTGCTCACCGACGGCCTGCGCGCCGAGCGGGAGCAGGGCATCACCATCGACGTCGCGTACCGGTACTTCGCCACGCCCCGGCGCAAGTTCATCATCGCGGACACCCCCGGGCACATCCAGTACACGCGCAACATGGTGACAGGTGCGTCGACCGCCGACCTGGCGTTGATTCTGGTCGATGCGCGTAAGGGCCTCGTGGAGCAGTCGCGGCGGCACGCGTTCCTCTGCTCCCTGCTGCGGGTGCCGCACATGGTGCTGTGCGTGAACAAGATGGACCTCGTCGACTACTCGCAGGAGGTCTTCGAGTCCATCGCCGACGAGTTCTCCTGCTTCGCCATGAAGCTGGAGGCGCCCGACCTCACGGTCATCCCGATCTCGGCGCTGCACGGCGACAACATCGTGGCGCGTTCGGACAACATGCCGTGGTACGACGGGCCGTCGCTGCTGCACCATCTGGAGCACGTGCACATCGCGTCCGACCGCAACCTGGTCGACGTCCGTTTCCCGGTGCAGTTCGTCATCCGTCCACAGTCGACGGTCGTGCAGGACTACCGCGGGTACGCGGGGCAGGTCGCCTCGGGGGTACTCAAGCCGGGCGACGAGGTGATGGTGCTGCCCTCCGGGTTCACCACCCGGATCACCTCCATCGAGACCGCCGACGGGCCGGTCGACGAGGCGTACCCGCCGATGTCCGTCACCGTCCGGCTCGCCGACGAGCTGGACGTGTCCCGCGGCGACCTGATCTGCCGGCCGAACAACAAGCCGTCGGTGGCGCAGGACATCGAGGCGATGGTCTGCTGGATGGACGAGACCCGGCCGATGGTGGTCGGCGGCAAGTACGCCATCAAGCACACCACGCGCTCGGCGCGCGCGGTCGTCCGCGACCTGCACTACCGGCTGGACGTGAACACGTTGCACCGTGACGACACCGCGGGCGGTCTTTCGCTCAACGAGATCGGCCGGGTCCGGCTGCGCACCACGGTGCCGCTGCTGGCCGACGACTACCGGCGCAACCGCACGACGGGCGGCTTCATCGTCATCGACGAGCAGTCCAACCGCACGGTCGGCGCGGGGATGATCGTCGACGCGTCCTGAGTTTCGTTGCGCTCGCTCCGCCCGACCAACTACCTCACCCGGGCGGCGCCACCGCTCGGCACCGCGACGAAGCTCGTCGGGGCGGTGAACCTGCGCGCCGCGAAGGCCTCGGCGACCGCGCCGGACACCTCGTCGACCGCCGACCGGTCGACCAGGGCCACCACGCAGCCGCCGAAGCCCGCGCCGGTCATCCGGGCGCCGTACGCACCCGCCGCGATCGCCGTCGACACCGCCGTATCCACCTCGGGTACGGAGATCTCGTAGTCGTCACGCATCGAGTTGTGTGAGGCGGTCAGCAGCGGTGCGGCCTCGGTCAGCTTCCCCTTGCGCAGCAGCAGTACCGTCTCCAGCACCCGCTGGTTCTCGGTGACCACGTGCCGCACCCGGCGCCGGGTGACGTCGTCGGGCAGGTCGGCCAGGGCGGCGCCCAGATCGGTGACGTCGCGCAGGGCGGCCAGGCCCAGTCGCGCGGCGGCCTCCTCGCACGTGCGGCGGCGTTCCGCGTACTGGCTGTCCGTGTTCCGGTGCGGCGCGTTGGTGTTCACCACCAGTACGGCGAGGCCTTCCTCCGCGGCGTCGAACGGGATGTGCTCGGTCGAAAGCGTCCGGCAGTCCAGGAACAGCGCGTATCCCGGGCGGCACAGGATCGAGGCGGACTGGTCCATGATGCCGGTCGGCGCGCCGACGTAGTCGTTCTCGGCCACCTGGGCCAGCTTCGGCCGCTCCGCCACCGGCAGGTCCAGGCCGCCCAGCTCGACCAGGGCGGTGAGCACCGCGCAGCCCATCGCGTGCGAGGAGGACAGGCCGGCACCGACGGGTACGTTCGAGGTGATGGCCAGCCTCGCCCCGGGGACATCCAGGCCCGACTGGCGCAGGGCCCAGACGATCCCGGCCACGTAACCGGCCCAGCCCCCGACCTTGCCCGGCACCAGGTCGCCCGGGTCGAAGGTGACCAGCTCACCGGTCTGCTCCGACCAGACCGTCCACTCCGGACTGTCCACAACGGACGCTTCGACGGTGGTCCGCTGCGCGATCGCGAAGGGCAGCACGAAGCCGTCGTTGTAGTCGGTGTGTTCGCCGATCAGGTTCACCCGCCCGGGCGCCGCCCACGCACCGGTAGGTGCGGTACCGAAGATCTCAGTGAAGCTCACGGCGGTTGAACTCCCAGGCGTCGGTGACGATGTCGGCAAGGTCGGGCAGCGCCGGTACCCAGCCCAGCTCGGTGCGGGCCTTCTCGGACGCGGCGACCAGGGCGGCGGGGTCACCGTCGCGGCGTGGGGCGATCTCCACGGGTACCGGGTGGCCGGTCACCTCGCGGACCACCTCGACGACATCGCGGTTGGAGAACCCGCTGCCGTTGCCGAGGTTGTAGACGCGGTGCCCGGCTCCATCCATAGTGGACAGAGCGAGCAGGTGGGCGGCGGCCAGATCGCTGATATGGATGTAGTCCCGCACGCAGGTACCGTCGTGGGTCGGGTAGTCGTCGCCGAACAGCTGGAGCTTGTCCCGCTTGCCGGCGGCCACCTGCAGCGCGATCGGGATGAGGTGGGTCTCCGGGTCGTGCCGTTCGCCGATCATCGATCCGTCCGGGCGCCGGTGCGCGCCGGCCACGTTGAAGTACCGCAGCGACACCGCGGCCAGCCCGTGGGCGGTCGCCTCGTCGCGCAGCGCGTGGTCCACGGCCAGCTTCGAGCCGGCGTACGGGTTCGGCGGCCTGGTCGCCGCGGTCTCCGGGATCGGCAGGGTGTCGGGGTCGCCGTACACGTTGGCGGTCGAGGAGAACACCAGCCGGCGTACCCCCGCGCCACGCATGGCATCCAGCAGGCGCAGCGAGCCGACCAGGTTGTTGTCCCAGTACTTCTCGGGCTTCTGCACGGACTCGCCGGCCGCGATGAACGCGGCGAAGTGCAGCACGCCGTCGAAGGACGGATCCAGCACCTCGGCGGCCAGGTCGTGAACGCGGCCGCGGACGAGCGGCACACCGTCCGGTACCGCGACCGCGTGCCCGGTGGACAGGTCGTCGAGTACGACAACCTCGTGCCCGGCCTCGTGCAGCAGGCTGGTCACGACGCTGCCGATGTAGCCGGCGCCTCCGGTCACGAGAAACTTCACGCCCGTGCCTCCCTGAGCATCCTGGCGGCGTCCTCCGGACGCACGTCGTTGACGAACACGCCCATCGCAGACTCGGAACCGGCCAGGTACTTGAGCTTCCCGGCGGCCCTGCGGATGCTGGTGAGCTGAAGGTGAAGGTACGCGGCCTCGCGGTCGGGGTGGCGGACCGGGGCCTGGTACCAGGCCGAGATGTAGGGCAGCGGGGAGCCGAACAGCGCGTCGCAGCGGCGCAGCACGTCGAGGTACACCGGGGCGAACGCGGCGGACTCCTCGTCGGTCAGGCCGGGCAGGTCGAGCACCTGCCGGTGCGGTACCACGTGAACCTCGAACGGCCAGCGCGCGGCGGCCGGCACGTACGCCGTCCAGTGCTCGTTGCCGGCGATGACCCGTACCTGCGCGGCGCGCTCGGCGGCGAGCACGTCGGCGATCAGCACCCCGCCGGTCCGCTCGGCGTACCGGCGGGCCGCGGCGAGCATGGCGCGGCTGCGCGGCGGCAGGAAGGGGTACGCGTAGATCTGGCCGTGCGGGTGGCGGAGGGTGACGCCGATCTCCTCGCCCCGGTTCTCGAAGCAGAACACCTGCTCGACCTCTGGCAGCTCGGACAGCTCGCTGGTGCGGTCGGCCAGCGCCGCCAGCACGGTGCGCACCCGTCCCGGCCGCAGCGAGGCGAACGAGGCGTCGTGGTCGGGCGTGAAGCAGACGACCTCGCACCGCCCGGCGCCGACGCGGGCCGGCGACAGCGGCGTTGGCGAGGCCGGCGGCGTTGCCGGGTACCGCTGGCTGAACGCGGGGAACCGGTTCTCGAAGACCACCACGTCGTAGTCGTACGCGGGGATCTCGGTGTCCCGCTGCGGCGTCGACGGGCACAGCGGGCACTCGTCGGAGGGTGGCAGGAAGGTGCGCGTCTGGCGGTGGCTGGCGATCGCGACCCACTCGTCGACCAGCGGGTCGTAGCGCAGCTCCGACGCCTCCGGCGGTGGTGGCAGCTCCCGCCGGTCGACATTCGCCCGTACCGTGTCGTCACGCTCGTCGAAGTAGATCAGCTCCCGGCCGTCGGCGAGCTGGGTGACCGTACGCTTCATCCCGCGCCGCTCTCGTCGGCGATGATCAGATCGCCCACCTCCGCCGCCAGCTCCGTGCGCGCCCCGTGCGACAGGTCGGCGTCGCTGATCAGGATGTGCGCGTCGGCCAGCGCCGCGATGGTGGCGAAGCCGACGAGATCCCACTTGGTGTGGTCGGCGAGCACCACGAGCCGGCGCGCGGCGGCCACCAGCGCCCGGTTGGTGTCGGCCTCGGACAGGTTCGGGGTGGTGAACCCGGCCCGGGGGCTCATCCCGTGTACCCCGAGGAACAGCATGTCCAGGTTGATCCGGGCGGCCGCCTCCTGGGCGACGGGCCCGACCAGCGCGTCGGACGGGGTGCGGGTGCCGCCGGTCAGTACGACCGTCTGGTCGCGCCGGCCGTGGTGGTAGAACACGTCGGCGACCGGTATCGAGTTGGTGACCACCGTCAGCTCGGGCACGTCGGTCAGCTCGCGGGCCAGCGCCGCCGTGGTGGTACCGGCGGAGATGCCGATCGCGCTGCCCGCCTTCACGAGGCGGGCGCCGGCCCGGGCGATGGCGGCCTTCTCGGCCAGTTGCTGCTCGGACTTTGTCGCGTAGCCGGGCTCGTCGGTGGCGCCCTCGACGGCCATGGCGCCGCCGTGCACCTTCGCCACCAGCCCGCGCTCGGCCAGGACCTCGATGTCCCGGCGGATGGTCATGTCCGAGACCCCCAGTACCCGGACGAGATCCGCGACCCGGGCACCACCCTGCCGGCGCACCCTGTCAAGGATCGATGCTTGTCGTTGCTGTGCGAGCACCCGACCTCCCTGACCACGGTTTCCGCCCCGCTGCTGCACCCAATCCTGCCCAACAATCCACCAGAAATCAACAGTTTCCAACACCGGCTGCGGGCGGAGTCGCGCGGTGCCTCGCGCCGGCCGGCGCGGCGCTCGGCGCGGCCGGTGGTGGCCCGGGCGGCCGGGCGGCGGAGTCAGTCGGCGGCGGGCCTGGCGCCGGGCAGCGCGGCCACCAGGGCGACGCGGGACACCCGCCGGCCGTCCAGCGCGGTGACGACGAGCCGGACCCGGTCGACCGGTACCTCGTCGCCGACCCGGGGCAGCCGCCCGAGCCGGGCCATCAGGAACCCGCCGACCGTCTCGTACGGGCCGGCCGGCAGCCCGTACCCGGTCCGCTCGGCGAAGTCCGCGAGGTTGAGCCTGCCGTCCACCTCGGCCGGTGGCGCGCCGTCGGCGGGATCCGGGTCGGGCGCCAGGTCGTACTCGTCGGTGATCTCGCCGATCAACTCCTCGATGAGGTCCTCGAGCGTGACGATGCCCGCGGTTCCGCCGTACTCGTCGATCACGACCGCGAGGTGGTGGCCCTCGCGCCTCATCTCGGACAGCGCCGGCAGTACCCGCTTGCCCGCCGGTAGCCGCTTCACCTCCCGGGCGAGCGCGCCGACCGCGCACTGCGCCGCGGCCTCGTCGGCCGGGATCAGCAGGTCACGCAGGTGCACAAAACCGACCACGTCGTCGTGCGAGCCGTCGATCACGGGAAAGCGGGAGTGCGGCGCACCGCTGATCTGCCGTACCGCCGCCGGTACCGGCAGGGCGGCGTCGAGGAACACCACGCCGGTACGCGGAACCATCACCTCGCGGACGTGGCGCGCACCGGCGGCGAGCACCTCGTCGATGATCTGGCGTTCCTCGCCGTGGATGCGGGTGTTCGCGGCGACCAGGTCGCGCAGCGCCGCCCCGCTGATGGATTCGCGACCGTCGGACGCGCTGGCCCCGAGCAGGCGGGTGAGCGCGTCGGCGGCGCGGACGACCAGCCTGGCCAGGGTACGGCGGACGGGCCCGCCTCCGCCCTTGCGCATCCCGGCATTCTACGGGCGGCGGCGGGTCAGTTGGTGACGGGGAGGATCGGCAGCGCGGCCTGCTTCCAGGTCAGGCCGTCGCTGGACACCTTCGGCGGGCCGCTGAGCGACACGTACCCGTCGGAGACCTGGATCACCGGGCCGCCCGGCCCCTGTACGTTCGTGAAGCTGCGGCCCTCGTTGTAGCTCTGCGCGTAGGTCACCGTCGGGCTGGTCGCCAGCCAGGCCAGCAGCGAGCCGTCCGGCCGGACCACGAGCCCGTAGTCGCTGCGGTTGTCCGCCGGCCAGTGCAGTTGGGTCGACATCCGCTGCCAGGTGACGCCGGCGTCGCCGGTACGCCACACCTCGAACTGGCTGTCGGCGCCGCGCAGCAGCAGGTACGCCACGTGGCCGTCGTGGCTGGCCAGCACCGGCGGGCCGGCGTCGGTGGGCAGCGTCTCCAGCGTGGACGAGTGCCAGGTGTGACCGGCGTCCGAGCTCTCCGCCACCACGAGCTGCCTGCCGGACGGGTCGGTACCGGTGACCCACAGGCCCTTGCTCGCAGGTACAGAGGCGACGGTCGGCTGCCGTACCGGCGGCTGGTTCGCCAGGCTGCTCAGCTGGTTGGACTTGGGATCCATGCCCCACAGCTCCCCGTTGCCGTCGATGGGTGCCACCTGGTCGCCGACCTTCGCCACCGCGTTGGCCGTGGCGTCCACGGACGTACCCATGTCGACCCGCACGAACCGGCGCCCACCGTTGGGCGGCACCGCGCTGGCCACGAACGAGGTCTGGCTCAGCGCATCCAGCCGGAACCCGCTGAGGAACTGCGACGACTTGTCCCGCAGCAGACCGATGCGGGCCGGCCCGACACCGGCCTTCGGGGTCTGCTGGATCTGCGACAGCTGGAGGTTGCAGGAGTCGGCGCCGCAGACGTTGACCAGCGCGTACACGTCGTCGAGGTCGACCCCGTCGGCGGCCACGATGGCGGTCGACCGGATGGCGACCGGCGGGCTGCTGGGCGGGGCCGGCGGCGTCTGCAGCCCGATCTCGAACGGCGAGGCCTCGTCCGAGTGCGAGACGGGTCCGGCCTGGTTGACGGCCCGCTCCCGGGCGCTGATCACGCCGGCCGGAGCGAGGATGGCCAGCACGGCCAGCGCGGCGGACATCGTGGCCAGCCGGGCACGCCGGCGGGCCCGCCTGGCGCGCCGGGTCACCTGGCCGAAGTCCGGCAGCATGGTCGCCGCCTCGACTTCGGCTCGCAGGCCGATGAAGTCCAGCTCAGCCATGATTGCCAGGCCAGCTCAGCAGGTCGGGGTCGCGGGGCGTCTCCGCGCGGTGCGGCTGCGCCGGTGCGTAGTGGGGCTGCTCGGCGTAGGGCCGCGCGGCCGACCGGGGCGGTTCCCGACGTCGGGTGGCGGGCGGGGGGAGCGGGGTCGCGGGCGGTGTGCCGGTCTCGGCGGACGCGGCCGCCTCGTCGGCCCGCTCGTTCAGCAGGGCCGCGAGCATGGCGCGGCCCCGGGACAGCCGGGCCTTGACGGTACCGACCGGGACGCCCAGCGCCTCGGCGACCTCGTAGACCGACATGTCGGCCAGGTGGTGCAGGACGATGGCCTCCCGGGTCGGCCGGGACAGCTGCTGGAGCGCGGCGACCAGGGCGACCCGGTTGGGGTCGGCACCCGGCACGCTGTCCGGCGTGCGGGTCACCCGGCCGGTGCGTACCAGCGTGTCGAACAGCCGGTGGCGGCGCCACCGGGTGCGGGCCAGGTTGACCGCGACCGTGCGCAGCCAGGCCTCCGGGTCGGCGACGTCCAGGAAGACCTTGGGCCGGGCCAGCGCCCGCGCGTAGGCCTCCTGGACCAGGTCCTGGGCCTCCGCGTAGTCGCCGGTGAGCGCGTAGAGCGCGGCGACGAGACGGCGGTAGTACGCCTGGTAGGCCTGGCGTACCGCCTCCCGCGCCTCCAGCTCCTCCGCCATCCCGGTCCTCCCATCCCCAGACTTCATCATCCTGGACCAGCGCCGAGGTCACCAGGTTGCATCGGATGGGGCCGTTTGCGGCACTGTGGCCCTGTCCCGTCGCCACCGGCCGGTACCTGAGACAATGACGCGCATGTCGCGACGTCCACGGGTACTGTCCGGGATCCAACCCACGGCGGACTCGTTCCACCTGGGCAACTACCTGGGCGCGGTGCGCAACTGGGTGGCCATGCAGGACTCCCACGACGCGTTCTACTGCGTGGTCGACCTGCACGCGATCACCATGGGGCACGACCCGGAGCTGCTGCGCAGGCGGACCAGGCTCAGCGCCGCCCAGTTGCTGGCGGCCGGGCTCGACCCGGAGCGGTGCACGCTGTTCGTGCAGTCGCACGTCCCGGAGCACGCGCAACTGGCGTGGGTACTGGGGTGCATCACCGGGTTCGGCGAGGCCAGCCGGATGACCCAGTTCAAGGACAAGTCCGCCAAGCAGGGTGCCGACCGGTCCAGTGTGGGCCTGTTCACCTACCCGATCCTGCAGGCCGCCGACATCCTGCTCTACCAGGCCGACGCGGTACCTGTCGGCGAGGACCAGCGGCAGCACCTGGAGCTGACCCGCGACCTAGCCCAGCGGTTCAACAGGCTGTACGGGGGGGCGTTCACCGTGCCGGAGGCGTTCATCCCCAAGGAGACCGCGAAGATCACCGATCTCCAGGACCCGACCGCGAAGATGTCCAAGTCGGCGTCCTCGCCGGCCGGCATCATCGACCTGCTCGAGGACCCGGCGAAGTCGGCCAAGAAGATCCGCTCGGCGGTCACCGACACCGG
>Ga0070658_10002156_pt1 | contig 16510 bp, 17 predicted proteins | sample KBSC13metaG_FD_64664 | JGI IMG/M metagenome (GOLD analysis project Ga0070658, IMG submission 64664) | Corn rhizosphere microbial communities from Kellogg Biological Station, Michigan, USA - KBS C1-3 metaG | ecosystem: Host-associated > Plants > Roots > Rhizosphere > Soil ...
GTCGTCAACAACTGCTTCTATTGAATTCCCACCCACACAGCGCTCGGTCGGAGCGTGGGACTGACGGAAGACCAGATGCGGCACCTGCCGGACGATGTGCTGCCCGACGGCGTCTACGATCCGGCCGAGGCCGCGATCGTGCGCTATGCGCAGAAGGCGACGCGGCTCGAGGCGATCGACGACGCGACCTATGGGGCGTTGGCCGCGCACTTCTCGACCCAGCAGATCATGGACATCTGCCTGACGGTCGGTCTCAGCAATATGGTGAACCGCTTCCACGCGACGTTCCTGACGGATGTCGACGCCGAGACGATCGCGGACGTGGAGGCGGGCGACAGGCTGGCGGGAAGCTGTCCGATACCGAGGCCCGCGCGGCCCGGCGGCGGCTAGACGCTGAAGGAGTTGCCGCAGCCGCAGGACGAGGTGGCGTTGGGGTTCTTCACCTGGAACGAGGCGCCGACCATTTCCTCGACATAGTCGAGCTGGCTGCCCTTGAGCAGTTCCAGCGACGTCGAATCGACCAGGACGGCGGCGCCGTCCCGCTCGATGACGAGGTCGTCGTCGTTGCGCGCGTCCTCGAAGGAGAAGTTGTACTGGAAGCCCGAGCAACCGCCGCCCAGGACGGCCACCCGCATCATGACGGGCTTGGCTTCCTTGGCAGCCAGGAAGGCGATCCGCTTCGCGGCGTTCGGGGTCACGGAGAACTGCGTGTCGCTCATGCCCACAAGATGTGGATTGCCGGGGCTCACGTCAAGGCGTGCTGGCGCGCACTCTCCGGGCCCGGACGCGCTCGCGATGCAGGATATAGAGGCCCGAACCGATCACCAGCGGCAGGCCCAGCCAGACGGTCCAGGACGCCTGTTCGTGGAACCAGAAATAGCCAAAACCTATGGCCAGAATGATACCCGTATAGTCGAAGGGGGCAAGAATGGCGGCCGGTGCCAGACGCCAGGCCCGGGTGATCAGGACCTGCGCGATACCGCCCAGGAGCCCGAGCAGGATCAACCAGAACCAGTCCGCGGGCGTCGGCCAGATCCACTGCGGGATAGCGCCCCCAAGGGAGAGGACCGTCGACACGACGGCGAACCAGAAGAGCGTCGCGGCGTCCTGGTCGTGGCGGCTGATCATCCGCACCATCACCGTCGACAGTGCGTAGCAGAAGGTGGCGGCGAGCACGATCAGCGACATGACGTGAATGCCGATCGTCCAGGGATCGAGCATGAGCAGCACGCCCGCGAAGCCGATGCCGACGGCTGTCCAGCGCCGCCAGCCGACCTGCTCGCCGAGCAGGGGCACCGAGAGAGCGACCATGAACAGGGGGGCTGCATAGGAGATCGCATAGGCGTCGACCAGCGGCATGCGCGGGAAGACGTAGAAGAAGCCGCCCATGCTGCCGAGGCCGGCGCAGACGCGGACCGCCTGGAGCCATGGCCGCTTGCTGTGCACGACCCGCACGTCGCCGGCGCGCCAGACGATGATCGCCACGGGCACCAGCGCCACGGCGCTGCGGAACAGCATGAGCTGGAACGCGCCGTAGGTGCCGCCCAGGCCCTTCACCATGGCGTCCATGGTGCAGAACAGCAGGAGCGCACCCAGCTTGCAGTAAATGCCGAGAAGCGAGGCGTGGATGGGGGCGGCGGGCACGGCGCTATTTGGCTTGGTCGATATCCTTCCGTAAAGTGCGATCGTCGAGGGGGATTTTCGCGGAATGGGCATGAGCTGGCTGTTCGGCCGTGGTAACGCGCCCCGCGCGCCCGTGGTCGTGGCCATGCTCGTGCTGTTGAACGCGCTGATGCTGCGTGTGGCCGATCCTCCGGCCCTCAACCGCCTGCGCGACTTCGCCTTCGACAATTATCAGCGCATCAAGCCCCGTGAGCCCGAGCCCGACATGCCGGTGCGCATCGTCGACATCGACGAGGCGGCGCTGGCGGAGTACGGACAATGGCCGTGGCCGCGCACGCTGGTGGCGGAGCTGGTGAACAAGCTCGCCGCCGCGGGCGCCGCGGTCATCGCTTTCGACGTGGTGTTCGCGGAGGCCGATCGCTCCTCGCTGCGGGTCCTGGCGCGGAACCTGCCGGAAGAAGTGCGCAACAGCGACATGCGGCGGATGATGCAGTCGCTGCCCGACAACGACGAGGTCCTGGCCGATGCGATGGCGCAGACCTCCGTGGTCACCGGCTTCGCCTTCGATGCCAAGGGAAAGGCCAGCCCGCCGCGCACCCTGTGGGGCGTCGCGCACAACACCGGCGAGACGGAGCGGACGTCGGTGCGCACGCTGATCGACCGGTTCATTCCCCGGCAGGCCGGCACGGTGCGCAGCATCGACGTGCTGGAGCAGGCGGCCAAGGGCAACGGTGGCGTCACGATCGACGTCGAGAGCTCGATCGTGCGTCACGTTCCGATGCTGTTCCGCCTCGCCGGGCAGCGCGACGAGGATCTCTATCCCGCGCTCTCCATCGAGGCGATGCGGGTCGCCCAGGAAGCCTCGACCTACATCGTCCGCTGGTCGGGATCGCAGAGCATGCGGTCGTTCGGCGAGATGACCGGCGTCGGCACGATCCGGGTCGGCAAGGTCGACGTCGACACCGACGGCAAGGGGCGGATGTCGCTCTACGACAGCGGCCACGAGGCGTCGCGCTTCGTGTCGGCGGCGGATGTCCTGAAGGGCAAGGTTCCGCCGGCCAAGCTCGACGGCAACATCGTCTTCGTCGGCACGTCCGCGGTCGGCTTGAAAGACCTGCGTGCAACGCCGATCCAGAGCACCGTCCCCGGCGTCGAAATCCATGCTCAACTGGTCGAGCAGATGCTGACAGGCGTCTATCTCGAGCGGCCGGACTACGCCGATGGCGCGGAGTTCATCTACCTCGCCGCGATCGGGCTGGCTTTCGTGCTGCTGCTGCCGCGCCTGTCGGCCGGCTACATGGCGATCGTCGCGGTGGCGTTCGTCGGCATTGGCGTGGTGGTGCCGTGGATCCTGTTCGCGCAGGAGCGCCTGCTGTTCGATCCGATCTACCCGCCGGTCACCCTGGCGGCGATCTACGTCAGCGGCTCGGCGCTGGCCTTCATGCGGGCCGAGCGCGACCGCTCGCACATCCGCGGGGCGTTCAATCTCTACCTTTCGCCGGCCCAGGTCGAAGCCGTCGTGCGCAATCCCGAGCTCCTGGCCCTCGGTGGAGAGCAGCGCGAGATCACGGTGATGTTCACCGACGTGCGCGGCTTCACGCGCATCTCCGAACAGTTCGATCCGCACGGGCTGACGCGGTTCATGAACCGCTTCCTGACGCCGATGACCGATCTGATCCTCGGCAGGAGCGGCACGATCGACAAGTACATGGGCGACGCCATCATGGCGTTCTGGAACGCGCCCCTGCCGGTCGACGGCCATGCCGAGCGCGCCTGCGCGGCCGCGCTCGAGATGCAGGCCAAGCTCACCGAGCTCAACCGGGAATGGGAGGCCGAGGCCATCGCGCAGGGCCACGGCCACATCCCGGTCAATATCGGCATTGGGCTCAACACCGGCCTGGCAACTGTCGGCAACTTCGGCTCGGCGCAGCGTCTCACCTATTCGTGCCTGGGCGACGAGGTGAACCTCGCCTCGCGCCTCGAGGGGCAATGCAAGACCTATGGCGTCGGCATCATCCTGGGCGAGAACACCTGCCGGCAGGCGCCGGCGTTCGCCACGCTCGAGCTCGACATGGTCATGGTCAAGGGAAAGACCGAGCCGGAGCGCGTCTATGCCCTGGTCGGCGATGCCTCGGTGGCCGAAAGGCCCGAATACGTCACGCTGGTCGATCGGCAGAGCGCGTTCCTGCTTCTCTATCGCACCGGCGGGTTCGCCGAGGCGCTCGAGATCATCGACGAGTGCGTCGCTGCGGCATCTGCTCTTGGATGGCGGCAAGCCTACTATGAGACGATGCGCGAGCGGGTCGACGGCCTGGTCGACGATTCACCGCCCGATTGGACCGGAGTCTATGTTGCCAAGGAAAAATGAGCTTGCCGCCATCGAGGCACTGGTGTGCCGCGACGTCGGCCGGCAGACGCAGGCATTGATCGATGCCAGCCGCGGCGAACTGGCCGCGGCGGGGCAAGCGCTGGGGACCGCCACCGGTGTCGGCTTCATCACGGGCTTCTACGTGCCGCGTGGCGACACGCCCGCGGCCGAGACCGACGGGCCGGTCGGCACGGCGTTGCTGGCCGCGGGGCTCGCGGCCTGTGGCGTGCCGGTCCGCATCGCCGTCGACGAACCCTGCGTGCGCGCCGTTCATGCCGCGGTCGAGGCGGCAGGAGGCACCGGCACCGCCGGCAAGGTGTCGATCGATGTCGTGGGCGTAGACGACACGGCCGGCATCGAGCGCGTTGCCGATGCCTGGAAACGGGCGGGCCTCAGCCACGCCGTCGCCATCGAGCGGTGCGGCCGCAGCACCGATGGCCGGCCGCGCAACATGCGCGGTGCGGACGTGAGCGCCTGGACCGCGCCGCTCGACGCGCTGTTTCTCGCCGGCGCGTGGACGCGCATCGGCGTGGGCGACGGCGGCAACGAGATCGGCATGGGGCGCCTTCCGCCCGGTCTGATCGCGCGCACCGTGCCCAACGGCGCGGAGATCGCCTGCATCACCGGGTGCGATCACCTGGTCGTTGCCGGCGTGTCGAACTGGGGCGCCTATGGATTGATGGCGGCGCTCGCGCTGGTGCGGCCGGACTGGGCGCCGGTCCTCGACAGATTTCTCACCGCCGAGCGCGATGCCGCCGTGACGCGCGCCACGGTCGACAAGGCGGGCGCGATCGACGGTGTCACCGCCAGGCGGGAGGCCACGGTCGACGGCTTCGGGGCCGAGATCCACGCTGCCCTCGTCGACGACCTGCGTCGCATTGCCTGGGGCAAGTCGGCGGACTAGTTTCGCCGCCATGGAAAATCCCACGGCCGAAAATCCCTACGCTCCGACCCATCCGGAAATCCGCGACGCCGTTCGCGCCCTCTGCCTCAAGTTCGACGGCGCCTACTGGCGCAAGCTCGACCGCGAGCGCGGCTATCCGACCGAGTTCGTGAAGGCGCTCACGGAGGCAGGGTGGCTGTCGATCCTGATCCCGGAGGAATACGGCGGCGCGGGGCTCGGCATCTTGGCGGCATCGGCGGTGCTCGAGGAGATCCACAAGGCCGGCTGCAACGCCGCGGCCTGCCACGCGCAGATGTACATCATGGGCACGGTGCTGCGGCATGGCAGCAAGGAGCAGAAGGAGCGCTACCTGCCGAAGATCGCCACCGGCGAGTTGCGCCTGCAGGCCTTCGGCGTCACCGAGCCGACCAGCGGCACCGATACGCTGAGCTTGCGCACCACGGCGGTGAAGAAGAACAACAGCACCTACGTGGTGAACGGGCAGAAGGTGTGGACCAGCCGCGCCGAGCATTCCGACTTGATGCTGCTGCTCGCCCGCACGACGCCGCGCGAACAGACGCAGAAGCGCACCGAGGGTCTGTCGGTGTTCCTGGTCGACATGCGCAGCGCGCTGGGCAAGGGCCTGACGATCAAGCCGATCCGCACGATGATGAACCACAACAGCACGGAAGTTTTCTTCGACGACATGGAAGTGCCGGCCGAGAATTTGATCGGCGAGGAAGGCAAGGGCTTCCGCTACATCCTGTCCGGCATGAACGCCGAGCGCGTGCTGATCGCTTCCGAATGCATTGGCGACGGGCGCTGGTTCATCGACAGGGCGGTGAACTATGCCAAGGAGCGCAAGCTGTTCGGCCGCCCGATCGGCCAGAACCAGGGCGTGCAATACCCGATCGCGCGCGCCTATACGCAGATCGAGGCGGCCGACCTGATGGTGCGCAAGGCCGCGACCATGTTCGAGGCGGGCATCAATGCCGGCGCGGAGGCGAACATGGCCAAGATGCTGGCGTCCGAGGCGGCCTGGGCCGCCGCGGAGATGTGCGTGCAGACTCATGGCGGCTTCGGCTTCGCGGAGGAGTACGACATCGAGCGCAAGTTCCGCGAAGCGCGGCTCTACACCGTGGCGCCGATCTCCACCAACATGATCCTGAACTTCGTTGCCGAGCATGTGCTCGGCCTGCCGCGGTCCTACTAGAACAGCGACCGGACGAGGTGGAGGGCGACCAGCGGGCCGACGATCAGCAGCAAGACGGTCCAGACCGCGGTGAGCGCGGCGAAGAGCCAGCCCAGCATCGCCATGAGCCCGTCGCCTTCGATCAGGGCGAGACAGAAGAACAGGATCGCCGTCGCCGGCAGGAAGTTGTCGAACGGGATCGGCAGGGCGAGCAGCAGGATGAGCCCCATCCAGACGACCTGCATCAACCGCCGCGGCAGCCCCGATACCCAGCCCTCGTGGCGCGGGCGGATGGTGCTCTCCAGGCGGGCGATGTGTGCACGTGCGCGCCCCAGGAAATCCTGCAGGCGTCCGCGCGGCAGGCCGCGGCGGCCGATGAACTGCGGTAGCGTGGCCGCCGGGCGACGCTGGAAGTACTGCGCGGCGAGCAGCGCCATCGGCACGCCGGTGACGGTCGAGAGCCATGGAATGCCGGTCGGAATGACGTTCGGCATGTCGAGGGCCGCGATCGCGAAGGCGTAGGAGCGCGTCTCCAGGCCGCGCAGGAAGTCGGCGATGGTGAGGACTGACTCGCGTGGCCCTGCGAACAGGCGATCGAGGGTCGCCAGCAGGGTGACTCGTTCGGTCATCCAGCTCGCGCCAGCAAGCGGCGCGCCAGCACGAGGTGCGGCCTGTCGAGCATCTTGCCGTCGAGGGTGAGCACGCCCGCGCCGGGATTGCTCTCGAACGTGGCCACGACCTTGTTGGCCCACTCGACCTCGGCGGCGGAGGGCGTGAAGACCTCGTGGATGATCGCCACCTGGTCGGGATGGATGGCGATCTTGCCGCCGTAGCCCATGCGCCGGGCGTCGTGGGCCTCGGCGCGCAACCCGTCGATGTTCTTGATGTCGGGATAGACCGTGTCATAGGCGGTGACGCCGGCGGCGACGGACGCCATCAGGTTGATCGTACGCGCGAGCTTGAACGTATCGTCGTAGACGCCGGGCGCGGGACCCTTGGCCAGCGCGCCGAGGTCGGCCATCAGGTCCTCGCCGCCCCACGAATGACCCATCAGCCGCGCATGCTTGGCGGTCGCCGCGGTGAGCGCCAGCACCGCCGCGGCGCTCTCGGTGGCGATGGTGAGGATGCGCGTGGTGCCTGCCTCGATGCCCTCGCGGGCCTCGAACGCATCGAGCCACAGCGCCAGCTTGTCGAGATCGGCCTGGCCCACGCACTTGGGGAAGACGATGCCGTCAGGCCGTCCCTGCATCACCACCGCGAGGTCGCCCAAGGTCAGGCCGGTGTCGAGGGCGTTCACGCGCACGTAGAGCTTGGGTCCGGCGCGGTTGGCGGACTTGAGATAGGCCTGCGCCATGTCGCGCGCGATCTTCTTGCGATCGATGGCGACGGAGTCCTCGAGGTCGAGGATCAGGCCGTCGGGGCCGGAGGTCGGACCCTTGGCGAGCTTGCGCTCGGAATCGGCGGGAACGAACAGGAAGGAACGCATGATGGTGACCTCAGTTCTTGGGGCGCTTGCGCATCAGCGCCTGGCGCTTGCACTCCGCGACGATCTCGCCGCGCTGGTTGGTGGCGGCATGCCCAAACTCGACGATGCCGGCATCGGGACGCGACTTGCTCTCGCGGAGCGACAGCACTGTGGTCTTCACCTTTAGCGTGTCGCCATGGAACACCGGCTTGGGGAAGCGCACGTCGGTCATGCCGAGGTTGGCGATCGTCGTGCCGAGCGTGGTGTCGTTCACGGTGATGCCGATCATCAGCCCCAGGGTGAACAGGCTGTTGACGATGCGCTGGCCGAACTCGGTCTTGGAGGCAAACTCCTCGTCGAGATGCAGCGGCTGGACGTTCATCGTCAGCGAGCTGAACAGCACGTTGTCCATCTCGGTCACCGTGCGGGTCCAGGCATGGTCGAACGCCCGGCCGACCGAAAACTCCTCGAAATAAAGACCTGCCATCTTTTCCCCTGCGAAAGTGCCTTGTCCTAGCACACATGGACGCTGCCGGGCCGCCATCGTATCAATGCATCGACGGGACGGAAGCCGATCTTCAGGGAGAGAGCGATGCGGGCGATGATGAGCGAAGCGCCGGGCGGACCGGAAAGCCTGAAGCTGATGGAGCTGCCGTCCAGGCCCGTGGGCAAGGGCCAGGTTCGCATTGCAGTCCGTGCCGCGGGCGTGAATTTTCCCGACACGCTGATCATCGCCGACAAGTACCAGTTCAAGCCGCCGCGCCCCTTCGCGCCGGGGCATGAGGTCGCGGGCGACATAACCGAGGTGGGCGAGGGCGTCACGGAATACAAGGCGGGGGACCGCGTGATCGCCGCCATCGGGCATGGCGGTTACGCCACCGAGGTCGTGGCCGACCAGATCGCGCTGCTGCCGATGCCGAAGAACATGAGCTACGAGGATGGTGCGGCGTTCACCATGACCTACGGCACCTCGTACTACGCGCTGAAGCAGCGCAGCAGCTACAAGAAGGGCGAGACGCTGCTGGTGACGGGCGCCTCGGGCGGCGTCGGCCTCACCGCCGTCGAGCTGGGCGCGCTGATGGGCCTCAAGGTCATCGCCGCCGTCGGCTCCGACGAGAAGATGGAGATCTGCAAGAAGTACGGCGCGTCGATGTTCGTGAACTACACGAAGGACAAGATGCGCGACAAGGTGAAGGAACTCACCCACGCCAACGGCGCGGACATCATCTACGATGCCGTCGGCGGCGACGCGTTCGACGAGGCCGTGCGCTGCATCGCCTGGTATGGCCGCCTCCTGGTGGTGGGCTTCGCGGCCGGACGCATCCCCTCGCTGCCGGCCAACCTCGCGCTGCTGAAGAGCTGCGACGTGCGCGGCGTATTCTACGGTGCCTGGCGCGCGCGCGAGCCCCTGGAGGCGCGCAAGAACTTCGACGAGATGCTGGGGTGGTATGCCGAGGGCAAGCTGAAGCCGCACATCTCCATGCGCTTCCCGCTCGAGAAGGGCGCGGACGCCATGAACGCGCTGCTCTCGCGCAAGGCGACGGGCAAGGTCGTGCTCACGGTCGGCTGAGGCAGTCATGGCACGGCGCTGCATCGGTCGTCGCGGCTTCTCGGCGTCGCTCGGCGCGTCGCTGGCCGCGTCATCCGCCGTGTCCCCGGCCTGGGCCGACGATTTCCCGGCCCATCCGATCACGCTCATCGTGCCGTTCGCCGCCGGCGGTTCGATGGACGTGCTGGCGCGCCTGATCGCCGGCGAGGCGGCGCGCACGCTGGGCCAGCCGGTCATCATCGACAATCGCGGCGGCGCCGCCGGCCTGATCGGTGCGGCATCCGTCGCCCGCGCCGAGCCCGACGGCTACACGCTGCTGATGGCGTCGGCCGCCCAGGTCACGATCCCGCCGTGGGTCAACGCCTCGCTCACCTTCGATCCGCCCAAGGACCTCGGACCGGTGGCGCATCTCGTCGACACGCCGATGGCGCTCATCGTCTCGGCGTCCTCGGGGATGAAGACGGTCGGCGACTTCATCGACAACGCGCGCGGTCATCGCGGCGGCCTCAACTATGCCTCGACCGGAGTGGGCACCATCTCCCACCTGGTGATGGAGACGCTGAAGCTCGCGGCCGACATCGACATCGTGCACGTGCCGTATCGCGGTGCGGCGCCGGCGCTGCTCGACCTGCAGGCTGGGCAAGTGCAGGGCATGTTCACCAGTACCGCCTCGGCGGCGCCGCTGGTGAATGCGGGCAAGCTGCGGCCGCTCGCGGTCACGACTCCCGTGCGCTCCCAACTCATGCCCGACGTGCCGACGATGGCGGAGGCGGGATGGCCGACGGCCGAGGTCGTGGTCTGGGCGGGCATCATGGCGCCGGCCGGCGTGTCGTCGACGATCCGCCTGCGCCTCGGCCGCGTGTTCATCGCCGCGGTGCTGTCGCCCGCGGTGCGCGACCGGCTGACGGCGCTGGGAGCCGATCCGATCGGGCACGGCTCGCAGGAATTCGCCGAGGTGTTGCGCAAGGATCTCGCCCTGTGGCGGCGCGTGGCGCTGGCGTCCGGCGTCAGGGTGGAATGAGGGGAGACGGGCATGGCCAGGCTTGCGGGCAAGATCGCGATCGTGACCGGCGCGGCATCGGGCATCGGGGCTGCTTCGGCCAAACTTTTCGCCGACGAGGGCGCGCAGGTGCTGGCGGTCGACCGGCCGGAGTCGCAGATCGCGGGCGTGCACGACGGCAATGCCGCCATCGCCTCGTTCGCGGCCGACATCACCGGCGATGACGCCCCGCGCCGGATCGTCGAGGCGGCTTTGGCGAAGTTCGGCGCCCTCGACATCCTGTTCAACAATGCCGGCGTGAGCGGGCGGGCTTTCGTCGAGGAAATGACCGACGCGGAATGGGACCGCGTGAACGGCGTCAACGTGCGTGGCATGTTCCGCCTGTGCCGCGAGGCCATTCCGGCGCTGAAGCGGCGGGCCAAGGAAAAGGGCCGGGCGCGCATCGTCAACACGGCCTCGGTGATGGCCTTCGACACCGACTACGGCCTGGCGGCCTACTGCGCCTCCAAGGCGGGCGTCGGTGGCCTCACCCGCACGCTGGCCCTCGAACTCGGCAAGTTCAACATCACGGCAAACTACGTCTGCCCCGGCGCGATCTACACCGGCATGACGCAGACCAACTTCGACAGACCGGAGATCCGCGAGGTCTGGGAGAAAAAGGCCGCATTGCGCCGGCTGGGCCAGCCGATCGATATTGCCCGTGGCGCCCTTCTGCTTGCCTCCGACGACGCCGACTTCATCACCGGGCACGAGCTCGTGGTCGATGGCGGCCTGACACTCAGAACCTAGGGTAGGGACATGGCCAACATTCATTCCTTCGCCGCGGACTACAGCGAGGCGCGCGACAAGTTCCTGTCGGCGGCCCGCATCGCCGGCGCGGCGACCCGGCGCTACGACAATCCGACCAAGGGTCCCAAGGGCGAGGCCCTGTCGACCGACGTGGCGCGGGTCGGCCCGGCCGACGCCTCGAAGGTCGTGGTCACGATTTCCAGCACGCACGGCGTCGAGGGCTATTGCGGCTCGGGCGTTCAGGTCGACTGGCTGGCCACCGTGGGTGCGGCTGGCCTGCCGAAGGACACGGCGGCGGTCTTCGTGCACGCCATCAACCCGTACGGCTTTGCCTGGACGCGGCGGGTGACGGAGGAGGGCAATGACCTCAACCGCAACTATGTCGATCACACCAAGCCCTATCCGGTGAACGAGGGCTATCTCGCCATCGCCGACTATCTCGTGCCGTCCGACTTCAGCGAAGCCGGGGTGAAGGCCGCCGATGCCAAGCTGGCCGACTACCGCAGGCAGGTCGGCGACGTCCCCTATTTCCGCGCCGTGTCGGGTGGCCAATACAGCCATCCCGACGGCATGTTCTACGGCGGCGGTGGTCCGAGCTGGTCCAACCGCACGCTGCATGCGATCGCCGACACGTATCTGAAGGGCCGCAGCGACGTGGCCGTGATCGATTTCCATACCGGCCTCGGTCCCTACGGCTACGGCGAGCCGATCACCCATTACGACATCGACACCGGCGGCTCGCGGCGGGTGCGCGCCTTCTGGGGCGAGTCGGTCACGGAATCCAAGCGCGGGCAGACGGCCTCGCAGGCCCGCGATGGACTGGGCCACTACGGTCTCAACAGGGTGCTGCAGGAGCCGCAGACGCGGCTCACCATGTGCACCCTCGAATACGGGACATTCGACCGCGAACGCGGCCAGAAGGCGTTCCGCGCCGATCACTGGCTGCACAAGTACGGCGATCCGCTGGGCAAGGAAGCCGCCCCGGTGCGGGCCGCCATGCGCCGCCAGTTCTATCCCGACACCGACGACTGGAAGGAGGCGGTGCTGTTCCGCGGGCATCAGCTGATCAGGCAGGCCATCGCCGGGACCCAGCTCGGAGCCCTCTAGCGCTGGGGACAAGCGCCAAAAAGAAGCCCTCCGTCCGCTAATCCTGCTACAAAGCCCTCATGCGTGCCCTCGTGGCGCTGTTCGCGGTCGTGGTCGTGGCGGCGCTCAATCTCCTCTGGTGGTGGTGGCCCAACAGGCCGGTCGAGATCGCCGGCTGGACGGATGCCCCTCTGCAAAGCGTGTCTTTCGCCCCGTATCGGCCGGGGCAGAGCCCGCTCACCCGGACCTTTCCGACACCCGACCAGATCGAGCAGGACCTCGCCCGCCTGAAGGGCAAGGTGCGGGCGGTGCGGACCTATTCGACCGGCGAGAATCTCGAGACGGTGCCGCAGCGGGCCGGGAAGTATGGCCTCAAGGTCTGGCATGGCGCCTGGCTGAACGACAACGACAAGGAAAACCTCGAGCAGATCAACCTGCTCATCGACCACGCCAACAAATATCCCGACACGATCGAACGGGTGATCGTCGGCAACGAGGTCCTGCTGCGCAAGGACCTGACCGTCGCCCAGCTGCGCGGCTACATCCGGCAGGTGAAGCAGCGGGTGAAGCAACCGGTGACCTATGCCGACGTGTGGGAATTCTGGCTGCGCAATCCGCAGCTCGCCGATGACGTCGACTTCATAACCATCCATCTGCTGCCATACTGGGAGGACGAGCCGATCGGCCTCGACCGGCGCGAGGCCGACGGCACCTTGCGCATCGAGAAGCACATCCTCGACATCATTCACAAGGTGCAGGCGCGTTTCCCGGGCAAGAAGATCGTGATCGGCGAGACCGGCTGGCCGAGCGACGGCCGCATGCGCTCCGATGCGCGGCCGGGCAGGGTGGAGCAGGTCCGCTATTTCTCGATCTTCCGCGCCATCGCCGAGCGCGAGCACCTCGACTACAACATCGTCGAAGCCTTCGACCAGTACTGGAAGTCGCGCCAGGAAGGCACGGTCGGCGCCACGTGGGGCCTGCTCGACGCCCAGCGCAACAACAAGTTCGAACTCGGCAAACCGGTAGTGGCCGAGCCGCACTGGCGCCTGCTCTACGCGTTGTCGACGCTGGCGTCGGCGATCGTGGTCCTGGGTTTCGCGGCCTGGCGGCGGCGCGCCGACGGCAGGAAGATCGCGGTCTTCGCCCTGTTCGCGCAGCTCGTGGCGACCTGCTACGTCCAGTCGGTGTGGATCGACCTGTCGCGCGCTTTCTATTTCGAGCGCATGGTCGGCGTCGCGTTCTGGGCGATACTGCTGGGCGCCTTCGCCTACGCGCTGTTGCGCGGCATCGCCGACAGCCTGACCGGCCGCATGACCGATCCGTCCCTGTTCGGCGCCCGGGTGCGCGAGGCCTGGCGGTCGTGGCGCGAACTGCCGCGCCTGCGGATCTTCCAGCGCGTCGACCTCATGCTGCAGATGCTCTACCTGGCGCTCACGGTGCTGTGCATCTTCTACCTCCTGGTCATCACCATCGACTGGTACGACGGCGTCATCCGCATCGGCGACTTCTTCCGCCAGATCGCGATCGACGGCCGCTACCGCGACTTCCCGATCTGGAGCTTCACCTTGCCCTCCGTCGTGCTGATGGCCTGGAAGGTGATGACGGCGCTGCGCAAGGACAAGGTATCGCGGCCCGAGCGCCTGATGCGGGCGTTGTCGTTCGGCCGCCTGCTCGGCTACGACGGCAGCACCGGCTTCGTGCGCATGAACCGCTCGTTCAGCCGGCTGCGGCCGGTGCTGCCCGAGATCGCGCTCGCGGGGATGCTGATCTTCTGGGCGGCGGTCATGCTGGTCACGGAAGGCGCGATCAAGCTCTACGACGGAGGTGCCGGCGGGTTCGTGGCTGCCGACGGCGGGCGGTGGGTGATCCGTACGTTGTTCTGGAACACCCAGGCGAACTGGTTCGCAGGTCTTTCCGTGCTCATGGCGGTGCCGTATCTGGCCACTATATATGTGTCGATCCGCGAGCCGCTGGCGGACCTGCCGCCGGATTCGTATACCAGCAAGTGGTAGAGTGAGAGTCGGAGAGCAAGCATGGAAATCAAGGGCGAGTACAAGATCGCGGCGCCGCGCGACAAGGTGTTTGCGGCCCTGAACGACCAGGCCATCCTGCAGGCCTGCATCCCGGGCTGCGAATCGCTCGACAAGCTCTCGGACACCGAAATGACCGCCAAGGTCCGTCTGCGCATCGGACCGGTGAGTGCTGCCTTCTCCGGCAAGGTGACCCTGTCGGACATCGATCCGCCGAACGGCTACCGGATCAGCGGCGAAGGGCAGGGCGGCGTCGCCGGCTTCGCCAAGGGCGGCGCGGTCGTGAAGCTGACCGAGGACGGCGGCGACACCGTGCTGACCTATGAAGTCGACGCCCAGGTCGGCGGCAAGATCGCCCAGGTCGGGGCGCGCCTGATCACGGGCACCGCCAAGAAACTGGCGGATCAATTCTTCGGCAAGTTCGCCGAAAGCGTCGGCGCGCCGCCGCCGACGCCGGCCGCGTGATGGTGCCCCCCGACGAGACGTCACGGCGGGTATCGTCCGCCCAGGTGCAGCGGGGCTTCCGGCACTGGACCATCATCGGGGTCGTCGTGGCGGTGCTGGTGGTGGTTTTCCTGCTGCGGCATTAGGGCCGGGCCGCAGGGCGTTATTCCGCAATCGTAATTCGCTTGACCGGCGCCTGAGCGGCGCGCGAGAGTCTGCCTAACGCCCGGTAGGCGCGCGTCGACGCGCCGCGAAGCCATGAATTTCCAGGGAGAAGAGTGATGACACTTTCCGTCGCCATGACCGTCAACGGCAAGGCCGTTTCCGGCAAGGTCGAAGCCCGCACGCTGCTGGTCCAGTTCCTGCGCGAGAACCTGGGCATGACCGGCACCCATGTCGGCTGCGACACCAGCCAGTGCGGCGCCTGCGTCGTCCATGTCGATGGCAAGTCGATCAAGTCGTGCACCATGCTCGCGGTCCAGGCCGAGGGTGCCAAGGTGCTGACGATCGAAGGCCTGGCGCCGAGCGCCGACAAGCTGCACCCGATGCAGGAAGCCTTCCGCGAGAACCATGCCCTGCAGTGCGGCTTCTGCACCCCCGGCATGGTGATGAGCGCCATCGACATGGTGAAGCGCAACAACTACCAGCTCGACGAAGCCACGGTCCGCCGCGAGCTCGAGGGCAACCTGTGCCGCTGCACCGGCTACCACAACATCGTGAAGGCAATTCTGGCCGCCGCGCCAGCCATGAAGTCAGCAGGGGTGTAACGCCATGACCGCCGAGACCGGTATCGGCGCCCGGGTGCGGCGTAAGGAAGACAAGCGCTTCCTTACCGGCACGGGCCGCTATGTCGACGATCTGCCCCTCGCACGGGCGACCTACGCGTACTTCCTGCGTTCGCCGCATGCCCACGCGAAGATCAAGAAGATCGATACGGCGGCGGCCAAGGCGATGCCGGGCGTGGTCGAGATCTTCACCGGCAAGGATACCGCCGATGCCAAGATGGGCGGCCTGATCTGCGGTTGGGTGGTCAAGGACAAGAACGGCGAGCCGCACAAGGCGCCGGCGCATCCGGTGATGGCGCTCGATACCGTGCGCTACGTCGGCGACACCGTGGCCATGGTCGTGGCCAACAGCATCGACGAGGCCAAGGACGCCGCCGAGGCGATCAAGGTCGACTACGACGTGAAGCCGGCGAACGTCGATCTCGCGCGCGCGCTCGACAAGGGCACCGCCGAGGTCCACCCCGAGGCGCCGGGCAACCTGATCTACGACTGGGAGATCGGCGTCAAAGCCGACGTCGAAGCGGCGTTCGCCAAGGCCGCGCACGTCACCAGGCTCGATCTGGTGAACAACCGCCTGATCCCCAACGCCATGGAGCCGCGCGCCGCGGCTGCGGAGTACGACAAGGGCACGGGCAACTACACGCTGTGGTCGACGTCGCAGAACCCGCACGTGCTGCGCCTCATCCTGTCGGCGTTCGTGCTCGGCATTCCCGAACACAAGCTGCGCGTGGTCGCGCCGGACGTCGGCGGCGGCTTCGGCAGCAAGATCTTCTGCTACAACGAAGAGACGATGGTGTGCTGGGCCGCCAGCCGGGTCGGACGTCCGATCAAATGGACGGCCGAGCGCACCGAGTCGTTCATGACCGACGCGCATGGCCGCGATCACGTCACCCATGCCGAGCTGGCAATGGACAAGGAGGGCAAGTTCCTGGCCCTCAAGGTCGAGACCATCGCCAACATGGGCGCCTATCTGTCGACCTTCTCGACGGCGGTGCCGACCTATCTCTACGCCACGCTGCTCGCGGGCCAGTACACGACGCCGCTGATCTACGCCAACGTGAAGGCCGCGGTCACGCACACCGCGCCGGTCGACGCCTATCGCGGCGCCGGACGGCCGGAAGCCACGTTCGTCATCGAGAGCATCGTGTCGAAGGCGGCGAAGGAACTGAAGATGGATACGGCGGATCTGCGCCGGAAGAACTTCATCCCGTCGACGGCCTTCCCCTACCAGACGCCGGTGGCGCTGCAGTACGACTCGGGCAACTACCCGCCGATCATCGACGAGGCGATCAAGAT
>Ga0070658_10002157_pt1 | contig 16507 bp, 14 predicted proteins | sample KBSC13metaG_FD_64664 | JGI IMG/M metagenome (GOLD analysis project Ga0070658, IMG submission 64664) | Corn rhizosphere microbial communities from Kellogg Biological Station, Michigan, USA - KBS C1-3 metaG | ecosystem: Host-associated > Plants > Roots > Rhizosphere > Soil ...
CGCGGAAACGGAAGGAGACAGCGCCACGCGGCGTGTTGTTCGCCAGGATCGCGTAGCGTAGCCCGTTGGGCAATTGCCCGAACAGCACGCGCGGATCGGCCGGCGGAGCGGCCGCTGCCGCATCCTCCACCGGATCCGGCGTCTTCTCGAATTGGGGCTGGATCGGAAGCCGGAACGCCGGGCGAGCGCCGAAGCGCGTTGCGGGTCTTGTACCCGCTGCCGGGAGCGTCATGATCGGCGGTAATGCCGGAACCGGCAATTGCCAGCGGATGCGACTGGTGAAAGTGGAGGCAACCGGCTTGCCTTTATCATCGACCGCGGGCGTGAAATGGGCGCGCCGCATCATCAGATCGCAGGTCGGCTGATCGAGGCTCGGCTGTCCGCTCGGTTCGGTTACCTGGCACGCCGTGACCTTGCCGGCGGCATCGACATCCAGCCGAAAGACGACCAGGCCTTCGGCACTCTGGCGGATCGCCGATGTGGGATAGTCCGATGCGGTAACCCAACCTGCCCGATCGATCGGCTGAGGCGCGGGCGACGCGGGGGGCGGGACGGCAGCAGCCGAACTGAGCAGCAACAGGAGCATTCGTCCCCCACATTAGAGCCGATATCGCGCCGCGCCAGCGCCTAGCGTGGCCGTCTGCATCACTTCTGCACATAGAAGGGACGTAAAGCGCATGCGCCCGCCACAGCCTCACGCGCTGCGGCGGCTAGTCACCCGATCCACAACCGCAAGGATCAGGCGATGTCCGCACAGTCGACGAGGTTCAGTTTCCTGCTCAAGATCGGCGTTGCGGCCGCGTTGGCCGCTGCGTTTGACTGGCTCTTCCCCCACCAGATCGGGGGCCTCGGCGTCGGCATCTTCGCGCTCTCCTGGCTGCTCGGGCTGATCCTCGCCCGGCCTGATGTGCGACAGGCGCGGATCGACGTGGCGGCAGCGCTTGCCTGCGCGGCCCTGTTTTGCGCGTCGCTTGCGTTCGATGCCGGGATATTGGCCAAGACCCTGTTCTGGGCGACTTTGTCGCTGGCGGCCTTGCTCCCCCGGACGACCGGTTTCGACGACGCCTGGCGCTGGCTGGTCCGGCTCGGCCTGCATGGCGCGACGGGCCTCGCCAAGCCGCTGATCGACATTGCGCACCTCGGCACGATACGGCCGCGAGGCAAGAAACTCAGCCTGCGATCGCTCGCCGCGATCCTGGGCTTGCCGCTGATCGGCACAGCGATCTTCACAGCATTGTTCGCCGCCGCCAACCCCGTGATTGCCGACATCCTCCAGCGCATTCAGCTTCCGCCGCTGTCCGAAATTCTCGAATGGATCGCGGTAATCCTGCTGGTTTGGCCCGCGCTGCGGCCGCACCGGTTCATTACCCGGCTCAAGCTGCCCGAACCGCGTATCGCCTTGCCTGGCGCATCCTTACTCTCGGTGCTGATCGCACTCGCCATGTTCAACGCCCTGTTCGCGCTAGAGAACGGGCTCGATATCGCCTTCCTGTGGAGCGGCGCATCGCTGCCTGTGGGCATGAACATGACCGAATATGTCCATCGCGGCGCCTATCCGCTGATCGTGACCGCGCTGCTCGCCGGCCTGTTCGTGCTGACGATGCTGCGCCCCGGCACCGCGACCGCGAACAACAAGGCGGCACGCTGGCTGGTCGCCCTGTGGGTCGCGCAGAACGTCTTCCTGGTCGCGTCGAGCGCGCTCCGCACGATCCGCTATATTGTCGAGTTCGAGCTCACCGCCTGGCGCATCGCCGCGTTGCTGTGGATGGCTTTGGTCGCATTTGGGCTGCTACTGATCTGCTGGCGTATCTGGTTTGCGAAGAGCGCGCGCTGGCTGATCAACGCCAATGCCCTGGCGGCGACCCTGGTGCTGATCCCCTGCTGCTTCGTCGATCTCGATGCGATCGCCGCGCAATGGAACGTGCGCCACGCCGCCGAGGTCGGCGGTAGCGGGCAGAAGATCGACCTTTGCTATCTGTCGAGCATGGGCGCGCCCGCATTGCTGCCCCTGGTCGAGCTCGAGCAACGCCCAATCCCCACCGATCTCCGCGTCCGTGTGGCGGCGGTCCGCAGCGACCTGCTCGACGCGCTCATCGCCGCCCAAACGCATTGGTGGAGCTGGACCCCACATGGTGCGATGCGGCTGACGCACGCCTGGATCCGGCTGGGCCCCAATCCGCCGCGGCCGCCTGCCTTGCCCGAGCGGTCCTACCGCTCCTGCGATGGTTCGATCGTGACACCAACCTTGACCGACACCCCCGCACAATGATCCAGTGTCCCATGCCTCGTACGATCCTGGTCGCCGATGACGATCCGCACATCCGTCAATTGATCGTGTTCGCGCTCGCCAAGGCCGGACTCGACGCGATCGAGGCAGAGGATGGCGAGACCGCACTCTCCGCGGTCGAGGCGCATCACCCCGATCTGCTGATCCTCGACATCAACATGCCGCGCATGGACGGGATCGAGGTGTGCCGTCGGCTGCGCGCGGTGGGAACGCTGCCGATCCTGTTCCTGTCCTCGCGCGACGATGAGATCGATCGCGTGCTGGGGATCGAACTCGGCGCGGACGATTATGTGACCAAGCCTTTCTCCCCACGTGAAGTAGTGGCGCGCGTGATGGCGATCCTGCGCCGCGTCGCCGCTCACCCGCCCGCCGCCGAGCACGCCACCGGCACGCTCCGCCATGGCCGGCTCACGCTCGACACCGACGGCTGGCGCGCCTGCTGGGACGAGGCGGAAATCCTGCTGACCGTGACCGAGTTCGGTATCTTGCGCACGCTGGCCACGATGCCGTCCAAGATATTCAGCCGCGACGCGATCATCGACCGGCTGCACGGGCCGGGTTTCGCCATCACCGACCGCACGATCGACAGCCATGTCCGCAACCTGCGCGCCAAGTTCGCGGAAATCGGCGCCACCGACCTGATCGAGACACGCGCGGGCGTAGGCTACCGTATCGGGGCCTGCGCGGGCGCATGATCGCGTCGCTCAAGGCCTTCACCAAGCGGCATTGGCCGAGGCTCGGGCTGCGAACGATCCTACTCGGCACCTTCATCCTGATCGCGACCCTGCCCGGCTTCGGGGCCTTGTTCCTGCGCATCTACGAAAACACGTTGGTCCGGCAGACCGAGAGCGAGTTGATCGCCGAGAGCGCGGCGCTGGCGGCGGCGACCGCTGCCGACTGGCCGGGTTATGCGCCACCTTCACCCCAGACCCGCCTCCAGCCGGAGCCGCCCTCGATCGACCTGCGCGGCACGCCGATCTTGCCCGAGCGCCCCGCCCCGGCTGCAGGCGGTCCGCCCGATCCCGCCGTACAAGCGGTCGCTGCCCGGATCGCACCCGTGCTGATTCAGACCAGCCGCACCACGCTGGCCTCGGTGCTGTTGCTCGATGCGCAAGGTCGGATCGTCACGGGGCCTTATGCGGGACGATCCTACGCCGCTTTACCGGAGGTCGCCGCGGCGCTGCGCGGCACGCCCGCCACCATGCTCCGCCACAACGCCGCCTATCACCGCACCTTGCCGGTCGAATGGTTGAGCCGTTCTGCGGACCTGCGCCTGCATCATGCCCGTCCGATCGTCGTGAACGGTCGCGTGGTGGGCGTGCTTCTGCTCTCGCGTTCGCCGCCGGCACTATACATGGGGCTCTACGCCGATGCGGGGAAGATCGCCTTCGGCTTCATCGTCATTCTGGGTTTCGTCATCGTCCTGTCGGGCATGCTTTCGCGCGGCATCGTCCGTCCGATCGATCGCCTCGGCGCTGCCACCCGCGATATCGCCCGCGGCGGCACGGCTGACATTCCCGCCGCGCCGGAGATGGCCGCGGTCGAGATTCAGGCGCTCTACGCGGATTTCGCCGCAATGGCCTCCGCGATCGAGCGCCGCTCACGCTATCTGCGCGATTTCGCGCACGCGGTGAGTCACGAATTCAAGACGCCGCTCGCCGGCATTCGCGGCGCGGTCGAGCTCTTGCAGGACCATCACGCCACCATGTCCGACACGGAGCGCCGCCGCTTCCTGGGCAATGCCGCGATCGACGCAGAGCGGCTGGCCCTGCTCGTCACGCGACTGCTCGAACTGGCACGCGCGGACATGACGTCCGGCGGTGCGGAGCCGAGCGCTCTCGCACCCGCACTGCGCCGGCTCGCCGATGCTTATGCGGTTCCCGGTTTCGCGGTCGCGCTCGACCTGCCACCGGATTTGCCGCCGGTCGCCGCCCCCGCCGCGACGATCGAAACCGTAATCGGTGCGCTGATCGACAATAGCCGGCGCGCTGGGGCGCAAAGGTGCATGATCGGGGCCACGCGGGAGGGCACCGACATCCTGATCCGCGTCGGCGACGATGGCCCCGGCATCGCGCCCGCCGACCGCGCCCGCCTGTTCGAGCCCTTCTTTACCACCCGCCGCGCCGATGGAGGCACCGGCTTGGGCCTGCCCATAGCCCGGTCGCTGCTGGATGCCTGCAACGGGACGATACGTCTTGAGGAGAGCGACACCGGGGCGCGCTTCGCCATCCGGCTTCCGCACGCCTGATCTGCAGTCCGCGCAGAAATGGTGATAATTTCCGCCGATCCGCTCCGTTTCGGCCACGTCTGCGGGCAATGGTAAAGCGCTATTAAGCTATATGAAAGGTCCGGGGTCGGGACGCTGGGGGGAGCCAGCAGATCGGCAATTTGCCTCAGCCGTCGCGTTCATCGCGGCGCGAGTGGGCGTGTATGTTGCGTAAGGAGGGTGGGGGTGAGACCGCACCGCAAGGGTTTTGGCCAGATTTCGGCCGATCTGGACAATCACGAATGGCATGCGATCCAGCCGCTGCTGCCCAAATCGCGGGGCATCAAGCGGGTCGACGATCGGCGCGTGCTCAACGGCATACTCTGGCGGCTGCGCACCGGCCGGTCGTGGGCGCAAATCCCCGAACATTATGGCCCGCCGACGACATGCCAGACGCGCTTCGTCCGCTGGCGCGACGCGGGGGTCTGGTCACGCATCGTCCATGCCGTAGCCGACGTGCACAGTGGGGAGATTGAACTGATCAACGCCGAAACCGCAGGCGTGCCGCCCAGCTACCAGCGGGCGCAGCCCGTACCCGATCAGGACAATGTCGCCTGGCGCGGGCCCGCCTGAACGCTGTGAGGCCCGCCCCTTCGCACGGGCATGGAAAGCTGCCGGAATGGCAGCAATAGCGCCTGCCGGACCGCGCGCTCTTGCGTAATTAGCGTCGAGCCACAGACGCCAAACCGTCGCCGTCCTGTGGCACGGAGCTGTATCGCCTAAGTTCGACCAACAGGGGGGACACGCACATGCCTTTGCCCGGCTACGGCCTGCTGGTGGGTAAACCCGTTGCATCGCGCCCGCAAAGGCATGGCCATGCGCACTGGCTGGCCATGGTGAACCCTGGCCTTCCCGGCCACCCGCCCTATCGCGTCGGCGTCAACCTGGAATCGACCGCGGCCGATGGCTCCCCCGAACTCCAGTATCAAATCGTCGGGGTCGCAAGCGACGACACCTCTCCGCTAAAGAATCTGGCGGACAAGCTGCGCACAAACGGGACAACCCCCAGCTTCCTGACCGGCCCCGATCAGCCCGCGCTCGATTATGTGCGCGGCGGCCTGCTCGACCCCTCCGCTTTCCAGACGGTGGGCACCGGCGCCAATCCGCTCAAGGCGGCGTTCGACGCAGAACTCGCGGCGGCGATCGCGGCAAACGGCGATACTTTGCTCGCGGTGTTCGGCACCGGCTATCCGATCAAACCCGGCACGACGCGGTCGCCCACCACCGGCTTCACGGGTATCGAAAATATCCACATGAACCAGGGCACGCCCAACCGGATCGGCGTGGGCAGCCAATATCGCGAGAATGGGGCGAACCAGGACGGCGGGCTCATCTTCCTCAAGGCCGACGGCAGCGCCACCGCCTTCTTCATCAAGTTCGTCGTCCAGTCGCTCGATACGGACGCGAACGGCAATCCGCGCCTGAGCGGCCACCCCGCGATCGATGATCATCTCGAAACCGCGAAGGCGACGCTGACGACCAGTCCCGCGGTCAAAGCGGCGCTCAGCACGCCGCAACCGCCGGCTGCCAACCCCAACGGCTTCGTCTTCGCCGATCCCAAGGACGACGCGACCAGCACCTTCGAGCCGGACGTCGACAAGGCCTTCAACACGCCTTTCGTCCAGAAGATCGCCAAAGGCCATGCGCGCACCGACGTGCCCGACCCGCGGTTGGGCATGAACGTCTTCCTCGCATTGACCGACATTGTCGGTCCGGGCATTCCGGGCCACAAAGTCGCGGCCGGCGTCGAGACGCTGCAGTTCGATATGATCGGCGACAGCGGCGCCGTGACCGCGGCCAAGCTGAAAGGTTCGATGGCGGTCGGCGACCTGATGACCGACATGGCACTGACGAGCCCGCCCGCCTTCTGCTATCATGTCGGCGATGTCGTCTATTATTATGGCGAGAAGCAATTCTACTACGGCCAGTTCGCCGAGGTGTTCAAAGACTATCCTGCGCCGATCTTCGCGATCCCCGGCAATCACGATGCGCTGACCTACGAGCAATCGCAGATCCCGCTGCAAAGTTTCCGTGATGCCTTCTGCGCGGAAAAAGCGGCGCCATGGGATGGGTTCGGAGGCATCCAGCGCTCGACCATGACCCAGCCCGGCGTCTTCTTCACGCTGGATGCGCCGCTCGTCTCGATCATCGGTCTCTACAGCAACGCGGCGGAATCGGGCGGCTGGCTCAACGACAAGCAATATGCCTTCCTGCTGGGAGAGCTCACCCGTCTAAGGGCGGACCGCGTCGCCAAGAACAAAGCGATCGTGCTGGCGATCCATCACCTGCCCAAATGGTTCCTCAATGATCCGACAAGCGTGGCGCTCGACGCCATCTTCCAGAAGGCCGGCGTATGGCCCGATGCGGTGGTGGTCGGCCACGCGCATCTCTACCAGCGGATCGTGCGCCAGCAGGGCGAGGAGAAAGCGCCGGCCAACATTCCCTATTTCGTCAATGGCGGCGGCGGATATGGGATCGTCGCCACACAGAAGAGCGGGGGTAGATATCTTACCACCCTCGAACCGGCGATGCAGGCGTTCGTCCCCGAGGAAGGGTTTCTGCGCGTGACCGCGCAGAAGGACGCGACCGCCCTGACGCTCCGGTTCGACTATCACAGCGTCAAGCACGCACTGACCGATCCGCCATCGGATACCTACACGGTCACGATCTGATCGGAATTGGCTGGGGCGGCAGGATTCGAACCTGCGGATGGCGGCACCAAAAGCCGCTGCCTTACCACTTGGCGACGCCCCAACAGCCGCGCGCTTATAGGCGGCGCGCAGCGTTTGGGAAGGGCTTAAACCCCTCTCAGAAAATCCGTTCGACCCAGTTATGCGGATCGGGCGCGTCGCCGCGCTGGATGTCGACCAGGGCCTGGCGCAGATCCTGCGTCTGGATGCCGGGACCGCCATTGCCGATCGTGAAATCGAGCCCGTCGCGGCCGCGCACGCGGCCGATCGGGGTCAGCACGGCGGCGGTGCCGCAGGCGAAGCTCTCGCGCAATTTGCCGCTGCGCGCATCGTCTTCCCACTGATCGATGCTGTAGCGTTCCTCGCGCACCGTTAGGCCGCGATCCCTGGCCAGCGTGAGCAGGCTGTCGCGCGTGATGCCGGGCAGGATCGTGCCACCGAGCGGCGGCGTGATCATCGAGCCATCGTCCATCACGAAGAAGACGTTCATTCCGCCCAACTCCTCGATCCACTTCTTCTCGATCGTGTCGAGAAAGATGACCTGGTCGCAACCCTCGGCGATCGCCTCCTTCTGCGGCAGCAGCGACGCCGCATAATTGCCGCCGCACTTGGCGGCGCCCGTGCCGCCCGGCCCGGCGCGGTTGAAATGATCCGACACCCACAAGGTGACCGACGGCGCGCCACCCTTGAAGTAAGCTCCGACCGACGAGGCGATCACCATGTAGAGATATTCGTCGGCGGGCTTCACGCCCAGGAACACGCTCGACGCGATCATGAAGGGGCGCAGATAAAGCGCGCCGCCCTCGCTGGCCGGAATCCAGTCGCGATCGATCTTGACCAGTTGGCGGCACGATTCGAGGAACAACTCCTCAGGCAAAGGCGCCATCGCCAGCCGCTCGGCGGAATCACGGAAGCGCTTGGCATTCATGTCCGCTCGGAACATCGAGGCGCCGCCGTCGGCGGTGCGGTAGGCCTTGAGCCCTTCGAAAATCTCCTGCGCATAATGGAGCACCGCCGAGGCCGGATCCATCTCGAGCGGACGGCGCGGATGAACGCGCGCGTCGTGCCAGCCCTGTCCCTCGCTATAGCGGATCGTCACCATATGATCGGTGAAGACGCGGCCGAAACCAGGGTTTTCAAGCAAAGCGGCGCGCTCGCTCACCGGCATGGGGGAAGCGCTCTGCTCGAAGGCGAAGGTAAGACTCGAATCGGACATAAAGGGCCTCATAAACGAACAAATCTTCTGTGTCGGCGTCTTGACGCGCTACGGGACGCTATCACATTAGGTCAATATGGCTGTCCCGTCCGCATCCCCTCTCTTCCTTCGCGAAACCGAAATCCGCCGTGGCGCCGAATTGCTCTTTTTCGGTTATGGCCATCTCTATCGGCAGACGGATCAATGCCTTGCCAAGCAGGGCATGGGCCGGGCGCATCACCGCGCGCTTTATTTCATCGCGCGCCAGCCCGACCAGACGATCAGCACGCTTTTGAAGACTCTCGGCATCACCAAGCAGTCGCTCGGCCGCGTCCTGACCGAGCTCACCGATCGCGGCATGGTCGAAACGCGCACCGGCCGCGAGGACCGGCGCCAGCGCCTGCTGCGGCTCACCCCCACCGGCGCGAAGCTGGAGCAGGAATTGTTCGAGGCGATGCGCACCCGTCTGTCCGCGGCCTATGCCGAGGCAGGCCAGGAATCGGTCACCGGTTTCTGGCGGGTGCTGGAAGCTCTGATCCCCGCCGAAGAACGCAACCGCGTCGCCGACCTGGGCGACATACCCGCTTAGCTGATCGGTTCAGCACCGGGCCCATACCCGGTGCGGCAGCCATAAGAGCGGATCGAACGAAAGCGCACGCGCTAAAGAATTTCTGTTCGCAGCTGCAGCATTTGCGGTTGCGAACAAGGGCTTCGGCGCTTATCCGCCCGGCCCATGAACATCGAACTCATCCCCGTGGGCAAGGACCCACCCAACGACCTCAACGTCATCATCGAAGTGCCGGTTGGCGGCGAGCCGGTCAAATATGAGTTCGACAAGACGTCGGGCGCCTTGTTCGTCGACCGCATCCTGCACACGCCGATGCGCTACCCGGCCAATTACGGCTTCGTACCGCATACGCTCTCGCCCGACGGCGATCCGCTCGATGCGCTGGTAATCGCGCGCTCGCCCTTCATCCCGGGCTGCGTCGTTCGCGCGCGCCCGATCGCGGTGCTCAAGCTGGAAGACGAAGCCGGCGGCGACGAGAAGCTGGTCTGCGTGCCGGTCGACACCACCTTCCCTTATTATACCGACGTGGGTGAACGCCACGATCTGCCCTCGATCGTGCTCCAGCAGATCGAGCATTTCTTCACCCACTATAAGGATCTCGAAGAGAAGAAGTGGGTGCGGATCGGCAATTGGGGCGATGCCGACGAGGCGCGCAAGGTCGTGCTCGAGGCGATCGCTGCCGCCCAGGAAAAGAAGAAGGGCTAACCCCCTTTCCCACACCGAAAGGCCGATATAAGCCCGTTCCTCCACGAAGAGGGACGGGCTTTATTTTGCATCTGCATCTCGGCAACCGGATCGCGCCGCCGCGCTTTATCGCCTTTGTCTTGGTCTCGATCATCGGCGGTCTGTTCGCGGTGCCGCGACTGGGCTGGGCGCAGGGGATGATGGCTGGGTTCGACGCCGCCGCGATTATCTTCTTCATCACCATCTCTCCGCTGTTCAACGATGTCGCGGACGAGATGCGGCAATCGGCCAAGAGGAATGATGCTAATCGCGCGGGCCTGCTCGTCATCACCGGCATCGTGATGGGCGTGGTGCTGGCCTCGGTCGCCTCAGAACTGATGCAGCATGGCCGCCCCAAGCCGATGGAGATCATACTGATCGTGGGCACGCTCAGCCTCGCGTGGATCTTCAGCAGCGTGGTCTACGCGCTCCACTACGCGCACATTTTCTACACGGGCCTGGACGGGAAGGACGTGCGGGGAATCGAATTCCCCAAGACGGACGAGCCCGATTATTGGGACTTCCTCTATTTCGCGACCTGCCTGAGCATGACCTTCCAGGTATCGGACATGAACATCACCTCCGGCAGTGTGCGGCGCGTGGTGATGTTCCATTGTCTGGCCGCGTTCGTGTTCAATCTCGGCATCATCGCCTTCACGATCAACGTGCTAGGGGGCGGCTGAAGGCGCGCTAAACGCCTACAAAAGCGCTGTGAATGAACACGCGCTATACTGGACATGAACAAGCTGGCGCGCGACACCCACCGGCCATGACCAGCCCCCGCCCCGCGCTGCTGCTCGCAGCCTCCGCCCTCGCCCTCGCACCCCCTGCCGCAGCGCAGATGACCGACACGACGTCGGGAACCAGCATGCCGCAGCCGGCCCCGATGGCGGACACGATCCCCATGCCCAAGGACGTGCCCTACCCCGGCACGATCAAGCTGGTGGTCGATGCGACCGACACGCAGCATGGCATCTTCCGCACGACCGAGACGATCCCGGTCCAGCCGGGCCATCTCGTCCTGCTCTATCCCAAGTGGCTGCCGGGGAATCATTCGCCCACCGGCCAGATCAATAAGATTGCCGGCCTGACCTTCACCGCCAACGGCCAGACGATTCCCTGGAAGCGCGATCCGGTCGACGTCTTCGCCTTCCATCTCGACATTCCTTCCGGCGTCTCCGCGATCGAAGCCAAGTTCCAATATCTCTCGCCGACCGCCGAAAATCAGGGCCGCACCGTGATGACCCCGGTGATGCTCAACCTGGAATGGAATCTGGTCGCGCTCTATCCCGCGGGGCATTTCACGCGCCAGATCATGTTCGCGCCGACCGCGATCTATCCCGACGGCTGGACCTCCGCGACCGCGCTGCGCCCGTCCGGCACGGACACCGCTAAGGGCGGCACGATCAACTATGAGACCGTCGCGTTCGACACGTTGGTCGATTCCCCGACCATCGCCGGCCGTTACGCCAAGATCGTGCCGCTGTCGGACAGCGTGACGCTGGACGTGATCGCCGACCGCCCCGAGCAGCTTCCCCAGAAGGAAGAGCAGATCGCGGTGCACAAGGCTCTGGTCGAGCAGGCGGTTAAGCTGTTCGGATCGCAGCATTACAACCATTATGATTTCCTGTTCACGCTCTCGGGTACGCTCGGCGGCGAGGGGCTGGAGCATCACCGCTCGTCCGAAGACGGCGTGAAGCCGGGTTACTTCCAGGAATGGGAGACGGGCGCCGCCGGGCGCGACATCCTCGCGCACGAATTCACGCATAGTTGGAACGGCAAGTTCCGCCGCCCGGCCGACCTCTGGACCCCCGATTTCCGCCAGCCGATGGGCGACAGTCTGCTCTGGGTCTATGAAGGTCAGACCCAATTCTGGGGCCATGTCCTCTCCGCGCGCGCCGGTTTGATCAGCAAGGAAGAGGTGCTGGACGAGTTCGCCGCCGACGCGGCCACCTATGCCAACCAGGCGGGCAAACAGTGGCGGCCGCTGGAGGACACCACGCTCGATCCGATCATCGCCAGGCGCGCGGCGCAACCCTGGTTCAACTGGCAGCGGTCGGAGGATTATTATCGCGAGGGGTCGCTGATCTGGCTGGAGGCGGACAGCATCATCCGCGAGCGGTCGAAGGGCAAGCGGGGGCTCGACGATTTCGCGAAATTGTTCTTCGGCGGGCATGATCGCGACTGGGGCGAGATCACCTACACGTTCGATGATGTGGTCGCGGCCCTGAACCATGTCGAGCCCTATGATTGGGCCAGCTTCCTGCACCAGCGGATCGACGCGGTGGCGCCCAATGCGCCGCTCGAAGGCTTCACCCGCGGCGGCTACAAACTGGTCTACACCGACAAGCAGGGCCCCTGGCAGAGGTCGCGCGACAAGGCGCGGCACATGGCCGACTTCATGTACTCGATCGGCGTCAATATGGGCCGCGACGGCAAGGTCATGGGCGTGATGTGGGACAGCCCGGCCTTCAACGCCGGCTTGACCAATGGCACAACCGTGCTTGCGATCGATGGCACCGCCTATAGCGACGACGATCTGAAGCAAGCAATCAAGGACGCCAAGGGCACCAAGAAGCCTATCGATCTGCTTGTCCGGCAGGGAGATTATTTTCGTACTCTAAGCATCGCCTGGGACGGCGGCTTGCGCTATCCGCACCTCGAAAAGATCGATCCGAAGGCGCCGAGCTCTCTCGACGCCCTCATTACCGCGAGGAAGTAGCGCATGGCGGAACCCGCCCAGACTTTGCTTCTCTTCGGCGCGACGGGTGACCTGTCGCGCCGTATGTTGCTCCCGTCCCTCTTTGGCCTGCATGCCGACGGGTTGTTGCCCGCCGACCTGCAAATCTACGGTACGGCACGCAGCCAGATAGACGATGCCGGCTTCCGTGAAACCACTGCGAAGGCGCTCGAGGACGTCGTCAAGGAACGCAAATTGGGCAAAAGCGTGCTCGAGAGCTTCCTTGGGCGCGTCCACTATATCGCCGCCGATGCTTCGCAGCCGGGCAGCCTGGCGGAACTGGGCAAGGCGATCGGCCCGCGCGCCGACAAGGGGCTCGCGATCTTCCTTTCGACCGCGCCGTCCTTGTTCGAGGCGACGATCGCGGGATTGGAGCAGGCCGGTCTGACCGGCGAACATACCCGCCTCGCGCTCGAAAAGCCGCTCGGCCAGAATCTCGAATCGTCGATGGAGATCAACGACGCGGTCGCACGCGTCTTCCCGGAGGCACGCACCTTCCGCATCGACCATTATCTCGGCAAGGAAACGGTGCAGAACCTGCTCGCCTTGCGTTTCGGCAATATCCTGTTCGAGCCGCTGTGGAACGCGAGCGCGATCGAACACGTCCAGATCACAGTCGGCGAGATCGTCGGGCTGGAAGGCCGCACCTCCTATTTCGACGGCATGGGTTCGCTTCGCGACATGGTACAGAACCACATGCTCCAGTTGCTTGCTTTGGTAGCGATGGAAGCACCCGCGCAGTTCACCGCAACCGCGGTACGCGACGAGAAGGTCAAGGTGTTGCGCTCGCTCCGCAAGCTCGACGCCGCCAAGGAAAGCGTGATCGGCCAATATGAGGCCGGCGCGGTCACCGGCCAGCCGGTGCCGGGCTATGCCGATGAGCTCGGCAGCAAGTCGAACACCGAAACCTTCGTCGCGCTCAAGGCGCACGTCGATAATTGGCGCTGGCAGGGCGTGCCCTTCTACATGCGCACCGGCAAGCGCCTGCCGCGCCGCACGTCGGAGATCATCATTCAGTTCCGCTGCGTGCCGCACTCGATGTTCGCGGGCCGGGGCGCCGCCTTGCAGCCCAACCGTCTGGTCATCTCGATCCAGCCGGAAGAGAATATCAGCATGACGATCATGGCCAAAGTGCCGGGTCTCGATCGCGAGGGCATCCGCCTGCGGGAAGTGCCGCTCGACGTGCGGATGCCCAATGCCTTCGCCGACGTGCGCCGACGCATCGCCTACGAACGCCTGCTGCTCGACCTGATCGAGGGGGACCCGACTTTGTTCGTGCGCCGCGACGAAGTGGAAGCGCAGTGGGAGTGGATCGATGCGATCCGCGATGGCTGGGAAGTGAACAGCATGACGCCGAAATTCTATCCGGCGGGAACCTGGGGGCCGCCTGCCGCGATTGCCCTTACCGAACGCGACGGAGTGAGCTGGCATGATTGAAGCTGAGTGGTGGGAGCATGAGGATGCCGAGGCGTTCGCGGATGCGATCGCGGGCGACATCGGCTTCATCATTGAAAGCGCGATCGATGCGCGCAACGCAGCGGTGATCGCGCTTTCGGGCGGCAGCACGCCGATCAAGGCGTACGAAAAGCTCGCCCAGATGAAATATGACTGGAAGAAGGTCACGATCTTCCCGGTCGACGATCGCCTGGTGAAGGTGGACGACAAGCTCTCCAACGTGGGCATGCTCGCGCGCATCTTCCTGCCCAAGGGCGCGCGTGTGGTGCCGCTCGGCGCGGACAATCCCGATTACAAGCAGGCGGGCAACGCCGCCGACGCGCGGCTGCAGGACCTGCATTGGCCGCCCGACCTTGTCCTGCTGGGTGTGGGTGGCGACGGCCACACCGCCTCGATCTTCCCCGGCCCGGATCTGGAGGCGGCTTTGACCGCCCCCAAGACGCGCCGCGCGATCGGCGTAATGCCCGATCCCCTACCGCCCGAGGCCCCGGTCGCACGCGTTACGATGACGCGCGCCGCAATCCTGTCGGCCAAGGCGCTGATGCTCTGCCTGACCGGCGACGCCAAGCGCGCGATCGTCGAGCAGGCGATCGAGGATGGCGCAGGATCGAAGGTGCCGATCGGTCAGGTGCTGGCCGAAGCCGAGCAGCCGATCGATATCCACTGGGTCGAAGCCTGAACGAAAAGCCCCTCTTCGGAGGGGCTTTTATTTGCCCGGTTCGCCCTCGGTCTGGATGAACCAGCGCTCGGTGCCTTCCAGCCCGAGCGCGGTGAGCCTGCCGCTGGCATAGGCCCCGGTATCGATCCCGATCCGGTTGGGACGTATCTCGACCTCGTCGAGCACGGTATGGCCGTGGATCACGATCATGCCGTGATCGGCCTCGCTCTCCAGGAAGCCCTTGCGGATCCAGCGCAGGTCCTGATGCTCTTGCTGGTCGAGCGGCACGCCCGGGCGGATACCCGCATGCGTGAAGAAGTAGTCGCCGACCAGAATGCCGTCCTCCATCTTGCGCATGAAGGCGCGATGCTCCTCGGGCACGTAAAAGGGCAAGGTATCGGGCGAATAGAGATCGGGCGTGTCGAGCACGCGTTGCGGCGCGCCATAGCTTTCGAACGTCTCACGCCCGCCGAAGCGCAGGAATTGCGGCATCAGCGACGAATCCGGATTGTCGATCAGCTTGAGCAGCATCTCCTCATGGTTGCCCATGATGAAGTGCCAACTGGCAAAGCCGGGCGCGCCTTTCAGGAAATAATCGACGATCTCGCGCGATTGGGGGCCGCGATCGATCAGGTCGCCAAGCATCACGACATGCACTTCTGTCGGTGCGCGGCCTGCATTATCCGCTTCGATCCGCGCGATCAGATCCTGCAGCAGGTCGAAGCGGCCATGAACGTCGCCGATCGCGTAGACGCGCTGCCCAGGCGGTAGCGCCGCAGGAGGGCGCGGCGGCTTGGGTATCGTTTTCTTCCGCAATCCGAACAAGCCCATCGTCTCAGCCTTTTACCGGACGCACCGGCGGCAAGGCGTTGCACAGATCGATGGCACCCGCGGGACGCTGATAGAAATCGTCGTGACGATTGGCCTTGAGGTGCAGCCATTGCGCGAAGCTCGCGCTTTCCGGCCGCAGCCATTCGTAGGCGGGGCGGCCATCGGCGGACAGGTCCGCCGCCAGCGTCACGCGCTTGATCGCGACACGCTGCTCGGGTTTCTCGTAGAAACCGAGCGCGCCCGTGCCGCGCGGCAAGGCGGTCATATGTTCGAACCCGTCGAGCACGCGGCCTACCAGCGCAATATTGCGGTCGAGCTGACGCGGGCTCTGACCCAGCACCGCATAGAGCTCGCCGCCATTGCCCGTATCGGGCGCGAGCCCGCGCGCCACGCCGACAATGCCATAGCAATGCGTCATCCAGGCGCGGTCCTTCTCGACAGCCACCGGGAAGGGTCCGCTATAGCCGACCTTGGGCGCGAACGTGTCGCGATACGGCAGGGGTGTAACTGCCAGCCCGGCGGCGGGCCGATCATATTCCGCGGGCAAAGGCCCTTCGAGCCCCTTGGGCGCCTTCTTGTCGTCGTCGCCCTGGCCCCATTGCACGACATAATTGTCCTGCACGCGATAGATGGCGCCGCCGTCGAACCAATGCGCGCGGATCAGTCCGCGAATATTGGCGACATGCTGCGGCGCGAGCGCAGGCGCCAGCGCGAGCGCGACGCGGCTGCCGTCGGCGAGGTCGATCAGAACCAGGTCCTGCGGATCGACCCGCTGCCATTCGCCGGGCTTGGCCGCACTGACGATGTCGGCGAGCGTCGGCGCCTTGGCTGCGGGGATAGCAGGCGGCGGCGCGGCGGCGACGGAGAGCAGGGCGATCAGCGGAAGGGCCATGATTTTCATGGAATCAACCTGCCACAGCCGCCCTGCCTTGCGAAACCTTATTCCCCACGATAGGGCGCTCCGCTCCGGCAGAATGGAGCGGTGGCCGAGTGGTCGAAGGCGCTCGCCTGGAAAGTGAGTATACGGCAAAACCGTATCGAGGGTTCGAATCCCTCCCGCTCCGCCATTCTGCCGGACCAAACTATTGATTCAT
>Ga0070658_10002161_pt1 | contig 16497 bp, 16 predicted proteins | sample KBSC13metaG_FD_64664 | JGI IMG/M metagenome (GOLD analysis project Ga0070658, IMG submission 64664) | Corn rhizosphere microbial communities from Kellogg Biological Station, Michigan, USA - KBS C1-3 metaG | ecosystem: Host-associated > Plants > Roots > Rhizosphere > Soil ...
CGGTTCAGCGTCGCGCGCGCAATCCCCGACACCTCGGACACCTCATTGAGCGTGATGCGGCGACCTTCCTTGAAGGCTTTGTCGTCTAGCATCTGCTTGAGTTTGATGCGAATCATCGGCGGCTGACTGTAGCTGTTTCGATCAAGTTTACTCGTTTGTGATCAGGATCACTAACAGATGATCATTCGATGAGATACGATCATATTCGATCAACAACGATCACAAAGGAGGCAAAACATGTCGGAACCCATCAGCCCGAGCACCTATCTGACGACCGAAGAACTGGCGGAACTCATCAAATATGACGCACGCACGATTCGCAACCGGCTGAAGGATTCGGTCCTTCTGGAGGGCGTCCACTACATCCGCCCGTTCGGCGGCAGGAAGATCTTGTTCCTGCGACATGCCATTGAACGAGATATCGGTGCCCACCAGCGGAGCAGCGTCGATCTGAGCGGATCGAGTGCCCCTGCAGGAATGAAGCAGGGGAACCACGGGGCCCAACCCCGCGCGCGGTCCGCCAAGTCGGAAGCGCATTCCGTCCCCATGGCTGCAGGCGGCGAGTGCCATGTCTAGTGTGCGCGCCCGGAAGGACGGCAGGCTCTTCTTCGACTTCCGATTCGAGGGAAAGCGCTGCCGGGAGTTGTCGAAGCTGCAAGATACGCCGTCGAACCGTCGAAAGATGGAAAGGGTGCTTGCGGTGATCGACAACGACATCGCCGCAGGAACGTTCGTATATGAGCGCGTCTTCCCCGGCAGCAATAGGGCCCAGCGTTTCGCCCGGACGGCACGGACCGACGCGCCGGGCATGATGGTTCCGAATGCCGTCACCAACCGTCCGGAGCTTCCCTCGTTTGCGGACTTCGTGCAGACCTGGAAGCAGGAAAAGCAGATCGAATGGCGAGTGTCATACCGCGGTGCGGTCGAATCCATTCTGGAGATACACCTGCTGCCGCACTTCGGTGATCTGCATATCGGCGAAATCCAACGAGCTGATGTTCTGCAGTTTCGCAGTGCACTGGTCAACCAGCGAAACGGCAAGTCCTCAGTGGAGGAGCACGACGGCCAACCGCTGGCACCCGCGACCGTCAACCGAATCGTTGGGATGCTCGGCATGATCATGTCGGAAGCATCCCTGCGGTTTGGATTGGACAATCCATGCCTCGGCATCAAGCGCCTCAAGATCCAGCGCCAGGACGTCAGTCCCTTCACGCTGGAAGATGTGCGCGCAATTCTGGCTCGCGCCCGCGCGGACTACAGGCCGTACCTGACGTTCAGGTTCTTCACAGGCCTACGGTCCGGCGAGGTACACGGCCTGAAATGGAAGCACGTTGACTTTGTTTCCCGTGAGGTGCTGATCCGCGAGACGCACCAGCATGGACGCACCGAATACACAAAGACAGACGGAAGTCAGCGCGAAATCCAGATGAGCCAACCGGTGTACGACGCGCTGGCCGCGATGCGCCCGGAAGGATTTCAAACCAACCCCCGACAATTCGACAACGAGTATGTCTTTCGCACCCGCACCGGCCAGCCGATCGACAACTCCAACTTCGTCGACCGCGTCTGGAAGCCGTTGCTGCGCCATCTTGGCCTCGAATACCGGCGTCCGTACAACATGCGCCACACCTGCGCTACCTTGTGGTTGGCCGCCGGCGAGGCACCGGAATGGATTGCGCGGCAGCTGGGGCATACGACGACCGAGATGTTGTTCCGCACCTATTCGCGCTATGTGCCAAACCTGGTGCGCCGTGACGGCACGGCCTTCGACCACATGATCGCCGGTGCAATCAATGGCGGCGTTTCCAGCAAGCAGCAGGAGGATGCCCGATGAGCCACCTTCGCATCGTGCCGCCCCAAGCCGGAGAAAATGTCCACGCTGACGTTCGGCGACCCATGATCAAGAACCTTGCCAGTCTGTCGGGGACGTCGACTGAAGGGCAGTACGTGCTGACCGCTGCGATGGAGGCAGCGATCAACACGCCCCGACTGCAGCTCAACTTGGCCGATGCAACGGGAACCGTCTTGGGTTTCGTGTGGCCGGAGCATCGTGGCGACATCGCACTTCCCCTAATTGGCATGCCGGCGAAAGTTCGGGCGAAGGTCCGGACGTACGAAGGGAATGCGCAGTTGTGCGTGACAAGCTTGTCTCCGTTGCCTGCGGAGCAAATCGACATCGCATCGGGCCTCCTGATCAACGTGCCTGAAGCGATCCGCGCCGCACTGCGTAGGTTGGAAGTTTCCTTACCGCCAGTGCTGCGGATGTTCCTCACGCGCATCCTGTTCGATCCGGCGATTGGTCCCTCTTTTCTGGCCTGCCGTGCAAGCGGTGAGCATCACCACTCGAGCAAAGGGGGATTGGCACAGCACAGCGTGGAGAACCTCGATCTAATCGCCGCAACTGTCCGGCGCACCCTGCCCAATGACACTGCGTCGGTAGGCATCGCGCAATTGGGATACCTATTCCATGACATCGGCAAGATCCACACAGTGGGAATCGCGCGGCGCCCTCCGCTGCATAACGTCGTGCGTCACGAAATCCACAACCTATTGGTCCTTGCCCCCCACCTGGAATGGCTCCGCAACCAGGATTTCAAGCTCCATGCCGGTCTGGTGTACATCCTCGATTACCTGGCGACACCGGCGGCAGCCCGCTCCAGGCCCCGATACTTTCCGGCCGAAGTGGTTGCCCAGTTCGACCAGTGGAGCGCGGCTGCCTTTTCGGCGCGGAACTTGAGCGCACTGACTGAGGCTGGCACCCGAACTGCGAACAGGCAGCCATGTCTGCGAGCCCTCGCTACGTATGCGTGTGCTCCGCAGGTGGGTGGCCAAGAGGGCAAAGATCGCCGCGACGGCCGCCGGATTGCATGCAGGCGGGGCTCGGCCGATCCGGATCACGCATCTCGGATGCCGTGAAGCAGTTGTTGGATGCGCAAGCCGGTGCCAGCTGAATGTTGGGGAGGCCGTACTGCCGTGCACATGCATCGTCACAACGACAAGGGGTCTACGTGAACAACTTACGCATCATCCGCTGCGGCAACACGACACTCGTGATCGGACAACTTTTCGATCCAGAGGACCTCGTGAATCCAAGTGCCTTCACCAACGCCGCAGACGTCGCCACACACTGCTTCGACCGCTTCGGCATGCTCAGGCCATCAAATGACAACGACCAAGACGAGTGCCGCAGCCAGCTGACGCCCGGTGATCGCCACCGAACGTAGTGTGTCGTCCGCAGCTCGTCCGCATGCGATGGTCCCGCCGCCTAACACGCTCGACAGATGTCGGACGCACTCCAGGTCGCAATCCTCATCCGTATCAATGACTCCTACGCCGCTTCGGTCAGGCGATCAGCCGACGGGAATGCATGAGATCTCGCCGTTTCGCGGGAAACCGCCACGTCATTGGACCGCCAGCCGATGATGGCTTGGCACGGGCAACTCGCACCGGGTGGGACTCGCCGAGGCTGGAACCGGCCCATTCCCGGCATGCGCGAGCATAGCTCCATCCGATCCTTTCTCCTCGTGATCCGTGGGCGCATCGCGCCCATCAACGGGCGACTTGTCTAACTCGAGGAGAACACCATGAGCAGGCATCACCCTGCACCGTCCCTTGACGACCTCCGGAACACTCATTTCGACTTCCTTCATCCGGTCAAGCCACCCGCTGCGCCGCAACCGAACAGCGAGACCGACTAGGAGCTGCTGGAACGCGGTTCCCATGCATCCATTGCGTTCCTGGAAAAGCGCTCCGCGACCTGAGCGCAACTTGGCCAAACTGAAGGCCCAGCGAGCCTAGCGCTTGAAATAAGCCGAATGGTTGCGCCCCGCCGCAAGGCGCGATCGAAACTCCACACGTCTCTCTAGCGGCACCCGGGCGCACTGCGGAACAAGGATCCGCGGAGCGTGGCCTCGTGCCACATCAGGCGCAAAGCTCCGAGTTGCTTCGGCCACCGCATCAGGGTGAAGGCTCTTCCGCCGTCCGCCCTGAACCAGTGCAGCTTTTGGGATTATGCAGATATCTATGTTGACGCGACAATTGTACGGCAGTACAGTTCCCCCTATCCCACGGCATAGAGGATATCTGCAATGTCTATCTGTTCTCCGACTCAGGCGTCAGACTGCATCCGTCGTCTCTCGTCAGCCATGTGCGAAGCTCGGAACGTGATAGAGGAAACCGGACTCGATGACACCGTCGCCAGATTGGCCACGTACGCATGGGAAGGCACTTGGTCCGGCCAAGACGATGATCTCCTCGACGCGCTCTCAGAGCTGTCCACCGCCGTCGAGGCTACCCGTGGTCGGTTCTTGTTGCCGGATGGCACTGAACTCTTTTCTACGGATGACGCCGCCCAGCTTCTTCTGCTGCAAAACGCAGCCACCGCGCGTCGCGAACTCGCAGAGGACGGTTTGATTACCGTGGAGACCCTTGCTGCGCTCGCGGGGGTCGCCGAGAAGACCGTTCGGATGGCCACCAGTCCGAGGAGCGCAAATCCCTTGAAGGTCACCAAGCAGGGACACTGGACCGTCATCACGGCGAGCGACGCTCTCGCATGGCTGCAGCGGCGAGGGGATTTCAATCCGACCCGCATGGATGCTGCCATGCCCGTCTTGTCGGTAACAGCCGACGTTGCCGGCGCCATCAAGAAACGTATGGCACAGGTGGGGACCACTCCGGACGCCGTGGCGCGCAGCGCAAATTTGAACAAGGCTGCGGCTGACGCATTTGCCAAGTTCCTGGCTGGCTCGGCCGCGGATGCAAGCGCGAAACTCAGGCCCTCACATCTAAAAGCGGTGGCGGACGCACTCGAAATGGGCGATCCAGTGGGCTTCGCAACCAAGGCATACCGGCTCATTGCGCTCGAAGCAGCGGATCGTGCGATCCAGCGCGAACTTGGCTCCCATTGATCCTTTCTCTGTCCCTGAAGGTATTCCCATGACTACGATGCTGGCTCTCTTTAGATCGGCGATCAATGGTCCCCATCCGCCGCACCCCGCCCATGCCTCGCTGGAAATCGACCGGAGCGGTGCTCTGTCGGTGTGCTATGCCCCTTTCGACTACATCAACTCCTCGGCGCGTGTCGTCCTCCTCGGCATGACGCCCGGCGCCCAGCAGGCCGACAACGCGCTGCGCGCGCTCAGGGTGGCGCTGGTAAGCGGCGATTCGGAAGATGCGGCCCTCAAGTCGGCCAAAACCGCGGCCAGTTTTTCCGGCCCGATGCGCAAGAACCTCGTGGGAATGCTCGACCGGATTGGTCTCCATGGGATGCTTGGGCTCGAATCCTGTGTGCAGCTCTTCACGACGCACGCGCACCTTGTCCACTTCACGTCTGCCGTCCGCTACCCGGTGTTTGTCGGCGGGAAGAACTACACGGGCTCCCCGGGCATTTTGCGGACACCATTCCTCGCAGGGTTGTGTGATCGGTGGCTGGCCGAAGAGGTGGAGCAGTTGTCGAGCGCTTTCTGGATTCCTCTGGGCAAAGAGGCCCAATCCGTGATCAACCACTTCGCCGCACGCGGCCGATTGGATCCTGCCCGCATACTGGACGGGCTTCCTCACCCGTCGCCGGCCAATGCCGAACGGATCGCGTACTTCCTCGGCAAGAAGTTACGGGCGCGCCTATGCGCAAAAACCAACCCTGACCAGATAGAAGCTGCACGGGAAAAACTGATCGGCAAGGTCTCCGGTTTCAGCGGAGCAGCACCATTAACGCGCAGCACCGCGGTGCCCACCGTGCCAAAGAAGGCTGCATCACTGCCTGAAGTTGCAGCCAAAAGCGCGGTGCTTGCTGCGGGCGCCAAGGATCGCCGCGCGGAGCGCTTCGCAAAAACGTTCTTCCTCGAAGACGCCCGGGGAAACCCGCGATTTCCGATCCGCAATCGTCGTGGCTACTTCGTACTCGCACCTCGCGGCGCCAACACGCATCACGCGGAGTACGCGATCCATATCGAGGTTGAAGAAGACGCGTATGAAATGGTGCAATCGGGCACCTACAAGATCCGTGCTGTCCGCTCCATCAACGATCCGGCCAGCCTGTTAGGAACTGGTGACCGGGCCATTGCCCGGGTCGTCAGGGTTCGGCAGCCATGACATTTCCCAAGACGATCCTGTCTACTCACGCGGCGGCCAGACTTGCAGCGCGCTCCAGCCTGAGCGGCGAGACGCTTGTAAAGATGCTCGACCGACAGATTGGACGCAAGATTGGGTGCACGGCGCGACGCTCACACCTCGCACACCGTCTGTTCTGGAGTCCCGCAGACGAAGCATTCCTCGTGGCGATCCAGGATGTAGTCACGGGCACGGTCTTGACAGTACTGACAGAGCCTATGTACGAGAGGTGGTATCCGGGGGGAATCACGGAGCCTCATCGACGGAGGGTGCTTGCCGGTGCCGCTGCGGAAGGCTGTGCGCCAATGCGTTTTCTCGAGAACAGGAAGCTTCATTGTTTTGTCTCGGCCAAGCTCGCTGGCTCGCAACATCCCACGCTGCTCGGCCGCTGGAGTAGCAATGAGGTTCATAGCATTGAGCAACTCGGCACAAGTAAGCCCTTTTGGAAGTGGATCGCTAAGCGCATCCGTACCTCTGCACTATCGTTGGATGCGCTCGAGGCGGTCCTCGCTATGCAGCCCGATGGAGAGCTTGCACAGATCCATTACGCATGCTGGACGGCACTTTGACCTGCGCGGCTGAACGCGACAGTCTCTTCCGCGAGTGGCCGCGTCGGAGTCGGTGCTTTGCGCAGGTCGCTGATCGGCTATCAGCGTAGCCGCTGTTGCATGGCCCAATAGCGGACGTCGCGGGCTTGCTCCGACGGCAACCCCCGGAGAGCGGAACTGCTCGCAGCAGCGGGGCGGTACCAAGCACGCGCGTTCGCCGTTGCCGGGTTGAGCCGAGTCCAAGCGTCGAATACGCTTTGCATCACAAGGGCGGGGGGTGCGGCCAAATATGATGTTTCTATCTCAACTGCGTCGCAGCGTGGCAGTCTGGACGCATGGCGTTGGGGCCGATTGTCGGTATGTGCCAAGAAGTGCGCACCGGGAATCGCGCGTATCTGCCTCGTCATTCCGATGCTTGCAGCAAACGGGAGCGAAAAATCGCAGGTGCCACGATGCGCGTTGACCAGTGGTTGACCCGCCATCAAGGAGAGTTAGGCAGTGACTTTGAGTACCTGTTTGTCGAAAACGTCTTGGGGAAAGTGGAAAGCATCGACTTCGCAAACGTCACCTGCCAGTACAGTTTTCGGGATGCCGACGGTAGGCAGCGCTACTGCGACTTCGTACTCCAAGAAGGTCCGTGGGTCAAAATTGCACTTGAAGCCGATGGATACGACAAGCGTGCTACTGGTCATGGAATGAGCAAGGCTGATTTCGTGGACTGGCAAAGGCGTCATGCGGCCTTGGTCTCCCAAGGTTGGTATGTCCTGAGGTTTGCCAATACCGACATCCGCGACTATCCCGAAAAGTGCCGCCACCACATCGAGTTGCTCCTGCGGGACAGGCGAGCCCAAGCCCAACACCTGGCGTATTTGCGCGATGAAGTTGAACGACTCAAAGGCCAGTCCGACAAGCGGGCCAGCCAACGCATTGGTGCCGACGAGGCCAAACAAAAACTGCAGAAAAGGATTGAAGAACTCGAGAAGCTACTGAAGGACGCGCGGCATACCAAGCCACTGACGATCGATGAATCGGATGAGCTGCGGAGATTGACCGACGCGCAGGAGAGGATTGCAACTCTAAAGGGGGAAAACGCGATAATGAAAACTACCATCTGGGCCTTCACGATTATCATCGTTGTCGGTCTGATTGCAGCAGTCGTCGCATTCGGGCCGTATGGGAGACGGGCGCAAGACACATCTGCTGGTACGTCGGATTACAGCTCACTGACTAAGCACGCGAAGCAGGTCCGAACACCAGGCTCAACGATCGACGGTTCGACGTTGGCTGCCGCAGTACCTGACCAGGCGCAGTCGCGCGATACCTGGTGTTCGCCAACCGATGGTTGGTATGAAGCCACGTATTTCGTCGGACGCCAGATGACCATCGAAGGTCCAGTGAAACGGATTTCGACGCCGCGTAACGTCAAGGGCAACCCTACGTTCATCATCATTGGCGTGGATGATCCGATCTACGAGGATTTGACTTTGCTCGTCTGGGGATCAGATAGGGAAAAATTCGAGCCCGTGCTGCGCACGGGGCTAATTGGCAGCCACGTGTGTGTCTCCGGAACCGTAAGCCAGTACCAGGGTAACCCGGAGATTGTTCTGCGATCCGCCGATCAGTTGTCTGCGCGATGGGTGAGTACAGGAAACCTTTGATCCTGCATCAACGGATGATCCGTGAAATCGGTAGGCCTGGCTGGGGAAACCGCAGAGCCACTGGTTGGGGCGCAGACACCGCTTCCCCCTGTCATCGCGAGACGCGGACCTACTGAGCGCTTTGCAAGGCTTGGGCTTCCCTCCAGAGGCGATCCCACTCGTGCCTGTAGGCGGCAGCCACTTGCGGCGCATCGTCGATCACGATCACGTTCTCAGCATTCCTGATCTGGGCCGAACGGGTGTAGTTGAAGCTGCCGGTCTCAACCGCCTTGTTGTCGATCACCATGAACTTGTTGTGCATGATGGAATAGCGACTATTGATCCGGACCTCGATTCCCTTGTTTGCGAGAAATCGAACCGAAGTGTAACGCGCGGTTCGCTGGCTTCTGTCGGCCACGATGCGTACACGTACACCTCGGTCCCTTGCGCGCAGGAGCGCCGACGCAACGGGGCGGCTGGTGAAGGAATAGGCTGCGACTTCGATGGACCGTCGAGCGCTGTCTATGGCTTGCAAGACCGTTCGCTCAGCATCGCCCGGGCTGAATGCGACTGTTATTTCATCGGGACGAACATGGTGGTCAACTACAGCATTCTCAGATACTACCGGGAGCAGGTTGCTGATTTGGACTTCGTCATCCGGCACTTTCGTGCTGGCGGGCCCCAGCCCGAGAGCGGGAATGTAAACGAGGGCGCCCGCGACGAGTGCCGCCAGACCAAAGAGCACCAGACGTTCTCTACGCTTCAGCATGGTTCCCACCAATCCCCAATGAAATAGATGCGTTGCAGCTCGTGCAACTTTGGACCCGCACTGGTTTTCCTGTGCGTGACTTGCACCTTCTCCCCAAACCCACACCCTTCCCGCGTCACTCCGATGATATGAGACGACATGGCCTATCGGCCGTTCCGTCGCGGCGATCCAGGAGTCGTATGCCATCTGCTCCAGATGCCCCGGCTCTCTTCGTCGCCGACAACGCGCGGGGCGTTTGGTCGGGCGACGTACAACTCGTCACCGACTCCCAGACCTCAAGGTACGGCGTCGCAGCTCGATCGGTTCAGCATTGCTCGCCGCAGCGCACCCAACTCGAGCTGTTGCAAAAAAATCGGTGTCAAAGCCAAACGGCATCGTGATCTCGATCCAGCTTCTCCTGGATCGCTTTCAGCGTCCACAAGATTGTGTGGACATATGGCTCACGGCGACCCGGCTTGTCGTTCCCTGCTCTGATGAATCGGACGTACACCCGCGCGTCCTGCCTTGAAAGCCACCGATCGACCTGCGGGCCGCGCAGGGGAAGATGTATGCGTCGACGTCGCTTCCATTCGACGCTCTGGTACTGAAGTGACAACACTGGTGCAAAGACATTCCCAAAACCATCTCGCATCCGCCTTGCTTCCTCGGTACGCATTGACAGCCATTCGGAATTCTTCACCCTCTCGGTCGAGAAGGTTTTCCGCAGGTGTTCGCGAAGTCGCTCCCTCCCCGAGTCATCGAGTCGTCCAATGCATTTGAGGATTTGTAGTGCCACGGCGCGCGCAGGAGGCGACGGGGGCTTGCCCTGCATGCCTTTGAGCGTCGGCCGCTCGAGCGCTTCTTCAAGCCATGCGTCGGCATCGATGTCGGGCGGAGAATCCCGCTGCGACAGCTGCTGCAATTGGACTTCCCGGCTCGCCAGACATCTTGTGAACCATTTCATGAAGCGCCCGATGGGCGGGCGCGTCTTGGGCGACATGTCGAAGGCCCACACAATCGATTGCATTTCGGCGTGCGAAGGAACTACTCCAAACTCGCGTCCAGCAACACGCAATCCTGAGGTTCGCTTACTTCTTTCACAATGGTGGCGGGTGGGGTTCTCGAGTACCGCGTGTACGAGCGCGTCGAATCCATGCACGTAGTGTTCGTAGGTCGTCTCATCCGCCCCATGTCCCATGGCCATGCTGACCATGGTGCCGCGCTTGGCTATGCCGCCGACAGAAGCACGACACAGCTTGTGGAAACGCTGCGAACTGGCCTCGCTTCCGCATCGCATCATCCACTGGGGCAGCGCATTGCCATGGTCGGCCGGCAGGTCGGGAATGAGCGTTCCAAGGAGGTGTTGCGTCGCGAACGAGTGGCGCAAGTGATGGGCGTGCAGTTCGTCCTGATCCGTCACCCTGCGCAATTCTCCCATTGCCGTGACGGGTGCCTGGTGGTTGGCGATACCGACCTTGGCGGCCTGCAACGAGTCGAAAAATAACGGTTGCGCTTCGAGAGGTCCGTCATCGCGTCGGATCCGCTTGAGGACGCCCTTGAAAAACTTCTTTTCTTCTTCCGACAAGAGGCCCAACGGCAGCATGCGCTCGGCGTTGCGGGTTTTGACGTCCCGGATGAGGTTCTTGCGGATGACAATGATGTTTTCGTCTTCACGGACGTCCGCCAAGGTAAGCCCAAGAATCTCTGCCCGGCGAAAACCAAACCGGTAGGCAAGCAGGAGGAACACCCGGCCCAGCTGATTCTTTTCGTTCACTTCCTCCTTCGCGTACGGCTTGCCCAGTGCCGAGTAAGCCTGCTGGAACTCGTACTCGGACACGATATGGGCGCTGACGTCGTAGTACCCGTTCCCGGCTCCGGGCAGCGCCAGCTCGCTGTTCGGCAGCAGTCCACGCTCGACGCCAAAGCGATGAAACCATCCGACAAGCTTCCGAAGCTTGGCTTGCAGTGCAGGTGATCCGGCACTGTCGATGATCTCGGCATAGAACTCGTCCAGTTCCTCCGGCGCCACGTCCTCAAGCGTGGGCGGCAAGATGGTGAGCAAGCGATTCGCCACCTGACCGCGATAGAGGTTGATGGTCGATGGCTTGAGGCGGCCGCCACTCTTGCGATTTGGCATTGCAAGCGATTGAATCCAGTTGGCAACGATCCACGCCGTCGTACCTGGCGCGAGTGCCTGGCACAGCGTGGTCAACCGAGCCAGTTGCTCACCGGGCGGTCCCTTGGTCGCACGCCGCAGGTCCGCGGCAATTCCGTCACGCGTGAGATTGCCCTCGAGTGCGGACTCCACCAGCCGCGCTTCGAGATTCAACGGGGCGCCTTCAGCCGCATCAATGGTTGGTTCTGTTCCTTTGGAACCCGGTGGGCTGACGTTCAACAGTCGGCACCACGTGGTCTCCTTGAGGCTGCTGGACGCGATTTCACCTTTCGCGTAAGTGGCCAGCAACGGTACCGAACCCAAGTGGATCCACGCAGCCGTCGCCACGATAAGGTCATCGAGATTCGGGAGAGGTAGGGTCTTGTCGCTTGTGGAGCGTGGCGCAGAGTCACGCAGGAATCCGTAATACCGCCGAACAAGAGGGCGAACCGATCTCGCTGCAGGTGCCGTCGCGGTTTCGAAGCCGAGGTCATGCCGAACCAAGGGTCGCACCCGGCTCCAGATCGCGATCGTCAGCGGATCGAGGAAGACGCGGCGGCAATAATGGATACCTTTCCAGGGAACCTCGGTATCAATCCAGAAGCGACCGGTCGCGAAGCGGATTCCATTGGAGCTCGCCAGAGCGAACAATGCAGCACCAACTTGCGTGATAGAACACAAGCCGGACCGTACGATCAGAAGTGCGACCAGCAGCCCTGCACAAACCTGGTCCTTGCCATCATGCTGCGCCAATGCTTCGAGAAATGCTGGTCGAAGCGCAAACAGGTTCTTCGCCTGCTCCACAAGTTGCGGTAGTGCGGGTGGAAGTGGTGGTTTGCCATGCTGCGTTGGCAGGCTCAAGGACGCGATCTGGACTGCCGCGCCCGTTGGGCTGCCCGTTTGCCCCCGCAGCCGGGCAAGCTTCTCCTCAAGGAGGTCCAAAGCCAAGCTCGCCAGTGCCGGATCAAGGCTTGGCACTGCCGACTCGTCGCCTTTCGCAGCACCGAAGAAATGTGCCCGCACTGCGTCACGAATTTGCCCGGGTGTGTATCGCTCCGGCATGGCCAGAACGCCACGGATGACGGACTTTGCGTCGAGATCGCTCAGCGCCTCGCCCAGGACATCCGCCACTTTGCGATAGGCGGGATCATCGCCGCTTGCGAGGTCCCAGAACGTCGAGCCTGCGCTTGTCATGGCGACTCGACCGCTTCGTAACCGACATCTTGAAGCATGCGGGTCACCGGCTTTTCCGCAAACTGTCGCAGTCGGCGTGGCGGATAGGTCGATAGCGGATCATGTGGACTCACACGCTCATACCAATGCCCGAGCAACGCGTCGACATCCTCGGCGCCGAAGTCTTCGCCATCCACACGCTTGTTTGTGACGAGCTCGGTACGATCGAAGCGACGCAAGGCGTACAGCTCCATGTCATAGCCGAGTTCCTTGGCGAGATCCCGGAAGCACTGTGGTGTAAATCCGCCACAAGGTTGCCCACTGGGATCGTATTGAAAGAAGAGCCCTTCACGGGGTTGCCAGTTCGGCTTGCGCTGGCGCAAGAAATCCAAATAGGCGCCGAGTTGCCTGTGCAAGATGGCCGGGAGGGCAACCGGTCGAAAGTCGTAGGGTGTGCGGGCTTTTTCTGTTAGCAGGACGAAACCAAGTTCGTCGGAGCCATCGTAAAGCACGCGCTCGACGGCCGGCCGGGCAGCCGTCGCTAGATGCAGACCGGCCATCGCGTACGCGGTGTAGGCATTGGCCCGCCGGTGCGCGGGTGCGGTAGGCGAGGCAATCAATGTGCGAAGGGCGCCAAGAAGGCCTCTGACTGCTCCCCGGGTGGGAATGCGACGTGCCCCGATAAATCCGGGTTCCACATCGAACCGGCCCGAAGCGCTTTTGAACGGCGCCAAGGCTTCCAAGTACGCGCGAAGGACCTCGGCGATTGCGTACGAGCTGTAATGCAATGTCGTCCTCCCGTGCGCGAGCGATTGGCCGGTAAGCAGGGTTGCGATTCCCAAGTCGCCGCCCGAGCCATGAACGAGTCGCGCAAACAGGAAGGTCGAGAGCGACCGGATGCCGGGCCGCGTGTCGGCAGTGATCGCGCGCAACCATTGCTTTGCTTCATGCTCCTCATCAGGAGAGAGCTCGAGAGGGCGTGGGCTGGACAGTTGTTGCATGCCTCGCTTGAGCGTGACCTTCATCCCGAGATGGTCCGGAAGGACCAAAAGATTGCGGTGCTCCCGCTCCCACGGAGCAGCATCGGACGCTGCAAATGATGGCGGAGGAAGGTGAAACAGCCAGACGCCTTCAGCAAAGGCGAAGTGCACATCTCCGTCCTCGCCCGCAGTTTTGGCGTGCTCCAGATCGGGCTGAACCCATACTCTCGTATTTCGCAGATCGCGCCCCGTGGCAAGCATGGCTTTGACCTTCGCTTCCAAGTGCCACGGCAGTGGATCAGCTCCCGGCTGTTTAAGCGCATCGGCGAGCCGCTTGATTTGCGGGCTACTGAGGTTCCGGAAATTGGTATTGGGAGCACCAAGCAGCTTGCGCAGCAATGACGATGCTTGTTTCGCAAGCAGACGCCCGGACGCCGCGGGTGACCTTCCACCCATCGGCATCGAGACCGTAGGAAATGCCGTGGAAATCGAGGGATCGTCCTCAGGATCCTGATCCTCGGGCGTCATCCCTTGCTCCGGAGGGGTCTTGGGTGCAGGCAACACGTCGACGGTTAATGTCAGGTCACCGAACGAGAGCTGGCTGTCGCGCAGAAGATTGGATCCGGGTAAGCGCACGTATCCGTTGGGACCGCGCTTGCCGTGGCCACCCCCGCCGCCGCCAGTACCGGGTCCGCCTCCCTTTCGTCGCCAACCACGCATCGTGACGTCGAGCAACAACCCCAAGCTCTCGACGACCCAGACGCGATTCTTCTCCTCAGGGAGCATCGGCTCTTCGAACCGCCAAGCCTCGGTCGCGCCTTTTACGCGATCGACAAGAGCACTGTCCGCATCTTTTCCGAGGAACTCACCGAGCACGTCACTCCAATCCGTCCTGGCAAGCCGGCCCAGTACGCGTGCGGCTCCTTCCGCACGGCTGCGTGCCGCCCCTTTGGTCAGTAACGACTCAGGTCGTTTTTTTGGCGCTGCAGCCCATTCGAGACAGAACTCGCGATAGGACTCGGCACGTCTCCTGGCGTTGACGGCAATGACATGCACGGCAACTTCGGCCACGAGCTCGTTGAACCCACGCGTGAGCGCAGATCCAGCTCCATTCACGCTGTCGCGTCTTTCGTAGAAGAGGGTGGCCCAGTAGTGACAGACTCCAAGACAGTAGCCATGGAGCGGATGATCTTCCGGATTCGAAGTGCCTGACATTCCTGCGAGGAGCGGGTTGCTGCGCCGCACATTCCAGAGCTTGTCGTCGTCAAGCAGAAACTGGGCGGTTGCATGCAGTCGGTCGGAGCCTAAGGCCTGAACCTTCACGCGCTTCAACAAGCGGTCCAGTTCGCGGCCATGACGTTGCAGGATTGCGCAAGTTCGCTCCAGGCCATCGCGCAAATAGCAAAGATCGGGCGGCACGGTGAGCAGGTGAAAAAGCTGGCACACATTTTCGCGATGCGGCTCATCCAATCGCGCCAGGAGGTTTTCCATCCGGGTGAGATCACGGCTCCTTGCCGACGAGCCCTTCATCGCTTGCGCCTCGCGGATACCGATGCGCTGCGCGCGACATCACAGGGTCGCTCGCGAGGAATCAACAAGATGCGCCGCAAGGCGCGTCGTGCCGGGCCTGTGATATTCCTGGTTCTGGCCCCGGCGAGAGACTGGAAGATGGCCGCCAACTCCTCGCAGGTAGAGCCAGGGACGAATGCTTCGGACAGCACGCGACAGCAGACGCGGGTGTGTGCCCAAGATTCGGCAGGTGTGAAGGACGCAAGTGCAAAAATTGTTTCAGCGTTATAGACAACACGTCGTGGACCATCGCCGTCGCTACGGAGCACTGGTATTGCGAACGCCGCCATTGTCGCGAGGAGCACATTGCCCCGGCTCGGATCTCCGCCTTTGAGCGCATCAAGCCCCCACTGTTCAATTCGTCCCGAGGCGGGCGCCGGATCCAGGTTGTATGCAGTCACGAGATCGGCGAGACTCAATTCGACAACGTTGCCAGCCGGAGAGGAGCGACGGTGCGAGGTGGTGGTGACTTTGATTCCGGCCGTTTTTTGCTTCGCCATGTGTCTCGTAGAGATCTGCGGACCCTGACCGGTGGTCAGGGTCATTGGGCTATATACAAATTTGCCGCCGCTGCACAGCGGGTCCGACACCAAACACAAGCCACGGCGCCTACTGGGGGCAGGCACTTCGTGCATGCGCCAGCAGATTGGCATCTGCCGAGGCGCGCACCTGCGGCTGGCTTTCAGAACATCACTTTCCGCCGATGCAACGCAATCATTAAAACCGGGCGCGCGTGCAACGGTCTGTGATGTGGGCCGCACGTCGAGGTTGCGCGATGTAGTAAGGCGAAGGCTTCGTGACCGAAACCGCATGCCAGTCGCAGCTCGTGCGACGCGATGCTGCAAAAATTTGCGCATCGGGTAGATCCGGTGACAACCGAACCCGCCTACCTAAGCCGTGCTGGAATCCTCTCACCACACTCGAATTCCTCAGGGGGAATCGGAACATGCAAACGGACTTGGCAACGCCACTCCCACTTCAGCTATCAACAGCTGCTCGAATCGCTGTCACCGCGTTTTTCTGTTCGTTGCTGATTGGCTTTTTCACGCCCATCATCCTGCTGGTGTGGGAGGCAGCAAGTCCGACGGCCACGATCCTGAGAGGTGAGGCTGGCACGTTCATTTCTGCTACTTCGAGCCAAGGCGGGTTCATGGCTCCAGCCCTGACGACGGTAGAAACAACCCTGGGCAGTTTCACGGTTACCGGAACGTTTTCAGCACCGCGTGGCCGCGCCTTGACTATTGAGCGGACGAACAAGTCGGGGCTGAAGCTGTGTGTGGCAGGCGTGCCTGCCACCTGCACTGATTTTCTGGGCCCGTGGCCGGATTCCATCCCCGCCACGCCCGAAGCGGGCCACGTCTTTGACTTCCAGAGTTCTGTCTTCAACCATGAAACTTTGATGAAGTGGCTGTTCTTCGGCATCGTGGTGTCGTTCATCACGATGATCATCGCCGCTCTGGCCGCAACTCCGCGGGAGCAAAAGGAAGACGACGCGTCAAACCGAGCAGAGGGAGACCGACATGATTGATCTCTCCGCCTACGCCGAACTGCACAAGCGGACCGAGGCCGCATATCAGCA
>Ga0070658_10002165_pt1 | contig 16474 bp, 14 predicted proteins | sample KBSC13metaG_FD_64664 | JGI IMG/M metagenome (GOLD analysis project Ga0070658, IMG submission 64664) | Corn rhizosphere microbial communities from Kellogg Biological Station, Michigan, USA - KBS C1-3 metaG | ecosystem: Host-associated > Plants > Roots > Rhizosphere > Soil ...
TTCAGCTTGTCCAGCGTGCTGTAGAGGCTCTTGGACTTGTCCTCGGCGGCGAAGAGCGAGCCGGTGTGCTTGTCCTCCGCCACGAGATCCGAGAACGCCATGCCCACCTGCAGGATGGTGCGCCGATCCTTCGGGCGGTGGGTCCACATCTTCTCGAGCATGTGCAGGAAGGTGACGGTGTCCTGCGTATCCACGACCTTCATGTCCGTGTCCCAGCGCGTGCCGTCGATGTACTTCAGCGCGATCGACATGCGCGCGGCGTAGTGCGCCGATTTGCGTAGCCGCATCGCGGCCTTCTGCACGAGCCGATCGAGGATCGCGTAAGAGTCCTCGGGATTGCGCTTCTCGGGCGCCAGCACGCTCGAGTGCGAGATGGAGCCGGTCTCCGACTCCCGCTCGTGCTGCTTCTCGCCGCGCAACCGGTCGAACATGATCTCGCCGCCCACACCGCCCCAGATGGCGCGCAGCTCGTCTCGCGAGCGCTCGCAGAGATCGCGCACGGTGCGGATGCCGTGCGAGTGCAGCCGCTTTTCCATCTGCTTACCGATGCCGGAGAGCTCACGCACGCCGAGATCGAAAAGACGATCCGGCAGCTCGGACTTCTCGATCACCACGAGGCCGTCGGGCTTCATGAGGTCCGAGGCCGTCTTCGCGATGAACGTGTTGGGGCCGATGCCGATCGAGGTGCGCAGGTACTCGCCCACGCGCGTCCTGATGCCGGCCTTCACGCGGGAGGCCAGCTCGAGCGCCCTGTCGCGCGCCTGCCAGCGGCCGGTGAGCTCGCAGTCCATCTCGTCGATCGAGAGGACCGCGCGCACCGGCACGATGGAGTCGACCACGGCGACAGCCTTGTGGTGGTACTCGATGTAGAGCTCGTGCCTCGCGATGATGAACTCGATGCCGGGGCACATGCGGCGCGCATCGCCGACCTTGGTGCCGGTCTTCACCCCGAAGATCTTGGCTTCCACGCTCGCGGCGATGCACACGGTGGTATCGGCCATCATCGGCACCACGCCGATGGGTTTTCCGCGCAGTCGCGGCTGCGCCTGCTGCTCGACCGAAGCGAAGTACGAGTTGAAATCTACGAGGAGTGAACGTAACACCTAGGCATCACGCGGCATTGCGCGGGTGCGTGAAAGGCCGGTCCGTGGCTTCCATGAACTTGCGGCGGAAGACGAGCGGGTCCGCGATGCTTCGGATGGGATCGATGGTGGAGCCCACGCCGGAAATCAGGATCGTGCCGTAGTTGAGGAAACGGCCCCACATGCTTTGCTCCACGCGCAGTGCCTCCACCTTGTCCAGGTTGATCTCGACGGTGTTGCGCGAGATGAAGCCGAACTTCGCGATGATGCGCTTGTTGGTGATGGCGATCTCGGTGGACTTCATGCGCACGTACGCCGCGATCAGGAAGAAAAGCCCGACCACCGCGACCAGCAGCACGATGCCGATGATGATGATCCCCGCCTGCGACCACCACGTGAGTCGCGCGCGGTGCACGATCGTCTCGCCCTCGATGAGGGACTCGTCGATATAGGACATCAGGTGCCGAAGTCCGTGGCGTCGAGGAAGATGCGCACCACTTCCTCCAGGCCGCGCGCGTCGATCTCCTGGAAGCGGGCGGGCCTCGGGCTATCGAGGTCGAGGACGCCGATGAGCCGCGTGCCCTTCACGATGGGCAGCACGATCTCGCTCGCCGAGGCGGCGTCGCATGCGATGTGCCCCGGGAATGCGTTCACGTCCGGCACGAGGATGGTGTGACGCTCGCGCGCGGCGGTGCCGCACACGCCGCGGCCCATGGCGATGCGCACGCAGGCGGGCTTGCCCTGGAAGGGGCCCAGCACCAGCTCGCGGCCCTTCAGCCAATAGAAACCGGCCCAGTTGAGCTCGGGAAGCGTGTGGAAGACGAGCGATGCGAGGTTCGCCGCGTTGGCGGTCTGGTCTCGCTCGCCTTGCAGGAGCGCGCGGGCCTGGCCGGCGAGCTCCTCGTAGCGCTCGGCCGGCGTCGATGCGGCGCTGCGGAGGGCGAACATGGGGAAGCAGGGGACGAGTTGTGAGTCCCCTACTTTAATGGATTCCCGGGCGGTTCCGATGTGACGAATTACCGCCTGGAATCGTGGATCAGCCGGCGGTTTGCGGCTTCTTCTTCGCCTTCTTCTTGGGTGCCTTCTTGGCCGTCTTGGTGGGGCTCTTGGGCGTTTTCGAGGCCTTCTTCTGCGTGGCGGCCGGGGCGGCCGCGGGGTCGCTCACCTCGACACGCGCCTGGCGCGGCTCGGCCGGCGCGGAGGTCTGGGCAAGGACGGGGAGCGACACAGCGGCGATGGCGGCCGCGAGGATCTTCAGCTTCATGTTTTTCTTTCTCCTGGTGATGTTGGGATTCGCGAAACGGCCCCGATCTTCTCATGCGAGCAGCGCGATTCCGGGGGCCTGTCCGTTCAACGGAACTCGGCGAGACGCGTTGACTCAGTAAGGTACCGGCGCGCCAGCGCCGGGCCGTATAATGCGCGCCTCCCCCCGGACGCGCCCCATGCTTTTCCTCATTCGCTTCCTCCTGCGCGCCATGCTGCTCACCGCCATTCTTCCGCTTTCCTCCCAGGCCGCCGATTCGGTGGCACCCCCCGTCGCGGCGAAGAAGCCCAAGGTGCTCGACAAGTTCGGGGATCGGCGCGTGGACCCGTATTTCTGGCTGCGGGAGAAGACCGAACCCGAGGTCATCGAATACCTCAATGCGGAGAATCGCTATACCGAAGCGGTGATGAAGCCGCTCTCGGGTTTCCAGGAGAAGCTCTACAAGGAGATCCTCTCGCGCATCAAGGAGACGGACGAGAGCGTTCCCTACCGGCGCCACGAATACTGGTATTACCAGCGCGAGGTCGAGGGACTGCAGTACCCGATCTATTGCCGGCGCAAGGGCTCGATGGAGGCGCCGGAGGAAATCCTCCTCGACGAGAACGAGCTCGCGAAGGGGCACGCGTTCACGTCGGTCGGCGCCATGGACGTGAGCCCCGATGGCACCAAGCTCGCATACACGGTGGATTTCACCGGCTTCCGGCAGTACACGCTGTACGTGAAGGACCTCGTGACCGGTGAGCTGTTGCCGGATACGGCCGCGCGTGTGACGTCGCTCGCATGGGCGCTCGACAGCAAGACGATCTTCACGGTGGAAGAGGACGAGACCACCAAGCGCAGCTATCGGTTGAACCGCCAGGAGCTGGGCGGTCCTTCGCAAGTCGTGTTCGAGGAGAAGGACGAGCTCTACGACCTGGGCGTGGGCGAGACGCGCAGCGAGGCGTTCATCACGCTGGTGTCTTCCAGCAAGGATACGTCGGAGGTGCGCGTGCTCGAGGCGGACAAGCCCGAGGGCGAGTTCCGCGTCATCGAGAAGCGCAAGCCGGGGCTGGAGTACTACCTGGATCATCGCGGCGACGAGTTCTACATCCGCGCCAACGACCGCGGCCGCAATTTTCGCGTGGTGCGCGCGCCGGTGTCGGACCCGTCGCGCAAGAACTGGCGAGAGGTGCTGAAGCACCGCCCGCTGGTGATGGTCGAGGAGATCGATGTCTTCCAGGATTTCTGGGTGGCGGTGGAGCGGGACAAGGGCCTGCTGCGCATGCGCATCGCGGACTTCAAGGATGGCCAATCGCACTACATCGAGTTCGAGGAGCAGGTCTACACCGCGCATCCGGGCATCAACCTCGAGTTCGACACGCCCAAGCTGCGCTTCGTCTACGAGAGCCTGGTCACGCCGCGCTCGTGGTACCTGTACGACGTGAAGGAGCGCACTCGCGAGCTCCTCAAGCGCCAGCCGGTGCTCGGCGGATACAACCCCGATGAGTACGCCTCGGAAGCGCTCACGGCCGTGGCCAAGGACGGCACGCGCGTGCCGATCTCCATCGTCTACAAGAAGTCGCTTCGCAAGGAAGGGCCGCAGCCGATGCTGTTGTACGGCTATGGCTCGTACGGCATTCCGATCGACCCGGAATTCCGCCCCTCGCGCCTCTCGCTCCTGGACCGCGGCATGATCTTCGCCATCGCGCACATCCGCGGTGGGGGAGATCGCGGCAAGACGTGGTACGACGCGGGCAAGCTCATGGCGAAGAAGAATACGTTCAGCGACTTCATCGCGTGCGCTGAATCGCTGGTGCGCCGCAAGTACACGTCGCCCGACCGGCTCGTGATCCAGGGCGGCAGCGCGGGCGGCCTGCTCATGGGAGCGGTCGTGAACATGCGCCCGGATCTGTTCAAGGCGGTGGTCTCGCAAGTGCCGTTCGTGGACGTGATGACCACGATGCTCGATGCGTCGCTGCCGCTCACGGTCGGTGAATATCTCGAGTGGGGCAACCCGAACCAGGAGAAGGCGTACAAGTACATGCGATCGTATTCGCCGTACGACAACCTGAAGAACGGCGCGTATCCCGCGATGCTGGTCGAGACCTCGCTCAACGACAGCCAGGTGATGTACTGGGAGCCGGCCAAGTACGTGGCCAAGCTGCGCACGCTCAAGACGGATTCCAACCCGCTGCTCCTGAAGACCATCATGGAAGCCGGGCACGGCGGTGCATCGGGACGCTACGATGCGTTGAAGGAATTGGCGTTCACGTACACGTTCGTGCTCGACCAGGTGGGGCTGGCGAGGTGATTGCCTCTCCCTTGGGAGGGGCCCGTCTCTAACCTGCAGCTCTTCGTCGCGTGCGTCGCGATCTGGGGCTCGACCTGGCTCGCGATCACGTTCCAGCTGGGCCGCGTCGCGCCCGAGGCGAGCGTGTTCTATCGCTTCCTGCTCGCCTCGCTCCTGCTCTTCGCCTATTGCCGCGCGCGGCGCCTCTCGCAGCGCTTCACCTCGCGGGAGCATGCATGGCTCGCGCTGCAGGGCGCGCTCATGTTCAGCGTGAGCTACATCTTCGTCTACTACGCCGAGGAGCACGTGGTCTCGGGCCTCGTCGCGGTGGGGTATTCCGCGAGCCCGTTGCTGGCGCTCATCGGAATGCGCATCTTCTTCGGCACGCCGATGACCGCGCCGCTCATCGCGGGCTCGATCCTCGGCGTCGTCGGCATCACGCTCGTCTTCTGGCCGGAGTTCGCGCACCTGCAGGGCGATCGCAGCACCGCGATCGGCGCGATGCACACGGCGCTGGCGGTGATGGTCTCCGCGCTCGGCTCGATGGTGGCTCACCGCAACCAGCAGGCGAAGCTGCCGCTGTGGCAGACCATGGCGTGGGGGATGCTCTACGGCGCCATGTTCTCGCTGCTGGTGTGCCTCGTCACGGCCAAGCCGCTCGCGTTCGCCCCGACCCTGCCCTATGTGCTCTCGCTCGCCTACCTCGCGGTGCTGGGCTCGATCATCGCCTTCGCCGGTTACCTCACGCTCATTCACCGCGTCGGCGCCACGCGCGCGGGCTACATCGGCGTCATGGTCCCGATCGTGGCGCTGGCGATCTCCTCCATCTTCGAGCATTTCCGCTGGCACGCCGTCACCGTGGCTGGAATCGCGGTGACCGTCGCGGGGAATGTGATCATCCTGAGACGGAAGTGAAATAATTGGGGTCGTACCCCAATTAAGTTAATTCAGGTTCACTACGGGTCGGCAGAACCATAATTAACTTAATTGGGGTACGACCCCAATTATTTCTATGTCTTCCCTCGCGCTTTCGCCGGGCAGGGCGCGCCACAACCGCGGGCTGTATCTCGCGATTGCGCTGTCGCTCCTCGTGCACATCCTGGTCTTCACGCTCACGCCCAAGCCCAAGTACGACGAAGTCGGGCCGCGTGGCGAGCGGGAGCCGTTGCGCGTGGAGATCGTGACGCGCGAGGTGGAGAAGCCGACGGTGGAGACACCCCCGGCCCCACGTCCTGCACCGGCGAAGCCGCCGCCGCCCCGTGGCGTGCGCAATGCGCCCGCGCCTTCGCCGCGCGTGGTGCCCACGCCGACGCCCTCGCCCGTGCCGCAGCCGCAGCCCGCGCCGCAGCCCCCCGCCGCGACACCACCCACGCCCACGTTCGACATGGCCGCGATGATCGCGGCGCGCCGGGAGCAGCGCAGGGCGGCCGATGCGGCCCTCGCGCGCGGCGAGCCCGACGCTAACGCCGCGCCGGCACCGGACGCGGCTACCGCAAACCTGCAGCGCAACCTCGCCTCGCTGCAGGGGCGCGAGGGCGTGGGCGGCGTCTTCCAGATCCTCCACATGGGCACGCGCACGGGCGAGTTCGCGTTCAACGGGTGGCGCCCCGATTCACGGCGGCAGTGGCGCGAGGTGATCGAGGTCGACGCGGGCCAGGGCGGCAACCTCGAGCTCGCGATGGTGCGCCGGATGATCGATCTGATCCGCACGCACTACACCGGCGACTTCATGTGGGAGTCGCATCGCCTGCAGCGCACCGTCACGCTCTCGGCGCGGCCCGAGGACCAGCCCGGCCTCGAGGAATTCCTCATGCGCGAGTTCTTCGGCACGCCGCTCAGCAAGCCGGGCTAGCCCCGGCGCTTGACCCGAGTCAAGGCCCGCGCCTCGGGGCACTTCCTATACTTTCCGGAACGGAATACCGGACGTCACCGGCGTTCCCCCAGTTTCCCGAGGAGACCCCCCAAATGTCGACCGTTGCCGCCCCCGAGGCGAAGAAGAAGCCTGTTCCCAGCGATATCGAGATCGCCCAGGCCTCGAAGATGCAGCCCATTGCCGAGATCGCGAAGAAGCTCGGCATCCCGGACAGCGCCGTTTCCCCCTTCGGCCACTACAAGGCCAAGATCGCGCTCGATTACATCGACACGCTCAAGGGCAAGAAGGACGGCAAGCTGGTCCTGGTCACGGCGATCAGCCCCACGCCCGCGGGCGAGGGCAAGACCACCACGACGGTCGGCCTGGGAGACGCGCTCCAGCAGATCGGCAAGAAGGCGATGATCTGCCTGCGCGAGCCCTCGCTGGGACCCGTGTTCGGCATGAAGGGTGGTGCCGCCGGCGGCGGCTACGCGCAGGTGGTGCCGATGGAGGACATCAACCTCCACTTCACCGGCGACTTCGGCGCGATCCAGCTCGCCAACAACCTGCTCGCGGCGATGATCGACAACCACATCAACCACGGCAACGAGCTGGGCTTCGACCAGCGCCGCATCACGTGGAAGCGTGTGCTGGACATGAACGACCGCGCGCTGCGCGAGGTCGTCGTGGCGCTCGGCGGCCCCGCCAACGGCTTTCCGCGCGAAGACGGATTCGACATCGTCGTCGCCTCGGAAGTGATGGCGATCTTCTGCCTGTCCACCAGCATCAAGGACCTCAAGGAGCGCCTGGGCAAGATCGTGTGCGGTTACACGCGCGACCAGAAACCCATCCTCGCGAAGGACCTGAAGTGCCATGGCGCGATGGCCGCGCTGCTGAAGGACGCGCTGGCACCCAACCTCGTGCAGACGCTCGAGCACCTGCCGGCGATGATCCACGGCGGCCCGTTCGCCAACATCGCCCACGGCTGCAACTCGGTGCTCGCCACGCAGACGGCGCTCAAGCTCGCCGACTATGTCGTGACTGAAGCGGGCTTCGGTGCGGACCTGGGCGCCGAGAAGTTCATCGACATCAAGTGCCGCAAGACGGGCCTCAAGCCCTCGGCGGTGGTGATCGTCGCCACCATCCGCGCGCTCAAGTACCACGGCGGCGTGGACGTGAAGGAGCTCGGCAAGGAAAACCTGGAGGCGCTGGGCAAGGGGATCACCAACATCGAGCGCCACGTGAACAACGTGCGCAACAACTATGGCCTGCCGTGCGTGGTCGCGATCAACCATCGCACCGAGGACACGGATGCGGAGGTCAAGCTGCTGCAGGACAAGATGGCCCATCACGGCGCCAAGGTCATCCTCGCACGCCACTGGGCCGAAGGCGGCAAGGGCGCGACCGACCTCGCGAAGGAAGTCGTGCGCCTCTGCGACGAGCCGAACGATTTCAAGTTCGTGTACGAGGAGAGCCTGCCGCTCTGGGACAAGATGAAGGCGATCGCCCAGAAGATCTACGGCGCTTCCGACATCACCGCGGATTCCAAGGTGCGCGCGCAGATCAAGAAGTACCAGGAGTCGGGCTACGGCCACTACCCGGTGTGCGTGGCGAAGACGCAGTACTCTTTCTCGACGGATCCGCAGCTGCGCGGTGCGCCTTCCGGCCACGTGGTGAATGTTCGCGAGGTGCGGCTTGCCGCGGGCGCCGAGTTCATCGTGATGGTCTGCGGCGACATCATGACGATGCCCGGACTGCCGAAAGTGCCTTCCGCGGTCAACATCGACGTCACCGACGACGGGAAGATCACGGGGCTTTTCTAAGGCAAAAGCTGAAACGCGGAGTTGCGGAGTTGCGAGCGGAGTTTTTCAGGCGGGATCGAAAACGTGCCCAACCCGAACCAACACGTTACTCCCCCACTCCGCGTTTCATCTTTTCGCCGTAATCGCACGCAGCGCGTGCCGTGATTGATCCATCGGTTGTGCCGGGCTGACGAGACGCAATGCCGAGGGAGGATGGGCCGCCGGGGGACCGGCGGCCTTTTCATTTGTGGCGAGGCTCTCGCGTGCGAGCCGGAACCGGCTCACCGCTTCGTCCAGCCGCTGCGCCTGCTCGCTCATGGAGCGTGCGGCGGCGGAGGTCTGCTCCACCAGCGCGGCATTCTGCTGCGTGACGCTCTCGATGTCGTCCACCGCGCGGCCGATCTCGTCGATGCCTGCGGATTGCTGCAGCGACGCGGCGGAAATCTCCGCGACCGCGCCGGAAACACCGCCGATGGATTCGACCACGCGCGTCATCGTCCCGCCCGCGTCGGCCACGAGCTGGCGGCCGGATTGCACCTTGCCGACCGAGTTGTCGATGAGCTTGCGGATCTCGCGCGCGGAGTCGGCGCTGCGTTGCGCGAGGCTGCGCACCTCCGCCGCGACCACCGCGAAGCCGCGGCCCTGCTCGCCCGCCCGCGCCGCTTCGACCGCGGCGTTGAGCGCGAGGATGTTCGTCTGGAACGCGATGTCGTCGATCACCTTCACGATGGTGGCGATCTCGCGCGATGCGCCGTCGATCTCGTCCATGGTCGAGACCACGCCGCGCATGACTTCGCCGCCGTGCGCGGCGACTTCGGTCGATCCCCGTGCGAGGTCGTGCGCGCGTACCGCGTGATCGGCGTTGCGCTTCACGGTCTGCGTGAGCTCCTCCATGTTCGCCGCGGTCTGCTGCAGCGAGGAGGCCTGGCGGTCGGTGCGCCCCGAAAGCTCGCCCATGCCGCTCGCGATCTCGTCGGCGCTCGAACGCACCGATTGCGCCGCGTCCCGGATGCCGCCGATGAGGGACTGGAGCGAGTCGCGCATGCGCGCCAGCGCCGCGAGCTGGCTCTTGCCCGCGGCCGACGAGAGCTCGATGGGCACGGCGAGGTTGCCTTGCGCGATCTCCTCGGCGATGCGCTTCGCATATTCGGGCTCGCCGCCCAGCTGGCGCCAGATGTTGCGCACGATCAGCCACGAGGCGAGCGCGAGCGTGGCCGTGACGAGCACCGCCGCGCCGACGATCACGCCGAGCACCCATCGGATATTGCGCTCGGCGTCGCTCAAGCCTTGCGTGAACACCGTGCCCGCGCCCATCACGGCCCTGACCATGTCCTCGTTCAAAATCCGGATGGCTTCCTGCATCGCGGCGAGCTGCGGCTTGGCATCTCCTGTCTCCACCTTGAGCAGGATCCGCGCGACCTTCGACGCGGGCTCGTAGTACGCCTCGAACTCACGGCGCACGCGCTGGGCGAACTCCGCCTGCCCGGGGATGGCGCCGATCTTCGCGATCTGGTCGAGGATGCGGTCCTTGCGCGCGGCGGCGTCCTCGAGCTTGGTCTTCTCGCCCTCGGCCACGGCGCTGTTGAAATCGTCGGTGAGGCGCTGGACATCCAGGAGCAGCGTCTTCACCAGGTCGAGCATCGGATAGTCGACGCTCGCGACGCGGTCGACCAGCGACAGCGCGCGTGAGGCCACGACCACGCTCATTGCGATCGCGATGCCGAATACCAGCAACGCGATCGCGGGCAGCGACCAGATCTGCTTGCGCACGCCCATGGCGACGCCCTAGGGCACCAGGAGGACGGACTTGACCGTACCGTCGAGCGCGCTCTTGTCGATGTAGCCGATGGCGGCGGGATCCGAGGCCACGGTCTTCTTCACGTCCGCGGCGGAAGCGACCTCCCGCGGCGGCTGGCCCTTTCCGCTGAACATCTGCTTGGCCCAATACGCTTTCACCTGTCCCGGGTTCTTGTCGGCGACCTTGCCGTAGAACTCGTCGCGCAGGGCGCTGCCCTCCTTCGTGTCGATCGGGCTCGCGTTGCCGCCGCCCGGAAAGCTCTCGATGCGGCCGAGGTAGAGTTGGGCCACCTGGTCCGCGGTCATCGAGGCGACGGGATTCTTCGGGTTCACGACGACGACCAGCTCGGCGTGCGCGGTGGCAGCCAGGGCGAGCGCGGCGAGGGCGGTACCGATGAGTGTTCTTTTCATGGCGTCCTCGCTCAGAAAACGAAATCGACGGCGGCGCTGTACACGTTCACGCTGCCCGGGAAGCCCGGCTGCACGCGCAGGAAGTTGCCCTGCGCGCCGGCGGGGACCTTCACGCGATCCCACTGCAGCTTCAGGTCCGCGTTGCGCGCGAACTGGTAGCGCGCGCCGACAGCCACCGTCTTCTGCGCCGGATTCTGTCCGGCCAGCAGGTTGTTGATGCCGGCGGCGAGCGGTGCGAGCTGGCCGACCGCGGGCACGACGCTCTGGCTCGTGGGGCTGTCGGTCTTCACCTGCGAGACGGTGACATGCGGCATGAGGTTGCCGAAGCGGTAGCCGAGCGTCGCATACCAGGCGCTCGTATCCGCGAGGAAGAGGTCGGTCTTGCGCTTGCCGTACTCGGTCTGGAAGAAGACGTCGCGGCCGTCGTAGGCGAGGCCCACCCCGACGAACGTGATCTTCTTGTCTTCGGCCTCGAGGCTGCTCGCGAGCGCCGCCGCACCGGGCACCAGGCGGTCGATGCCGCGCAGGCCGTTGAAGAGCGTGCGCACCGTATCGCTCGAATACGTGAATTTCGTATAGAGGTAGCCCGCGCGCGCGGTCCACTTGCCGTGCTCGACGGCGAAGTTGACGCCCGCCATCGGATCGAGGTCCGTGGTGACGTAGCTGCCCGCGGCGGCCGTGGTATTCGGCACACGGGGATGCGCAACGCCGTAGTACGGCTGGATGGTGAGCACGGTCTCGCCGAAGCTCGGGCGATACACGAGGTCGGCGCCGGCGAAATTGGTCACCGGCACCTGGGAATTCAGCGCGGTCGGCACGCGCACCCACGGATAGGAGAAGCCGACCAGGCGCGAGTCCGACAACATGAAGATGGGCACCGCCAGGATGCCACCACGCACCTGCAGCTGGCGCGTCACGGCGTAACGTGCGAAGGCCCATTCGATATGGGGCTCGAACGTGTCGCTCGCCGTCTTGTTCGCCACCGCCTGCACGGTGAACGAGAGGTCCTTGGTCGCCTTGATGTCGACCTGTCCCGCGATCAGCGAGTCGACCGTGAAGTCCCAGCTGCGCTTGGCGCCGTTGGGTTGAAGCACGGAGGTCGCGTACTCGCCCAGGTCTGTGCTCGTGCGCACCGCGCCCAGCGTGCCGAAGGCGCTCACGCTGACGCGATCGCTGAGCTCCTCGGCCCACCCGGTGGCGGGCAAGGCGAGGGCGGCCGCCACGATGGCGGCGATGCGTCGACGTTTCATTGCGTGCTCCCTGGTTTTTTTTGGTGCACGGATCATACGAACGCCCCGCGAATAACCCGTGTGATGCATTCCACAGGGTACGGTTGCAGTTGCAACGCAGAGTTTCGGCGCCGGCATCTGGGATAATCGCGGCAGGGTGCGGCTGGCGGATGCAAGGAGCTTTGATCGCCGATGAACGCCGATCCGACGCCGATAGACGCCGATAAGGTTTTTCAGCCAAATGCGACTGCAAGGAAAGGTAGCGATCGTGACGGGCGCGGGCTCGGGCTTCGGCGAGGGCATCGCGAAGCGCTTCGCGCAGGAAGGCGCGGCGGTCGTCGTGAACGACATCGTCGAAGCCGGCGCCAGGCGGGTGGCCGACGAAATCGCGAAGGCGGGCGGGAGGGCCTCCATGGCCATCGCCGACGTGTCCCGCGATGCGGACGTGGCGCGCCTCGTGAAGTCCGCGGTCGAGACCTTCGGCAAGCTCGACATCGTGGTGAACAACGCGGGTACGACGCATCGCAACCGCCCCATGCTCGAGGTGGGCGAGGATGAGTTCGACAGGATCTACGCGGTGAACGTGAAGTCCCTCTATCTCAGCGCGAAGCATGCGGTGCCGGTGATGCGCAAGGCCGGCGGGGGCTGCTTCATCACCATCGCGTCGACCGCCGGCGTGCGTCCGCGCCCGGGGCTGACCTGGTACAACGGCTCCAAGGGCGCCGCCATCGTGACCTCGCGCTCCATGGCCGCGGAGCTCGGCCCCGACAAGATCCGCGTGAACGTGATCAACCCCGTGATCGGCGAGACCGGCCTGCTCGAGATGTTCATGGGCGTGCCGGACACGCCGGAAAACCGGAAGAAATTCGTGGCGACCATCCCCCTGGGCCGCATGTCGACGCCGGCGGACATCGCCAACGCGGCGCTCTTCCTCGCCTCCGACGAGGCGATCTTCGTGACGGGTGCTTGCATCGAAGTGGACGGCGGGCGCTGCGTATGAACGCCGTAGCGGACATCGAGGCGATCGGCAAGTATCCCGTGCTCTCCGTGCTGGGCAAGGGCGCCACGGGACGCGTCTACCTCTGCGACGATCCGTTCGGCAAGCGCAAGGTCGCGATCAAGGTGATGTACCCGGAGGCGCTGAAGAACGACGAGGACAGCGAGTTCTACCGCAAGATGTTCCTGAACGAGGCGTCGCTCGCCGGCAAGCTCAACCATCCGCACATCGTGCAGATCTACGACGCGGTGGTGGAGGAGAAGTCGAGCTACATCGTGATGGAGTACGTCGAGGGCGGCACGCTCGAGAAATTCTGCGCGGCGGACGCGCTGCTGGAGCCGCGCGTGGTGACCGAGATCGTCTTCAAGTGCGTGCGCGCGCTTGCGTTCGCCCATGCGCTCGGCCTCACGCACCGCGACCTGAAGCCCGGCAACATCCTCTACAACGGCGGCTCGGACATCAAGATCGCGGACTTCGGCGCGGCGATCAACCGGGTGTCGGATCGCACCATCATCGCCAACGTGGGCTCGCCGGCGTACATGGCGCCGGAGCTCGTGACCGGCGCCGCTCAGGCGTCCATCGTGACGGACATCTACGCGCTGGGCATCGTGATGTACTACCTGCTCGCGGGCCGGCTGCCGTTCGCGGGCAAGACCACGATGGCCGTCATCAACGAGATCGTGAACTCGCAGCCCGAGCCGCCCGGCGAGCATCGCAACGGCATCTCCGAGGAGCTCGACGCCCTGGTGATGAAGGCGATCGAAAAGGATCCGGGGAAACGCTTCCAGAACTGGGAGGAATTCGGCGCCGCGCTAACCGATATCTGGAAGAAGGAGCATCGTGCCGAGGAACGCCGCGTGCAGTCGGACGCCGAGCGCTTCAACATGCTGCGCACGCTTCCGTTCTTCCGCGACTTCCCGGAGAACGAGCTGTGGGAGGTGCTTCGCATCAGCAAATGGGCGAAGTTCCATCCCGAGGCCGCGCTCGTGAAGGAAGGCGACCACGGCGATTCCTTCTACATCCTGGTCGCGGGCTACGTGCGCGTCACGCGCGGCAAGCGCACGCTCTCGGTGCTCACCGCCGGCGACTGCTTCGGCGAGATGGCGTACCTCGCGCACGGGAAGAAGTCGCATCGCTCCGCGACCGTCACGTCGACCTCGGACTGCATCATCATGAAGATCCGCGCCGAGGACCTTCGCTCGGCTTCGCTTTCCTGCCGGCGGCTATTCGACGAGCGCTTCCTGAATACCTTGGTGGAGCGCCTGGAAGCCGCAAATCAGCAGCTGGCCGTGATGTCCTAGCGGCTGTGCCGCGTCACGGCAAAAACTGAAACGGAAACGCAGACAAACCGGGAGTCGGAAGAAGGAGTCCTTTGTCATTCATGCTCTTCGCCGGAATTTTGCGCGAGCCATTACAAAGACTCCTTTTTTCGACTCCCGGTTTGTCCGCGTTTCAGCTTTCGCTTTAGCCGCGCATCAGCGCCAGAAGTAAGCGACAGCGAAAGTCGCGACCATCGCCACCGCGATCACCACCTTCGCGATCGCAGCCACCAGCATCCCGAACCACGTCCCGAATCCCACCTTCCCCGCGCGCAGCAGCTCGCCGCGAGCGATGAGCTCTCCGGCCGCGGCGCCGAGGAAAGGCCCGAAGATGATCCCGGGAATGCCGAGGAAGATGCCGGCAAAGCCGCCCACGCCCGCGCCGAAGAGCGCCAGCGGATGCGCTCCCACGCGCTTGGCGCCGAGCACCGAGGCCATGAAATCCGCGGCGAAGGAAAGCAGCCCGAGCGCGCCGATGATCGTGAGGGCCACGTAGCCCACGCGCGTGAAATCGTCCGCCCACGCGGAGAGGAAGAGCCCGCCGAAGACGAGCAGCACGCCCGGCAGCACGGGCAGGATCGTGCCCACGAGGCCCGCGATCACGAGCACCGCGGCGATGAGATGGATGATCGCGGGTTGCATGCGGGTAAAATTGTGACATGAGCGCCGTCCGCGAAGTCCAGGGTGGGATCGCCGACCGGCTGCGGGCCGTCCTTCCCGCGAGTGCGGTCATCGTCGAGCGCGAGGCGCTCAAGCCCTACGAATGCGATGGGCTGTCGGCGTACCGCGCCACGCCGCTGCTGGCGGTCATTCCCGGAAGCGAGGAAGAGGTCGCCGCCGTGCTCGCGGTTGCACGCGAGACTTCCACGCCGGTCGTCGCTCGCGGATCGGGCACGGGACTCTCCGGTGGGGCGCTTCCGCACGCCGACGGCGTCCTGCTTTCCATGGCGCGCTTCAATCGCATCGTCTCGGTCGATCCGATCGCCCGGCGCGCGCGCGTGCAGCCGGGCGTGACCAACCTGCGCATCTCGCAGCATGTGGCGCCCTTCGGGCTCTACTACGCGCCCGATCCGTCGAGCCAGATCGCCTGCTCGATCGGCGGCAACGTCGCGGAGAATTCGGGCGGCGTGCATTGCCTCAAGTACGGTCTCACCGTGCACAACATCGCGAAGGTGCGCGCGATCACCATCGAAGGCGACGTGGTGGAGCTCGGCAGCGACGCGCTGGACGCGCCGGGATACGACCTGCTGGCGGCCATCACGGGCTCCGAGGGTTTGCTCGCCGTGACGCTCGAGGTCACCGTGAAGCTGCTGCCGAAGCCGGAGATCGCGCAGGTCGTCATGGCGTCATTCCCGAACGTGGAAGCGGCGGGTGATGCGGTGGCCAACGTGATCGCCGCGGGAATCGTTCCGGCCGGGCTCGAGATGATGGACAAGCTGGCCACGAGCGCCGTCGAGGATTTCGTGCATGCGGGCTACGACTTGCACGCGGAGGCGATCCTGCTGGCAGAGTCGGACGGCACGCGCGAGGAAGTCGCCGAAGAGACCGCGAAGATGATCGAGGTGATGCGCGCGAGCGGCGCGACCGACATCCGCTGCTCGTCGAGCGAGCTCGAGCGCCTGCGCTTCTGGTCGGGCCGCAAGGCCGCGTTTCCGGCCGTGGGACGCATCTCGCCGGATTACTACTGCATCGATGGCTCCATTCCCCGCGGCGCGCTGGCCCGCGTGCTCAAGCGCACCGAGGAGCTTTCGGCGCAGTACGGGCTGCGTTGCGCCAACGTCTTCCATGCGGGCGACGGCAACCTGCATCCGCTCATCCTCTACGACGCCAACATTCCCGGCGAGCTCGACAAGACCGAGCGTTTCGCGGCGGACATCCTGGAGCTGTGCATCGAGGTGGGCGGCACGATCACCGGCGAGCACGGCGTCGGCGTCGAGAAGATCGGCCAGATGTGCGTGCAGTTCTCGCCCGGCGAGCTCGCGCAGTTCCACTCGCTGAAGGCGGCCTTCGATCCGGAGGGGCTGCTCAATCCGGGCAAGGCGGTTCCCACGCTGCACCGTTGCGCGGAGTACGGCGCGATGCGTGTGAAGGGCGGCGCGATTCCCCATCCGGACCTCCCGCGCTTCTGATGGGCGCCGTCGCCGAGGCCGGCATGCGCGAACGCGTGGTGGACGCGCTGCGGGCCATTCGTCCACCGCTGCCGGTGGTTGCCGATGTCGAGGGCCTGCGCCCCTTCGAGACCGACGCATTCATCTCCCATCGGGAGACGCCGATGGTGGCCGTGCTGCCTGAGACCGAGGCGCAGGTGCGTGAGGTGGTGCGCATCGCACGCGCGCTCGGGGTGCCTGTCGTCTCGCGCGGCGCGGGCACCGGGATTTCCGGCGGCGCGATTCCGCGCTCCGATGGACTGCTGCTGGTGATGTCCCGCATGAAGCGCGTGCTCGATATCGAC
>Ga0070658_10002169_pt1 | contig 16463 bp, 10 predicted proteins | sample KBSC13metaG_FD_64664 | JGI IMG/M metagenome (GOLD analysis project Ga0070658, IMG submission 64664) | Corn rhizosphere microbial communities from Kellogg Biological Station, Michigan, USA - KBS C1-3 metaG | ecosystem: Host-associated > Plants > Roots > Rhizosphere > Soil ...
AGCGATGCCGTCGATCGCCTGGCCATCGAGCCGCGCGGGCCGGCGCTTTTCGACGGCTTCAGCGGCACGGCGTGGGCGGTGGCCCATCTCGAAGGCCGGTTCTTCACGACCGAGGAAGGCGATGCCAACGAGGCGGTGGACCGCACCGTCCTGCACTTCCTGGGGGGCTCGCGGTGGCGCCATCACTTCAACCTCGTGGATGGGCTGGCCGGGCTCGGCGTCTACGCGCTGGAGCGGTTGCCCCGGCGCATGGGCATCGATTGCTTGAAGCTGGTGGTGGACCGCCTGAACGAAACGGCGCAGCACGACCACGCGGAGGGCATCACGTGGTTCACCGCGCCCCGCTTTCTCTCCGCGGGCCAGCGCAGCGAATGCCCGGAAGGCCACTACAACCTCGGGCTGGCCCACGGCGTGCCGGGAATCATCGCCTTGCTCGGCCAGATCTGCGCCCGGCGCGAGGAGGGCCTCAGTCACGCGCGGAGAAAGGCGCGCGCGTTGCTGGACGGCGCCGTTCCCTGGCTGCTCGCCCAGCAGCCGCCCGGACAGAGCTTTCCCTACTGGACCGGACCCGGCGTGGAGCCGAGGCCCGCGCGCCTGGGGTGGTGCTACGGAGACCTGCAAATCGCCGCCGCGCTGATCCAGGCGGCGCGTGGAACGGGCAACGACGCGTGGGAGGAGGAAGCGCTGAGAATTGCCCGGGATGCGGCCGGGCGCGCCGCCGAAAATTCTGGCGTGGCCGATTGCGGCCTTTGTCACGGCGGCGCGGGTGTCGCGCACTTGTTCAATCGCCTGTATCAGGCCACGGGTGAGCCGCCATTCAAGCGGGCAGCGCGCTCATGGATCGAACGCACGCTGGCCATGCTGAAGACCAACAACGGCATCGGCGGCGTGGCCAAAGTCACCCCCGCCCCCGCCCTGCCCCGGCGAACGTGCTGGACGGCGGAGCCTGGCATCCTCGAAGGCTCGGCCGGCGTGGCGCTCGCCCTGCTCGCCGCCATCCAGGACGTGGAGCCGGCGTGGGACCGGATGCTGCTGGTCTCCATCCCCCCGCGCGCGGAGCCGTAGCGCGCTGTGCAGCTTGCCCCATCCGCAAGTACGTCCTCAGCGACGCCTTCGCCGAAGACTCTGATCTAAGCCTGTAGGGAGGCGCGATGCGAGAAGCCGGAGGAATGGCCGCAAAAAGGCGAATAGGAATAGCTCGGCGAAGCCGGGCAGCCAAAGAAGGCAACCGTAGAGCCCCGGCGCGGCAGAGCCGAAATTGCCGCAAAAAGGCGCAGCCGAGCGGAGCGAACCAACTCGCGCAGCGAGCCCGAAGGGTGTTTGCGGCGGCAAACATTCAAAAGGCACAAAAGGGCTTTTGACTTCGGTTACATCGGTGGCCTCTTCGTGGTTGCTCTAATTGCCTTAAGAATTGGGGACGGACGGGTGACGCGATAACTGCGCTGGCCACCGTGTGTCTCACGCCAGAGAATGCCTCCGAGCGTCTGCACATTCCAATTCCTAAAGCCAGGCACCACCAGTTCTCGACAGGCCAGGCGTGCGTCCGAAGTCAAAAGCCCTTTTGCGCCTTTTTGCGGCCAATCCCTTTGGTCGCGGCTTCGCCGGACCGGGCCTCTAAGTCCAAATCACAGAGATCGCTGGCGTGCCGTCTACTTCTTCGCTTCTTTGGCCACCGTCTCGTGAGCAATCTTCCGCAAGCTCGCCGCTTGTTCCGCACTTAGCCCCTTGGGCAGGTATTTGTTCAGCGCGGTCACGTCGTCGTGGAACAGGAATTCGTACCACACGCAGGATCCCAGATACGTGCCCGCGACATTGCAGTGATGGGCGTCGAGTGTGAGCTTGGCCGTCGCATCCTTGGCGGAGTTCGGATCGGTGGTGGGAGAAATCTCCGGCGTGGCGGTGTTAGTCGTCGGCTTTTTCCAGATCCAGCCCACGTTGAGGCTGCCCCGTTGTTCCGGCAGGGCTCCTTGCTTGGGATTCTTGAAATCAAACGCGGTGTCCCTCACATACGTCCATTCCGGAGTCTTGCGGGCCGCCTGGAACGCGTCGCCGATGGGCAGGATGACGCCGTGGTAATCGGTGGCGAGCTTGGTGTAATTCGCCTTCAGGCCCTCGTACATTTTGTCCTGCGTGAATTTGCCGTCCTTGAAGAGCGGGTCGTCTTCGCGATAGGCCCAGGTTTCGTGGATGATGAGTTTCGCCTGGGGCGCCTTGGCCTTCACGAAATCCACGAGTTCTTTCGCGTAGGGTTCATAGGTCTCCCGCTTGAAGCTGATCAGGCTGTATTGCTGGATGGAGACATAGTCCCACGGCCCGGCCTGGATCGCTTCGAGCGCATTTACCTTCTTCCCCGCGGGCCCGACCCTCGGGGCATTTCCGCCCTGGGCAAAGAACCGGGCCTGCGGTGAATCGGGGGCGGTCTGCGCGGCTTTCACCGCCTCGGCGTCCTCTTGCAACGAGCACCCGCCTTTGATCAGATTGAGGAAGACGAGGTCCTTCTTCCCTTCCTTGGCCAGTTCCAACAGATGCGTGGTGCTGTTGTTCGAAAAACTGTTGCCGAAAATCAGCAGCCGGACTTTCTGATTTTGACTCGAAGCGTCCTGGGCCCAGGCGGCGTTGGTGAAAACGAAGAGCGCGAGGGAAAGGACGCTGAGGGAACGGAGAAGTTTCTTCATGGGATCAGGAGGGTGGGAGCGTGTTCTGAACGAATGCGCGAAGCGCGCCTCGCACCAATGGTGCCCAACAAGTCAGCGCAGGGCAAGCGTGTGCTGCCAGTCCGGCCCGGACCGAGCGCCGCCTTGGATCACCAAACGTGTGCTCGCCCCAACCAGGCACGGCAGGAACGATGTTTCGCCGATGGGGCAATGGCGCTTCATCGAACCCTCGGAGACTAGCCAGACAGCACTTCGCGGCGAAGGTGACAGCACTTTCCCGATTCGGCTTGCAAGACTTTCCCGGCGGAGATACGCACGGTCGCTTGTGAGCGATCGATTCCCCCCTCTTTTCGTAACCGCTCTGGTCGCCGTGGTGTTGGCGGGGGGCCGTGGACACGTTTGGAACGGCCAGCGCGGCGCCGCCAGCCTCGCCGAGTCCGGCTGTGCAGGATCCGGCTACGCCTACGCAGGGCGGGACTGGTCAGGGTCCGGCTGTGCAGGCGACTGGGCCGACTCCACCTTCCCAGGCTACGCCTGCGCAGGCTCGGCCTACGCTGTTCTAGGGTTTCACAAAGCAGACTCCGGCTCCGAAGGCGCCGGCTTCGTCGATCGGGATTGGCGCGGGAGAGGAGCCACCAACGCATCTTAGCTTTAGTAACATGCCGAAGGATGCGAAGATCGTGTGGGTGAGTACCCATTTGATCGTGGATAAGGCTTCGCCGAACGGGCTGAATTTTTTCGCGATCCAGGTGAATTTTCCGAATAAGACGTGGGCCCATGGCGGACCGCAGCTTGTCAAAAAGGGGAAAGAGAACGTGCAGCAGGTCAACTGGGGCGGGTTGGTAAATCGCGGCGGAGGCTCGAAGGATTACAAGGAAACGGATTTGAAGAGCGATCTGCTGTTGATCGAATCGGGCGTGGGTAAACCGAATACGGTGCCGTGGCCGTGGAAGCAGAATTCGGAGTATGTGCTGACGGTGGAGCGGGGCAAGCAGGTGCAGCTTCCGGCGGGGGAGAGTCACAACGTGCAGGTGGATGCGCGGACGATGTGGGAGTGGAAGTTTACCTTCGAACTAGTAGCGAAGGATGCGAAGTTTCCGACTTACACGGCGTTGATTTATGACGCCGCGGATAGCATCGGGTCTTTCTATCTCTGGAACGAAGCGGGATATGGCTCCACGAAGGACGATCAGCACGCGTGGTGGGCGCCGCCGACTTATCGCCTGGAGAATAGCACGGAAGAGAAGGTGGCCCGGGAATGGAAGCGGTTTTGAGTGGCCACTCCATAACGCCCAGGTTCAGTTCCCGGCCGGCGCCGTGCGACTGATCGTCCGGAACCCCAATGCCTCAGAAATGGAATTCGGATCGGCATCCACCCGTTGGCTGAGGCGAACATCGCTCGACATGAAGCTGCCTCCTTTGACGATCGGATGGTTCTTCACCTTGTCCCAAGTCGCGGTCCATTCCCGCACATTGCCGGCCATCCCGATGACCCCATAGGGGCTCTTGTCGTCCTTCATCTTGTCCACCGGATTCCAAAAGTTGTAACCATCGACGTTGCCTTTCGCCCCAGGATCCCTGGGGTTATAGTCGGCATTGGAATTCACCTTTTTGGGATCGAACTCCTCGCCCCATGGGTAGAGAAATCCCTTCGGGCCGCGCCCGGCCTTTTCCCATTCTTCTTCGGTCGGCAGATCGCGTCCCTTCCATTTCGCGTAGGCATAGGCATCCCAAAAATCCACCTCCATCACCGGGCAGTTCAGGTCGATGGGAACCGAGTGGGCGGCGCGCCCCACCTTGGCCTGCCCATAGAAGATGTCCCAATGCGGCGGCTTGTGCATCGCCGGGTTCTTCACGCGCGGCTGCGACTTGTGGTCGAATTCCGTGGTCGGATGCTCCTCGAGAAATTTCACGAATTCCGCGTACTGGCCGAAGGTCACCTCGTACTTGTCGATCCAGAAATCGGGCAAGGTCTTCGCTTCCCCATTGGCAAAAAGGAATTCCCCCGCCGGGATCTTAATCTGCGCGTCCGGATGGAAAACCGCTTCCTGCGGCAGATCCACTTTCGTCAAATTCGGACGCTCCTGTGGAGATTCGGAAACGGACGTTTGCCCACGGGCGGCACCGCACGCCAACGCCATGCCGAGAAAAAGGAGTCTCACGATCATCGCCCAACCCTGCGCGGCAAATACCATCCTGGCGAGCACCGAAAGTCCCTCGCTCGTTCATCTCTCGTTCCGAAGCTGAGGGCTTCGGAACGTATATTGTACGGTTGAAGCTCTGCTTCGTGGTAAGGGGCGAGTCCATATGCGAGCGCCTGACCAGCCGACCGTCCACCGCCGCCCATCGACCTCGCCCGCACGATTTCCCCTTGCATCTTACGCCAGACACCGCCCCCGCAGCCGGCTTGCACAACCACCTCCCTTCGGAGCGTAGATGGCAAAAATCCCTCGACAATCGCAAACACATCGGTTTCTATGCGTTCCGGATTGTATGTCACCCCCATGGAAGCAACGGCTCACAGTGGGGGCTATTGCGCAGTCATCTGAAAGTTTCGGCCCAGGCTGCGAGCGGCATATTCATTCTCGTCCCGGTCCCAAAAAATCCGGTTCAGGCTCCCCGCATTTGTGGATCCACACGACTTCCGCCGGCCAATAACACCCCTCATTTTTCCCCGAACACAACCATCCATCATTAACGATATGATCAAGCCGCATCGCACCCTCAATATCATCTACTTCGTTCTGTTGTTCCTCTGCCTCGCCCCCGGCGCGTTTGCCTGGGACAGCCCGGGGCACATGCTGGTCGCGGACATCGCTTGGGCCCAATTGGCCGCCTTCCCCTTGATCAGAGCGGCCATCGCGAAAATCTTGCGCGGTGCGAAGAGTAATTTTGCGCCCTCGAGCAACTCCGACGATGATACGAGGGACGCATTCGACTTTGCGGCCACGTTCCCGGATGTTCTCAAAAGGAATCGGCACACGGCCTATGAGGCGATGGTCATCGAGATGAACGCAAATTTTTGGCCAGACCACCAGGTGGATCCTGCGACCGGAAATGAAAAGGATCGGTGCAAGACGTGGCATTATTTCGATACGCCCATTCGCTTCACGGGCCCCAAGCCAAAAATCTGGCCTTCCAATCTCCTCGTCGCCTATCCGCAGGCGGTCGAATGGCTGAAACAACTCAAGCAAGGGAACTACCACGGCCCCCAATTTCCAAACATCACCGTGGATGATCTGAAATTCTGGAACCTCGCCTTCATTCTTCACCTCGCGGGGGACGCCCAGCAACCGCTGCACTGCGTATCCGATTACAAATTCGTTCAAGGCGGGGACGCCGGGGGAAACAAATTCAGTATCAACAGCGGGGAACTGCATGGACTGTGGGACGCAATGCTCGTGAGTGCGGCGACGGGTGACGGATTTGATATCGGCAGCGTCGCGCAGGCCAATGGCTCGACGGCGGCCATCCTCGCCCAGGTATCGGAGAACTGGCTGGGCCAGAATCCGACGATTCCTTTCCAGGACTTGGACGTCAAAGCATGGGTGGCCGCCGGCGCTGACGCCGCGCTGAATATCGCCTACAAGGACATCAATCCGGGCGACACGCCTACCAATGCCTATCTGACCAAGGCGAAAATCTATGCGAAGTCGGCGGGCATCGCGGGCGGATCGCGTCTCGCCGCGGCGCTCGTCTCGATTTTCTCCTGACACAGCCCAGCCCCGCGGCTTGGGAATCCAGCCGAAGCGGAGGGTTTTGAAACGCAAGCAACAATCCGCGCGGGGGATCTGGCGCGCGGAAGGCGGGAGACCATAGACGCGCAGTGCCTCTTCGACTGACGGTCATGGACGGACCATCCCGTATGATTCCCCGCCGTCTACATTCCTCGACGCTTCTTCCCACCGATCTACGGCGAGCTGCTCTCCGACACAGCCATGGCCGCCATCCCACTCGCGCCATATAGCGCGTCCGGGCCAGCCAAGCGTGCGGCGTCGTTGTCAAAAGAGCAACCGGAAGGCCGGTGCTCCGTCACCGCCCAAACTTCTCCGGGGGCGGAGGCGGAAGACCATTTCTCACCGCCTTCGCCCCGTGCACCGTCGTCTCGGCGGTGACGGAGCACCGAAACTTCAAGGTGCGACCTCCACCTCCCTCGCGCGAGGCGTTTCCCGCCGAGGCGGCGGTCGAGAACCGCCAGTCCGGCGGTGGCCGGTGGCTTCGGGCGAGCCCCGACCCTCTCACTTTTCTCCGCGCCTCTGCGGTCATTTCCCCTTTTCAGTTGCGGCTCTGCCGCGCCAGGTCTCTGCGTTTAATCCATTATCCCTTCTCCGGTTCAAACCAGCACCGGGCAAATGCCGAGGGAATCAATCTTGTCCTGTACGTCCTTGAACATCTCATCGGCCTCCGGACGAACTTCTGCCGCCCGATGAATGATCGGCCCCCAATGGTTTTTGATATTGCGCAGCGCCACGGCCGCGAACTCCGCCGCAAATGCGGGATTGTTCTTGGAGAGCGATTGGAAGGCCGCACCCGTCCCCGATCCCACGTTGTTCCAATCCGCCTGGCTGCACGTCACCTGTTCATGAAAGATATCCACCCAACCATTGCCCGGCGTGGCTGAGTAGGCTTGAAAGAGCGGCACCAGCAGCGGACTCGCGGAGTGTGCGTTCCAACTCGTCTGAAACAGCCCGGCCTCGGCGCTGTCCGCCGTGCCGGAATCCGGATTGGTCGTGTCCCGCCCCTCGCAGTGCGCACCGGAACTCTCGCGCATCCCCAAGCCCAGCATGAGCACGAAGAGGTGGCGCAACGTTTCCGCGCCCGATTCCGAATTATCCATCCCGGCTTCGTTAAAGATGGCGCGATAGTACGAGATCGCGTCGATGCTGGGCTGGCCTTTGTCCGCGCGCGCCATCTCCAGGACGGCCGCATCGCCGCTCGCCAGCTTGCAATAGACCCGGCCAAAGACCAGGGCCATGCCTTTGATGTAACCGAGGGGGGCGCGGCCGCGATCGTTCCAGTGATACCTGGCGATCGCGGAATTGGCCGCGATTTGGATGATCGCCTCCAAACCGGACGCCGTGCCCGGTCCAGGCCCAGGCCCAGGCTTAACCGGCATTCCGGAGGTCAGGGCTTTGTCCAGGGCACGCAGTGTATTGCGGCCGACCAGGCCATCCACCCCTATCCCCACGGCCGCCTGAAACTTCCGCACGGCGGCCTCGGTCCGCGGCCCGAAGATCCCGCTATTCGCCCCGGCATTGATCCGATCCGCCGCGGGCAACACACGGTCGAGCGCCGTCTGGATAAGTCCGATCTCCGGCGACGGGGCGCTGCCGCGCGAATACGGTGGACGCATTCCGTTGGCGGCATCCCGCAGTTCCAGATTGCCCGCAAAGAGCGGATTCTGCAGCAGTCCCTGCTCCGCGCCCGGAGTCGTACCCGCCCCCGTGATCGGCCCGGGCCCGACCGGCGCCGTGGGCGACGAAGAAGAAGAGGATGCACCCGGGAATTTTCCAAACTCGCTCTTCGGCAGATCGGTGAAAGATGGAAAATTGGCGTCCTGCAAATGGTCGTCGTCGCTGTCTCCAATCCCCACAATTTGGAAGGGAGCACCAAGGTGGATCCCCGTCACGTATGTGTGGTGATTATCCCAATCCAATCCGCTCTCCCCGGCATCGGGATTGATGATATTGACCCAATCAAAGGCACGTCCATAGCAGTGGTAGCTGCGCTCCGGAGCGACCGCCTTGGGCCCGTTTCCGCTCAGGTATTTCTCGTAGAGCGCCTGCTGCTCCGCCGGCGTCCTCGATCCAAAGTGCACATAGGGATTCAGCCCGTTTTGGCGGCACGCCGCCAGCCATTGACGAGCCCGGGCCGCATAGTCGGCCTGTAAACTGGAGATATTGCGTTCTGTGGTTTGGTTATACTTTTGTTGCGACATGGGAGGTGCGGAGTTGAGACGGGAGTGGACGATGAGATGAGGGGGGAGGCCGTTCTGCGCGATGGGAACCGAGATGTGTTAGGCTGCCCACATAGCCTATTGATCCACCAACTTGGGAAGCAATGAGGAGGGTTCCGCAATCTCGTTGGGGTGAATCCCTCATTGCGCATGGGAAAACACCCCAATCCTTGTAGCCTGGGCGGTGACCCGGTAACTCGCCGGGCACGGGCCCAGTGGGGAGCGGTGTGTGGGCGGCTTTGAGCTTCCCGAGCGGCGCCGACCCTTCCGTTCTGGGGGGCGTCGCGAGCTTGCTTTTCGGTCCGAAAATCCCTATTATGTTATCTGCATCGTGATGGCGGCAATCATCCACGAAATGGATGCCTCTCCCCAGTCATCGCGAACATCCCCCATTTCGACGCATCTCCTGCTTCTGATCCAAAGCCCATGCAGCCCCCCTCCCTCGCCGCGCTCCTGGCCTCCGCCATCGCGTTGACACTGGCCTCGCCAATCCTCGCTCAATCCCCTGCCCAACCGTCCACATCCGGCCCGGCGCCGGGCTCCCTCGCGCATTTCCGCTTCGACGGCACCGCCGGGGATGAGCACCCGGGGAATCCGTCGTTCCTGCTCAAGAACACGGAGTTCCGGGACAATGCGCTGTATCTCAACGGGAAGTACGAAAACGACGGGGGGAAGGATGGCTACCGCGCGATCTGCCCGGCGCCCAAGCTCGACTACCACCAATTCACCGTGGCGCTGAGGTTCAAGGCCGAGGCCTTCGGGGAAAAGAACCCAATCGGCCCCTTCGGCGATCGCAAGTCGACGCTGTTCATGGGAGGAGAGGGCTATCGCTGGTTTGGGATGTCGCGTTCCAAGGCGGGCCATCTCGTCATCACGATGAACAACAGCCGGCATCGCTGGGAGATCGACGAGGCGCCGTTGAAAACCGGCACGTGGACGGTGGTCGCCTGCGGAGTGGATGTGAATGCGCGCAAGGTCGCCGTGTATTTGAATGGGAAAAAAGCCGCGTCCTTCAATCTGCCGCCGGATTTCAAATTGGACGCCGTCGAAGCCGATCCGCGAGGCTCGGACAAGCTGTGGACGTTCACCGACTATTCCCACGGCGGAACATTCCAGGGCCTGATCGACGAATGCATCATCTACGGCGAATTGCTCTCGGACGAAGCGATGGCCGCCATCCCGCTCGCGCCGTAGCGGGCGGCTTGGCCCGGATGCAGGGTCTCGGCGGACAAAGCATTGGAGGGCCGGTGCTCCGTCACCGCCCACTCTCAAGAGGGCGGAGGCGGTGGGATAGGTCCACACCGTCTACGCCCAAGAAGTTAGGGCGGTGACGGAGTACCGGCCCTCCCGTTCGCACGATCTCCTCCGGCACTCCCCGCTTCTGCGAAACCGATTCCCTCCTGCCTACACCTTCTTCCCATGAAGGTTCTTGAGCATCATGTAGTCAAGATAGTGGAGATTGGCCACGATGTGATCGGTATTCGATTCAGTGCACGCAAGAAAGAAGTCCGAGATCGTCGCGTCGCGGTCGCAGAGTTCTTCCGCAATCCGAAAGGTGAACTCCGGTCGATCCCGGTGATCGATCTCGAACTTCTGCCACCAGATTCGCGCTTCCTCGGAAACCTCGCTCCAGCGCAATTGATCATTCTTCAACTCCTCCAATGCCTGCCGCAATCTTTCGTGGGTCCATCCCTGGGTATTGGTCAACGCCGGACGGACGGCCACCAGAACTGCCGTAGCGGCCGCACCATCGCCGATCGCGCGCGGCGACTGCGGCGCGCTCGCCAGGGCCGCCTGCCGCAGCGCATCATCGCACCGCTCGGTCGCCGGCGGCCCCTTGATGATCTCCGGCATCTTCTGTTCCTCCACGCAGGCCCGGGTGACGATCACTTTGCTCACTCCTTCGGCGGCCAATTCGGGCCACTGGTAATCCACGCCATCGACCGCCCGGCAGAGCAGGCGGTGCAGGCCGCGTGCTCCCGTCCCCAGGTCCATCGCTTCGTCGGCGATCGCGTCCAGGGCTTCCGGGGCGAAGACCAGTTCAATGCCGTGCAACCTCGCCAGGGTTTGCTGCCGCCCGAGGGCAGAATCTCGCGTGCGCCCGTCCAGGATCGCCCGCAGGTTGTCCCGCGACAACTCATGCAGCGCCGTGACCGTGGCAAAGCGACCGATAAACTCCGGGATCATCCCAAACTCGACCAAATCCCGCGTCTCCGCCGCGCACAAGGCCCGGTAAACCGGCTGGTCCGGGATGCCGGCCACGGGGTCGCGCGTGGGCGTCGCAAAGCCCAGCTGGCGCTTGCTCTTGCCGAGACGGCTTTCAACGATTTCCTGCAACCCGATAAAGGCGCCGGTGCAAATGAAAAGCAGGCGCCCCGTGTCGATGGTGGCGTGGGAGTTCTGTTCGAACCCTTCCGCGGCCCGGCCGTCAAGCAGCGTCAGCAAGGCGTTCTGGACACCCTCCCCGCTAATGTCGCGACCGCCCACGGCGCCGCACTTGATCTTGTCGATTTCGTCGATGAAGACGATGCCCTTCTCCGCTTTCACCGTATCGCCGCCGGCCCGCTCCAGGAGCGTTCGGGGAATTGTTTCCACCGAGTTCCCCTTGTAACCCGTTTCGACCAGCCCGGTGGCACTCGCGAAACCCACCGGTACTTGCAGATATTCCGCCAGGGTGCGCACGATGTGTGTCTTCCCCACGCCCGTGGGACCCAGCATCAGGATATGGTAACGCCCGAGGTCCACACCCTCGCGATCGCGCCATGCTTGTGAGAGATAGTGATTATAAACGGCGACGGAGATATCTTTCTTGGCATTGTTCTGACCGCAGATGGAGAGATTCAGGTGCTCCACCATTTCGTTGGGCGTCGGGAGGCGAATGCGATCGGGCATGTTCGGAAGGAAGAGTGTGAGGAAGCAGGACTTATCCGAAACTCCTTCGCCCGTGGCGACGATTAATTCGCCGCCGCCTGCCAAAATCCGTCGTACGAATCGGAGGGCCGATGCTCCGTCACCGCCGAGGCGGAAGAGCCTGCCGAAAGGCGCCAGCCCTCGAGTGTGCGCGATCGCTTCCCGCTTGACCCGTCCGAAAAATGCACCGCACAGAAAGGCATGATTGTCCGGCCGCTCGCGAAAAACACCCCTCGTCTAGTATCAACTCCGCCTTCTGAACACTGAACACTCCCCCGGGTGTTCGCTCGTTCCTCGCTCGACCCGGGGCTAATATCTTTCACCCCTCCGGGGTGCACATCCACGACACCCTATGAAACTCCCCCGCCTCCTCGCCTGCCTCCCCCTCCTCGCGCTCGCCGCCGCACCCGCGATCGCCGAGGACAACGTCCCACCCGCCGGTTTCACGGCGCTCTTCAATGGCAAGGACCTCTCCGGCTGGTACGGCTGGGACATCAAAGATCCGACCGAGCTGTCGAAACTGTCACCGGCCGACCTCGCCGAATACAAAAAGAAATCAATCGAAGGCCCGCTGCCGCCCAGCAAGCAGGGGCCGATCAACATCAACGCGAACTGGAAGGTGGAGAATGGCGAACTCGTCAGCAATGGCATCGGACTCTTCCTCACTTCGGACAAGGTCTATGGCGACTTCGAGCTGCTGCTCGACTACAAGGCGCTGCCCGACTGCGACGCCGGCGTTTGCCTGCGCGGCATTCCTCAAGTGCAGATCTGGGACACGACGAAGAAAGATCCGCGCCACGCCCGCCAGGCCAAAGGATCGGGCGGACTCGCGAGCAACAATTTGGGGGCAGTCGGCACCGATCCATCGAAGAAAATGGACAAGCCCCTTGGCGAATGGAACTCGTTCAAGATACGCATGATCGGCGAGCGGGTGACGGTCGTCCTCAACGGCGAGACCGTGGTGGACCATGCGGTCCTCGAGAATTCCTTCGCGAGCCCGAAGCCCGGTTCCATTTCCATCCAGAAGGAGAGCGGCGGATTCGCAGAGAAGAAGGACGAGAAGGTCCCGAATGGCTGGATGGCGGACCCGGCCTTTCCGAAGGGACCGATCCAGCTCCGAACTCACGGCAGCGAGATGCGCTGGCGCAATATCTTCATCCGCGAAATCCCCGCCGAGGAGGCGAACAAGGAACTCGCCTCGCGCGACGCCGAGGGTTTCGTGGAGAAGGTCAACGGCAAGGACCTGAGCAACTGGCAGGGCGCGGTGGACAGCTACGAGATGAAGAACGGCGCGATCGTGTGCCGGCCCGGCAAAGGCGGAAATCTGTTCACGATGGATGAATTCGAGAACGGGTTCATCCGGGTTGAGTTCAAGCTGCCTCCGGCGGGCAACAACGGGATCGCCCTGCGGACCCCACTCGGCGGGCATCCGTCTTCCGACGGTTTCGAGATCCAGATCCTGGACAGCGACGGTTACAACGCGATCCAGGCGGCCGCGGGGAAGAAACTGCTCGAGCCGTACCAGTATCACGGCTCGCTCTACAATTGCGTGGGCGCGAAGCACGGTTATCTGCGGCCCGTGGGCGAATGGAACTTCGAGGAGATCGAAGTGCAGGGACAGAAGATCAAGGTGACGCTCAACGGCACGAAGATCCTCGACGTGGACGTGGACACATTCGACCGCAGCCAGATCGCCCATCCGCCAAAGGGGCTCGACCATCGCCGGGGCTACATCGGCTTCGCCGGGCACAACGACCCCGTGGAGTTCCGGAGCTTCAAGGTGAAGACGCTGCCGTAGGCGGCCCGGGAAAGTCCAAACTGGAGGGCCGGTGCATTCGGGCGAGCCCACTTGTCAGTGGGTGGAGGTGGCTGAAACGCTTTCGCCCCCAAGTGCCCCTCGTTCCCAAGCTCCAGCTTGGGAACGCCATTGTCTGCGAAGCTTCTGCTTCGACCGGGGTGGCGCTCGTTCCTCGCTGACCCTCGGCTCAACGTGCCTTCGGATCGTCGTGAACCCAATGCTGACTTCTGGAATGTCTTCGGCATACTCTGCCCCAGTTCGCCCCCCAAGAACATGAAGCTACCCTATTGTCCCCGTGTCGTCGCTGCGCTGCTCCTTGGACTCGCGGCGTGGCCTGATCCCGGTCTCTCCGCAGACGCCGTCGATCCGAATCGGTTCGAACGGGAAATTCTCGTGCCTGCGTCGCATGACGCCCTGCAGATGGAGGTCCTGCCCAATGGCGACATTGTGTTCGCCGAGTTCTGGGGCGCGGTGAAGCGCTGGGACGCGAGGTCGGGGATGGTGACGACGCTCGGGCAGGTGCCGACCTATGCCAAGGGCGAGGTCGGGCTGCTCGGCATGGCGTTGGCGCGAGATTTTGCGCAGAGCGGCCATTTGTACGCGCTGTTTTGCCCGGCCGCGAAACAGGACACGATGCGCGTGAGCCGCTTCACGGTGAAGGATGGCCGGATGCCCGCGGAGTCCGAGTGGGAGCTGCTCTCGTGGCCGTACGACACCGAGTATGTCTTCCACATGGGCGGCGCGATGTGGATGGATGCGCAGGGCGATCTCTACGTCGGCAACGGTGACAATTGTCACTGGAATCCCGGCCTGCCGCAGGACACGCGGCCGGATCGCAAGAACTGGGACGCCTTCCGCTCCGCCGCGAATTCGCGCGACCTGCGGGGCAAGGTTCTGCGCATTCATCCGAAGCCGGAAGGCGGCTATGCGATCCCCGCGGGAAACCTTTTCGCCGATGGCAAGGATGGGCGACCGGAAGTGTACGCGATGGGGGTGCGCAATCCGTTTCGCATCACCGTCGATGACCAAACGCGCACGCTCTACTTCGGCGATGTCGGCCCGAATGTGCTGCCAGAACTGGGGGTGACTCCCTTGGGCTACGAAGAAATCAACGCCACCCAAACGGCAGGAAACTTCGGCTGGCCGCTCTTCGTCGGGCCGAACGAAGCACTGCCGCTTTACGACTTCGCGACGAACAAGGAGATCAAGCGCTACGATCCGCAATCGCCCGAGAATCTCTCGCCCCGCAACACGGGCATCCGCAAACTTCCGCCTGCCCGGCCCGCGATCATCTGGTATTCGAGCGTGCCCTCCAAGGAGTTTCCCACGGTCGGCAGCGGCGGGCGCACGATCATGGCGGGGCCGGTGTATCATTACGACCCGGCCAACCCCTCCCCGGTCAAGCTGCCCGAGGCGCTCGATGGCCGGCTCTTCATCTACGAGTGGATGCGCAACTGGATTCAGACCGTGAAGCTCGGGACCCCGGGGTTGCCGCAGCTCGAGCCGTTCGTGCCTTCGTGGAATCTGCGCCGTCCCATCGATATGAAGCTCGGTCCCGATGGCGCGCTCTACATGATCGAGTACGGCGACCAATGGTGGGAGAATCTCGACAGCCGCATCGTGCGCATCGTTTATCGCCGCGGCAATCGCGCGCCGGTGGCCAGGCTCGCCGCCAGTGAAACGGCGGGGAAAGAACCGCTCGCGCTCACGTTCGATGCCGGGGCGTCCACAGATGCCGACGGCGATGCGCTGAAGTTTGCCTGGGCCATCAATGGCCGGGAGCAGCCCGGCAGCGGGGCAAAGTTTGCGCACACCTTTGAGCAGCCCGGCACTTACGAAGTGACTGTGACCGCGCTCGACCCGAGCGGCGCCAGCAGCACGGCGAAGGAAACGATCTCCGTCGGCCATGCGCGGCCCGTGGTGCGTTTCGAGTCGCCCGCCCATGGCTCGTTCTTCGATTGGGAAGCCGCGATTCCCTACAAGGTCTCGGTCACCGAGCCGGACGGCGATCCGGTCCATCAGGAACTCGTCACGGTGCAGGGCGAGTTTCGCGGCCGGCGATTCGCCACGGACGGTGGCAAGGAGCCGCTCGATCCCGGCCTCGCGATGATGCGCGCGAGCACCTGCTTCGCGTGCCACATGACGGACACGCCATCCGCCGGGCCGCCGTACAAGACCGTGGCCTTGAAATACAAGGACGATCCCGCCGCGGCCGAGCGCCTCGCGCAAAAAGTCCTCAGCGGCGGGTCGGGCGTGTGGGGACAGATACCCATGCCGCCCCATCCGCAGCATTCCATCGAGCAGATCCGGCGCATGGTCGGCTGGGTGCTGGCGCTGAAGAACGATCCGTCCAGCCCGCCGAAGTCCGGAGCCGAAGGCGCCTACCCCGCGCCGAAGAAACCCGGCGAAGAGGCGCGGGCGAACGAAGGGGTGCTCATCCTCACCGCCGCTTACACCGACGACGGCAAGGCCGGCACGATGCCCCGCCTGCGCGGCGAAGGCGCGGTGGTGCTCCATTCCCGCCGCAAGAAAGCCGCGCTCTACGACTTCAATCAAGGCATGGCCTACGTAGAGGGGATGGAAGCCGAGCAAGGGATTCTCGGACAATTCAAAGACGGCGCGCACATCGTCTTTCGGGAACTGAACCTGTCCGGCATCTCGCACCTCAAAGTGCGCGCCGGTTGCACGGACCCGAAGGGAGGGCGGTTCGAACTGCGCAACGGCGGGCCCACGGGCGCGCTGATCACCAGCGTCGATGTGAAGCCCACGGGTGAAGGCGAGTTCGTCGAACTCCCAGTGACGCTCAACAATGCCGGCGGGCTAACCGACGTGTGTGTCGTCGCCCGCTGCGCTGACAAGAACACCGTCCTCGGGCTAAACTGGATCGAATTCCAACCTTGAACCGCGACGACCATGAGCCCATTCACCACCACCCCATGAAAACCAAAATCTGCCACCTCTTCTTTCTCGCCGCCGCGCTCCTGCCCGCACCGGCCATGGCCCAGGCCTCCGCCAATGAGCCCGCGCCATTGGCCTTTCACGACCTGTTCAATGGCAAGGACCTCAGCGGCTGGGTGGATGTGAATACGAGCAAGGAGACGTGGAGTGTGAAGGACGGCTTGCTGATCTGCACCGGGCATCCCAT
>Ga0070658_10002170_pt1 | contig 16463 bp, 14 predicted proteins | sample KBSC13metaG_FD_64664 | JGI IMG/M metagenome (GOLD analysis project Ga0070658, IMG submission 64664) | Corn rhizosphere microbial communities from Kellogg Biological Station, Michigan, USA - KBS C1-3 metaG | ecosystem: Host-associated > Plants > Roots > Rhizosphere > Soil ...
CGGCGCTCCCTGGATCGCTGACCGTGTTCTCGCGGCGCGCCGGCGGCGCGCCGCCACCACGAGTGGCTTTTCCTTCAGGCATTGCCCGTCGCTGAATTGTGCGAAGATGGACCCGCGAACACCTGGCATCGCCGTAACCGTGCCATGCGAGCGTCCCGTACGACGTGAACCCCAAGAGCGTCGGAACCGCGTCCGGGTGTTCGAGACCATCGTGAGTCCCGGCGTCGTACCGGTTTTGTGGGGGGAGACTGCAGGGAGAACTACTCGAGTACAGCCGGGCGACCGCCAACCTCATGGCCACTACTCGCCGGCCAAAAAAAGACCCTTTTCGGGCAAGCATGGCGAGATCACCCCTCGACGCGTGCCCCAAGGTTGTTCGGCTTTGGGCGGTAGTGGCCAGGGAATCGGTCGTCTCCCTGCAGTCCCGAGCTGTTCTCCCTGCAGTCTCCCCCCAGAGACCGTACGACTTCAGGCCGACGCAGAGTCGCTAACACCGGGCCGCCGTCACCACCGTTCCGCGCACCCGCACACGACGCCGTACGCTTACAGCCTACAGCCTGCAGCCTACCGCGCCACCGAGGCTTTCGCCGCGTTAGGCAGTCCGTCGGGACTGTACCCGGGACGATAGATCCCCGGCGCGCCGGCGCGCGGGGTCCAGCGCGACGCCATCACCGCCGCGCCGACGATCACGAACCCGATCGCCAGCAGCTGCGCGACAGTGAGCGGTCCGAAGAACCGGTCGTCCTTCGCCCGAAAGATCTCGACGATGAACCGCTCCACGCCGGCGAACACGAAGTACATCCCGAGCATCCACCCTTCGGCGTGCTTGTGGTCGCGCATCCGCCAGAGGATGATGAACAGGATCGACGCCATCGTCACTTCGTAGAGCTGTGTCGGGTGCACGCCGACGACGAGGTCGGGCGGCGTCCCCGGAGGAAACTGTGTCCCGAACAGGCGCGACATGATCCCGGCGGTGCTCGGCGGCGCACCGTTAGGGAAGGCGACCGCGAGCGCGCCGTCCCACGGGCGCCCGTAATCGTCGCCGACCGCCCAGCAGCCGGTGCGTCCGACGGCGTACGCGGCCATCACTGCCGGACCGCCGACGTCGGACACGCGCCAGAGGTTCAGCCCCTTCCACTTCGCCATCGCCAGCACGCCGATCGTCCCGCCGATCAATCCGCCCCAGAAGACGAAGCCGGCGCGCTCGAGCAGCGCGTGCGGGTCGCCGGTCAGGATCGCGTAGTAGATCTTCGCGCCCAGCAGCCCGCCGATCACCGCCGCGAAGACGAGGTCCCCCACCGGCTGCGGCTCGTAGCCGCGGCGCGCGGTCTCCACCTGCGCCGCATGCTGCGCGACGACGAAGGCGAGGAACATCGCCAGCCCGAAGCCGGTGATCTCGAGTGGGCCGATCGGATAGCTGAAGGCGTGCACCACTGTCGGCGACGCGACGATCATCGGAGCCAGCACGTGAGCGATCATCAGGCGGCAACCAGTCCGGGGATGGGCATTGATGCGTAGGCGTTGAGGTCGAGCGGCGCGCGCTCACCGCGCTCGAAGCGATAGAGCCCGGCGCGCGCGATCATCGCCGCGTTGTCGGTCGCGAGCCGGACAGATGGTGCATACACCGTTGCACCGAGTGTGGTCACTCGCTCGGCGATCGCGCGGGCAAGCGCCTTGTTGCAGGCGACACCGCCGCCGAGGATGACGCGCTCGCGACCGAACTCGCGCGCCGCACGATACGTCTTCTCCGCCAGCGTGTCCACCAGCGCCGCCTGGAATCCAGCCGCGATCGCGACGCGGTCGCCATGCTGCGTGTCGGCACCGCTCTCAGGGATCGCGCCGATCGCCCGCTCGCGCACCGCGTGCAGCACCGCGGTCTTGAGCCCGCTGAACGAGACGTCGTAGTAGTCGGCGTCGCCTGGCTTCTGGTCGCGGCGCGTCATCGGCCGCGAGAAGCGGATCTGCGTCGGGTCTCCCTCGGATGCGAGCCGCTCGATGTGGCGCCCGCCCGGGTAGGGGAGGCCGAGCAGCTTGGCGACCTTGTCGAATGCCTCGCCCGCCGCGTCGTCGCGCGTCGAGCCGAGCAGACGATAGCGGCCCCACTCTTCGACGTCGAGCAGCAGCGTGTGTCCGCCGCTCACCAGCAGCGCCGTGAACGGCGGCACTGCCGCGGGGTGATCGATCGACGTCGCGAACAGGTGTCCTTCCATGTGGTGCACGCCGACCAGCGGCACGCCGGCGCTGAACGCCACCGACTTGGCGAAGCTGACGCCGACCAGCAGCGCGCCGACCAGCCCGGGCGCATTGGTCACCGCCACCGCATCGATGCTGCCCGACGTTGCTCCGGCGTCGCTCAATGCACGTTCGGTCACGGGAACGATCGCCGTCAGGTGTGCGCGCGACGCGATCTCGGGGACGACGCCGCCGAAGATTCGATGCACGTCCTGCGAGAGGATCACCAGCGATTCGAGCTTCACGTCGTCGCCGGTTCCCGAAAGAACCGCCGCCGACGTCTCGTCGCACGAGGTCTCGATGGCGAGGATGCGCGTCACTGCGTCGCCTCGACGCGCCGCAACTGGAGCGTCACGTGACGCGGCCGGACGTCGCGCACCACCGCGTTCACTCCGGCCGGGATGTCGACGTCGGCCGGCCCGAGCTCGAGCGTCACGGTCTGGTCGGCGACACCGCGGATCTGCCTGACGATCACCGGCGACGCGTTGTAGAGCTTGAGCAGCTCGCGGCCGCGGCCGAGGATGAGCGCGCGCACAGTCGGCAGCGGCCCGACGATCACTACTCCACTGTCCACCACCGGCGCGAAGCGGATCGGGATCACCTCGTCGGTCGGCTCCTCGACGCTGACCACCATCCAGAGGACGAGTGCGAAGAAGAGCGCGGCCGCCTTGAGCGGGAGGCGCTCGAGCAGCGCGCCATGCACCAGCGCACGCCAGCGGGGACGTCGAGTGGTGATCACTGTTCGGCGAGGAGCTGGGCGATGAGCGCGCGCGTTCCCGGCGAGCTCCAGTCGGTCGCGCCGATGATCTTCTTCCGGATCACGCCGTCGCGGCCGAGCACGAAGGTCTCGGGAACGCCGGTGGTCTGGTACGCGCGCTGGATGTCGTGGGTCGGGTCCTGCAGGATCTCGAAGGTGAGCCCGAGCTCGCGCGCGAAGTCGCGGATCGTCTTCTGCTGCCCCGGGTCGTCGACGCTGACGGCGACGATCTTGAGCCCGCGCGGCCCGAACTCGCGATGGAGCCGCTCGATCGACGGCATCTCGGCGCGGCACGGATCGCACCAGGTCGCCCAGATGTTGAGCAGGACGACGTCGCCCTTGTAGCTGGCGAGCGTCTTCGGGGGCGCCGAGTTGCCGAGGTCGCGGCTGGTGAACGTCGCGTCAGGCGAGGCGGGGTACACCGGCTCGAGGAGCGGGGTCGCGGTGAAGTCGGGCGCCTTCCCGCCGACGCTCACCGGGAACAGCTCGTCGCCCATCGTCCGGGTCGCGACGTAGAGCCCGATCGCGAGCAGCGCGACGACGCCGAGGACCACCGTCCACTGCTGCCTGACGGTCATGCCGTCGCCATCGTCAGCTGGCGGAGCGCCGCGATCTCGGCGGCGACGTCGGCCGCGCTGAACACCGCGTTGCCGGCGACGAAGGCGTCGGCGCCGGCCCGTCGCGCGGCGGCGATCGTCTGGCGGTTGATGCCGCCGTCGACCTCGAGGATCGCGCCGCTCTTCGCCGCATCGAGCATGCGGCGGGCGCGGGCGATCTTGTCGATCGAGTGCGGGATGAACTGCTGGCCGCCGAACCCCGGATTGACTGTCATCACCAGCAGCAGGTCGAGGTCGTCGAGCACGTCCTCGACCGCGTCGAGCGGGGTGCCCGGGTTGATCGCGACGCCGGCCCTGCACCCGAGCTCACGGATGCGCGCGAGCTGCCGCTGGAGGTGCGGCGCGGCCTCGGCGTGGATCGTCATCGTCGCCGCGCCTGCGGCCGCGAAGTCGTCGAAGTACTTCTCCGGCTCGACGACCATCATGTGCACGTCGAGCGGGAGCTTCGTCACCCGGTGCACCGTCTCGATCACCTTCGCCCCGAAGGTGAGGTTCGGGACGAAGCAGCCGTCCATGACGTCGACGTGCAGCCAGTCGGCACCGCCGTCCTCGCAGCGGCGAAGGTCGGTGGTGAGCTGGGCGAAGTCCGCGGACAGCAGCGAAGGCGCGAGTCTGGCTTGGGACACTGCGATGAGAAATGAGAGAAGGGCGGTGCTCGACGAACGGTGCAACTATAATATCAACTTGCTACTAAATCACTCCTGCGGGGCGACCAGGCCGATGCCGGCGGAGAGGCGGAGCTGGACGGTCGTGCCCGAGGGAACGGTACGCCCCGCGCTCGGAGACTGCGAGACCACGGTGCCGGGCGGCTCGGTCGAGGACGAGTCGAGGCCGCTGCCGGCGACGAGGAGCCCGATCTGCTCGAGCGCGGAGCGGGCGTCGGCGTAGGAGCGGCCGACTACGTTAGGCAGGGTGACCGAGGACGGCCCGCTGCTCAGCGTCAGCGTCACCGTGCCGGCCGGCACCTTCTCGCCGGCGGCCGGCGTGCTCGCCAGCACCGTGCCGCGGGCGGCGTCGCTCGACTGCTGCGTCACCGCGCCGACCGAGAACCCGGCCTCTTCGAGCGCGTGTTCGGCGTCGCGGCGCGACATCCCCTTCGTCTCGGGGACGACGGCTTCATGCTGCCCGGCGCTGGTGACCACGGTGACCACGGTCCCGGGCCGGTCGACCGAGCCGCCGAGCGGGGTCTGCTCGATGATCGTTCCGGCGGGCGCGCCCTCGCTCGGGCGCGACGCGCCCTGCTTCAGCTTGAGCCCCGCCTTCTCGAGGCGCGCGGTCGCGTCGTTGACCGTCATCCCGGTCACGCTCGGGATGGTGATGTCGTCGGAGCCGCCGCTGGGCGGGAACACCGCCACCGCGATCACGACGTAAGCCGCGGTGAAGCCCAGCGCTGCCGCGATCACGTACGGCATCGCCCGCCGCAGCCAGAGTCGCGTGTTCATCGCGCCCGCCGCAGCCGGGCGGCGAAGGCGCCGTCGGTGCCGTGGCGCTGCGGCAGTACCCGCAGGCGGCCGGCGTCGAGCACCGCGTCCGGGACCGCACCGTTAGGCGGCGGCTCGAGCGTCCAGTCGGGGTGCTCGGCGAGGAAGCTCTCGATCTGCTCGTCGTTCTCCTCCGGCTCGAGCGAGCAGGTGCTGTAGACGAGCAGCCCGCCGGGACGGACCACCGACGCCGCGGCGCGGATGATCGACCGCTGGAGCGCGCCGAGCACGGCGAGGTCCGAGGTCTTGAGCCGCCAGCGGGCGTCCGGGTGGCGGCGGAAGGTGCCGGTGCCGGTGCAGGGGACGTCGATCAGCACCCCGTCGGCGCCGGCCAGCGACGGGAAGCGCGCGTCGGCGACCATCAGCGCAACGTTAGGCGCCTCGAGCCGTCGCACGTTCTGCGCGACCCGCGCCAGCCGCGACACCGAGGCGTCGGAGGCGATCACGAGTGCCGCGGTCCGCGACAGCTCGAGCGTCTTTCCCCCCGGCGCGGCGCAGAGGTCGGCCACCGTCGCCCCGCTCGGGAAGCAGGCGTACTTCGTCACCAGCGTCGACGCCGGATCCTGGACGTGGAAGAGTCCCTGCTTGTAGGCACCGAGCTCGGTGAGCCCGACCGGGGGCGCCGAGATCGTCATGCTGTCGCCGACCAGCGGCGCATCGGTGACGTGGACGCCGGCGGCTTCGAGCGTCGCCTCGAGCTGTTCGCGCACGACGTGCCATGGGCGCACGATGATCGGCGCTTCGACGTTGTTGGCCGCGAGGAGGCGGCTCGTCTCGTCCGCTCCCCAGCGCGCGACCCAGCGCGCGACGAGCCAGCGCGGATGCGAGTGCTCGAGCGCGAGCGCGTCGATCGGATCGGCGGGGACCGGGACGGTGAGCGCGTCGCGCTCGCGATCGAGCCGCCGCAGCACCGCGTTGGCGAGCTTGCTGGCGCCGATGCCGTGGCGGCGCTTCGCCAGCTCGACGGTCTGCGCGATCGCCGCGTAGGCGGGGACGCTGCGCATCGCGAGCAGCTGCTGGGCGCCGAGCCGGAGGAGGTCGGCGAGATCGGCGTCGAGTCGCGCCAGTCCGCCGTTGACGCGTGCGGCGAGCAGCGCATCGAGCCGCGCGCGATGTCGCAGCATTCCGTACACGAGCTCTCGCGTCCAGCGGCGATCGCGCGCGTCGAGACCGACCGTGCGGCGATCGAACGACGGATCGAGCAGGTCGCCGCCGCGCATGTCGGCGCAGATCATCGCTGCCGCGACTCGTGCCTCGGTCACGCCACCGACCGTCGCGCCGCTCCCGGACGCGGCGCTCGCCGGGGGACCGCCGGCGTTCCCGCCCCCGGCCGCACTACCGTAGAAGGTGCTTTGCGTCATTCTGATAAGATAAACGCCCGTGCCAGCCCGGGGAGCAGCGGACGTCGTCGGCCGGATCGTGCGCGCCGACAGCTCCCACCATCACGACAGACTTGAAACATTTGGCTCACTTCTGGCAGATTGTGACGTATGGTACCAATCTCCGAGTGGAGAGCCGGAGATCGGATGCGGAGTCGAGCGATGTCGTCGGCGACGCGATGTTCGGCACGAATGCGGGAGGGTGATGCCACACGCTGATGTCCTGCGCACGCTGGTGTCGGAGCTGGAACGGGTCGGCGTGGACGCCGACCACATGGTGGCGGGGCTGAGCGCGCACGCGAGCGAGGCGATTCGCGCGCTGCGGTCGCTTCCCGACAATGCGGGGCCGGCCGCATTCCTCGCGCGCTTCCGCAGCGAGTCGGAGACCGTGCAGCGCGCGGACGAAACGGCGCGCGGTGTGCAGGGCTCGTCGGCAGCCTCACCCGACTCCACTTCGGAGATCGGCCGCATCGCCTGACCGGGAGCGGCCGACGCCGCGCACGCGCTGCACCCGCGCCGGGACTCGCCCGCGTGCTGCCTAACGTTCCACCCGACCAGCCGTGCCGAAGACCAGTCCATCCGCTGGCGCCGAAGTCGGCGCCGGCCTCGCCGGCCGATCACGCGTCACCCTCTCGCATCCGGCCGGCGGCAGCGCCGAGGTGTATGCCCACGGCGGCCAGGTACTGTCGTGGCGACATCCGAGCGGCGAGATCCTCTTCTTCAGCTCGCGCCGCGACGCGGGGCAGGAGAAGCACGCCGGGATCCCGATCGTCTTTCCGCAGTTCGGCCACGGCTTCGGTCCGACCGCCGGCGCGCTGCCGCAGCACGGCTTCGCCCGCACCAGCGAATGGACGATCGGCGCCCACGGCACCGACGGCCGGGGGCGCGCGACCGCGACGCTCACGCTCCGTCCCACTCCCGAGATCACCAGGCTCTGGCCGCACGACTTCGCCGCCGAGCTCACCGTCACCCTCGGCACCGAGCTCACGCTGGCACTCCGCGTGACCAACCCCGGCAGCGCGCCGCTCGCCTTCACCGCCGGGTACCACAGCTACTTCCGCGTCGCCGACGTTCGCACCGCGCGCGTCGAAGGGCTGCAGGGGCTGCGCTATCGCGACAAGGTGCTCGACTTCGCCGAGTCGGCCGACACCGCCGCCGCGCTCGTGCCTGCCGGCGAGACCGACCGCGTCTACCTCGGCGCACCGTCCCGCCTCCGCCTCCGCGACAGCCGCCGCTGCCTCCGCATCGAGAGCTCGGGCTTCGCCAACGTCGTCGTCTGGAACCCGGGGCCCGGCTCCGACGCCCAGTACGACTTCGCACCCGACGAGTGGACGCAGTTCGTCTGCGTCGAACCGGCGACCGTGTTCGACCCGGTTATCGTTGCGCCGGGGAAGAGCTGGGTCGGCGAACACACGATCTGCGTAGAGGGCTCTGGTCAGCGGTGAGGCGGATGCAGGGCGGTGAGGCTGCGGGTGAACGGCGGCCTGTCGGGTCGAGAATGTCAGGCGCACGTGCGTCGTACAGTTTTTGGAAGGGAGAGTGCAGGGAGAACAGCTCGGGACTGCGGGGAGACGGCCAGTTTCCGAGCTGATACCGCCGCGGCCGAACAACTTTTTGGGACATGCGTGGAGAGATGATCTCGCCATGCGTGCCCGAATCTTTCTGGTGTGGGCTCGGCGAGTAGTGGCCTGAGGTTGGCCGTCTGCCGGCAGAGGAACCGATCAGCAGCAGCGCTGCAGTCGCTGTTGCGTCATGCGTGGCGTCACTTCATCCAGCGATCCAGGTGCTCGGCGATGAATGCGTCGTCGAGCAGGAAATGATGCGTCGCGATGACTCGATCGATCTCTTCGCGCTGGCCGGGTGAAAGACCTTCGCTCGGGTCGAGGCACCAGATTCCCTCGAGCAGTCCCTGCCGGCGCAGAACCTCATGCACGCCGGCGATGCTTCCGGCGAAGCGATTCCTCGCGTCGAACATCGCGCCGTTGAAGTCGGTCAGCGCCGCGCCCTCGCTCATCAGCCCGACGTCGGCGGCCCCGCGGCTCGCCTTCGTGCGCTCGAGGAGAACGACTGCGCGATGCGTTCCGACCGCCCATTGTCCGAGCAGGCCGCCGTCGATCCAGCGCGCCCTCTCCGTGCCGGCGATGTTGGCGGGGAAGGGAGTCAGGAGATCGGCGACGATGCTGTCGTCGTTGCCGGTGTAGAGCGCGATGTCGCTCCGTCCCGATTCGACGATCGCGCGCACCGTCTCGAAGGTGCGATAGCGGTCGAAGGGCGCGATCTTCACCGCCCAGACGCGCTCGATCGCGGCGAAGCGGCACCAGAACTCGTAGTCGAGGACGCGGCCGCCCACGGCCGGCTGGAGGTAGAAGCCGAAGAGCGGGATCACCTCGGCCACTTCGCGGCAATGCGCGATCAGCTCGTCGGTGGTCGCGTCCGGGAGCGCGGCGAGGCTGAGCAGCCCGGCGTCGTAGCCTAACGCGACGGCGGTCTCCGCCTCGCGCACCGCCTGCGCCGTATCGCCGACGACGCCGGCGATCATGGTGAACGGGCGCGCATGGGTGGCGAGCGATGCGCGGACGGTCTCGATCGCCAGCTCGAGCACCGGCTCGTAGAGCCCGTGCGCCGGGTCGCGGATCGCGAACTGCGTCGTGTGCACGCCGACGGCGAGCCCGCCGGCGCCGGCGTCGACGTAGTAGCGGCTGAGCGCGCGCTGGCGTCGCTCGTCGAGCTTGCGCGCGGCGGTCAGCGCCAGCGGATGGGCCGGGATGACGACGCCGGCGCGGAGGTTGGCCCGGGCGTCGCGCATCAGAAGGCGCCGTCCCGCTTCTCGAACCCCGTCGGCTTGCCGAGGAGCGGGCGGCCGCCGCTGACCCATCCGGCGACCCAGTCGAGGAGCGTGCCTAACGGCATCGACGGCGGCTCGACCAGCGACCGCATCCGCGACGAGTCGCTCAGCAGAGCGTTAGGCGCCTCGCTCCCGCTAAACGCCGCCTCCCGCCCCATCCGCCGCGCCAGCTCGGCGGCGACGGCGCGGACGCCGATCGTCTCGCCGCCGGTGACGTTGACCACCAGCGGCGGCGACGATGCGTGCGGCAGCAGCTCGAGGGCGACGCGGTTCGCGTCGCCCTGCCAGATCACGTTGACATGGCCCATCGCCAGCGGGATCGGGCGTCCTTCCGCGATCGCGGCGGCGATGTCGACCAGCACCCCGTAGCGGAGGTCGATCGCGTAGTTGAGCCGCACGATCGCCACCTTCGTCCCGCGCGCCGCCGAGTAGTGCTCGAGGACGCGCTCGCGGCCGACGCAGCTCGCCGCGTACTCGCCGACCGGGCCAAGCGGGTCCGACTCGCGTGAGCCGCCGCTCGACGGTGGCGTGAGCGGATAGACGTTGCCGGTCGAGAAGGCGACGATCCGTGACGCGGCGTAGCGTTCGGCGCAGATCGCCGGAACGACGACGTTCTGCATCCACGTCCGCGACGGTGCGTCGCTGGTGCCGAACTTCTGCCCGGCCATGTAGATGACGTTAGGCGCGTCGGGAAGGCGGGCGACGGCGGCGCGGTCGAGGAGGTCGCAGCGGACGGTCTCGACGCCGACCGCGTGGAGCGCGTCCTCGGCTCGGGGCGACGAGAAGCGCGAGACCGCGATCACCCGCCGCGGCGCACCGCCGTCGGCGAGGATCGCCGCCCGCGCCGCCATCCGCGCCAGCGTCGGCCCCATCTTCCCGCCGGCGCCGAGGATGACGATGTCGCCCGGTGTGCGCTGGAGCGCCGCGATCGTCGCGTCACGCGGCAGCGACAGCGCATCCTCGAGCTCCGCCTCGGTGCGTGGGGCGGGCGTGTTCACGCGCACGCGGCGAGCTCTAACACTGCGATGAGAGATGAGGGAGGCTCCGATCGAGAGATGAGAGCGGAGAGACGAAACAACGATTGCTGTTACCGGGAAGCACGCGGTTGTCGCTCCGCCTGGCAGCTTCTCTCATCTCTCCTCTCCTGATCGGAGTCTCTCTCATCTCTCATCGCAGTGTCATAGCCGACGAGGCGCACGGTCGTCACCCTCCGAGCTCCGCATTGGCCTCGAGATATCCGGCCGGAAGTCCGACGTCGAGGAACCGTCCCGCGATCAGGCACCCCGTCATCAGCCCGCGATTGAGCAGGAGCTGCATCACCGGGATGTCGTCGAGCTCAGCGCCCGGCTCGAGCGTTCCCTCGACCTCGTCGATCGCCTTCCACAGCGCGGCGGTGAATGCGTAGCGGCCGACGCCGGTGTAGGCGACCTTCGCGCCGCCGGTGTCGAAGGTCGCGCTCTTGGCGCCCTTGTCCGGGATGTGGGTGATGCGATACTCGTCACCCGCGATCTCTCCGTTGTAGATCGCGGTCGCTCCTTTCGCGCGCGCTTCCTCGATGGTGATGCCGACGATCGCCACCGCGCTCTTGCCGGCGCGCGTGGCGACGTCGATCACCTGCTGCAGCGCCGGCCGCTCGCCGAGGAAGAGATTGTCGGGGAGCGCGACTGCGATCGGCCCGCGCCCGCAGAACGCGGCGCCGAAACGGATCGCGTCGGCGAGCCCCTTCGCTTCACGCTGCACCGCGAACGAGATCCGCTCCGGCATCCCGTGCGTTCCCGCCTGCCAGGCGAGCCGATCCTGGATCGCTTCCTTCCCCGGCGCGATCACCACCAGCAGGTCGGTGATCCCGCTCGCCGCGCACTCGCGCGCGACGCGCTCGACGACCGGAATCCCCGCGACCTCGACGAGCTCCTTCGGCGCGCCCCCGGTGAGCGAGAGCATGCGCGTCCCCTTTCCGCCGCAGGGGATGAGCGCGTGAGTCGGGGGGGAGTGGGTCATCGGTGTGGCGATTGGGGAATCGGAGCCGTTAAGGGGTCAGGGGTCGGGGGTCAGGGTCAGGCGGTGAGTCTCGCGCGCCACGTGGGTCACCGTTAGGCATCGGCGGGCCGTAGCCAGCGGCAAGGCACCGGCGGGGTGCAAAGTTCCCTCCGCCTGACCCCTGACCCCTGACCCCTGACCCCTTCTAGCATCCGCGCTTCGCCTGATAGGTGAGCTCGTTCGCTGTGTCGTCGTGCAGGATCCGGTTCACCCACTCGACGCCCTGTGCGACCGAGTGGTCCATGTTCCCGACCTCGTAGCGCCAGGCGCCGAAGCGGCCGCGCGAATAGATGTCCTTCGTCTCGAGCCACGGCAGCACGGTCTTCAGCGCCGGATCGCGCTCCGTCGACGGCGTCGGATAGGTGTAGTCGCGCGCGATGAGGTGCGCGTCGACGATGTCGGCACGATCCTCCTCGCGGAGCAGCTTCGTGTTGATCATCCCCTGGATCGTGTCGTCCACCACGGTGCACTTGTCCACCGGCTTGAACTCCGAGTGCGAGATCTCGGCGAGCAGCGAATAGTGCGTCGCCGGATCGGGCACGACCTCGGGAGAATAGTTCGAGAGATAGGTGACGCGGTAGAACGGCGCATTCGCCTCGGGAAAGTACATCCAGCACTTCTTCGATGGCGAGGGCTGCCTGATCCCGACGCCGACGATGTAGCCGCCGGAGTGTCGCAGTCGCGCCGCCTGCTCGCGGACCTCGGCCGGGACGCAGCCGTGCATCCCCTTCACCAGCAGGTCCACCGGCATCGTGCTGAGGAGGATGTCGTAGCGCTCGCGTGTCCCGTCGCCGAGGATGACTTCCTTGCTGTCGGCGTCGACGGCACGCACCTCCGTCTCGAGCCGGAGGTTGTCGTCGACATAGGGGCGCATCCGCTCGAACAGTCCACCGGTCCCGCCGTGGCGCGGATACTTGAACGTCGAGTTCGGCCCCCAGCCGGCGTCGTCGCGGTCGAGGACGACGTTGCCGAGCACGCGCTTGATGTCCACCACCGACACGCGCTCGCCGATCCACTCCTTGTTCATCATCTTCGGCGGATGCGCCCATACCTTGAAGTTGTAGGGCATCATGAAGTACTTCGCGATCCCCGCGCCGAAGACGCCGTAGATCAGCTCCTCGAAGTTGTTGAAGCGCGCCAGATCGAGCGGCTGCTTCTGCGCCTCGATCAGCCCGAGCAGGCATTCGAGCACGACTTCCTTCGGGAGATACCTGATGTTGTTCTGGAACGGGTAGGGAAGGAACCGCTCGCACATCCAGACCCAGCTCTCGCGAAGAAGGAGCTGGTATTCGTCGCCCATCAGCTTGTCGAACAGGCGGTCGAAGTATTCATAGTGCGAGAAGAGGACGTGGCCGCCGATGTCGTAGGTGAAGCCGTTCGCGCTCGTCTCGCTCGACGCCAGCCCGCCCACCCGGTCGCGCGCCTCGAGCATCGTCCAGTTCGTGTAGCCCAGCTCGCGCAGGCGATAGCCGGCGGCGAGCCCGGTCGGGCCGGCGCCGAGGATGACGATGCGCGGCGATGCGCCGGCGGCGGCGCGTTCGGTGGTGGCTGTGCTGCTGACGACGGGCGGCATGATGGCGTGATCGCGGAACGTTAGGCAGGAAGGGTCAGCCGCGACTGCGGGGCGGCGAGAAGGGCGGCGACGCAGCGCTCGACGGCGCCGCCGAGGGGCGGCATCAGCGACGCGCGCTCGCTGGCCAGCGCCGAGTTGCGCGGTCGCCGCGCGGCGAATCCGAGTTCGGCGGCCGGCCGGGCGCGCACCAGCGATTCGTCGAAGCCGCCGATCCGGGCGACGTCGCGGGCGAGCGCGGCCCACGTCGTAGCGCCGGCGTTGGCGAGGTGCCAGATCCCGTGCTCGCCGTCGATCAGCAGGTCGAGCGCGGCGTTGACGAGGTCGGGGACATGCGTCGGCGAGACGACGAGGTCGTCGGCCGCGTCGACCTCGTCGCCGGCGGCGAGCGCGCGCAGCGTGCGGGCGACGAAGTTCGCGTCGTCGCGCGCTCCGAAGAACGCGGCCGTCCGGATGACCAGCGCCGAGTGGAGCAGCGCCAGCGTCCGCGCCTCGGCCTTCGCCTTCGACCGGCCGTAGACGCCTAACGGTGCCGGCTGGTCGCTCTCGACGTAGGGCGCCCCCTTCTCGCCATCGAACACGAGGTCCGACGAGAAGGTGAGGAGCCGCACTTCGTGCTCGGCGCAGGCCGCGGCCAGCGTCGCCGCGCCGGCGACGTTGGCCCAGGTGCACCCGGACGGGTCGCTCTCGGCGTCGTCGACGCGCACCCAGCCGGCGGCGTTGACGATCCCCCACGCCCCGCTCTCGTCGAGCGCGCGGTCGACCGCGGCCCGGTCGGTGATGTCGAGCTCGCGGCGGCGGAGGGCGCGCACCGCGAGCCCGCGATCGGCACAGGCGCGGGCGAACGCCCTGCCTAACGTTCCGCCCGCGCCGGCCACCAGCAGCGGCGCGCCGGGCGCCTTGACCCGGCGCGCCCGGTGGGGGTCGCGGCCGGCCGCCCCTTCGTGCAGCCCGGTCCCGTCACCGCGGTAGCTGGCGTGGCCGGGCTGGTGCCACCACCCGGCGCCGTCGAGCGCGGGATGGACGAACGACGCGCCGGTCGCGAGCGCCGACGCCATCCGCGCCAGCGCGGTCGGACGCGGGCGCGGCGCGCGGATGTCGAACAGCCCGGGCTCGTAGTCGCCGCGCAGCTCGGTGACGAGCGAGCTCCAGTCCCGGCTGCCTAACGCTGCCCAGGCGGTGACGGCGCGGATGTCGGCGCCGGCGGCGCGCACGTCGAGCGCGGCGTGCCAGACTTCGTCGAGCCAGCGCAGCTGCTGCTCGCGCGTGCAGCCGATGTGCACCTCGGTGACCGCGATCGGGAGCCGGTAGCGCTCGGCGGCTTCGGCGAGGAGGACGCGCGGTCCGGCGGTGCCGTCGGCGAGCACCCGCACCGCCTCGACGTCGGCGTAGCGATGGCGGTGGTTGCCGCCGTGGGTGTGCGCCGGGTAGCGCTCGAGGCGCTCGTCCAGCCACCGCTCGCTGGTGACGTAGTGGTTGATCCCGAGCAGGTCGGGCGGACAGCCGTCACCGAGCGCGTCGTCGATCTCGTCGTCGCTGATCCCCGCCCAGTGCGCGTAGTCGCGGAGCGGGTGGCCGCGGTCGAAGCGGCCGGTGAGCATGTCGAAGGTGAGCCAGCGCCGCTCGTTCTCGAACGCGGCCTGATAGGCGAGGGCGCGCGTCGCATGCGCCTTGCCCAGGTCCTCGGTCTGGATCAGCTGCGCGCCCGGGATGACGGAGCGGATCGCCTCCATCGCCAGCCGCGTCGCGCGAAGCTGGATGAGCAGCGCGCGCAACATCGCGCCCGGGCTCCGCTGGTGCGGATACCACGCGCCGTACAATCCGGCGAAGCGGGCGGTGGTGAGCGGCTCGTTCACCGGCGTGAAGCGCGTGACCCACGGATATCGCTCGGCGACGCGCCGGGCGAAGGCGGCCAGGCGCGTCGCGAAGGCGGCATCGAGGAGGTTCGTGTCGAGCGGGCCGCTGCCGTGATGGACGAGCCCGACGATCGGATCGATGCCGAGCTCGCGGAGCTGCGCCATCCGCCGGTCGGTGAACGCCCACGCCTCGTCTTCGGCCACGCCGCGCTCGATCCGCTCCCAGAGGATGGGGTAGCGGATGGTGCGGATGCCTAACGATGCGAGGAGGGCGAGGTCGTTCTCCCGCTCGTAGTGGCCGGTCAGCGCGAGCTGGTCGTGCTGCCGGTCGCCGACGCGGTTGAGCGTGCACTCGAGCCCCGCCCAGAGCTCGAGCCTGGAGATCCGATCGCCTGGAGCAGCTGCCGGCATTGCCTCACTCGGCGCGCCGGCGGTCAGTCGCCGGTCTCGTCGGTCGCCGTCGCCAGGGCGCGGTCGGCGCGGCGGGCCCGGTCGTCGCGGCGTGCCGCGCGGCCATCGCGGTCGCGCGTCGTGGCGGCGGCGCGCTCGGCGTGGGCGCGCACGCCCTCGCGGACGATGCGCTCCATGCGCGCGACGATCGACTCCCAGCTGTTCGCCCGTGCCTGCTCGATCCCGCGCGCGATCATCGCGACGTCAGGCGCTTCGATCGCGACAGCGGTGGCGGTGACGAAATCGTCGGCGTTGTCGGCGACGGTGACGACCGGCGTGAAGTGATGGACGACGTCGGCGACCGCGGTCGAGACGATCGGCTTTCCCGCCGCCATGTACTCGAGCGTCTTGGTCGGGTTGATGTACTCGGTCGCCTCGTTGAGCGCGAACGGCATCAGGCAGACGTCAAAGCCCTTCACGTACGAGGGAAGCTCGGAGTACTGGCGCTGGCCGAGCCAGCGGATGTTCGGGCCCTGCGGCAGCTCGGCCGGGTCGACCTTCACGACCGGTCCGACCATCACCAGCTCGGCGTCGGAGTTCTCGTCGGCGAGCTTGCGAAGCAGGTCGTAGTCGATGCGCTCGTCGATCACGCCGAAATAGCCCATCACCTTTCGCCCGAGCGACTGCAGCTCGGGGGCGAGCGGGAGATCCTCGGAGCGCGCGCGCGCGAAGTGGTCGACGTCGACGCCGCAGCCGAAGAAGTGGACGTTGGAGTGGTGCCGCGACTTCGCCTGCCAGAGCTTGTAGCCGCCGGTGAAGACGACGTCGGCGTTGGCGACGAGATAGCGCTCGCGGTCGACCAGCTCGGTCGGGGCGAAGCGGAACTTCGACAGCTCGTCCATGCAGTCGTAGACGATGCCGCGCTCGTTGAACGCGCCGATCATCGCCGGCGCCGGCATCGGCGTGTAGAACCACTGCACCGGCCGGTCGAAGGCCCCGCCTAACGGTCCGTCGGCGGCGACCTGCTTCCGGACCAGCTCCCGGATCACCGCGATCGAGGCGTCGTACTGCCCGCGCAGCGTCCCGGGAAGGAGCGGGACCGCCCGATGCACCTTCGGCAGCGGGAGCGTCACGTCGAGCCGGGGCGCGGGGATGTCGTCCAGGTAGACTGGCTCCTCGACGAAGAGCACGTGCCCGCGCAGCGCCAGCCGGGACATGATCTGCTGCGGACGTTGCCAGACGAAGTCCCAGCGCAGGTGGCTGTGGACGATGTAGGAAACGTCGAGACTATCCGCGGCC
>Ga0070658_10002171_pt1 | contig 16462 bp, 9 predicted proteins | sample KBSC13metaG_FD_64664 | JGI IMG/M metagenome (GOLD analysis project Ga0070658, IMG submission 64664) | Corn rhizosphere microbial communities from Kellogg Biological Station, Michigan, USA - KBS C1-3 metaG | ecosystem: Host-associated > Plants > Roots > Rhizosphere > Soil ...
AGATTTGCCGCGATGGAAGCCGAGGCCGGCGGATTTGATGCTTTGGGCAGGCTGAGCGCGGACGAACTTGAAGCCTTGTGGAGCAGAGCGAAAGCAGGCGAGGTAAAGGTTGGCAGCGGGGTGCGGCGATGAGCGTCCTCGAAGCCGGTAAAAAGCAAAGCGACCTCCGTGTTGAGCGAGTTACTGAGCTACGGGATTTTGAGCAGTGCGTCGAGATACAGTTTGCGGTTTGGGGCTATAGCGACGGTGATCTGATTCCGAAGCGCGTGTTCGTAGTGGCGAGCGCGATTGGCGGACAGGTGATAGGTGGGTTCGACGGCGAGCGGATGGTGGGATTTGCGATGTCGCTGCCGGGCTACCGCGCGGGCAATCCGTATCTGCACTCGCATATGCTGGCGGTGCTCCCGGAGTACCGGAACTCGGGCCTGGGTCGCAGGCTGAAGCTGGCACAACGAGAAGACGCGCTCCAGCGGGGATTTGAGCGCATGGAGTGGACGTTCGATCCGCTTGAGATCAAGAATGCGCATCTTAATATTGCGCGGCTTGGTGCGATTGTGAGGCGGTATATGCCGGACTTCTACGGACCTTCGACCTCACCGCTGCAGGGCAACCTGCCGACCGACCGGCTGGTTGCGGAGTGGTGGCTGCGTTCCGAACACGTGAGCCGCGTTTTGGGTGAGATCGAGGCCGGAAATCCACCGTCGCCGGACGGAAACAGTGGAAAACCTGTGGAACGAATCGCTGTTCCAGCAGCTGTGTACGAGTGGAAACGGAGCGCGGAGCAGCGTAGTCTGGCCTTGTCGCTACAAACGAAAAACCGGCTAGCGCTGCAGGAGGCCTTTGAGCGCGGGCTGGCTGTGACCGGCTACGAACGCAGCCAGCAGGGAGATGGTTGCTTTTTGCTGGAACCCTTCTCGGATGCCGACCTTGGGCCAGGGATCGAATCGACGCTGCAGAACAGGACGACTACATGCTGACTATCGATGCAATCCATTTGCGCGAGATAAATATGCCTCTCGCGTTTCCCTTTGAGACGAGCTTTGGGCTGACCACAATGCGGCGGGTGCTGCTGGTGGAGATCGAATCGGACGGGCTGACCGCGTGGGGGGAGTGCGTCGCGGGCGAGCACCCTTACTATTCAGATGAGTGCATTGATACGGCCTGGGTGATCACCGAGAAGGAACTGGCGCCACGGCTGGTGGGCCAGGAACTGGTGGGTGGCGGAAGTGTGCCAGCATTACTGCGCCAGGTCCGTGGCCACAGGATGGCGAAAGCTGCGCTTGAGAACGCGGTGTGGGACTTGGAGGCGCAGAAGCGGCGGGTCCCGCTGGCCCAGTTGCTGGGCGGCACTCGCGAGCGGATTCCATGTGGCGTGTCGATTGGCATTCAGCCTTCACCGGCAGCGCTGATGGACAAGATCGCAGAGGCGCTCGAGGCGGGTTACCAGCGAATCAAGCTGAAATGCAAGCCGGGCTGGGACACCAAGATATTTGAGCAGGTTCGCGCCCGCTGGCCGCAAATCCGTTTAAGCTGTGATGCGAACTCGGCGTATCGCGTGGTGGATATTGAACACATCACGGAGTGGGACCAATTCGACCTGATGATGATTGAGCAGCCGCTGTGGTACGACGACTTCTATTTTCATTCGATGCTGCAGAAGCGGATCGATACACCGATCTGCTTGGACGAGTCGATTCGTAACCGGCGTGATGCGCTGGCGGCGATCGATATGGAGTCCTGTCGGATTATCAATATCAAAGTCGGACGGGTGGGCGGCTTCTCTGAGGCAATTGCGGTCCATAACGCTGCGGATGAACGTGGAGTTCCGGTGTGGTGCGGCGGGATGCTGGAGACGGGCATCGGCCGGGCGCATAACATTGCGCTGTCGTCGCTTCCGAATTTCTCGCTGCCGGGTGACGTGTCGGCCTCCAAACGGTACTGGGCCGAGGACGTTATCGAGCCTGAAGTGACGGTAAGTGCGGAAGGCGAGATTGCTGTGCCCACCGGATTTGGGTCCGGTTTCGAGGTCCGGCGTGACCAGATCCAGAAGCTGACTGTGCGGCAGGCGACGGTAAGAGCAGCCGCGCGCGTTTTGGCCTAGACCTCCAGACAATAATCTGCATCACACAACAGCAGACGGGCTTTCGCTCTTAGTGAAAGCGCCGATGATGTGTGCCCAAAACGCGGCGAATTATACACCAAAGCCTTAAAAGATGATCACTGGAGTATGTGATTTCATCTGCAAAGGTTGTCGCTCCATCCAAATCCTTCCGATTTCCATACTTACGTGAGTGCAATAGCGCGCTGGCGCGGCGATGCCGAATTGTATTCGGTAGACGTGGAAGCACTTACAAGTGAAATCCCGAGACGTGCAACTTTGGTATCAAAGTTGCAACGCCGATGGGAATCTCGAATTTCCGGCAAGGCCGTTTTCGAGCAGCGTCGAGATTTCCTCGAGGAGAAAAAGACATGAAACGTATCTGCGCACTGTTGCAATGTCTTGCGATCTTGCCGTTATTTTTTTCCATCCAGGCGCTTACGCAGGCCACCAGCGGTGATCTTGTGGGCACGGTCAAGGACCCGAGTGGCGCGGTGATTGTGAAAGCTACGGTCCTGATCACGAACCAAGAGACTGGCGTGGCCACAACGCTGATCACCAATTCGGGTGGGCAGTATCGCGCGTCCAACCTGCTGCCCGGCAAATACGATATTAACGTCACCGCCCCGGGATTTCTGGCGTACACGCTTCGTGGTGTTGCGGTCGATTTGAATAAAACGGTCACGAACGATGTCACTCTCAGCATCGGTGCCCGGACTACGGTGGAGGTTTCAGCAGAGGCGAGCGTCGCCCTAGACACCACCAGCACGAATCTCACTACGAGTTTCTCCAACACCGAAGCGTCGAATCTTCCCACCGCTTCGATTGGGGGAGCCACGGGAACCGGTCTTCAGAGCGGCGTTTTGAACTTGTCGCTACTCAGCCCGGGTGTTGCTTCAACCGGCGGGCTCGGTCTTGGCGTAGGTCCTTCTATCGGCGGCAATCGACCTCGCAATAATAACTTCCAAATCGAAGGAATCGATAACAACAATAAGGCGGTTACCGGCCCACTTGTATATGTTGGCAACGATGCCATAGGCAACGCCACGATCATCGCCAACCAATTTTCCCCCGATTTCGGCCATTCTTCGGGTGGCCAGTTCAACAGCACCATCGTTTCCGGAACTAACACTCTCCACGGCAGAGTATTCGAGTATTTCCAGAACCGAAATCTGAATGCGGCCAGCGGAATTGCTGGAGGCAAGATCCCGAACCCCAAATATGACAATAACCGTTACGGTGGCCAGATAGGAGGCCCGATTCTCAAGGACAAGCTCTTCTTCTTTACCGAGTTTGAGCGGCAAACTCTTGGTCAGAACGTGAGCACCTATGTCTGCGTCCCAACTGCGGCCGGTATCTCAACGCTGAACAGCCTTGCGTCCAGCTACGGTTTCAGCCAGACCAATCTCCAGGAGTTTACAAAGGCAACGCCACTTCCTAACTATCTTGGCGGAGCTCAGGTCAACGACGCTACGGACAATGCGTGCGGAACAGAGAAAACCGGCCCGCAGTACATCACTGTAACGAACGGCGGTTCGGCATCGACCAAGATCCCGCTTGGGAATTATCTGATCAACGCTGGGGCTCCTCTTCTCTTTCATTCACTCGTGACCAGTGTTGACTACACGATTTCCAGTAAAGACTCTCTCCGCCTTCGCTACATTCACAATTGGGAATCCCAGACTGACAGCGGAGCTAACTCAGGCGAGACTCTGCTGCCCGCCTTTTACACCCAGGAGCCTTTCAAGTGGCACCTGTTTGCTCTCTCCGAGTACCACCTCTTTACGCCTAACCTGACCAACGAATTCCGTATCGGCTTCAATCGCTACGAGAACACACTGCCCGCGGGTGACTTCAAATATCCCGGTCTGGACCAGTATCCCCAACTGACGTTCGACGAGCTTGGTACCCTGAACCTCGGCGCCGACCAGAATGCGCCGCAATTCACGATTCAAAATCTATATCAGGTGACGGATAACGTCTCCTACATCAAGGGGAACCACACTTTCAAAATCGGCTTTGACGGCCGCAAGTACATTTCGCCGCAGGGCTTCACGCAGCGCGCTCGTGGAGATTACGAGTACGCCGTAACCGACCAGTTTTTGCATGACCTCGCACCTGATCAGAATGGCTTTGCCGAACGCTCGACCGGAAACCAGACTTACTACGGCGACCAAACCGCGCTGTATGGCTACTTCAACGACACCTGGCGCGCAGGTCCTACCGTCGTTCTCAATGCAGGTCTTCGTTATGAGTTCACGTCCGTTCCTACCGGTGAACGTGCTCAGGCGTTGAACAGCGTAGCTTCGGTTCCGGGGCTGGTGGACTTCCATGCGCCGAAGCCGACCTATACTGGATTTGCACCTCGCTTCGGCATCAATTGGTCTCCCGATGAGAAGACCTCCGTGCGTGCCGGTTTTGGCATCGGATATGACGTTTTGTTTGACAATCTGGGCACGCTCTCATTTCCGCCGCAGTACTCCTCCACGCAGGATGTTGGTACTGGAAGCGCTCCCGGCTATCTCTCGCCAAACTTTCTGAAAAACGGCGGTCTCCCGCCGGGAACCGGTTCAGGCATAGTAGTCCTCTCTGCAGCCCAGGCAAGAGCCGCTACATCGGCTTATCTTCCTGATCAGGTTCTGCCGTATTCGGAAACCTACACGTTGGTGATTCAGCGCACCATCGGCAAGGCGTATACCGCGGAGATTGGTTACATTGGAACCCACGGCGTTCACCTTCCGACCCAGGACCAGATCAATATCCAGCCGCGAGTGACTCCTACAAACCGACTCTTCACGATCGCCGGTTCTACGGTCCTGCAACCGGCAGGTAGCGGTGCCACAACACTTGCTGCCATCCAGAGCTTGTCGAACATCGTACCGGCCTGGAAGGCCGCCGGGTTCACCAGCAAGATCACCTCTTACCAGCCATTCTCACACTCCAATTACAACGGCCTGATCGCTAACCTCACTCGTCGTTTCCAGAATGGGTGGCAGATGAACCTCTCCTACACCTGGTCCAAGACGATGGATGATGCTACGGCCGAGGTTTTCTCGACCGTCCTCACTCCCCGTCGCCAGCAGGACTCCCAATGCATCGCCTGCGACTACAGCCGTTCGGCACTGGATCGCACCCACCGCCTCACGCTCGAGACTATTTACGACCTGCAGGCATACAAACATTCTGACAACTTCTTCCTTAAGAACGTGGTTGGCAACTGGCTTATCGCGCCTATCTATACGTACGAGTCACCGGAGTATGCGACTGTACTCTCCGGCGTGAACTCCAATCTTAATGGCGATAGTGGCGCCGCAATCGATCGGGCGATTATCAATCCAAGGGGTGTAAAGGGGACTGGCAGCGGGGTCACCGCGGTCACTAACGCATCCGGCGGCATCATTGGTTACACCGCCGACAATCCCAATGCTTATTACATCCAAGCGGGTCTGGGCACATTGCCCAATGCCGCACGTAATACGCTTCCGATTCGCCCAATCGACAATGTAGATGTGGGAATGTACAAACGCATCACATTCCACGACCGGTATTCGATAGAGGCCGGTATTCAGGCGTTCAACGTACTTAATCACCCGCAATACCAGCCTGGTACCGTCGACAACGTCAACAACCCAAGCTTTACTTCCAGCTACAACTTCCAGACGGTGACCAACGCATTCTTCAATCGTCCGGAAAAGGAGTTCCTTAACCAGGCGCGCACGATCCAACTCTCCGGCAAGATCACCTTCTAGGGCGAGCCCAGGACAGCAGCAAAGCAAGAAGACCGCTTCGGCGGTCTTTTTGCTTTGCGATGAGAAGGTGAGGAGAAAGAAATCGAACGGATCGGGAGTCCAGCTGAAGGCCGCCATGCTGCTGCGGCGGTGAGCACCCAGATGTTGCTGAGTAGGCCTGAGCGGCGAATATTGCCATTTGGCCGCACGTTGGCAATCGAGCCTACATCTTTACGCGCAGTGGAGGCTCTGGCATTTCGCTCGGCGGCAGGATACCTTCGGTCTCCTGCACGTAGTTCTTCAACAACTGGTGATGGAGGCAGTAGAGCGCGAGTTCCAGCCGGTCCGATACGCCGAGCTTGTCGTACACCTTGCGCAGGTAATTCTTGATGACCTGTTCGGTAGTGCCAATCTGATATGCGATTTCTTTGTTGCGCATGCCGCGAGTTATGCAGCTAATGATTGCCAGCTCTTTCTTTGAAAGCTTCGGCTGCAGACGGGGATTCGTCAGAGTCGCGGCTTGCGAACGGTATGCCTCGATGACCCAGCTGATCGACTGATTGTCGATCCAGGTCTCGCCTGCCGCGATCTTGCGTACGCACTTAATCAGCAGGTCCGGAGAGATGGAGCGGGGGACGACGCCGCGAACGCCCCGCCGATAAAGGTCCACAATGTTGGCCTCATCCGCCTCAACCACCTGAACGATCAGCTTTGCGTCCGGTGCACGGCGTACGAGATCGGGGATCGCGTCCGAGGTGCCTCCGATGAGTTGGCCTTCCAGCAGCACTACATCAGTCGGATAGCGCTGAAGGGCGGTGTGCAGGTTGGCGAGCGACTCGGCCTGCGCGACGACGCGGATATCGTCCTCGAGGGCGAAGACTTTTTTCATGCCGACGCGGTAGATTGCCTGGGAGTCGGCCAGGATAACGCGTATCTGACCGGGGGCCGGCTGCTCAGGTGAGCTTGTCTGGGGAGTGTCCGGATTGGAGGCAGAGGTCATTTATTCAGGCTTTCAGGTAGTAATCGTCGATAACGGCGGCTGCCATGAGTGCCTCATCGGAACACTGGTGGCGGACGACGCGACCGAAGCAGTGAATGGCAACATCGGAGTCCCAGCCCATCACTTCAGAGGGCATGTTCATTGTGAACTCGATGGTGCTGCCGATTCTCGGCAGAGAGCTGGCTTCGAACAGAAGCCCGTTTGAGGAGATATCTCGCGTCGTGGCATCGACCGTTCCGTCCTCCGTGATCAAACGAAGGGCCAGCTTGAGAGGGAAGCGGACCGCCGTACGAACGGCGACTCTCTCAACTGGTTTTTGCCAGGCCGTCAAAGATTCCTCCCTGGAGTAGCCGAAGACTCCGATACCGCTGAATTTGCGGTTACCAAAGTTATGCTACAGGAAGGATTCTGACATCTGAAACTGGCGGATACGATGGCACTAAGGTTGCATGGAGGTGAACAAAGGCGGGAAAAGGTAACCACCTTCTCCCGCCCTGATTTGACAGTCTGAACCGCGTATCAGGGATTGGCCGCGAGGTGGGCGTTGATCTCCTCGTACTCCTCTTTCGACAGGCGGAAGCTGGCCGCGGGCCATATCTCCTCCACCTGCTTGGGATTGCGGCCCCCCACGATGGCAGCCGTAATTGCAGGGTGGCAGAGCGTCCAGGCGATGGCGATAACGCCGGCCGGTACCCCGTGGCGCTCGCCTATCTGCTTCAGGAATTCTGCGATGGCGAGGTTGCGGCTGAGCAGTGGTTCTTGATAGTTTTTTGCCTTCCGACGGAAGTCGTCTGGCGGGAAGCTTGCCACGCGCTCCTTGGTCATGGCACCTGTCAGCAAGCCGGAATGCATGGGCGAGTAGTTGATGACGCCAACCAAATGTTGACGGCACCAGGGCAGGATCTCGGGCTCGATCATCCGGTTCAGCATGGAGTAGGGCGGCTGCAGTGACGTGATTGGAGCGATCGCCAGGCATCGTTCCATCTGCTCGGTGGAGAAGTTGGAGACGCCGATGTGCCGGACCTTGCCTTCCTTCTGCAGGGCGGCCATCGTGCTCCAGGCTTGCTCGATGTCGCGGTCTTCCACTGGCCAGTGGATCTGGTATAGGTCGATTGCCTCTACCTGGAGCCGTCGCAGGCTTTCTTCGCACTCGCGGCGGATCTCCAGCAGCGTACGCTTGATCTCCTTCTGATCGTTCCAGACCATGCCGCACTTAGTGAAGATGAATGGCTTGACCGAAGATTGTTTAACGGCACGGCCAACGATCTCTTCCGAGTGGCCCAGCCCGTAGATTGCGGCCGTATCGATCCAATTCACACCGAGATCAATGGCCTTGTGAATAGCAGCGATCGATTCGTTATCGTCCTGCGGACCCCAGGAGAATGCCCAATCTCCACCACCGACAGCCCACGCGCCGAAACCGATCGACGTGAGCCACATATCCGAACCGCCAAGCTGACTGATTTTCATGAAATGCACCGCGCTTTTCGCATCAAATCTGTTGAGATGAGGATATCGTAACGGTCCGCGTCAGTTCCGAATGGGGCGTTCGGTTTCCGCCCGGCTAGGTGCTCGAATGACACGCATGCTCCTAGCCGGCTGCGGGGTCGCGGACGAAATTGACCGCTGTGTAGCCTGACGGATTGCGCGCTGTGCGATAGTGACATATTGTCCGCCATGAAGCGATCGAACCAATCGAAGAAGGCCGCAGAACCGAAAAAGAAGACGCGGAGGCCTTCAGGTAAGAAGCACGGGGGCAAGACACGAGGGGGCGCCGTACCCGCCGGGGCGGAGCGGTTCTTTGAGCGAGATGAGTCGTGGATGCTGTTCAACCAGCGCGTGCTGGAGGAGGCGGAGGACGTTACGAACCCTCTGCTGGAGCGGATCAAGTTCCTCGCAATCAGCGCCAGCAACCTCGACGAATTTGTCGAGATCCGTGTCGCCAGTCTTTTGCAGCGTATTGAGGACGCGTACGAAGACCCTAAAAAGCCGGTGCAGGACGGCATCACTCCACAGCAGAGTCTGAACCGGCTCGCGCCCATCCTGCATGACTTCGTCGACGCGCAGTACACCTGCTGGAACCAGAAGCTTGTACCCGCACTGCGCGCGGAGGGAATCCGTCTGCTTTCGTGGAAGGAGCTGGATGATCGCACTCGTGAGTACGCGCTAAACTTCTATGAGACCGAGGTTGATCCTCTGCTGACACCGGTTACGGTCGACCCGTCGCACCCGTTTCCGCGTGTACTGAACAAGGCTCTCTGCATTGCGCTGCTGTTGCGCTCCAAACGCAAGGGGAGCCCGAAGGGTCCGGCGGCGCTCGGAGTTGTTACGGTACCGCGCGCTCTTCCGCGTCTTGTGCCACTGCCGAGCCCCGCAGGCAAGTTCGACTTCATAATGCTTCACAAGCTGATCGAATCTCAGGTACCGCGCATGTTTCGCGGATACCACGTACTTGCCCGTGCCCCGTTTCGCGTGACGCGCAACAGCAACCTCTACTTGCAGGAAGAGGAATCGCGCAGCGTCTTTGAGAGCGTGCGGGCCGAGCTCTACAACCGCCGTAAGGGCGACGCGGTGCGCATGGAGATCGAGAAGAGCGCGCCCGAAGAGATTGTCCAGCGCCTGCGTACAAACTTCGAGCTTGAGTCCGTGCAGGTGTTCTGCACCAAAGGGCCTGTCAACCTGCTGCGGATGATGAATCTCTATGACAGCGTGGAGCGTCCGGACCTGAAGTTCCGGCCCTTCCAGGGACGCCGCTATAAGCTTCCGGCGAAGACAGCCAATTTGTTTGACGAGGTCCGTAAAAAAGACATTCTGCTGCATCACCCATTTGACTCTTACTCGACAGTCGAGGAGTTCGTGCAGTGTGCCGTCGAGGACCCGGCCGTTGTCTCGATAGAGCAGACGCTTTACCGCACCAGCGTAGCCTCACCGCTGTTCACGGCGCTCACGGAAGCTGCGCAGACCAAAGAGGTGACCGTTGTCGTCGAACTGCTGGCCCGCTTCGACGAGGCCTCAAACATCCGCTGGGCACGAGAGATGGAGGATGCAGGCGTCGGCGTGTTCCACGGGATTCTCGGTCTTAAGACTCATTGCAAGCTGGCGCTGATCGTCCGCCGTGACTCGGACGGCGCCATCCGCCGATACGCGCACCTCGGCACTGGCAACTACAATTCCGTGACGGCACGTTTTTACACCGACATCAGTCTGTTGACGGCTCGGTCTGAGATCACCTCTGCGGTCCAGCGTGTCTTCCGCTATCTGACCGCGAAGGCCGAAGAGGAGGACTACGCACCACTGCTTGTCGCTCCACTGACTCTCGCTCCCAGGCTGCTGATCCTGATAGATCGCGAGGCCGAGCACGCACGTCAGGGAAGGCCAGCGCACATCGTTGCAAAGATGAACGCGCTCCTCGACCGGGCGACGGTCGAAGCCCTTTACGCAGCTTCGAAAGCAGGAGTGGAGATAGACCTGATCGTTCGCGGTATGTGCGCGTTGCGACCGGGTGTCAAAGGGCTGAGTGAGAACATCCGCGTACGCTCGATCGTTGGCCGATTCCTTGAGCACAGCCGAATCTTCAGCTTCGAAAACGGCGGCCAGCCCGAGGTCTACTGCGGCAGCGCGGACTGGATGCCCCGCAACCTGTTTGAGCGCTGCGAGGTCGTCTTCCCGGTGGATTCACCTGAACTGTCGGCGCGTCTGCGCAATGAGATTCTCGGCTGCTATCTCAAGGACAACACCAAAGCACGGATCCTGCAGCCTGACGGACAATACATCCGGGCCACAAGAACGGGCCCGCGGTTCATCGCGCAGGAATATCTGATGGAACTCGCCGGCGGTGACAGCGGTGAGCCCGCGGAGTCTGAAGCGGTCCTTAGCAGCCGCCAGAAGTAACCGTCACGGTGATCGGGGTAACTGTTGACGACGTGGTGGTGAACCCTGCCGGAGCAATGCCAGCCGCGATCGATCCCGTATAGGTGCTGTTGCCTGAGTAGGCGGCTGTAACCACCAGTTTGCCGCTCGTAGTCGAGGTGGTAGTCGTCGTCGTACTGGTCGATGATGAGCCCGTGTTAGCGACCGTACCTCCACTGCATCCGGCCAGTCCGACGGTGATTGCAACCGCGATCAGTGCCAGGTAGAGGCTTGCGAAGCGGCGGCGCGGCGTAAACAGGAACAGCAGCCCGGCCGCCATTACACCCGGTCCGGCTCCATACCAAGTTCCGCGAGTGCGCTGTGGCGGCGAAGGGAGCAATTGCGGGATAGTAATCGCTGCCAGATTGGCGCAGCTGGTTGTGTACGTGTATGTTGCAACCCCACTGTTCAACGTGCCGGTGCCGACAACGGTTCCGTTTACGAGGAACTGTACCGTGCCGGTGGGAGTACCGGACGAGCCGGTTACAGTAGCACTCAACGTAACGGTCGCGCCCGCCGCAACCGTGCCGGGCGAGACTGAGAGAATCGTTGTGGATTTCGCGCTCCCATTGCTGCCGCTGCTCAACGGAGTCACCTGAGCCCACGCATTGGCCAGGTTGGTCAGGTTGATGCTGCCCCATCCAGTCGCGAGATCGTAGCCATTGGTTGCGCTGTAGCCCATGGAGCCGCCTGCACGTGGACAGTTCGGGGTTCCTGCGGTGCAAGGCATCTTGTTATCACCCGAAGTGATGTCATTGAATACGACATTGCTATTGGTCAGGATCGTTGCGCCGGGCGTGTAGTAGCTTGCGCTGTTCGCCAGCGCATATATCACCGGGTTCGCATTGCCAACGCGACCGCCGATCTTCTGCTCGATAAGTGCCATCATGCCGCCGAAAATCTGCGAGTCCACCGAGGTGCCGCCAACAACTTTCACTGTCGTGTCAGCCGCACGGAAGCCACTCGTGCAAGAGACGCCGGTCGCCACATTCATGCAGTAGAGGAACTGATCGTGGGTGTCCGACGCGGTCATCGAGATGTCAGGAATATCACGCGATCCGTCATTGGGTACGCCCGTACCTTGCTGCCACGCTGGCTTGGTGAAGTACAGGCTGGCCCCGCCCCCGCTTCCGCCGAAGCCGCCGGCGCTAATGTCGCTCCAGACCACCTCAGGGATATACGCCAGCGCGGAACCGCCGTTTGTCGTCCCGCCCTCGCTGTTGCTCCAGTACTGCGTTCCACCCGTTCCGGTTCCGTCATTGAACTGAGTACCGCCAAGTGCCGTCACATACGGCGAGCTGGCAGGGAAGTCAACGGTGAGTCCCTGTGTGGCTGATGGCCCGGCGTCGCAGTCTGCTGCGCCTTCGTCCCCGGAGGCAGCAATTACGGTCTGGCCCTGAGCTGCTGCCTGCCTGAAGAGAGCGCCAAGCTGCGCCAGTTCCGTTGTTCCCCAGGCTGCTTCACAGGCGCCGTAGCTGGTGGTAACGATTGGTGCCAGATTGTTATCGATCGCATACGTCATGGCGTTCTGCAGAACGTCCGGCCCATTCACAAACAGGATGGTCGCCCCGGGAGCCATCGCGGATGAATACTCCACATCGAGCGACGCTTCGGCGAGATCATCGAGGTTCGGCACCGGACAATTCCTTGTCGTGGCGCCAGAGCAGTTGTTTGCCGCGCCGGGATCGCCGCCGGAATGAATGGTGGTGGGCATGTTGGCTGTGCTTAGTCCCGCGGCCGTTCGGAAGGTGGTGATGTCGACGGGATTGATATCCACCTGTCCGGTGACGGCAATGGTAACTCCGGTACCGTCGAACCCACTCTTCATCAGACCGGACATGCCGTAGATGGTGTAGATATCTCCGGGCGCGATGTAGTGGCTGCCTGAGATGGATGAGGTGAACTGAGGCCGTAACGCATTCATGTGGGCATGCGACTTGAAGTGAAAGTTGTTAAGACCCGTAACGCCCTTGACCACTGCCGCAATCGCGCTCGGAAGCTCAGTGTTGGTCACGTTCGCAAAATGCGCCACACCATCATAGGAGAGGCTGTGAATGCTGGTGCCGAACGCGGTCTCCGCCTGCGCGGCTGTGCCCGTAAAGCTGATGAACTGTCCACCGTTGGCGACACCGGTTACGGTGAAGCCCTGGCTGTTCAACCATGTCTTTACCTTATCGAGGTCCGCGCTGCTGAGACCGAACTGTGCCGCAAACTGCGACGGCGTGAGCCACTGGTGATACCGCGGCGAAGCCGGATTCTGCAGATCCGCAAGAAGCTGGTCCAGAGCTGTCTCCTGCTCGGCCGACATACTGAACTGCAGGGTCATCGCCGTCAACCGGGTGTCCGCCGATACCGGTCCCATGTCAGCTGATCGGCTCACCTTGGGGTTGACTGTGCGAGGCAGCTCAACCGCCTCTCCCTGTGAAATCGGCTGTGTAATCCGATTGCGGATAGGAGCGGCGACGGAAGTTCCGGCCATGGCAGCCAGGCAGGTAAGTGTCAGGAGAAGCCGCGGGAGGGGATGCGAATGCATGAAACATCCTTCTTTCATTCAGTTGCAGGGAATCTGCTGATGTACGGAGGCCATCCAGTCCATAGGTCAATACGTCAGACGTGCTTCTACTCTGGTTGGCTTAAGCCCTTAGACCATTCAGCGGCCAAAAAGTCGCTCAGGTATATGACCCAATTGGGCCATTAGGCCAGAGAGTACCTGCCTGCCTTCACCATCATTCCCGCGATCTCCCGCGACAATGCGATTACATCGGCCGGGTCGCTCTTCGCCAGACGCCGCAGAATGACCATTTGAGTCCGCAATGAATCTCCCTCCGCGGCAGCCCCCAGCACCTTACGCGCCGCAAGGCCGACATGCTCCATACTTTGAGCAATATACAACCGTGCCAGCGCGCTTGCCGCACCGGCGCCCGTTGTAGATATCTTTTGTGCCCGGAGAAGCGCGCTCTCCATGGTGAAGACGCCCATAATCATATCGGCCAGTGCAGCCATGATCTCTTGCTCGTCCGCCAGTTTGGCAGCAAACCGCTGCACTGCCGCGCCTGCGGCAAACAGAGTCATCTTTTTGGCGGCCGTCACCAGGTCGGCCTCAGCTGCCAGCGCACCCTCGCGCTCCTCTTTGAGGACCGGCCCGGCCATTACCTCATCCATCAGCGATTTAATTGCGGGCATCAGCGCCAGCTTTCCTGAGGATGCAGCTTTTAGCACCCAGCCACTGATGATGAGCCGATTGATTTCGTTGGTGCCTTCGAAGATCCGGTTGATGCGCGAATCCCGGTACTGCCGCTCCGCCGGATACTCCTCGACGTACCCGTAGCCCCCGTAGATTTGCAGTACCTCGTCCACCACAAGGTCCAGCATCTCCGACATCCACACCTTCACAATCGAGCACTCGACCGCGTACTCCTCGATGCGTTTCTGGATCTCCCCGGTCGCGTTTTTGTCGATCCCGGCCAGCGCGGCATCGATTAGCCCAATAGTCCGGTAGCACAGCGCCTCACCCGCGAAGATGCGAGCCGCACATGTGGCAATTTTTTCCTGGATCAGCCCGAATTCGCTGATGGATTTGCCGAACGCCTTCCGCTCCTTCGCGTACCGGATGCCGTTGGCCAGCGAGACCTTTGCCGCACCCAGAGCCGCCGCTCCCAGTTTGTATCGACCGATGTTCAGGATGTTGAAGGCAATCCGATGTCCCTTGCCGACTTCACCCAGAAGGTTCGAGGCCGGAATTTTGCAGTCGGAAAGAATCAGCGGGCAGGTCGACGACCCACGAATACCCAGCTTGTGCTCTTCCTTGCCGATCGTCAGTCCAGGAGTCGTCCGCTCCACTAGGAACGCCGTCAGCTTCTCCTCGCCTGTTCCGGGGACCGCACACCTGGCGAAGACCGTAAACAGGTCCGCCATCCCGGCATTCGTGATCCACATCTTCTCGCCGTTTAGGGTGTACGTGCTGCCGTCGGCCGACAGCACCGCCCGCGTCCGCGCATTCATCGCGTCGGATCCGCTGGTCGACTCCGACAGTGCATATGCTCCTACCCACTCCGCTGTCGCCAGCTTCGGCAAATACTTCTGCTTCTGCTCCGGCGTGCCGTACCAGACAATCGGCAACGTGCCGATCCCCACATGCGCCGAGAAGATGACCGAGAAGCTGCCCTGCCGCGCAATGTTCTCCGCGACAATCGCGGACGTCACCTTGTCCATCTCGAGGCCGCCATACTCTTCAGGTATGTCGACAGATGTCAGCCCAAGCTCCGCCGCCTCCTTAAGGAGCCGCCGCGTTACGGCGAAGTCCTTTGCCTCAATGGCATCGCTTGCCGGGACGATCTCCTTCTCTGCGAAATCCGCCGTAGTAGCCGCAATCTGTCGCTGCTCGTCGGTGAAGTCCTCCGGAAAGAAACAGTCGGCGGGAGCCGCGTCGGCGATCAGGAAACTGCTGCCGGGAGTGGTTCCTCGGGCAATTGTGGAGCTTGTCATAGCCATGATGAGGACTCAGGAGTGTCGATGGGGTGCTCCCTCAGCTTTGCAACTGCAATGGTTATCACGGTGACACTGAAAATTATCCATACCCCGTGGAAGATAAGAGGTGGGTCTCCGCCTCGGATCCTAAAATACTCATCGCGTGACATGTAGAGCAGAGCAATGGCACAGCCGAACAACATGGAAAGCGGAAAAATCCTCCGAGTCGACGCGGAACCTAGCAGGCCAACTGCTATGGGGCAATCGATGAGGACCGCTATGCCAAAACCGAATGCGTATGAGGAAAACATTCCACCTAAAGCGACAACCGTACCGGCAAAGAGGCACAGCATCCCGCAAACCACATAAGCGACGTTTCCGCCGATCTTCAGCCGTCTGGTCATCTAGCTCACCACCTCAAAGAGTCCCGCCGCACCCATCCCGCCACCCACACACATCGTCACCAAGCCGTACTTCGCTCCGCGCCGAGGCATCTCGTGCAGCAGGGAAGCCGTCAGCTTTGCGCCGGTGCACCCCAGCGGATGCCCGAGCGCCACCGCACCGCCGTTCACATTCACCTTCGCCGGATCCAGCTCCAGCAGCTTCATCACGGTCAGCGCCTGAACCGCAAACGCCTCGTTCAGCTCAATGAGGTCGATGTCATCCAGCGACAGCCCAGCGATCTTCAGGGCCTTCGGCACCGCAAGCACCGGGCCAATCCCCATCTCCTCCGGATCGCATCCGGCTGTGGCAAAGGCGATCAGTCGCCCCATAACCGGCGCGCCAATCTGCTTCGCAAATTCCGCCGACATCACCACCGCTGCGGCCGCCCCATCCGAGGTCTGCGACGAGTTGCCCGCTGTTACCGTCCCCCTCGCATGAAACACCGGCTTCAATCCGGCCAGCGCCTCCGCCGACGTATCCGCCCGCGGCCCCTCATCGAACGCGAACGCTGTCTCCTGCGACTTCACCTTGCTCTTCGCGTCGACAGCCGTGCTCGCCACCGGCACCGGCACAATCTCCTCCGCGAACCGCCCTGCCCCGTTGGCGGCCAGCGCCTTCCGGTGCGACTCGTACGCAAACGTATCCGCCTGCTCGCGTGTCACGCCATACTTTTTCGCCAGCCGCTCCGCCGTCAGCCCCATCGACAGGTACGATCCTGGATAGTTCTCCACCAGCCACGGGTTCAGCGAGGTCTTGTTTCCGCCCATCGGCACGAACGACATCGACTCCACGCCGCCCGCCAACACTGCCTCCGCA
>Ga0070658_10002175_pt1 | contig 16446 bp, 12 predicted proteins | sample KBSC13metaG_FD_64664 | JGI IMG/M metagenome (GOLD analysis project Ga0070658, IMG submission 64664) | Corn rhizosphere microbial communities from Kellogg Biological Station, Michigan, USA - KBS C1-3 metaG | ecosystem: Host-associated > Plants > Roots > Rhizosphere > Soil ...
GGAATTGTGTATCCTCCGAAGGTTTGCTCCTCTTCGATAAGAGCGCCAAACGGTACGTACCGGAAGTTCCCTTTGTCGGGGTTTCCCCACCGCAGCATATGCACAGCCTTCAGTTCGCCGCTTTCGCCGATCACGTAGTCCAGCTCCGCTATTTCGGTGTGTGCGCTGAACCTGGCATGGAGCTGATTATGCTCGGACGAGGTCCATGTCACGCCCGCTAATGAGAGCACGGAGGGTAGCCACAGGGATTCGATATTGACGCGGCCTGCAGTCGATCGCGTGATGTCCGGACCACGCGCACTGATGACCGGAAAAATTCCGAAGAACTTCCAGTCCATTTCACCCTGATTATTCAGGAAGCAGTCGCTTCCGCGCAGGGTCATATTCCACATTTTTACGGTTGCCTGCCAGATCATTCCACGGCTCCAGTGAATCACCTGCTCTGCCGAAAACGGGTACCATCGCTGCAGCTTGATCTCTCCATGCATTTGTAGCCGAACTGAGGTTGCAAGGGGCGTACCAGAAGCAATAGCGTGCTTCAAGTAGCGCTGCGCCGCTTGAGGCAATGCAGATAGAGCAGTCGGCTCAAAACTCTGCGCGGACCCCACTGCTACAGCGGAATTCCATAGCTGTTCCAGAGATTGTTGTCGCTTCATAATGTCGCTCTTCGCTGGGAGTAGAGACTGTTGGATAGGCATGCGGTGCACAGAATCGTGATTGGACGTATCGACACTTTCCTGTAGGAACAATGGCAGCGATAAGAGTGGTCGAAGCGATAACAACACCGAAACCGATCGAATGCGTCCCGCTGTGTCCTAGTAGATCTGATGATGTTGCCGACCCGGCTTCCATAATAAAACTCAAGATCATGTTCCATGCAGGATCGTACATGGTAGCGGCTTTGCCGGCCGCCCGGGTACGGGCGCTCCCATTCGGGAGTTACCCCAAGCACAATATTTCTTTCTGAGCCATCTACCAAGCTTATAATTCGTCCGGCAAACACTCTCTTCTTTTCGGGGTCATCATGCAAGAGATTCAAAAGCGCCCACGAATGATCACCAACGGTTGGATTCAAGCTGCGGGTCTTGTTCTGCTCGTCGGCTTCTTCATCATGGGTGTGCTTACGTACTACACCTACAATGATGAACCGCCCATTCCCGAAACAGTGCAGGATGCGTCCGGAAGGGTCCTCTTTACTCGTGCGGACGTGCTCGCCGGACAAGGGATCTTCTTAAGTAACGGGCTCATGGAATATGGTTCGATCTTTGGCCACGGCGCCTATCTGGGACCAGACTTCACTGCCGAATACCTTCATCGGGCGGCCTTGTCCAGCATCGACTTCTATGGCAAGTTGGATTCCGATTCGGCGAGAAAACGCACCATTGAGGACTTCAAGACCAACCGCTACAACACCGTCAGCGGAACTCTCCTCTATACCGATGCCCAGGCAGATGCGTTTGAGCGATGCCGCGCCTACTACACGGACTTCTTCGGCGAACCCACCACAAAATTCGGCCTCCGCCCCAGCGCCATCACGAATCCAGAGCAGATTCGTCAACTCGTCGCCTTCTTCAGTTGGACCGCTTGGGCAGCCTCGACCGCTCGCCCCGGCCACTCCTACTCCTACACCAATAACTGGCCACCAGAGAGCCTCGTCGACAATCATCCAACCGCCGACGCTATCGTGTGGAGCGTGCTCTCCCTTGCCGCCCTGCTCGGAGGCACAGGATTGCTACTCGCCCTCTTCGGCCGCTGGAATCTGATGGGATGGCACGGCCGCGAACAACAGCACATGTTCTTTCGCGCTCCTGACGAAGTTACCCTGACTCCTGCGCAGAACGCCTGCGCCTGGTTCTTCTTTGTTATGGCCGCCCTGTTCCTCGTTCAGACGATGGTAGGTGCTGCCAGCGAGCACTATCGAGCCGATCTACAAAACTTCTTCGGTATCGATCTCGGCAGGATACTCCCCTTCAACGTCGTTCGAACCTGGCACGTCCAACTCTCCATCTTCTGGGTGTCCACTTCGTATCTTGCCGCTGGAATCTTTCTCACTCCCATCATCTCTGGCCGCGAGCCTCGTGGGCAAAAGACCCTTGCCTATGGCCTGCTCGGTGCCCTCACGATCGTGGTCGTCGGCAGCCTGTTTGGCGAGATGGCTGGAATCCAGAACTGGATGCATGGCATCTGGCTCGGCAATCAGGGCTTCGAATACCTCGACCTCGGACGCTTCTGGCAGATACTGCTCATCATCGGCCTGTTCTTCTGGGTCCTCATTCTTTATCGCGGACTCCGCAACCGCCTCGATTCCGAGCATGTGACCAACATGCCCTGGCTCTTCTTTTTCTCTGCCCTCTCTATTCCAGCCTTCTACGCGGTTGGCTTGCTGGCCCACCCCGGCCAGCACTTCACGACCACAGAGTTCTGGCGCTTCTGGGTCGTCCATCTCTGGGTCGAAGACTTCCTTGAACTCTTCACCACCATCCTCGTCGCTTACCTGTTCGTTCTGCTCGGGGTCGTTCAGGAGCGCACCGCTCTGCGCATGATCTACCTCGACGTCATCCTCTACTCCGCCGGCGGGATTGTCGGCACCATGCACCACGTCTACTTCTCAGGCGTGCCGGCCATGCACATGGCCCTCGGCGCGTTCTTCTCTGCGGCTGAGGTTATTCCCCTGACCTTCCTCACGCTTGAGGCGTGGAGTTTCCTGCAACTCGGCGCCATCCAGCAGTCGAACCCTGTCACCCGTTTCCCCCATCGATGGGCCGTCATGTTTCTGGCTGCGGTCGGTTTCTGGAACTTCCTCGGCGCCGGCGTCTTCGGCTTCCTTATCAACCTGCCCATCGTCTCTTATTACGAAATCGGCACAGCCCTAACCGCGAACCACGCTCACGCCTCCATGATGGGCGTCTATGGGATGCTCTCCGTAGGCTTGGCGCTCTTCTGCCTGCGCTACATCATTCCGGAAAAACACTGGTCTGATCGTCCCGCTCAGATTAGCTTCTGGTCGCTTAATCTCGGCCTTGCCTGGATGGTCTTCGCAACTCTGTTTCCGCTCGGCATTATCCAGCTCTATCACTCTATCAATGTGAGCTACTACGATGCGCGCACGCTCAAATACATCGGCAGCCGCACCAACGAGATTCTGGAGTGGCTCAGGTTGCCCGGCGACGTTGTCTTCATCCTTGGAGGCGTTCTGCCCATCCTCTACATCTGTTTCCTTGGGCTTCGCTACATAGGAGCCAGTGTTACCGCCGAACAGTCGACCCGGGGCCTGTTTGAGATCGCAACCGAGACGGAGGTCGAGTAGCCATGGCGGGCTTCTCGACGGAGTTGGTCTTAGCCACGGGGTACGCCGCCTTTCTGGCTATCATCGCGTTCGTTTTGGAATTGATTGCCCGCCGCATGCACCAGCGTACCCGTGGCCTCAGTACTGTCGGCTTCACGTATCACCCTGACCGCGACGTTTGGAGCTGTCCCCGCGACCAGCACCTCTTTCCCGTCTTTTCCGATAGGCAGCGCGGCAAGATCGTCTACCGCGCTCCCGCATCGGTCTGCAACGCCTGCCCCAGCAAGGCCGCCTGCACCGACTCCAACACGGGACGCGTGGTCGAGCGCCTCGAGAACGAGTCCGTTGAATCCGGGATGCTCAGATTTCATCGTGTCTTTTCGTTTACGCTGCTCTTGCTCTCTGGACTCATCGTCGCCATCGAGTTTTTCCGCACTCACGCGTCTCAGCCTCGTACCGTGCTCGCAGTGATGTTTCTGATCCTGTTTTCCCTTGCACTTCGTCTCTCTTCCACGATTCGTTTTAGCACCCCCGAAGCACAGGCTTCCGCCCTCAAGGAGCACCAAGAATCTAATTCTGCGGCTACCCCTGAGCATACGAGCTTTGATCGGAGCTAAAGAGAGGAATTGCGATGGCAATTCTCAGTTTATTGGGGAGGCACACTGGCGTAGAACCATGGCGGGGCTATTCCGGCTCGTCGATCTTAGGAGACAAATATTCCGCGCCCCATTTCATTAGAGTGCTAATCAGACGCAAGACTGCAAAACCCAGTGGGTCTGCCAGAACTTACTCTACGTGAAGCAATTTGCCGCTCAAATCCTTCCGAATAATGAGACCGTCATTTTCCATCTCACGCAGATACCTCGACAGCATATACATCCCGGAACACGTTCAGGGCTTCCCTGTCTAAATCTCTAGAGAGCAGCACAGTAGCACTCTGAGCTGAAGTCCTCTCGATATCAATTATTCCTCCGAGGCCTTTTAATGATGTCTCTAAACACATTGCGAGTGGCTGGGGAACATCCGGTCCGAGACCAAATGACTGTGGACGCTGCAACACTCGGCCCAATTGAGTGTAAATGTCTTGAAGGCGTTCTACTTTAGAGGACATGTCTGCGTCTCCTATGAGTCCAGGCTACGAGAACGGAATGCCGTGTGCTGTGACGACGCTCACACCGTGAGCCCGTCGGTGTCCAATCACTTTGAGATCAGGATAACGACTGACCGTGCGCTGACCTTATAGTCAAGGCTCGCCAATTGGGAAACGCTCTCATCTTCAAAGATATCCGAGGGACTTGGACAGCTAGTATCCACAACGCGGCACCATGCCGCCGCTGGACCCTCTTGGATTTCAAAATCAAGATCTTCCCAAAAAGAGTTAATCATGACGTAGAGGTCGACATCGTTCTGAGAAGCCCCGTGTAAGCAGAACGACAGGGCATGTGAGTGAAATGACAAATCTGGCTTCTGCTTGGTGCCATACCAGCACACGTCATCTCTCCAGAAACGAGACCGGGCAATTGACGGATGTCTCTTTCGAAAAGCGATCATGTACTTAAAGAAGCGAAACACATCTCGATTTTTCGTAAGCAAATCCCAATCCAACCAGGTAGTTTCATTGTCTTGATTGTAGGGATTGTTATTCCCTAGCTGGGTATTCATAAATTCATCTCCAGCTCGGAACATCGGAGTGCCATTGGATAACAGGAGGAGGCAGCACAGATTCTTTATCTGCTGCCTGCGTAAAGCCAGGATATGTTCTGGAGCTCCGGCGTCACCTTCCCAACCGCAATTCCAACTCATGTTGACATCCGCACCATCTCTGTTGCCTTCACCGTTTGCTTCATTATGCTTCTGGTTGTATGCCACGAGGTCATAAAGACAAAAGCCATCGTGACAGGTTACGAAATTTACACTCTGGTACGGGTGATAGGCGTTCATTACGTCATCTGGAAATAGATCGCAGCTGCCATAGAGTCGCGTCATGAGAGGCGCGACCATACCTGGATCGCCTCTTATGAAGGAACGCAGATCATCCCTGTACTTCCCGTTCCATTGCAGCCACGGCAACCCGGGAAACGTTCGGCCCAGTTGATAGCTGACCGGATCCCAAGCCTCCGCTATAAGGCGGATCCTGCTCGGATCGAGCACCTCGTCGACTGCGGCTATAGCCGGCGGATCTTCAAGATCGATTGTGCCGTCCTCTTTCCGCGTAAATATGGATGCCAAATCGAATCGGAATCCGTCGACGTGCATCTCGTTTACCCAATATTTCAGGCTGTCTACAATCATCTTCCATACATAACGATTCGCACAGTTGAGCGTATTGCCCGTCCCGGTGTCGTCACGATAGTGCAGCCAGTCCGATTCAAGCAGATAGTACGTACTGTTATCAATTCCTTTGAAACTATAGATAGGGCCGGCCTCATTGCCTTCCGCGGTGTGGCTGTAGACAACATCCAGGATCACTTCTATATCAGCGGCATGAAGCGCGTCGACCATCCTTTTGAACTCTTCCAATATTTTCTCGCTCACGTCGTTGCTGGCATAACCGTGATGGGGGGCAAACAATCCCAATGGCATATAACCCCATACGCTTGATTCCTGTGGATCCTGTTGACTGATCGGCATAAGCTCTACTGCAGTAATTCCTAGTTGTTGAAGATAGGGAATTTTTCCGATCAGGCCGGCAAACGTCCCACGCAAAGGAGTACTGACGCCTGAATTGGCTCGCGCGGTAAATGCTCGAACATGAAGTTCATAGATGATCAAATCAGAGTCATGTTTAGGCGCCCGTTTAGAGCAAGAGGTCATCGTCTCTTTCAGGATTACTCCCAAGGGAGCTCTCCCGGCGTTGTTTCCCGGCAGTTCAGCCACTTCGCGGCTAAACCGATCCGGGAAATGGAGAGCACGGGCATAGGGGTCTACCAAAATCTTCTGAGCATCGAATCGATGACCCATTCCAGACTCGTTCGGACCTGAGAGTCTATAAGCATAATAGCGAGCGCCGCGCATAACTTCGGATTTCAGTCGACAGTGCCATACTCTGCCGGATTTATTCTTAAGTGGATTGAAATGACACTCGTAAATTGGAGACACATCGTCGTCAGATGAATAGAGAAGGAGAGTGACCGCAGCTGCATGCTTTGAATACAGCGCGAAATTATATGCCTGGTCTTCAGCGATCCAGGTGGCTCCTAGCGGAGAGGGTGAACCTTCTCCACTACGCCAGTTCATCAGTGAGATCCCAGGTAATATCATGAACTTTCCCTTCCTTATCCAACCTTCGATAACTGTCCTCGTATTTCATTCGTCCGTGGGCGAGGCGCTCGATTTTCCGCGATAGCTGACCTTTGCCCTTTCGCTTTCTTGTCAACAATTCGGCCGCAAGGGTCACTATCGTCTCCAGATTTCTAAATAACCGTGCGAATTCGGATTGTGAGCGTCGCGGGATCACTCATAAGAGAGCACTCTAGTAGGCCAGTTCAACACCATGCAGTGATCCCGATCACCTGACGAAGCTTGGGTCTACGTCCCACGAAGTGTGCAATATGACGGGCATAACATCCAAGTTCGTTTGGCATTGTTAGGAGATTCATACAATCGACCCGAGATGTGATCGGCATCACCGATTTAGCAAACACACGCCAATAGGATGGTGGGAGATGGCGATCCAGCAACGATCCATTCTGCCCGCGAGGTGCACTCATGAGTTTGGAATCCACCATTACCAATGTATTGGGCTCCGAGCAAAGTTCCCATTTGGATGGTTATGAAATTTCGTTCGATCGAATTCTCGTCGCAACCGACTTCTCAAAACCGGCCAATCAGGCATTAAAAACCGCGATCATCATCGGTCGATTGTTTGGCTCGAAGCTTTTCCTAGTGCATGCCGCATCGCCAGTTTTCTATGATAGGAACGCGGGGCCAATCCCGTTAGAGATTCTCGATGCGAACCTCGACGCGGGTAAAGAGGAGATCAACCAATTGATCTCATGCGAACCTGGACTCCGCGAATTGGAGCCGAAAATAACAGTAGCCTACTCCAATGCCGTTGATCTCATCGCACAGGTCTCCCGTGAAGAGAAAATCGATCTTATTGTCGCTGGATCTCACGGCGCGAACTGTCTCGAGCGTCTGGCGCTAGGTTCCGTCGCGGAGGCCATATTGCATCGCGCGAGGTGTCCGGTAATGATCGTTGGGCCAAACTGCAGGACAGTTGACCATCTCTTTCATTCCCTACTATTTGCCACAGATCTGACAACGACTGGACGACGGGGAGCACTTTTCGCCTCCGGCCTGGCAAAGCGGTTCCGCGCCGACCTGACTCTTCTACATGTCATGAACGAGAAACCGGCTGCGCCCCATCGCGAGATCGAGGTCATAGAAGCTCGAATCAAACAACAATTACAAGAACTTCTTCCGCCAGACGTGAGCGAGCAGTGTAAAGCGAAGGTGCGCCTCGAGCAAGATCGTCATATAGCCAAGACCATCGTCACGGTCGCTGATATAGAACGTGCCACTCTGATGGTAGTTGGGCTGGGAAACCGCCACCTTGCAGACCACATTCCGAGGTCAATTTTGTCTTACCTGATTCGGGAGGCCAAATGCCCCGTCCTTGGCGTTCGTGGGCACTTGGCTTGAGACAGAGCGGACCTACACCAGGCATCGGCACCATCCTTCGGAAAACCCTACGGTTTTGGCAGGGTAATTTGCTCATTGGTCCCCGTTTAATATCCACCCGTCGCCGCCACTGCTAATGGCTCATGCTTGGCTTGTCATCGCGCATTAAACGTTGAGAACGGAAAGTAACGCCCTACGGTGACTGACGGGACGGCTTCTCCGCTGGGAGAGACGAGCTCGTTTCAAAGTCAGTGAGGGGGCCTGTGGGAAGAATCATGCGCAGGGAGTTGAGGATGGAGAGAAGGTCGATGGCCTCCTGCGCAACGGCTCCCTGAATTGGGCTCAACAAACCTAGCGAGGCCGCTGCCATTCCGAGGAGGCTCAAGCTCATGCCACCCACTGCGCTGATCAGAGCTATGCCACGCATACGTCGACCGATATGCATCAACTCGTCCACGCTAACCAGCGACGATTGGAGAATCACTGCCCCTGCGGCTTCCGAGGTGATATCGCTATTTACCCCTAGGGCGATGCCGGCAGTAGCGGTCATCATTGCCGGAGCGTCGTTGATGCCGTCTCCCAAATAAAGCGTGCGGTCATTTAAGGTCGTCTCGCGAACGAACTCAACTTTCTCTTCAGGACTCTTGCCGCCATGGGCTTCTGTAATTCCCATGCCCGCCGCAAACAGTGCCACCTCAGCAGGGCGGTCACCGGACAGGAGAATCACCCGCGAGATATGGTGCTTTGAATCCAAGTGCCCAAGGAAGGGCTTGCTATCTGGTCGTGGCTCGTCTTGAAAGTAGATTATGCCAGCTAGCTTACCGTCGATCAGCAAAACACATTCCAGGCCAGGAGCAAGAGACGGCATGGAAGATAAGTTCTCACCGGAGAGTTTACCGCGTCCTGTCACGGTGACGAGTTTTCCTGCGACGTGACCCGTCAGTCCAGAACCTGGGGGTTCGGATACATCTTCAACTTTTAACGGGCTCAGTCCCTGCTTATCCGCTGCCGCGATCACGGCACTTGCGAGGGGATGCTTCGAGTAGCGTTCGAGACTTGAGGCATACTGAAGGACTTCATCATGTGATGTATTCCCGAGGCAGTGGATCGAGGTCAGGGTCGGTTTTCCGTAGGTCAGAGTGCCGGTCTTGTCCACGATCAGCACATGACAGGTCTCCATCTTTTCGAGGATGGAAGGATCTTTGACAATGATACCCAGCTTTGCCGCGGCAGAGATAGCACCAATGATTGCGACGGGAATAGAGATCAACAGCGGACATGGTGTCGCGATCACCAGTACCGCAAGAAAGCGTTCCGACTGACCGCTGAAGAACCAGCTTGCCAGGGCTATGGCAATGGCGATCGGCGTGTACCAGGATCCGAGACGATCTCCAACCCTTTGTATATGCGGCCTCTCCTCTTCGGAGGCGTGAAGTACCTGAACAATCTTTGCATAGCGAGAGTCACTGGCGATTTTCGTCGCGCGGATCGTAAGGGCAACATTGCCGTTGATTGCGCCGGAGAGCACGATCGTGCCGGGAGCTTTCTCAATCAAGAAGGGCTCGCCCGTCAGGTAGGACTCATCCATGCTGCCATGACCGCTGACCACTTGCCCATCGACTGGACATATCTCATGCGGATAGATCAGCAACTCGTCTCCGACACGAATAGCATCGATGGCTACATCGGAGATTACTTCACCGGCTTTATGGGCTACCTGTGGCATTCTGTTCGCTAGAGCGTTGAGAACAGATGATGCACGCCCTGTTGCATATCCTTCGAGCGCTTGTCCGCCAGAAAGCATCAATACAACAAGCGCCGCCACCCAATACTGGCTCAGAACCACCGAAGTGATAATCGACAACAGGGCGAGAATGTCGACGCCGAAATTGCCTTTGATAACCTGCTGGACAAGCGAGATAGCCAGAGGAATGCTCGCGCCCGCAATAGCAACGAACAGGACAGTATTAAGGACGTGCTGGTCATGCAGAAGCAGTTTTACGCCCAATGCTCCCAGCATCCCCACGGCAATGAAGGCGGCGGTCGAGATATGTGTCACGGGGCTCTTGAGCCATCTGCTAATCGTGTTGGTCTGGTTCAATGTACTCACCGGCGCCTCAATTCTATGAGTCGGGAAGGCCCAGGTTGAGTGACGCATATCACAAACCATTAGTGCAGCAAAGGCTTAGGGTTATTGGTGCGAGCAAGTCAAGACTGTTTTGTCATTGCTCGTGAACGAGAGGTTTGCCCATATGATTCCGGATCAAATTATTCTGGCTACAGACTTCTCCCCCGCCTCTACTGCCGCGCATTCAGTCGCAGCGAAAATGGCGAAGCTCTTCAATTGCAAGATTCTGATTGTTCACGTATTTCAATATGTGGCTCGCCACAGGTACGCGATGCCTGTTGGATGGATGATCGAAATTATTCGGAGCGACGTCCAACGGAAGATACTCGAGACTCAACACGTCTTTACCAATATGGGCCTCGAAACGAAAGCACTTCTGCTTGAAGATGGATTTCCTACAGTAGAAATACTCAAAGTCGCTCAGACCTATAAGGCGCCGGTGATCGTGATGGGAACCCATGCTGTCGCCGGGATGGATAGATTTTTGCTAGGTTCGACTGCCGAGGGCGTACTCAGAGGGGCTGCTTGTCCAGTGATTACCGTTGGGCCACACACCCATCCAGTAGGTACAGCTAACACCATTAATCGGCTGCTCTTCGCGACAGATTTCAGCAAAGAATCCCTAGATGCTGTACCTTTTGTGGCCACACTGCGCGATGCAGCAGCCTCGTCGCTTGAGGTCCTTTATGTAGAGACGAATATCGATGCTGTCCAATCTCCGCTGTTCCATTCTCTTCGTGCGGAATTAGATGTTCCGGATATGACGCGTCACCATCCCGCAACGGAGTACCTTACTCTGCATGGAGCAGCCGTTGCACAAGCAATCACTAATGAAGCGGAGCGTCTGGCGGCAGACCTTCTGATTCTTGGGGTTAAGCGTGCCTCGGCGTTCGCAGCTCATCTTACTCCCAAGATTGCGTTCCAGGTGATTGCCGCTGCACCATGTGCGGTCATGACCATCTCTTCCTAAGGAGGAACAAGAGCAGACCAACCCGAGTGTACTCACGCAAATCCAGCACAGCAAGGAATCAAATATGCGATATGAACTTCGGCTCCATCGATTGATCGCCACAATTCTGGCAGCTGTGCTAATAGGCTTTGTGATGCTTTTCGTCTATCTAGATCATCACGCACCCAATGTTTGGGTTGAGGCGAGCGTAGCGCTTCTCCTCGAAATTTCCGTCTCGACCGGGCTCGCCTTCGTGGGGATGGCTGAGGGAGTCTTAGCTTTCCAATTTGGATTGCAGCACAAGCGGGAGATCTTAGGCTATCTGAGTCTTGGCGCTCTTTCAGTCGGCTGCGGCCTCTACCTCGCCCTTACAGAGAGTTCTTCCGTGACGACGATTGCTCTAGTTGTTTCTCCTCACGTGTTCATCTTTGGGCTAATACAGTTGCGGGTCTCCCAACATATAAGACGTCATGTCGCGCAAAGGAGAGCTCTGCAGGTGTGTGGGCTCTGTGACCTGCTCATGGGGCTGGGCCTCATTGCGGTGTCCAGAATCTCTAATGCCGCTACCGCTGAATTCCTGGCCTACGTGGCCGCAATGACCGCGCTTCAATTGATCGCCCTTCTGATGTACAGAAGCGCACCGCAAAAGCAACCGGTTTAGCAGAAACCCATAGACCCGTCGGATAGCATAACTTTTCTCGCTCGCAGGAATTGGAAGGGTGGTCAGAATTGTTTCGATCAATTGCGTCAGGGTCCCCCCATACCCAAAGCGGGTCAGAAGTCTTACTTAGGTATCACTCGGATGCGGAGATAGGGCTGACGAATGCTGCGGCCGCAGAGCGACTGCTGAAATATGGACGCAATGAACTTGCAATGGCCGCCCCTGACCCCTGGTGGAAGCAATTCGGTCGCCAGTTTGCCGACCTGCTGATCTGGATACTGATCTGCGCTGCATTGATATCTGGCTTACTGGAAGAGTGGGTTGATGCAATCGCGATTCTGGCGATTGTGCTCCTAAATGGTCTCCTCGGGTTCATCCAGGAGGGACGGGCAGACGAGGCTTTACGCGCCCTGCGGAAGCTATCTTCACCGCAAGCAAGAGTCATCCGAGAGGGTCAGCTTCAGAGCGTTCTGGCGGAGAAGCTCGTGCCCGGAGACCGGATCGAACTTGAGACAGGAGACCGAGTTCCGGCCGATGTCCGCCTGATTGGGGCTGCGGGCTTCCGAGTCGAAGAAGCCGCTTTGACTGGTGAGTCCGTGCCATCGGACAAGGATCACCGAGTCGTCCTGGAGGAGGAAGCTCCTTTGGGTGAACGCCTGAACATGGCCTACATGGGAACTTCCGTAGCTGCCGGTACTGCCAGCGCACTTGTCGTTGCCACCGGTATGAACACGGAGATTGGCAAGATCGCTGGCATGTTGAAAGGCCAGAACATCGAGCCGACTTCTTTGCAACGGCGACTATCTCAGTTGGGCAAAACTCTCCTTTACATTGTCCTAGGCGTCGTGACGGTCATGTTTGTAGCTCAGATTGCGCAGGGAGGCCGTCTCGTAGACGCCTTCCTGCTTGCCGTGAGTCTTGCCGTGGCGGCAGTCCCGGAAGGATTGTCGGCAGTAATCACGGTAGCACTTGCATTAGGACTACAACGGATGGCAGCACGCCAAGCGCTCATCCGTAGGCTCCCTAGTGTGGAAACTCTTGGAGCGGTGACCGTCATCTGCTCGGATAAGACCGGAACCCTGACCCGTAACCAAATGACGGTGAAAGACATTGAGACTGGAGGAGAGCGCTACGAAGTGACGGGCACCGGCTATGAGCCGATCGGCGAATTCCGCAAGGCAGCATCCAATGCTGGGGTTGCAGCAACATGGACCGTGATTGATCCTCTACAGCACCGAAGCTTGCTCGAAGCGTTGAAGATCGGAGCTTGGTGCAGCCATACGCAAATCGCCCGGTTCGACGAAGCAGGTGGACGCTGGAAGGTAGTAGGAGATCCAACCGAAGCTGCACTGATGGTTGCGGCTTCCAAGGCTGGAGTTGCAGTTGTGGGACGTCAAGAGCGGATTGTCTTTGAGATCCCTTTCAGCTCGGATCGCAAGGCGATGTCTGTGGTGGCCCGCGTCGATGACAAAAAGCTCGTCATGTTCACCAAAGGCGCGCCCGAGGTCGTCCTCGGTAAATGCACTCAGGAGTATATCCACGCAGACGTGCGGGCACTGACCGAGTCGCGTCGTCAGGCGATTCTCGCCTCCGCACATTGCATGGGGCAGCGTTCGCTTCGGGTATTGGGATTGGCCTCGCGTCAGGTGTTCGAGAGCGAGAATCTAGAGGAAACGGGTCTTATCTTTGCAGGACTCGCGGGCATGATGGACCCGCCTCGGGAGGAGGCCGCAGAGGCCGTCGACCGATGCCGATCTGCCGGCATAATGCCTGTGATGATTACGGGAGATCATCCAGACACAGCCAAGGCCATCGCCTTGCATCTCGGCATTATCCATGAGGGTGGGCAGGTACTCCTTGGCTCAGATCTGGATGCGCTAAGCGATACCGGTCTCGCCGAAAAAGTCCTCACAACCTCAGTATATGCACGAGTTGCAGCCGCCCATAAGCTACGTATCATTACCGCATGGCGAAGCCGACGTGAAATTGTGGCCATGACTGGTGACGGAATTAATGACGCCCCAGCCATCAAGTCTGCGGACGTTGGAATCGCCATGGGCATCTCAGGGACTGACGTGACAAAGGAAGCCGCAGATATGGTGCTGGCAGATGACAACTTCGCCAGCATCGTGAATGCGATCGAAGAAGGAAGAACAATCTACGACAACATCCTAAAGGTTGTTTACTACCTGTTGTCCACAAATGCGGGGGAAGTCCTACTCATGGTGGGGGCCACACTCCTTGGGTTTCCGGCTCCCCTTCTAGCAATTCATCTTCTAACGATCAACCTCCTGACCGATGCACTTCCAGCGATGGCTTTAGGTGTCGAGCAGCCAGAGCCAAACGTGATGCAGCACCCACCCAGGCCCGTTAGGGTGCCGATCATTACCATCCAGAGCGGACTGGGCATCCTCTATCAGGGCATGCTGAATGCAGCGGTCGCTGCAATTGCTTTTTGGCTGGTCTACCATAACGAGGCAGAAAACCTAGCGGCGGCTAGAACAGCTACCTTTTTCACGAGTGCGCTGGCACAGATGTTGTTCGCCCTCGGCTGTCGAAGTCCTCGTTATACATTCCTGCAACTGGGGCCTTTCTCGAACAGGTGGCTCATTCTAGCGTTTGCAATCTCTTCGGCCCTGCTCGCGGCTATTGTCGCCATCCCCATTCTCAGACCGGTCTTTCACATTGCCGCCTTGCCAATTCTTACAGACTGGTTTCGGATCCTTCCGCTCGCATGTCTTCCAGTCACATTACTGGAATTTGGGAAGTTGATGCGACATGTTCGCGCAAAGGCTTAATGATGCGGATGACAACCGGGAGGCTAAATTTTTATAGGAGTGCAGTACAGGTGAGGAAACAATCCTCCTCAATTTCGCTACTTGCTACTGAGCACGACTTTCAGAGCCTTTTCTTTGGCTGCATTCTCAAAAGTCTCGTATGCTCTTTCTATTTCACTTATGTCAAACGAATGGGTAATGAGCTTCCTGGGTTGTAATTTGCCAGACAAAATGATCTTCTGCAGCATGGGCAGTGTGACAGTGTCAACCAGACGTGTAGTCAGTCGGATATTACGGTTCCATAACTGTTCGAGATGCAATTCCACCGGCTTCCCGTGGACCCCGAGGCTGGCAAGGCGCCCACCTACGCCCAGGATACCCTGACAGATATCGAAGGCCGCGGGGGTTCCCACTGCTTCGACTGCGACATCCACCCCGGCTCCGCCGGTCAATTCCAGCAGACGTGAAACTGCATTTCCATCTGAACTGTTAATAACTGCAGTTGCACCTAATTCTGTGGCCACGGCGAGGCGATTGTCGTCCAAATCGATCATAAAAATTTTCTCGGGGGAATAAAATTGTGCTGTCAGCAGCACTGCAAGGCCAATGGGGCCAGAACCAACTATAGCAACCGTATCACCTGGCATAATCTGCCCATTTAGCACTCCACATTCAAAGCCAGTTGGCAGGACGTCGCTTAGCATTACTAGAGCTTCTTCGTCTTCCCCTTCAGGACAACGGTAAAGACTTCCATCGGCATGGGGAATCCTCACATATTGAGCCTGTGTGCCATCAATAGTATTGCCCAGAATCCATCCACCGTTTCTGCAGTGCGAAAGCATGCCCCTTCTGCAAAATTCGCATTTATTACATGAGGTGATACAGGAAATGATGACGCTGTCACCAACATGAAATTCTGCAACCCCAGAGCCAATCTGCTCTACAACGCCGACGCCCTCGTGGCCTAAGATGCGTCCATCAGCCACGGAAGGAACATCGCCTTTCAGAATATGAAGGTCCGTCCCGCAGATCGTTGTTGCCGTAATTCGAACGATGGCATCGCACGAGTCCAGGATCAATGGGAGAGGTCTCTCCTCCCATCCGCACGAACCCGCTCCATGTTCTGACTTGTGATAGACCAACGCCTTCATAGTGGAGACGGAACTGAGGGAAGCAGCGCCGTCCTTCGATTCGAGTTCTTCTGTTGTCATGACTAATTCCTTCGTTCATGGCATTTGTCAATTCGTCAGGCAAGTTAAACTTATTGCTTGTGCCAACATCCGTATGTGACCGAACGCACACCGTTCATCAAGTCACTGCTAATGTTTCGATAGAACTCTGGCCGTGATGTGACGACACGGTCCGGTGCCCCTAGCCTTCCGTTGTAAATCCATATCTTTCCATCAGTCCTTATAGGCCCGTACACTCTTTCCGCGATGAAGCAATCCAATCTTGTCCACTTTGGATGCTCGAGGCTGTCATTCTCCTCCAGGATTTTCCTCTTTGAAGCAGGAAGGAATTCGATTAGCGGAATGCTTGAGAAGGGTAAAAGCATTACAAGGAAACGGTTAAGACCGGGCAAGAGGCGCCTGCGACAACCTCGTACGTAATATGAGGGGGAAGATGAGAAGCAAGCGGGGATGTCCGCTGGATGCCGAGGACGATCAACTCCGCTTTGCGCTCTTTCGCATATTCCACAATGGTTTCAGAGATCTTTTTGCCATAAAGATTCGAACAAACACATCTTTCATCGAGGCCATTCTCCTCAATGAGGTGCTTCAGCGCTCCTGTCATAATCGCCGAGATGATTGGGACGCCGTGAGTATCGATGGAAGGAGGTAAAACCTGGATGCAATGCAACGGCGCTCCAAAGGCTTTGGAAAGAAAGGCGGCGTATCGAATCGCATGAAAGAATCGGGTATTCAAATCTGTCGCAAAGACGATAGGACCTTGGGTGTGAGTGCTTTGATCAAGATTGGCCTCGGGCCCTATGGTTAGCATCGGGCAGGGTGCTCTTCGAAA
>Ga0070658_10002176_pt1 | contig 16445 bp, 10 predicted proteins | sample KBSC13metaG_FD_64664 | JGI IMG/M metagenome (GOLD analysis project Ga0070658, IMG submission 64664) | Corn rhizosphere microbial communities from Kellogg Biological Station, Michigan, USA - KBS C1-3 metaG | ecosystem: Host-associated > Plants > Roots > Rhizosphere > Soil ...
CCCCCACCGCGAACCGCCAGGGTTGCGAGTTGGCGATCGACGGCGCCGCACCGCCGACCTCCCGCAGCAGCGCCGCCTCGACCGGCCCGAACCCGGCACCGGCGGCAGGCGTGTCCGACACGGTCCCCTCCTCACGTCTCGTGGTGGTCCGGACCGGCCCCGTCACGGTAGGGGCCAGTCATGCACCGGAGCGCCGGCGCGCGCGAGCTCGACGTACCGGCGGGTCATCTCGCGCAGTGCCGCCGGACGGTCCAGCCCATACCGCTCCTCCAACCGGCGCACGCTCACCGTCTGCCAGCGCGCACCCGTCTGCCCGGAGCGCACCCGCTGCGCCACCACCGACAGGTAGCGGTCGCGCTCGACCGGCGAGGTGCCCCAGGCGTCGAGGCCGTCCGCGGCGAGCGGGAGGAGCACGTCCCGGACCAGGCGCGCAACCGGGACGTCGACGCCATCCCACTGCAGGACGGCGTCCAGCCCGAGCCGGGCGGCCGCGTGCAGGTTGCGACCGGTCACCGGGAACGGCACGACCGACCACAGTGGACGGTCGGCGTCGGCGAGCGCGCGGATCAGTCCGAAGTAGAACGCGGCGTTCGCCACCATGTCGAGGGGAGTCGGTCCGCTCGGCAGCACCCGGTTCTCGATGCGCAGGTGCGGCCGGCCGTCCTGGACCTCGTACACCGGGCGGTTCCAGCGCCACACCGTGCCGTTGTGCAGGCGCAGCTCCCGCAGCGTCGGAACCGTCCCGGCGGACAGGCAGGCCAACGGGTCCTCCGCCAGCACGGTCGGAAGCAGCGGAGGCACCCGGCGGACTATCGAGTCGAAGAGCTCGACGACCCCGGTGGCCCACGCGTCGCCCAGCCAGGCCCGCGGCGGCGCGGCGCTGCGCACCGGTCGGGTGTCGAGGACCTGCTCGCACAGCGGCAGCCGTGTCTCCGGCCAGAGCTCCCGGCCGAGCAGGTACGGGGAGTTGGCGCCGATCGCCAGCTGGGCTCCGGTGGCCACCTGAGCGGCGTTGTAGTAGGCCGCGAACCGCTCCGGTGACACCCGCAGGTGCAGCTGCAGGCTGGTGGCGGCCGCCTCCGGCGCGATCGAGTCGGTGCTGAAGCGCAGGGTCTCCCGGCCGGCGATGTGCACGGCCACCGGTCGGTGCCGCTCGGCGCGCATCCGGCTGGCCAGCACCGCGTACCGGCTCGGCGAGGACAGCCGGTCCCGGGTCAGGTGGTCGGCGCCGAGCGTCGGCAGCGTGCCGATCGCGGCAAGCCGGACGCCGAGCGACTCGACCTCCCCGGTGCCCAGCAGCCCGGTGAGCCGCCGCTCGAAGGCGGTCAGCCCACCGGCGGCGAGCCGTTCCGGCGGCAGGTTGAGCTCGACGTTGAACCGACCCAGCTCGTGCTGCACATCCGGCCGGCCCAACCGGGCGAGCACAGCGTCGTTCACCGGCCGCGGGCGGCCCAGCGGATCGATCAGGTCAAGCTCGACCTCCATGCCCACCGTGTCCTCGTGCCCGGTGAACCAGCCGTCCCCGATCATCGCCGCCAGGGCGGTCACGGAGTCCTCCAGCCGGCGGCGGACCTCCTCGGTTCGCCCGACGACCAGCGCGGCGCCGTGCACTTCGTCGCCCATCGCCGCCTCCTTCCCAGCCGCGCTCACCTTGCGCCGGGGTGCTGCTCGCCACCAGTGCGGGAGGACCCGACGGTCAGGGACCTTCGCCTCTTCGCCTCTTCGACCGACTGGCAGCTGCGCGCCGGGACAGCACGCCGCGGGTCAGGTGCGGGTCAGGCGCAGGTGCCAGGCCTCCGGGCCGCGCTGCTCGTACGAGACCGCCATCGCGCCGCCCGTGCGGCGGGAGAGCTGGCGGAGCAGCGGGAGCGGGTCGTGCGGGGCGATGAGCAGGAGCGAGCCGCCGGCCGGGATCGCGTCGAAGGCGCCGATGACGGTGGCATGCCGGATGGCGTGCGGCACCGTGCGGACGTCCAGCTCGGGCATGTCTTCGTCGACCTCGTTGCAGCCGCAGCCGGCGGGCCCGTCAGCCTCGCCGCAGCCGCAGCCGGCGTGGCCCGCCGCGTGGGCTTCTGCGTGGCCGCAGCCGCAGCCGGCGTGGCCCGCCGCGTGGCCCGCTGCGTGGGCCTCTGCCTGGCCGCAGCCGCAGCCCGCGTGGCCTTCCTCGTGGTCGCCGAGTTGGTGGCCGCCATGCTCGCCGAGCAGCTCGTGCATGCCGGCGAGGATCCCGGTGAGGGAGACGGCCGGGTCGGCGGCGGCGGCGGGCAGGATCAGGTCGTTCTCCTTCGCCAGGTGGGAGTCGAACAGCACCCGCAAGGCGTGCGCGGCAGCCACGACGCGCGGCGGCTCAGTGGCCTCGCCGAGGTCCCGGACGAGGCCTTCGAGCACCCGGTGTTCGGCGATCATGGCTTCGACCAGGAGCTTGGTCTGCGGCAACGCCGCGGCGGCCGGGTAGAGCGCGTCCTCCTCGGCCGCCGCGTGCGGCAGCAGCTGCTCGGTGCAGAAGTCGGCGGCGGCCGCACGCGCCTGGCCGAAGGCGGCGCTGTCCGCCGCCGCGACCATCCTCAGCAGGTGCTCGGCGTGGGCGGCGAGCCGGCCGGCCAGCTCGGCGTGGTGCTCGCGAACCGCCTCGACGGCTGCGGCGTCCTCGGCGGTGGACGCCAGGACGACGTTGGCCGGGCTGTCCGGTCGGGTGGTGGTGCTCACGACGCCTCCTCTGCGGCCAGCTCGCCTGGCCTCGGCACCGACAATTTACTACGGTCATGCCCGTGGAAAACAATGGCCGCCTCGGCCCGGCCCCGGTCCGGCCGGGCTCCGGCGCTGCGCCGCTGTCCCGGCCGCGGCTGGCGGTGCTGGAACGGCTCCGGCTACTCGGCCGCCCGGCGACCAGCAGCGACCTCGCCGCCGAGCTCGGCGCCCATCCGAACACCGTGCGCGAGCATCTCGACGCGCTGGTGGACCAGGGCCTGGTGATCCGGGAGCGCGGGCCGGCCCGCGGACGCGGCCGGCCGGCCTGGCGCTACGCGGCGGCTGAAGGGGAACCCGACCCCCGCGTCCGCGACTACGCCGGGCTGGCCACCGCACTCGCCGGTCACCTCGAACGGGTCAGCCCCGACCCGGCCGCCGACGGGCTCGAGGTCGGTCGGGAGTGGGGCCGCGAGCTGGCGACCGGCAGTTCCGCCGACTCCGCGGCAGCCGGCTCGGCGGGGCGGGCCCGGCACCGGGTCGTCGGCCTGCTGCGCGAGCTCGGGTTCGACCCGCAGGCCGACGCCAGGGCGACCACGGTCGCGTTGCGCCGCTGCCCGCTGCTGGACGCCGCCCGACGGCACCCGCAGGTGGTCTGCCAGGTGCACCTCGGCATCGTCCGCGGCGCTCTCGAGGTCTACCGGGGCGATCCGGAGCCGACCGCACTGCTGCCGTTCGCCGAGCCCGGTGCCTGCCGCCTGCACCTGCGCACCGCGGCGGCCACGGATGGCTGACCGTCGGCGGCCGCCGGCCGCCCGGTCGTGCTGCCGGGGCCAGGTGCTCGGGCTGGCACCCGCGCAGGGCGGGTACGTCGAGCTGACCTTCCCCGAGCCCGGGTCGTATCCGTTCGTCACGCACGCCATGGCGGACGCCGAGCGCGGCCTCCACGGCATCCTCCGCGTCACCCCCTGATCCGGCGCCTCCGCTCGGACTGACGCCGGACACTAGGAGCGGGCTTCGCAGGTGACCGGGCCGGGCGCGCTGGACTGCTGCGTCGCGACCTGGTTGCCGTCGACGGTGATCGTGCACTCCAGGGACGTCGCGGTGGCGGAGCGCACCAGGACCGTCACCTGCTGGCCCGGCGGAAGCGTGATCGTCTGCCGCCATGGCAGCGTCTGGTTGCTCCGGCGGGTCTGGCCCGACGGGGTCGTCAGCACGAGCGCGGCGTCGGCGGGGCTCCGCGGCGCCGTCGACGACCGCCGCGCGGGCGGCACCATGTGCCCCGCGCCGCCGTAGACGATCCCGGGCTGCTGCGGTGCCGCCGCCGGCCCGGCGCCGGACACCACGACCTGCACCGTTCGCTGCGGCGACGAGCGGTGCGACCAGGCGACCAGCACGGCGGCGAACGCCGCCAGCAGGACGATTGCCGCGACGGCCAGCGCGCGCGGCGAACGCAGCACCACGACCCATCCACGGCGACCGCGGCGGCGCGGTTCGGCATGGGCGGGTCAGCGGGACTCGAACGGGAGCGGGCCGCCGAGCGGGCGCAGGCCCAGCGCGGCGCCGATCGCCCGAGCCTCGGCGACCGCCGCGTCGGCCCGGCCGCGCGCACCGCGGGCGCGCAGCACGCCGGCCAGGGCGTGCTGGCTGAGCGCGACCCACGGCTCGGCGCCCAGCCGGCGGTGCGACCCGACCGCCGCGACCAGCTGCCGCTCGGCCTCGGCCCATTCGCCCAGGGTCGCCGCCAGCTGGCCGAGGTGGTACGCCGTGGCGCCCTGGTAGCCGGTGCCCTCCAGCAGGTGCTGCTCCCGGTACGGGGACAGCTGCTCGAACAGCGCCGCGGCCAGCTCCCGGTCGCCGAGCAGCACCGCGGCCTTCGCGAACCCGATCGCCTTCGTGCGCCAGGACCGCATCCGGGTCGGGCCGGCGCGCATCTGGTCGAGCGAGCCGGCGACGATCGCCTTGGCCTCGTCGACCCGCCCGACCTCTCCGTACAGCCAGGCGAGCATCGGCTGCATCGGCAGCACCGGGTAGTCGGCCACGAGCCGCTCGACCGCACCGACGGACTCGGCCTCCTGCCCGCGCAGCCAGCGGATGATCGTGACCTGGTGCAGCGCGGCCGCGGTCGCGAGCAGGCCGCTGCCGCCGACCCCGAGCGCCTCGGCCTCCAGGGCCAGCCGCTCGCCGCCGGCGAGGTCGCCGCGGGCGATCGCCACCGTGGCCTCCATCGCCGTGCCGGCCCAGCGGACGAACGAGGTCGGCGCCGCCAGCACGGCGTCGTGCATCGCGGCCAGCGCCGGCAGGGCCTCGGCCGCCCGCCCGTCGGCCAGCGCGCAGTAGGCGTGCCAGTAGTGACCGACGAACCGCAGCGACGGCACGCCGCCGAGCTGGTCGGCCAGCTGGAGCAGCTCGGTCGCGGTCGTCTCCTCGTCCCGGACATAGGCGATCTCGCTGCCGAGCAGGCTCGTCCGGTCGACCAGCACGGCGGCGAACGTGCCAGGATCACCGACCCGGCGGGCGACGTCGACCGCCTCGCCGGACAGCGCCTCGACCTCCTCCGGCGAGCCGTCGATCGGCACCCACCGGGCCAGCCGGCTGAGCACCAGCGCCCGGGCCCGGCTGTCCCCCGGCCCGATCGCGTCGAGCGTCTGCCGCAGCAGCCGGGCCGGCACCGACCCGTCGCCGTCGAACCAGATCGTCGCCCCGCCGCCGATGCCGAGCGCGGCCGTCGTCATCCGCGGCACCGAACCGAGCGCGACCGCCAGCTCGAACGCGGCCACGAACGTGTCGGCGGCCTGGGAGACCCGGCCCAACCGCACCTGTGCCGAGCCGAGCTCGAGCAGCAGGTCGCAGCGGCGGTTCCGGTCGTCCGGCGCGACCAGCGCGAGGTGCTGCAGCGCCTGGGTGAGCAGCCGCACCGCCTCCGCGTAGGCGAACTGGCCTACCGCCCGCTCGGCGGCCTCGCTCGCGTACCCGACCGCCTTCCCCCCGGCCCGCAGCCCCGGCTCCGACCCGCTGCCGGCGGCCGCGCCGAGGTGGCGGGCGAGCTGGCTGAGCCGGGCGTCCGGGTCGCCCGGCGGGAGCCGTTCCAGCGCCTCGCCGACCCGCAGGTGCAGCCGCGGCCGGCGGGCCGCCGGGATCCGGCCGTACAGGGCGTCGCGGAGGATGAGGTGGCTGAACCCGTACCGGCCGGGCACCCGCCGGGACGGCACCACCAGCCCGGCGCCGACCGCGACGTCGAGCGCGTCGAGCAGCGCCTCGTGCTCCAGGTCGGAGACCCGGGTCAGCACGGCGAGGTCGAAGTCGCGGCCGATCACCGCGGCCAGGTCGAGCGTGCCGGTGACAGCCGGGGCGAGCCGGGACAGCCGCTGCTCGAGCATGTGCCGGACGCCCTCCGGGACGCCTTCGAGCGCCTCCCGCACCGTGTCGGCGTGGTCGAGGCCGCCGGTCTCGGACAGGTGCCGGATCAGCTCGCCGAGCAGGAACGGGTTGCCGTCGGTACGGGCCAGCAGCATCGGCGCCAGGTCCGCCGGCGCCGGGGCGTGCTGCTGCGCGCCGACCAGCTGGTCGACCTCGCCGCGGCCGAGGCCGCCGAGCGCGAGCCGGCTGAAGCCGGGCTCGCGCTGCAGGTCGGCCATGGTGTCCGCGACCAGGCGCTGCGAGTCCTGGTCGGACCGGTAGGTGACCAGCAGCAGCAGCGGGACCTGCCGGGTGGACCGGGCCACGTGCCGGAGCAGCAGCTGCTCGGTGCCGGCCCACTGCAGGTCGTCGATGACCAGCAGGACCGGGGAGCTCGCCGACACGCCGGCGAGCAGCCCGGCCACCGAATCGAACAGGGCGTACCGCTGGTCGGGACCGGCGGTCGGCTCCGGCACCGGCAGGTCGGGCAGCCGCCGGGCCAGCTCGGGCAGCAGCCGGGCCAGCTCGCCGCCGGCGTCCCGGACCAGCTCGGCGACGGTGTCGTTCGGCCGCGCGGCCAGGTAGCCGCCGAGCGCCTCCCGGACGCCGAGGTAGGCCACGGTCAGCTTCTCGTCGCACCGTCCGTAGAGGACCGTGCCGCCCTCGGCCTGGGCGATCCGGCCGACCTCGGCGGCCAGCCTGGTCTTGCCGATGCCGGCCTCGCCGGTGACCACGACCACCTGCCGCCGCCCTTCGGCTGCCTGCCGCCAGGCCCGGTGCAGCCGGGTCAGCTCGTCCGCCCGACCGACGAACGGCCCGCGTTCGGGGTCGCCGACGCCGGCCAGCGCGTTGAACGCGACCGCGGGTGCCCAGCCGACCGCGGTCGGCGCCCCCGGCGCCGGCAGCGCGGGCGGGTCCGGCTCGGACCGCAGCAGCTCCAGGTACGCGCCGGCCAGCTGCGGCGACGGGTCCACCCCGAGCTCCTCGGCCAGCAGCTTGCGGAACCGCTCGTACGCGCGCAGCGCCTCGCCCCGGTTGCCGGCCGCGGCGTGCGCGAGCATCAGCCGCAGGTGCGCGGACTCACGGAACGGCTCGAGCGCGACCGCCTCCTCGGCCGGCCGGACCGCGGCGGCCCCGTCGCCGGTCGCGACCAGGCTCTCGCTGGCCAGCTCCAGCGCCGAGACGAGCACCGAGGCGAACCGGGACCGCAGCCGGTCCACCCACTCGCCCTCGGCGCCGGGCAGGAACGAGCGGGCCGCCACCGCGCGGGCCGCGTCGGCGTGCTCGGCCGCGCGCGCCGGCTCGCCGGCCGCGAGCAGCCGCCGGGCCGCGACCACGTCCCGCTCGGCGGCCTCCACGTCGACCTCGGTGCCGGGCGGCAGCACCAGCTGGTAGCGGCCGGCGGCCCCGGTCAGCGTCTCGGCGCCGGGCAGCCCGGCCGCGGTCAGCGCGGCGCGGATCGTGCTCAACACGGTCCGCAGCGCCGGTTGCCAGGTCGGCGGGAGCTGCTCGCCCCACAGGACGTCGGCCAGCTCCTCGCGGGTCGCCGGGTGGTTGCGCTCCGCGACGAGATAGGCGAACAAGACCCGACCGCGGCGGCCGCCGAGGGCCTCCTCGTCGAGCGTGCGATCACCGGCCGTGAGCAGCAGCTGGCCGGCGAGCCCGACCCGCACGTCCATACGCTGGCTTTCGTCTGCGATAGCGGAGAACCGCATAGTCGCACTGTGATCGACTGGTCACAACCAGAATGGATGAGTCCACCACCCGCACGGTTGCGCTCGGTTGCACTCCGCGATGCCGCGCGGTTGCGCCCTGGTTGCGGGCGGCGCGGGATGGTGCCGCCTGTCATGTGAGCGCCGCTAGCTCAACTGGCAGAGCACTGCCCTCTTAAGGCATCGGTTCGGGGTTCGACTCCCTGGCGGCGCACGGGGCGTTGAGGGTCGGGGAACACGGGGGTTCCAGTGGCGGACACGGCGACGCGGGCGCGCAGCCTCGGCCTCGGCATGGCGACCGCCCTGGTCGTCGGCAACATGGTCGGCTCGGGCGACTACCTGCTGCCGAGCTCGCTGGCCAAGTACGGCGCGCTGGCCATCCTCGGCTGGGTCGTCACCGCGGTCGGCGCGGTGCTGCTGGCGCTCGTCTTCGCCAACCTCGGCCGGATGTACCCGCAGACCGGCGGGCCGTACACGTTCAGCCGGCTGGCGTTCGGCGAGTTCATCGGGTTCCAGACCGCCTGGGGCTACTGGATCGCCACCTGGACCAGCAACGCCGCTCTGGCGATCGGGTTCGTCAGCTACCTGGACGACTTCTGGACCTCGCTGGCCAGCAACAAGCTGCTCGCCGCGCTCGTCGCGATCGCCGCGATCTGGGTCCTCACCTGGGTCAACGCGATCGGCGTCCGGCAGGGCGGCCTCGTCCAGGTGGTCACCACGATCATCAAGCTGATCCCGCTGCTGTTCATCGCGTTCGTCGGGCTGGCGTTCATCAACACCAGCCACTTCAGCCCGGTCAACCCGAGCGGCGAGTCCGGGCTCGACGCGGTGACGAACGCGGCGACGCTGACCCTGTTCGCGTTCGTCGGGCTCGAGTCGGCGACGGTCGCGGCCGGCGACGTGAAGAACCCGGAGCGGACGATCCCCCGGGCGACGGTGATCGGCACCCTGCTGGCGGCCGCGGTCTTCGTCCTCGGCCAGATCGCCGTCCTCGGCGCGATCCCCGCCTCCGAGCTGGCCAAGTCGACCGCGCCGTTCGCCGACGCGGCCAAGGTCATGTTCGGCAGCTGGGCCGGCACCCTGGTCGCGGTCAGCGCGGTGATCGGCACGTTCGGGGCGCTCAACGGCTGGATCCTGCTGCAGGGCCAGGTGCCGCTGGCGGCCGCCCGGGACGGGCTGTTCCCGCGGATCTTCGGCCGCACCTCCCGCTCCGGCACCCCGGTGCTCGGCCTGGTCATCTCCAGCGCGCTGATGACCGCCCTGATCCTGATGAACTACACCGCCAGCCTGGTCGACCAGTTCACCCAGATCATCCTGCTCGCCACGCTGTCGATCCTCATCCCGTACACGTACACGGCGGCCGCCCAGCTGATGCTGATGGTCACCGACCGGGCCCGGTTCTCGGCCCGCCGGCTGGTCCGCGACGGCGTGATCGCGCTGCTCGCCTTCTCGTACACGCTGTGGGCGATCACCGGAGCGGGCGCCGACATCGTGCTGAAGGGCTTCCTGCTGCTGCTCGCCGGCATCCCGGTCTACGTGTGGATCCGCCGCCGGAACGCACCCGGTCCGGCACCCGCGCCGCTCACCGAAGCCGAACCCGAGCCGGTGCCCAGCTCCCCCGTCCCCGTCGCCGGAGGCTGAGAAGTGAGTTCGCCCGACACGCTGACCCGGCCGCCCGAGACCCCGGCCCCGGCCCCGACCCCGCCCCGCCGCCGCGGCTGGGGAGGCTGGCTGCTCGCCGTGCTGGCGATCGCCGCCGTCGTGCTGCTCGTGTTCGACTGGATCGACAAGTACGGCAAGGAGCGCAACGCGTTCGACGCGCTGTTCGACGCGAACGCACCGACCCCGCCCGAGACCGGTGCCATCCGGCTCCCGGGCGGCTGGGACCGCGGCCTCGACACGGTCGGCTACCTGGAGAGCCCGTGGCTGGCCGCGGCGCTCTGGGTGCTGCTGGTGCTGGCGATCCTCTGGGGGGTCTGGCGCTTCGTCAGCCGGCACCGCGCCGGCCGCCCGCTGCAGCACGCCGGGCTGCGCCGGACCGGCCTCACGGTGCTCATCGTCGTGCTGTTCGTGCTGGCCGGCTCGGCGACCGCCAACGCGTACGTCGGCTACGTGCCAACGATCGGCTCCGCGTTCGGGCAGGTCGGCGAGGACCTGCGGGGCGGCTCGCGGATCGACCAGCTCTCCATCGGCGCGTCCGACCTGCAGGTCCCGCCCGGTCCCGCGTACGTGTACGTGCCGCCCGGCTACGGCAGCGCCGCGAACCGCGACCACCGCTACCCGGTGATCTACCTGCTGCACGGCTATCCCGGCGCGTCGGTCGACTGGGTGCGGGCCGGCGACATGCAGCCGATCCTGGACAAGCTCATCCAGGACAAGCTCATCGAGCCGATGATCGCGGTCGCGCCGGACGCGTCCGGCGGCTGGGTGCACGACTCGGAGATGGTCAACCAGGTCAACGGCCCGCAGCTGGAGACGTACCTGACCAAGACGGTGCCGCAGACGATCGACGCGAAATACCGCACCATCGCCAACCGGGAGGGCCGGGCGATCGGCGGGGTGTCCAGCGGCGGCTACGGCGCGCTCAACCTGGCGCTGCGCAACCAGGACGTCTTCTCCGTCTCGGTGCCGATGATGCCGTACGGCGACCCGGGCGCGGTGCTGGACAGCCTGTTCGCCGGCGACAGGCAGCTGCTCGAACAGAACACGCCCAGCCAGTACATCCCGAGCATGACGTTCACCCAGCCGCTGTCGATGCTGCTCGTCGCCGGCACCGAGGACCCGCAGCTGCCCACCGCCCGCCAGCTGTACGCCCAGCTGAACGCGCGCAGCAGCGCTGACCTGGACGTCGCCCTGCAGGTCGTCCCGGGCGCCACGCACACCTGGCACGGCGCCACCATGGACAGCCCGTACGGCTACGTCTTCTTCTCCGACCGCGTCAAGGCGGCGGCCGGAACGAGCGGAGGCTGATCCGATGGCCGTGCATCTCGAAGATCCCGGCGTGGCCGGTCCGGGCGACGGAGCCGTCGAGCAGCCGCACCCGCCGGCCGCACCGTCCCCGGCCGCCCGGCCGGACCACGGCGCCCGGGTCGCGCAGCTGGCCGCCACGCTGACGTTCCTCGCCGGCGTGATCAACCTCGTCTCCGCCGCGATGCCGGCCGAGCGGTCGCGGCTGCGCGCCGTCCGGTTCCTGACCCCGGAGGTCCTCTCCAACAGCGCGGTGATCGCCGTCGCCGCGCTCGGCGTCGCGCTGATCCTGATCGCCGGCGGCCTGCGCCGGCGCAACCGGATCGCCTGGGTCGTCGTGATCGTCGTGCTGGCCGCGAGCGCGTTCTTCCACTTGGTCAAGGGCCTCGACCTGATCGAGGTGGTGATCCAGGCCGCGCTGGCCGGCTGGCTGGCCGGCCAGGGCCGCTACTTCACCGGCCAGCTCGGGCCGCGCGAGCGGCGCCGCGTCGTTGGGCCGGCGATCGGCGTCGTCGTGATCACCCTGCTGTACGGGCTGCTCGGGATCTGGTCCAACGAACCCGGCCTGATCGGCCAGGTGGGGCTCTGGTCGGCGGTCAAGGACGTCGCGAAGATGGCCGTCGGGATGGGCAGCGACCTGCCGCTGCGCGGCCGGTTCGCGCAGGTGTTCCCGCCGTCGGTGGCGGCCCTGTTCTACGTCGGCGTGCTGCTGGTCCTGATCCGCGCCCTGGCCCCGCGGCGGCGGGTGGCCAGCGACCCCGGCCCGACGGCCGAGGAGCTGGTCGCCAGCGACGACTCGCTGGCCTACTTCGCCACCCGGGACGACCGGCTGACCGTGCGCGACGGCGCGGGTCTCGTCTCCTACGGAGTGGCCGGCGCGGTGGCCCTCGGCGCCGGTGACCCGCTCGGCCCACCGGCCAGCTGGCCGGGCGCGATCAGGGCGTTCCTCGACCAGGCCTCCCGGCAGGGCCGGGTCCCGGCGGTGATCGGCTGCTCGGAGGACGCGGTCGAGGCGTACGAGCGGGCCGGGCTGCACCGGATCTACCTCGGCGACGAGGCGGTGCTGGAGCTGGCCGGCTTCGACATCGAGGCCAGGTCCCGCCAGCACGCCCGCCGCGGCTGGAACCGTGGCAACCGGGACGGGCTCGAAGCCGAGGTGCGGCGGTCGGGCACGCTCGACGAGGCCACGGTGGCCGAGCTGACCGGGCTTTCCGACCGGTGGCGCGGCGGCGCCGCCGAGCGCGGCTTCTCCATGTCGCTGGGGCGGCTGTTCGACCCGCGGGACGGGAACTCGGTGGTGGTCATCGCCCGGGACCGCGCCGGCAAGCTGGCCGGCTTCCTCAACCTCGTGCCCTGGGACGGGGACGGTGCCAGCCTGGACGTGATGCGCCGGGACAAGGCGGCGCCCAGCATCATCAACGAGTTCCTCATCGTCGAGGCGGCCAGGCAGCTGCCCACGCTCGGCGTCACCCGGCTGTCACTGAACTTCGCGTTCCTGCGCGGGCTGATCACCGCGGCGGACATGAGCGGCGCGTCGCTGTGGGCGCGCGTGCAGGCGTGGTTCCTGCGCAAGGCGTCGCGCTGGTTCCAGATCGAGTCGCTCTACCTGTTCAACCAGAAGTTCGGCCCGGACTGGGTGCCGCGCTACTGCGCGATCCAGTCGATGGAGGACCTGCCGCGGGTCGCGCTGGCGATGGGCCGGGCCGAGGGGTTCGTGGAGAGCCCGGTCCGGCTGCCCTGGCGGCGGCGGCCCACCGGCACTCCGTTCGCCGGCAGCGCCGGCGAGGCCGACGTCGTCCCCCGCTCGACCGTCGCCCGGCCGGCCACGCTGGTGGTCACCGCCGGCGGCCTCACCTCCGTGCCCGCCGCGCCCGCGGCGACCAGCCGCCCGGCCGGCACGGCGGCGCCGATGCGGCCGGCGCCCCAGGTCCGCACCGAGCCGAGCCGGTTGGCGAAGGCGCGGCGGACCAAGCTCTCGCAGATGCGGGAGGACGGCATCGACCCGTACCCGGTCGGGTTCACCCGCACCGCCACCCTGGCCGAGGTCCGCGACCGCTGGGACACGCTCACCCCGGGCGAGGAGACCACCGACGAGGTCAGGGTCGCCGGGCGGATCATGCTCCGGCACGCCGTCGGCGGGCTCACCTTCTGGACCATTCGGCAGGGCTGCGACCAGCTGCAAGTCATGCTCGACCGGGACGTGCTCGGCCCGGACGCGTACCGGCAGGCCGGCCGCTACGACCCGGGCGACTGGGTCGGCGCCGACGGCATCGTGGTCCGCACCCGCCGCGGCGAGCTCTCGGTCAAGGCCACGACCGTGGTGCTGCTGACCAAGTCGCTGCGGCCGCTGCCGGACAAGTGGCGCGGCCTCACCGACGTCGAGGTCCGGTCCCGGCAGCGGGAGCTCGACCTGACCATGAACCCGGCCACCCACCGGACGTTCGCCCTCCGCTCGACCGTCCTGGAGACGCTGCGCCGGTCCATGGCCGCCCGGCACTACGTCGAGGTCGAGACCCCGATCCTGCAGGTGCAACCCGGCGGCGCGACCGCCCGCCCGTTCATCACCCACCACAACGCCTACGACATCGACCTCTACGCCCGCGTCGCCAGCGAGCTCTACCTGAAACGGTTGCTGGTCGGTGGCATGGACCGGGTCTTCGACCTCGGGCCGATGTTCCGCAACGAAGGCGTCGACACCCGGCACAACCCCGAGTTCACCATGCTCGAATCCAACGAGGCCTTCGCCGACTACCGGGACATGATGCGGCTCTGCCAGGACCTGTTCCGGGAAGCGGCCGCCGCGGTCGGCCCGATGACGGTGGACTACCAGGGCAAGCAGATCGACATCGGCACCGACTGGCGCCAGGTCACCATGCTCGACGCCGTCGCCGGACACCTGCACGTCCCCGACCTGTCCTACGAGTGGCCGGTCGAACGCATCCGCGAGCTGTGCGACCAGCACCACGTGCCCTGGGAACCCGACTGGGGCACCGGCAAGCTCGTCGACGGCCTCTACGACGAGCTCGTCGAGGCGAGCATCGTGCAGCCGACGTTCATCATCAACCACCCCAAGGAGATCTCCCCGCTCGCCCACCCGCACCGGGACGACCCGTTCGTCACCGAACGGTTCGAACTCGTGATCGCCGGGCGCGAGTACGCCAACGCCTACAGCGAGCTCACCGACCCGGTCGACCAGCGCGCCCGGATGGAAGCCCAGGCGTTGGCGAAGGCCGGCGGGGACGAGGAAGCCATGGTGGTCGACGAGACCTACCTGCGGGCGCTGGAGCTCGGCCTGCCGCCCAACGCCGGCCTGGGAATCGGCGTAGACCGCCTCGTGATGTTGCTGGGCAACCTACCCTCCATCCGAGAGGCGATTCTCTTCCCGCAGCTGCGCCCGGAAGGCCGGTGAGGTGACGGAGACGGCGACGCCGGAGGTCATCCCCTGCCCGGAGGAGGTCTCGCTGGAGCTCGGCTCCGACGGGCAGATCGTGTTCGTCTCGGACGTCCACCTCACCGGAGGCGGTCCGGTCGCCGACTTCGACGCGACCACCGAGCTGGTCGAGCTGCTGACCGAGCTTGGCCGGCACGAGGGCGGGAAGCTGCTGCTGTTCGGCGGGGACATCTTCGACCTGCTGCAGGCCGGCGGCACGCCGGTGGAGGCGGTCGACCGGGTGCTCGCCGCCCAGGACGCGCAGGCGGTCGCCGCGGCCTCGGCCGCGCTGGCCGCAGTCCCGGACGCGACCGTCGTCTACGTGGTCGGCAACCACGACTCCGCGCTGGCGTGGCATCCGGAGGCCAGGCGGCGGGTGGGCGAGGCCTTCGGGATCGACCACTTCGCGCTGCGGGCCAGGGTCGCGGTGCAGACACTGGACGGCAGGACCGTCACCGTGCTGGCCGAGCACGGGCACGCGCTGGACGTCTACAACCGGCACTCCGATCCGTACGACCCGCTGGACACGCCGGCCGGGGACCACGTCGTGCAGGAGGTCGTCAACCGCTTCGACCTGCTCGCGCCGGAGCGGCCCGAGCTCGGGCTGGACCAGATCGACAACGTCCGCCCGTCGGCGGCGGTGCCGGTCTGGCTGGTGTCCAACTTCTTCTACCGGTTCCTGCGCCGCACGCTGCGCCGCTTCGCCCTCCCGCTGGCCGGGCTGTTCGTGCTGCTGCACCTGCCGGTGGCCACGCTGGTCCTGCGCGACCTCGACCGGCACCGGCGGTCGGAGGAGGTCGCCCGGATGACCGACCGGGCGATCATCTGGCTGTTCGCGATCGTCGTCGTCGACCTCATCCTGTTCGTCGTGCTGGCAGCGTTCCTCGGCCGGTCCCTGCGCGACGCCGCCTCGGTGTACGGCGGGACGCCGGAGAACGACGAGGTCGACCAGGCCCGCCGGGCCGCGGCGATGGGCGAGCTGCTCACGATCCGCGACCCGGCCGCGTCGGTGCTGCTGGGCGGGCACACCCACCGGGCGCTGCTGGTCCCCGGCGGCCGCGGCCGGGTGGTCGCCGACGCCGGCTGCTGGATCGAGGGCATGGTGCCGGTACGGGCCTGGTTCTCGCTCCCGCCGGTGTTCGTCGCGGCGTACCCGTGCACCTGGCTGCAGGTGCTGCCGGCCGCCGGCGGGGTCAAGGTCAGCCTCTGGGAGCGGCCGCTGGCCGTGACCCGCCGCCTCTCGCTGCTGGAGCGGGTCGTGATGCGGGGCCGGCCCGCTCCACCGAAACCGGCGCCGGCCCGCATCGTGCGGGAGGAGCTGGCGCTGCCGAAGCCCGGCGCGCTGCGGCCGGACTGGACGCCGGGGGCGGCCGCCGCGGCGGCAACCGACGACCCGCTCGGCTCGCAGCGCTGGGCCGGACTGCCGACCGCGTCGGCCGGGTCGGCCGGCGCCGCCCCGGACGAGCCGGCGCGCTGATGGTCACGGCGCTGCTGGCGCTCGCCGGCACCGTGATCTGCTACGGGACGGCCACCGTGCTGCAGAACATCGCGGCACAACGGGCCGAGCGGCACGAGGGCACCGACGCGCTGCTCGTCGTCCGGCTGATGCGCGACCTGCCCTACGTCGCCGGCACGGCGCTGGACGGGCTCGGCTTCCTGCTGTCATTGCTGGCACTGCGCCAGCTGCCGGTGTTCGCCGTCCAGGCCGGTGTCGCCGGCAGCATCGGCGTCACCGCCGTCCTGGCGGCGGTGTTCTTCAGCGAGCGGCTGATCGCCCGCGGCTGGGCGGCGCTGGCGCTGATCTGCATCGGCCTGGTGGCGGTCGCCGCCAGCGCGGCCCCGGAGGCGGCCGACGTGCCCGACACCGGCACCAAGGTCGGCATCGTCGCCGCGGTCGTGGTGCTCGCCGTGCTCGGCTGGCTGGCCCTGCGGCACGGGCAGGACACCCGCTCGGCCATCGCCCTGGCCACGGTCAGCGGCCTCGCGTACGGCGGGGCGGCGCTGGCCGCCCGGGTGCTGGCCTCGGGGGACGGGACCTATCTCTCCGGCGACGGGCTGCTGCACCTGCTCGCCGACCCGATGCTGTACGCGCTGATCGCGTACGGCGCGCTCGGCCTGGCGACGTTCTCGGCGGCGCTGCAGCGGGGCACGGTGACCACGGTCGCCGCTGTCGTCGTCGTGGCCGAGACGGTCGCGCCGGCCCTGGCCGGCATCGCCCTGCTCGGCGACCGGGCCAAGCCCGGGCTCGGCGT
>Ga0070658_10002178_pt1 | contig 16443 bp, 15 predicted proteins | sample KBSC13metaG_FD_64664 | JGI IMG/M metagenome (GOLD analysis project Ga0070658, IMG submission 64664) | Corn rhizosphere microbial communities from Kellogg Biological Station, Michigan, USA - KBS C1-3 metaG | ecosystem: Host-associated > Plants > Roots > Rhizosphere > Soil ...
CCGTCGCTGCTGATCGCGGACGAACCGACGACGGCGCTCGACGTCACCACGCAAAAGCAGATCCTGTCGCTCATCGCCCGGCTGAAGAGTGACTATGGCATGGCGGTGATCCTCATCACCCACGATCTCGGCGTGGTGGCCGACATCGCCGATCGGGTGATGGTGATGTATGCCGGCGCGTGCGTCGAGATGGGCCCGGTGCGGGCCGTATTCCGGGCGCCGCAGCATCCCTATACGGCGCGGCTGCTGGATTCGATCCCCGCCACCAATCGGGTGCGCACCGCCAGGCTGCCCACGATCGAGGGGGCGCCACCTATCCTGACCGAAGGGCGGCCGCAGGGCTGCGTGTTCCGGCCGCGCTGCGAGCATGCGTTCGACAAATGCCGTGAGGCGCCGCCGCTCACGGCCAGTTGCGGCGATGCCGGGCATCTCGACCGCTGCTGGCTGCCCGCCGCGGCCAAGCAGGACCGGCTCGGTCGGGCCGAGGCCGTCGCATGAGAGGGCTGGCGTCGCCGCCATTGCTGCGGGTCGAGCATTTGAAGAAATATTTCGCCAGCGGTGGCGGCTGGTGGCGCCGGCGCGGCAGGCTGCATGCGGTCGACGACGTCTCCTTCGACATCACGGAGGGCGAGACGCTGGGGCTGGTCGGGGAATCAGGCTGCGGCAAGTCGACCCTCGCCCGCTGCGTGGTGCGGCTGACCGAACCGAGCGAGGGCCGGATTGTCTTTGCCGGCGAGGACATCACGCATCGATCGATGCGCAGCCTCAGGCCGCTACGGCAGCAATTGCAGCTGATCTTCCAAGACCCGTTCGCCAGCCTTAATCCGCGCAAGCCGATCGGCCGCATGCTGACGGCGGCGCTGAAACTGCATGGCATCGGGACCAGTGACGCGGACCGGGCGAGCCGGGTCGCGACGCTGCTGCAAAAGGTGGGGCTGCCGCCGCACTTCATGGATCGGTTGCCGCGCGACCTGTCGGGCGGCCAGCGGCAGCGGGTCGGCATTGCGCGGGCGCTGGCGCTGGGGCCGCGGCTGGTGGTGGCGGACGAGCCGGTATCGGCGCTCGACGTCTCGGTACAGGCCGGCATCCTGAATCTGCTGAAAGACCTGCAGAGCGAGCTCGGGCTCACCATGCTGTTCATTTCGCACGACCTCGGCGTCATCCGCCACGTCTCGGATCGCATCGGGGTGATGTATCTGGGGCAATTGGTGGAGCTGGCGCCGGCCGAGGCGTTCTACCGCCAGCCGTTGCACCCTTATGCGGAGGCGCTGCTATCGGCGATCCCGCTGCCCGATCCGGACGCCCATCTTGCTCGCAAGCAGATCGTGCTGGAGGGCGATGTGCCGAGCCCGCTGGCGCCGCCGGCGGGCTGCCGCTTCCATACCCGCTGTCCCTACGTGCAGCCGATCTGCAGCCGGGAGGCGCCGGCGCTGTTCGAGCATTTGCCGGGGCGTCGTGCCGCCTGCCATTTTCCGCTGCTCGGGCCGAATGCCGGGACGGCCGGCAGCGATGCGGCTTGACGGCGAAGTGATTGTATACAAAACTACAATCTGCGAAAGTCATGACGACGCACAGGGAGGAAACCATGCTCGATAGTGATGAGAACGATACGTCGCTGCGCACTGCCGCAGTGATGAACCGTGCCCAATTCCTGCGGCTCTTCGGGGGCGCCGCGGCGCTGGGGGTGATGGCCGGCAGCTTCGGGTTCGTCGCCCCGGCCCTCGCGGCCGAGGGCGGCGAGCTGATCGTCGGCATCAGCAGCGATGTCAAAACACTCGACCCGCAGATGTCGCCGCTGGACGTCTTTCGCCACACCATCCGCTCGACGGTTTTCGAGGCGCTGGTGTTCATCAATCCGGAGACGCTGAAGGCCGATCCGATGTTGGCCGCCTCGTGGGAAACCTCGGCCGACGGGCTGACCTGGACCTTCAAACTGCCCCCCGGCGTCACCTGGCACAATGGCACGCCGTTTACCGCTAACGACGTGGTCTATTCGATCAAGCGCGTGCAGGACAAATCCACTGGCAGCCCGTTCTCGCCGCAATTGGTGGCGATCTCGAAGGCCGAGGCTCCGGACGCTGCGACAGTGGTGCTGACGCTCGCCAATACCGTGCCCGGGCTGCTCGCCAATCTGGCGGTGATCCAGATCGTCAATGAGGCCAGCATCGGCTCGATCACGACGGCGCCGGTCGGTACCGGGCCGTTCAAGTTCACCGAATGGGCGCCGGGCGATCATATCCGGGTCGAGAAGTATGACGGGTATCATCGGGCGGGCCTGCCCAAGCTCGCGGCCATCGAATGGCGTATCGTACCGGACTCGCAGGCGCGGCTCGCCGGGCTGCAGGACGGCACGTTGCAAATGGTGGCGCTGGTCGAGGGCAAGGACGTGGTGCAGGCGCGGAGCGTCGCCGGCATCGAGGTCATCCAGACCAAGCCCTACGTGCTGTATGAGAACTTCAACATCAATACGACGCGGGCGCCGTTCAACGACAAGCGGGTTCGCCAGGCGCTGGCCTACGCCTTCGACCGTGATGCCTATACGAAAACCATCTGGTTTGGCCTGGCGCGGCCGACGATCAACCCGGTGCCGCCGGAAATGGCGACCTACCTGCCCGGTTCCAGTGATCGGTATGGCTTTGATCTCGACAAGGCGGCGGCGCTCCTCAAGGCGGCCGGCTTCGACAAGGACAAGCCGCTGACCATGGAAATCCTGACGCCGACCGGCTTTGACTCGCTGAAGTCGATGGCGCTGGTGCTGCAGGACAACCTCAACCGCATCGGCCACAAGGTGACGGTGCGCGATATGGAGGTGACGGTGTGGATCGAACGTATCCTCACCAAGCCCGACTACGATGTGACCACCAATAACTACAATACCGGGCCGGAGGACCCGGCGAGCATGTTCAACTCGCCGAATCTGGCGCCGGCCGCCAATGTCAGCCTGTGGAACCCACCGGGCTATGCCGAACTCGTCGCCAAGGCGGCAAAAGAGATCGATCCGGTGCAGCAGGTGGCGCTCTACCAGCAGTTGCAGACGCTCATCCTCGAGGAGATGCCGCAGATCACCATCGACCACCTGCCGCTGTTCTTCCTCGGCTCGAGCGATGCCGGCAAGGCGCTGGTGATCGGGCCGAGCGGCATCGACGATTATACGGCGATCAGCGTCTAGCCGACAGAAAGTAGGCCACAAGACAGGCAATCGGCGGCGGTCGCGACCGCCGCCCGGGCGCGGGATACGATGGCAATCTACATGCTTGGGCGAATCATCGGGGGGCTGCTGACGCTGCTCTGCGTCAGTGCGCTGGCGTTTTTCGCCACGGCGCTGGCGCCCGGCAATCCTGCCGCGGTGCTGCTCGGCAACATGGCGACGCCGGAACGGGTGGCCGCCATCACCAAGCTGATGGGCCTTGATCAGCCCTTGCCGATGCGTTACGCGGTCTGGCTGCGGGAGACGCTGCAGGGCAATCTCGGCACGTCCAATCTGAGTTTCCGGCCGGTCAACGATCTGGTGCTGGCGGCGCTGCCGGCGACGCTGGAGCTGGCGATCGCGAGCCTGGTGCTGGCGGTGGTGATCGCCATTCCGCTGGGGCTGGTGCTGGCGCAGCGGCGCGACCGGTGGTGGACGCGGCCGATCTCGGGCATCGTCACGCTCGGCATTTCAGTGCCGGGCTTCTGGGTCGGGCTGCTGCTGATCGTGTTGTTCTCGGTGACGCTGAAGCTGCTGCCCTCGGGCGGCTTCGTGCCGCTCGGCCGCAGTTTATCCGGCAATTTGCGCTCAATGGTGCTGCCGACGCTGACGCTGGCGATTTATCTCATCCCCTCACTGGTGCGCTTCGTGCGGGTGACGGCCGTGTCGGTGCTGCGCGAAGATTACATCGATACGGCGCGGGCCAAAGGCGTGGGACCGACGGCCATCCTGCTGCGGCACGTGGCGCCGAACACGCTGATCACCACCATCACTTATATCGGGCTGCAATTGGGAGTCCTGATTTCGGGCGCGATCGTGGTGGAGATCATCTTCGCCATCCCCGGCCTCGGGCGGCTCGGGCTGAACGCCGTGCTCAACCGCGATTATCCGGTAATCCAGGGCGTCGTGCTGCTGGCGGCGGCTGGCTATGTCGTGGTGAACCTCGCTATCGACCTCACCTATGCGCTGATCGATCCACGGGTGCGGGCGCGATGAGCGAGGCCACGCTACCACCGGCGCTCGAGACGGCGCCGCCGGTGCAAAAGCGCCGGCGGGCCTCGGTCCTGGCCTATTTGTTGCACCGGTCGCCGCTGGCAGTGCTGCTGGTGGCGATCTTCGTTATCCTCTCGATCTTCGGACCGTGGCTGGCACCGCATTCGATGACCGATACAAATCTGTCGGCGGTGCTGCAGGGGCCGAGTCCGGCCTACTGGCTCGGCACCGATACCCTCGGCCGCGATGTGCTCAGCCGGCTGCTGGGGTCGACCGGCGTCGCGGCCCAGGCATTCCTGATCGTGGTGCTGATGGGCGGGGTCATCGGTACGGCGCTCGGCCTGGTGGCAGGCGGGCTCGGCGGCCTGATCGATCTCGTGGTGTCGCGGGTCATCGAAATTCTTCAGGGGTTTCCCACCATCCTCGTGGCCATCGTCGTCGTCGCGCTGCTCAATCCATCGCTCACCAATGCCATGCTGGCGGTGGGCCTCGGGGCGGTGCCCGATTTCGCGCGCGTCGCGCGCAGCGTCGCCATTCAACTCAGGGAGCGCGAGTTTATCCAGGCAGCGCGCGGGCTCGGGGCGGGCGAACTGCGCATCCTGTGGAGCGAGGTGTTGCCCAACATATTGGGACCGCTGATCATCATCGCCAGCTTCGACGGGGCGCAGGCGATCATGTGGGAAGCGGCGCTGTCGTTCCTCGGCCTCGGCGTGCAGCCACCGGCGCCGTCCTTCGGCTCGATGCTGCGCGAGGCGCAGAGCTATCTATCCATCCAGCCGTCGTTGGCCATCGTCACCGGCGTGGCGGTTTCGGCGATTGTGCTGGGCCTTAACCTGCTCGGCGACGCGCTCGGCGACTTCTACGATCTCGCCGGACGCTGAGCGGTCAGGCCGGCCGGCTCTATTGCAGCGTCTGCTCGAGTCTCGCCATCATCATAGGCTATCAAATGTAGGTCACAATTGGCGCCGTCCGTAGCGTCCTAGCTTGCTGTTACACCACATTCCGCCATCCGTGGGTTCTGCCGTAGGTTCTCCGAGCACCGCTGTCGGCGGGCGTAAGACTCGGACCTGAGGAGCGGCTCAACCCCCGCAGCTCACAACGCAGCGAACCTCGAGGCGCGGCGAGGCGGGATCGGCGGGGGCCGGCGATCGCCGATTACCCGATCGCAGCAGAGTGTAACCCGCTAGCTGATTCAATCTGCTTGTAGATATTCCTCGACGGGAACTAAAGTTGGCGGTGGATTTGGGGAGCGGCCACCACGTGGCCGCATATGTCATGGGCGGGCTGGTAAAGTGCGGTCGTCTCATCGCCTTTGCAGGAGCCCTATGCCTTGCGTCCGGCTCAGCGATGGTACAGGGCGGAGAAATGCTGCAGCTGTTTTCCGGCGTATTGGCAGCGGCGCGGGCGCAGGCGAGCCAGAAGGCGTAGCAGAGTGTTCCTGATAATCAACGCGTGTGCCTCGATAGCGCCCTGTCCCAACGGGGAATCGACCTTCGCGAGCCATCGTCTCGGGGCTGACGCCAGACGATCCGCGGCTCGCCACGTACAACGCCGGTTGCGCCAGCCTCGACCCTGCACAACTCAAGCACAACTACGGATGCACGATTGTAGATGATAGAGGCTCGCCGGTTACGACGATCTGCGACGAGGTGTTTGCTCGGCACGGGGCAAATGGTGCGCTGGATCCAGATTGGCACCGACGATGCCGTTGCGATGGAGTTTGCCGGGGCCGCTCCGCTGCTCGGTGGCATCGAGACGGCCAGCGCTCGCCAGGCCCGCGTGACCGCGGCCCCGCCCTGATAGTCGGCACGGACGCCAGCGTAGTCGAGCCCCACATTGCCGCGCCCCGCATACCTCGTTGCTTCGAGGCAGTTGGCGGGAAAAGGCGGCCGACTTTCGGAGCATACGGTCCCTGATCGACGCTTAGGTCCTGCCAGACGCCGTCACTTAAACCCGCGCGGAGGCGTTGCTGGGGTAGCAGCGTGGGTCGACCCGTAGGTCCTGCCGTAGGTCCGCTCGACACTGCGCCCGGAGAGCCACAGGAACAGCCAGCTTGCTCCGGACTCCCTCTCCGCCACTTTTCTTTGAATTTACTATATATTATGACATCGTACCGCGTTGTTCCCTTAAACGCTCCCTGACGCGTGTGTCGCTTTGGATCCAGCAAGAGGGGTTTCCCGACGGCTACCTTAGCGGGCTTTGGGCGATGAGGTGCTGCTGGGTGGGTTTCGTTCGAGTTTTGCCCGCTCCGATCGCACCTAGGGTGCCCGTCGCGTCTGGCATGACGTTCTGGCCGAAAGGCTTGAATGCCGGTCTGCATCGAATCGAGCGCCTGTGGCACCAGGAGGGGCTGCCGGCGCGGCCGCGCCGCCGTGGCCTGCCCAAGTACCCAGAACAGCGCCTAGTGGCGTCGCCCAATCTGCTGGATGGAACGTTCGAGGCATCCGCACCGAACCAGAAGTGGATCGCCGACTTCACCCACATCTGGACGGCCAGGGCTGGCTGTATCAAGCGTCCGTCGTCGATCTGTTCTCTCGTCGCGTCGTCGGTTGGCAGAGCAGATCGAGCTCTAGCATTCGGCGTGCCAAAGGTCGGTTCTGCGCCGATAGTGTTGAAAAAGTCCCAGCTGGGTCAGTTTCGCAGGTCGCGCTGGATTCGAACGGAATTAGGTTCCCGCCGGCAGCGCCTCTTGAGTCAGAACTTGCGCGGCCCGTTCGCCACGCCGGTGTTGGCAGCAATTCATTTCGGCGAGCGACAAGTGTCGCCGGCCGCGCTGACTTTTTCAACACTATCGGCCTGAAGCGGAGTCAGCGCGGCCCCAAGACCACCAAGGCGAGATAGCCAGCGATTGATGCAACCGCTGTTACGACAACGCCCCAGGCGAGGTCGACGGCGGCAATGGTCAGCGACCAGCCGCGCAGAGTCGACAGATTGGTGATGTCGTAGGTGCCATAGGCCACAAGGCCCAGCACCGCCCCCATCCACAGCGCAGCGGTCCAGCCGCCGTTCGAAGCTGCCGGCTGCACCACCAGCAGCACGATGCCGGCGACGAACAGCAGGTAGAACAGTCCGGCGACCGGCAGGTTGGGCTGATCGAGCAGTAGCCCGCCGATCTCGCGGCGGTAGAGCCCGAGAGCCACCTGCGACAGCCAAACCGCGTCGAGCCCGAGAAAGACGACGCTGGTGGCGAAGTAAGCGACAACGAACCGCATCGGTCAGATCCCCAGCACCGGCTGCACGAGCCGCACCAGCCAGCTGGTGAAGCGCAGCGGCGCATCGGTCACGGCAAGGCAGATGCAGTCGGCCTCCGGCATCGCCGTCGGGATATGCTGCGTCTCCTCGTCGGCATCCTCGATGTCGCCGCGGGCAAACAGCAGCTCGCCATCGCGAAAGGCACCAAACAGGACCACCGTGAGCTCGCGGCCGCGATGCGAATGTTCCGGCACAGGCTGGCCGGCCGGAATCTTGAGGAGCCGCACCTGCGTCTTGCCGTCGGCGGTCTTGAGCCGCATCTGCGCGCCGGCGGTGCCGATCGCCTTCCAGCGGATCGCCTCGAGATCACCGCCGATGTAGTCGCGCAGTGCCTTTGGCAGAACCGCAGCCTGCGGCTGCGGTGGCGTGGCCGCGTTCTCGGGCGCGCCGAGGCGAGCCCGCACCGCCGCCCAGGCGCCGGGCGCGGGGTCGAGGCGCAGCGTCTCCAGCAGCTGTCCGCCCACCGCTTCGGCCGCAGCAAGGCGCGCTCGGCAGTCCGGGCAGAGCGACAGGTGTGTTGCGACCGCAAGGCTCCAGCCTTCGGCAAGGCTGCCGGCCGCGTAATCGATCAGGAGATCGTCGGCGATGTGGTGGCGCGGGGTCACGAGCGGTCCCCCGAGCTTTCGACCACGCCGCGCAGCTTGGCGAAGGCGAGCCGCATGCGCGACTTCACGGTACCGAGCGGCACCCCGAGCGCGGATGCGATGGTGCTTTGCGATTTGTCCTCGAAGAAGGCTAGGCGCAGCACTTCCGCCTGGTCCGGCGGCAGCACCGTCAACGCCTGGCGCATCAGTTTCGCCGATTCCTCGCCTTCGAGCCGGTCGTCGGCGGCCGGCTCGCTCTCGGGCTGGAACGCCGGATCGTTCCGATCGAACTCCGGGTGGCGCTCGCGGCGGAAGGCATCGATACGCAGGTTGCGGGCGATGGTGAAGATCCAGGTCGAGGCCGCGCCCCTGTCCGGATGATAAAGTCCCGCCTTGTTCCAGACCGCGACCATCGTCTCCTGCATCAGTTCCTCGGCGGCGGGGGCGCTGCCGGTCCGCGCCATATACGCCTTCACACGGGGCGCAAAATGCCGGAACAACAGCTCGAAATCGGCGACATCCCGCGTCCGCCCGATCCGCACGAGCAGCACGGACATGTCGATTTCGGCGTCGGTGCTCTGCATCAGGCCCGCTGATTTGCTGCGCTTGCGGCCGGGCGCGGGGCGCACGGCTGCAGGAAATCTCTTGTGCCACGTCTCGGCGGCGGGGGAAATCTCCAGGCTCATGACGGTGTTACGGCCCGGTTTCAGGACCGGATCACGAGGATCCAAAAAAATCCCGCGGCGTGCATCCGATTTCTTCAGGCGTCCGTATCTCTTGATGCAACATCAGCAGGACGGCATCCCGTGCGGACCGACCATCGATCTGGCGAATCCTCGCAGACCCGCCGCGTGGCCGTTATCGGTTCCGGCATCGCCGGGCTGTCGGCGGCCTGGCTGCTCGCCCGGCGCCATCGCGTCACGCTCTACGAAACCGAGCGACGCGCGGGAGGACACTCGAACACCGTTTTCGTGCCGACCGGAGGCACGATGACGCCGGTCGATACCGGCTTCATCGTCTACAACCGCAACAACTATCCCAATCTCAACGCCCTGTTCGAGCATCTGGGCGTCGGCACCGTCGATACCAACATGTCGTTTGCCGCCTCGCTTGACGATGGCCGGCTCGAATACGGCTCGACCGGTCTTAGCGCTATGCTGGGGCAGCGCGAAAACGTGGTGAGCTGGCGCTTCCTGACGATGCTGCGCGACGTCGTGCGCTTTTATTCGGCCGCGCCGAAGCTGCTGAAGGACGCGCAGCTGAGCGAGCTGTCGCTGGGCGAGTATCTCGACCGCGGCCGTTACTCTTTAGCCTTCGTCGAGGACCACCTGCTGCCGATGGGCGCGGCGATCTGGTCGACGACGGCGCAGCAGATGCGCGATTATCCGTTGTTCGCCTTCGTGCGCTTCTTCATGGCCCATGGCCTGCTCGAACTGGCGCACCGGCCGATCTGGCGCACGGTCAAGGGCGGCAGCATCGAGTATGTGAACCGCATGCTCGCAGCCATCGGCGATGTCCGGCTCGGGGCCGGCGCTGCCCAGATCCGGCGTGAAGCCGGACGCGTGACCGTTATCGACGAACAGGGCCAGCGCGACAGCTTCGACGACATCGTGATTGCGACCCACGGCGACCAGGCGTTACGCCTCCTCGCCGATCCAGACGAGACGGAGGCGGCGCTGCTGGGCGCGTTCATCTACACCGACAACGAGGCCGTTCTGCATCGCGACGTCACGCTGATGCCGAAGCGACAGGCGGTGTGGTCGGCGTGGAACTATATCGGCCAGGGCAACGCCGGCGGCGACCGGCCGCTCTGCGTCACCTACTGGATGAACCTGCTGCAGGACCTCGACCGTACCCATCCGATCTTCGTGACGCTGAACCCGACGCGCGCGATCGCGCCCGCGGCGTTCATCCGCTCGTTCCACTACACGCACCCGCTGTTCGACCGCAAAGCCCTGGAGGCGCAGCAGGAGCTGTGGCGGCTGCAGGGCAACCGGCACACTTGGTTCGCCGGCAGCTATTTCGGGCACGGCTTCCACGAAGATGCGCTGCAGGCCGGCCTCGCCGCGGCCGAGGGCGCCGGCGGTGTGCGTCGGCCGTGGTCCGTCGCCAGCGAGTCTTCCCGCATTGCGCGGCGGCCCACGCTGGAGGCAGCCGAATGAACTCGGCGTTCTATGCCGGCATTGTGACCCATGCGCGACTTCGACCGAAGCGGCATCGGTTCAGCTACCGGGTGTTCTCGCTGCTCATCGATCTCGACGAGCTTGCTGCCCTCGACCGGCTCAAGCTCTTCGGGCACAACCGGCGGGCGGCCTTTTCCTTCCTCGACCGCGACCACGGCGCGGGCGATGGCGACGTGCGCGGCTGGGTGGCCGTGCAGCTCGCCGCCGCGGGGATCAGCCTCGAACATCCCGCGATCCGCCTCCTCTGCTATCCGCGCATCTTCGGCTACGTCTTCAACCCGCTGACGGTCTATTTCTGCAGCGACGGGGACATGCTGCGCGCCATTCTCTACGAGGTCCACAACACTTTTGGCGAAAAGCGCACCTATGTCATTGGCGTGACTCCCGGCGACCAGGGCGGGATCGAGCAGGCATGCCGCAAGGAGCTCTACGTGTCGCCCTTCGTGCCGATGGACTGCGCCTATCGCTTCGACATCGAGCCGCCCGGCGAGCGCGTGCTGATCGGCATCAGCGAGACCGACCGCGATGGCCTGCTGCTGAGGGCAAGCTTCACCGGCGAGCGGCGGGAGCTAACCGATGCAACGCTGCGCCGCGCACTCTTTGCTTATCCACTGATGACGCTCAAGGTGACCGCCGCGATCCACTGGGAGGCGCTCAGACTCTGGGCAAAGGGCGTCCCCTATCTCATGCGCAAGCCCGCGGCGTCGCGGATCGCCACCACCATCGTCGACTAACGTGGCAGCATGCGGCGGGTGATGGCGAATTTCGCCCAGTCGGGAAGCGCCGCCAACAGCCGGACCAGAAACGCCATCTGCCAGGGAAAGTTGATGTCGAAGCGCCGGCGCTCGATGCCCCGCACGATCTTATCGACCGCCGTGTCCACGCCGATCAAAAACGGCATCGGAAAGCGGTTCTTGTCGGTGAGCGGCGTCTTGACGAAGCCCGGATTGATCACCGAGATCGTGATGCCGAAGCGCTCGAAATCCGGCCTGAAGGCCTGCGCGATACTGTTGAGCGCCGCCTTGGTGGCGCCATAGGAGGCGGCGGTTGGCAGGCCGACGAGGCCGGTGAGCGAGCCCATGAGCACGATATGGCCGGCGCGGCGCGCCATCATCGAGGGCACCACGCCGCCCATGCAGTTGACCTCCCCCATGAGGTTGACATCCACCGTCTTGCGAAAGTTGCCGACCGAGAAATCCTCTGCAGTGGTCGGAAAATACGAGCCGGCGTTGAACACCGCGAGATCGATCGGTCCGAGCGCGGCTTCGATCTGACGGGCCGTTTCGGCGCAGGCCGAGGCGTCGGTCACGTCGAGCTGGAAGACGGTGATCCGTCCCGGGACTTCGCCGGCCAGGGCATCGAGGTCCGAGCGGCCGCGGGCGCTCGCGGCAACTGACCAGCCGAGCTCGGAGAGGCGGAGCGCTAACGCGCGCCCAATGCCACTACTCGCGCCTGTGATCCAAGCTGTCTTGCCATTGGAGCTCATCGATCCCTCCGTCGTCGATTGCTACGATGGTACCAGTCAATTGGTTCAGCGCATTGCCTGCCGAGAGGGCTGAATGTTTGCTCTTGGCCGATTGTGTTGATTTAGTCGGGGATTGATCGAGAGCCGTTGTCGTGATTCCGTTCTGGAGTTGATGCAAGAGGGGGCGACGATGATGGGGATGCAGGTCGAGCCGGCGCAGCTGTTCTACAAGCGGTTAGCGAATACCTTGCCACTCTGGACGATGCCGCCTTCGGGGCGGCAAGTGAGACGACGCCCAAGTTCATCTCGCCATCCGACCCGGCGGCGCAGTGGACCGGCGCCCACAAGGGCCACGCCTTCTTTGCCTATGCCAACAACTATCTGATCGACACCGACAACGCGATCATCCTCGACGTCGAAGCCAGCCGCGCCATCCGCCAGGCCGAGTTCGGCGCCTCACGCACCATGCTCGACCGGACCACCGAGCGCTTCGGGCTCAAGCCCCAAAGCCTCGTTGCCGACAGTGCCTACGGCTCGGCCGAGAACCTCGCCTGGCTGGTCAAGTAGCGGGGGATCGCACCGCACATTCCGGTGTTCGATAAATCCAATCGCACCAACGGCACCTTCTCGCGATCCGACTTCGTGTTCGACGCAGAGCAGGACCGCTACACCTGTCCGGAGGGTAAGCATCTGGTGCAGTTCCATCGAACTATGCCACGCTGTGCTCCGGCATCACCAAGGATGGGACCTGCATCTACCGCGCCAGCAAGCGCGACTGCGATGCCTTGCGCTCAAGTCCAGGTGCTGCCCGAACGCCCCGGCCCGCAAGATCCCAGCGTGCTGCGCGCATAGACTTGGAAGCCGACAAATTCGTCAACGGGAACGGCGATAAGCACGATGGCGACAAGGAAGCTGTTTCATCGAGGTGTCGGGACGGGAACGCCGCCTCTCGCCATACCGGCCCGTCCTCGGCCGATCTGATACAACGGCGGGCCGCCTGCGCCTTATACGGATGTGTAAAGGACTACTTGCCCAGGGTCTGTCGGTAGGCGAGCGCAACGCCTTGGTTATCCGGCGGCGACGGGGACCCCACAAGATTGCAGGGGTCGGATGCCCGGCCCTGGTGTGGTGGGACGGGGCACGGAACCGGCGCACGCCATCGACGAACCGGTAGCTCGAGCCAATCTAATCACTGTATATCAGACGAGCTCCTAGCTCGTTTACTAATATCTAAATTCTAGAGCCCGTCTTTCGGCTACGGTCTCGGCATTCGACGATAGTTCGTTCGTCGGTTACGAGCCGGGCTGAAATGCGGCTGAAGTCCTTATGGCAATGGGCGACCTCATTCTCGAAGGCGGCCCTGGTCGGTGCCTGCCTCGCCCTGCTCTGCGCTTCCGGAACAGCGCGGGCGGGCGACGGCGTGGACCAGGCCGCGGCCAAGGCGGCACTGCTCAAAGCCTATCCGGGACTCTTCACCATTTCGGGTAATGTGCTGACATGGCACGATGGGACCAAAATGATCTGGGATGACGGCAAGCAGCGCACGCCCGCCCAGCTCAACGAGTCGCCCGATATCGAAGACATGTTCGACTATGTCTATCCGCCGGCGAGCGCCCGCGCACTCACGCCGCCCGTCGATTTCGATCCCGGCCGGATCCGCTACAAGCCCTTCTTCGAGAAGCTCTACGGCGCCAGCGCCCAGGTGGTGAGCCGGCAACTCGTCACGGTGAAGTGGCTGCCGAAGTTCGGCAACACGGCCGTCAGGGTCACCTCCCGCTTTGGCATCGCCCAGCGGCTTGGCAGGATTTCGGAAGGCCTTCAGGTGATGTCGCCCGATATGAGACGCTTCGGCCTCAGGCCGGGCCGTGGTTTCAACTGGCGCCTCGTTGCCGGCACCCAACACCTCAGCATGCATGCCTTCGGCGCCGCGGTGGATATCAACGTCGGCTACGCCGACTATTGGCGCTGGCACAAGAGCGCCGGCGGCCGCATCCCCTACAGGAATCGTATTCCCATGGCCATCGTCGCCCTCTTCGAGAAGTATGGCTTCATCTGGGGCGGCCGCTGGTACCATTACGACACCATGCATTTCGAATATCGGCCCGAATTGCTGCTATATCGGCAGCGCCAGCCCGTTGCGGGCGGCTGAACCGACCGAGGAGCAGCCATGCGGCGAAGAGAGGTTCTGCTTGGAGGAATAGGGGCAGCGGTGACCGGCCAGGTGGCACCGGCCACCGCTGCCGTCCCGGAGCCCTATGACCGCAATGCGACCCCTCCCTGGGGATCGCGAGCGGATTACATCGCCTGGATGGTGCGGCACCGGGGCGAGGACCCGGCCTTCCTCGGTGAGCGATATGACCGGTTCGTCGAGATGGTCGCGCACGCCGACCTGTGGAACGATCGGAACAAGCGCGCCTTCCTGATGACGCCACGCGAGCGCTTCGTCACTACGCCCAATCTCGATCGCGCTTATCAGGTGCACTTCCTCGACATCGGGTACGGCGTGACCATCACCGGTCCCAACTCCGTCGGTCGGATGACCAATTCGATCGACCCCCAGGTCGGCGACAAGGTGCTCGAGATCGGCACCGGCTCGGGGTACCAGTCCGCTTATCTGAGCAACCTGACAGACCAAGTCTACACGATCGAGATCATCGAGCCCCTCTTCAAGCGGACCGGCGGGTTATATGACCGGCTGATCGGGGAAGGGTACAGCGAGTACAAGGCGATCACCCGAAAGAGCGCCGACGGCTATTACGGCTGGCCGGAGAACGCCCCTTTTGACAAGATCATCGTCACCTGCGGCATCGACCACATTCCCCCGCCGCTACTGCAGCAGCTGAAGCCGAATGGCGTCATGGTCATTCCCATCGGGCCGCCGGGCGCCCAGCACGTGCTCAAGGTTGCCAAGAACACCGCTGCCGATGGCACCATTACCGTGTCCCGCTCTGATATTTACCACGGCTCGATCGTCAACTTCGTGCCGTTTACCAAGCTCGACAACGGCACCGTCCGCGGCACCCATTCCGGATAGGCGGCCCCGCCCGACCGCCTTCGCAAGCTTGAACATCTGAAGGAGAAGGCCGTTGCAGGATAAGCCGGGAGCCCAATCAAGGGCGCGCGGACGGGTCAGCATCAGCCTCGCGGCGGCGGGGATCGTCGGGCTGATCCTGTTCTGTATCCTTGCTGTTGAACTGAAGGCGCGCGGATTCAACGACCAGTGGGATCTATTTTTTGAGGGCGCAGCACGCTCAGCGCGTTCGCCGTGGCTGAACGACGCCATGCTCTTCGCCACCTTTCTCTGCTCCTGGCAGATTGTTGTGGCCGGCGGCGTCGCCGCTACGGCGTACTTTCTCTTTCAGAAGAGGACAGCAGCAGCCATCATCGTGGTGCTTTCGCTTGTCGGTGACCAGATTCTGATAACGCTCTTGAAGAACCTGTTTGGGAGGGCAAGGCCCGATCAGGGTGAGGCCCTGTTGCCGGCATCGGGGGCCAGTTTTCCCAGCGGTCACACCTTTGCAGCGGTCGCCTTTTATGCCGTTTTGATATTGCTCGTTGTTCCCACAGCAACCGCAAAACGGTGGAAGATCGCCGCGGCGGTTCTGGCGGTCCTTTGGGTCGCAGCCGTGGGGTTTTCACGGGTATATTTGGGTGCGCATTGGCCCTCGGACGTGATCGGTAGCGGACTGCTTGGACTCACCTGGGTTGCGGCGGCGGACCTGACGTTCGTAGGGTTGACTATGCGTCTGCCAGACGGAAGCGGAGGGCGCCAATTCGGCGGCTTTCCCGCGGCCGTGCCGTTCCTGACCGCGTGGATACTCTTCGCGGCATGGTTTAGCATCATAAATCCGCCGACAATGCAGTCGGTCTCGATTGAGTTCGTCGGCTCGATCTTCTCGCCCGAAGTGATGACCATCAACAGTTCGGCCCCTGATCGTCTGCCCACGGGGGCTGGGTAGCCCCAATTGAGGGCATTGTTCCCATGTTCGGATGCTTTTCTACCTGAGTCTAATGCGCCCCCATGACGAAAGAAATGGCGCGGTCGCCTTCGTCTCTGCCGGACGCTCTCCTGACCCATGCGAGGCGCGCCCACTTCGATAATCGAAGCGGGAAATCGCGGCGAAGCACTGCGAGGGTCGTCTCCTGCCGTACGAAACGCGAACATCGCGCTGCAAAGTCGTGATCTAACCCACATCATGGGCGCTGCGGATGCTCTCGCCGCGAAGATTAGCGGCGATTTGCTGTCGTTCCCGGTTCGATGTCTCTAGGGCGTCGGGAGCCCCAACGCCTCGAACGTCGCCGGCGAAAGGTCCGACCACCCGTTCCGTGCGTTGCCCCTATTGACTGCATTGGATCGACTTCTCCGCTACAGCGACCTCGAACTCCTTCTGCGCCGCGCGAAGAGTCTCAAAAGGGGCGGCACAGTCACTTCTGCCATAATATTCGGTTACACAGGCTTGGTATCGGCCAAGCCTCCTGAGCACACGTGCCTGCGCGGTGCGATGCATGATAGCCGACGCGGCGCAGGTACCAGGTTGGGATACGGCGCTGGCGGGAATGATAGATAACCCCGGTGCTACGAAAGCCAGTACCCCAATCGATCGTGACGCCGGTCTATAGCTGAAGGGGTTCGAGCTTGCATTGATCAAGCTGGCCATCACCCGTTATGCGTGCCGGTGATCTTGTCACCGTCGAGCTTGGTGAAGGGCACGAAGGGCACGATCTTGCCGTTGTAGATATCCGAGCGCGCCACCGTTACGGAACCGTCGGCGGCCGTGG
>Ga0070658_10002179_pt1 | contig 16442 bp, 14 predicted proteins | sample KBSC13metaG_FD_64664 | JGI IMG/M metagenome (GOLD analysis project Ga0070658, IMG submission 64664) | Corn rhizosphere microbial communities from Kellogg Biological Station, Michigan, USA - KBS C1-3 metaG | ecosystem: Host-associated > Plants > Roots > Rhizosphere > Soil ...
CTTCACCCACTACCGCCTCGCCGACGGCACTCGCCACGTCACCCACCGCGGCGGCATCCGAGGCATCGAGGAAGGCACCGACGTCGAGATACTGACCTGGCTGGACGACTGCTCCCGCTACGCCCTGTCGGTGACCGCGCACGTGCCGGTTACCGGCCCGGTCGTGCTCGCAACCTTCCGGAAAACCGCTGCCACCTATGGCTTTCCAGCATCCACGCTGACGGACAACGGCCGCGTCTACACGGTCCGACTCTTCGGCGGCACCCCCGGCCGCAGCCACCTCGAGCACGAACTACGACAACGCAACATCACGCAGAAGAACAGCACGCCCAACCACCCGCAGACCCAAGGCAAGGTCGAGCGCTTCCAGCAGACCCTGAAGAAGTGGCTCCGCGCGCAGCCCGTCCAGCCCAGCACCCTCGCCGAGCTGCAAGCCCTGCTCGGTCAGTTCGTCGAGCTCTACAACCATCACCGACCGCACCGCTCACTGCCGCACCGCGCGACACCCGCGACCGTCTACGCCTCGCGGCCGAAGGCCACCCCCAGCGGCGACCGCAGCGCCGACACCCACGACCGGGTCCGCCACGACAAGATCGACAAGACCGGCTGCGTCACCCTGCGCGTCGCCGGCCGGCTTCGCCACATCGGCATCGGCCCGACCCACGCCCGAACCCACGTCATCCTGCTCGTCCAGGACCTCCACGTCCGCGTCGTCGACGCCGCCACCGGAGAGCTACTCCGCGAGCTCCTCATCGACCCGCGCAAGGACTACCAACCAAGGGGCCTGCCACCCGGCCCGGCCCCGAAGAAGAAGTAGCCCGAACCCACGAATTGCAGGTCCGGGCTATTCCGATGTCCTGAGACATCACACCAGTAGCGGGGGCAGGATTTGAACCTGCGACCTCTGGGTTATGAGCCCAGCGAGCTACCGAGCTGCTCCACCCCGCGTCGGTGTCACCACTATAGGTCAGCCCCGCCGCCCGCGCCAAAAGCCGGTAGGAACCCGACCGTCGGGATGATAGATCGGCGAGCATGAGGCTTCATCTCGACACCGACCTCGGATCCGACCCGGACGACGCGTGCGCCCTCGCGATGCTGCTGGGCACGCCCGACGTCGAGCTGGTCGGCATCACGACCACGATCGACCCGGGCGGCATCCGCGCCGGCATGGTGCGCGAGGTGCTAGCCGTCGCGAAGGGCCACGAGGCGCGAGCCGTCGCGAGGGACCGCGACGTGCCGATCGCAGCCGGCGCCGAGGTGACCCTGACCAGCCGTACGACGCCCGGCGACATCCCGACCGGCGACCGCTGGTGGCCGCGCCCCATCACGCCGCGACCGAGCCCGCCCGGCGCGGCTCTCGACCTGCTCGCCGCATCCCTCGAGTCGGGAGCCACGGTCGTCGCCATCGGCCCCTACACCAACCTGGCGCTGCTCGAGACCCTGCGCCCGGGGTCGCTGAGCCAAGGCCCGATCGTCCTGATGGGCGGCTGGGTCGGCGGCCGGTTGCCCGAGGGCTTCCCCGCGTGGGAGGCCGACCGCGACTGGAACGTCCAGTGCGATCCCTACGCGGCGCGGGTGGTCTTCGACGCAGCCACCGACCTGACCCTGGTCACCATCGCCGCCACGATCCGGGTGCCGGTTTGCGCAAGCGACCTGCCGCGACTCGAAGCGGCCGGCGCGCTGGGCGAGCTGCTCGCCCGCCAGGCGCGAGCCCAGGGTGAGGCGCACTACGCGGGCGTGGGCCGGCGCTACTCGCGGCTGCCCGACGACCTGCTCAACTTCCACCACGACCCGCTCGCGTGCGCGGTCGCCGCCGGCTGGGACGGCGCCGACGCCGGCGTACGCCGTCTGGTCCCGGTCGAAGAACGCGGCGTCCTGCGGTTCGCGGAGGACCCGGCCGGGCGACCGGTCAAGGTCGTCGACGAGGTCGACGGCGACGCGTTCCGGGAGCACTGGTTTCGTTGCATCGAGCGAGCAGCAGCGCACCCGCAGCCCTAGACTGGACGGCGTGCCTGCGTACGACTACCGCTGCCGCGAGTGCGCCACGGTCTTCACCGTCGAGCGCTCCATGAGTGCCGTCGCGACGGCGGAGCGCTGCCCGCAGGGCCACGACGACGTCGCCCGCGTCTGGTCCGCCGTCTCGGTCGGTGGTCGGGCGAGCGCCCCGGCTCCGGCCGGTGGCTGCTGCGGCGGCGGCTGCTGCGGCTGACCGGATCCAGCGCGAGGCGGGCAGCAACCGAGGCCGTCAGTCGACGCCGCTCGCGCGTGTGGCCGGGTCCAGGCCCACGGACAGCAGCGCGTCCTTCGGCGCCGCCCCGACCTGCCGCGGCAGCAGCAACGTCATCGCCACCGCGACCAGCGACACCGCCACCACCACGACGATGAAGATGTCGCTGGCACGTTGCAGCCCGATGTGCCCGGCCAACGTGCCCACGCCGATCACCGGCAGCGACAGCGCGATGTAGCCCACGATGTTGTAGGCGCTGACCACCTCGGCCCGCCGCCGCGGCGGCGCCACATCGTTGAGCAGCTGCAGGCTTCCCATGAACGCGATACCGCTTCCCGATCCGGCGAGCACCGTCCCGCCCACGAACAGCCCGATGCTCGACGCCGACAGGCTCCACCCCACGAGCACCATGCCGACGCACAGGCCGAGCGCGCCGAGCACCATCGTCCGCCGGCTCGGCCACAACCGCAGCCAGATCTGCGCCAGCCCGCCGATGCCCGCGTTGACGAACAGCACGAGCCCGGCGACCGCGTGGTTGCTCACGTGCAGCAGGTCGCGGTCGATCGACGGGCTGAGCGAGCCGTAGAGCGCACCCACCGCCCACGCCACCGCCAGCATCAGCGCCGCCGCCGCAAACGGGTGCCGGATCGACCGCGGCACCGACGGCCGCTGCAACCGCCAGGCGAACGACTCCACCGCGACGACCGTCTCCGGCACCACCCGGCGCAGCAGCAGCCAGCCGGCTGCGATCAGCGCGAGCTCGAACAGGAACGGCAGCACCCGCGGCAGCGGCGCGTACTCCGCCAGGATCCCGACGATCAGCGGCCCGCCGGCAGCCCCAGCGATGAACGACAGCGTGTTGAGGAACGACGCCCGCCGCCGGTCGCCGTTCGGCTCCAGCTCGACGAGAGCGGCGGTCGCCGCCGCCGTCAGCGTCCCGGTCGCCAGCCCCTGCACCGCGCGTGCCACCAGCAGCCAGCCGGTGTCCGCGGCCGACGCGAAGAGCACGGCGCTCACCGCGAGCATCACCAGCGACGGCAGCATGATCCGGCGTCGGCCCAGCTCGTCGGACAGCCGGCCGAACGCGACCAGCGCGACGATCACCCCGAGGGCGTACGCCGCGAAGATCCAGGTCAACGTCGCGGCGGAGTAGCCGAACCGCTGCTGCCAGATGACGTAGAGCGGGGACGGCGCGTTGCTGGCCAGCGTCGTCGTGAACATGACGAACGCGACGACGGCAACCGGCGACAACCTCGCGGCGCGCGCCGCCGAGCCCGTCACCGCATCCCCTGCCGTCGAACTTGACACCCGCGTCAAGTCTCGCACGGCCTCAGCCGCGCGGCGAATGGATCAGCGCCGCAGCCGGCGCCCGCACCTAGTAGGGCGGCCGCACCTAATAGAGAGGAAGGGATCAGCCCGGCGAGCCCCAGCCGCCACCGCCCGGCGTGACAACGGTCACGATGTCGCCGGCCGCCAGCTGCCGGCGCACCTTCGGCGCCAGCTCCTCCTCGTTGAGCAGGTTGCGGCCCAACGCACCCGGCGCACCGCCGGCGGCTCCCGTCGGCGGGTGCCGACGCCGGTCGGTCAGCAGGCTGACCGAGGCCTCCTCGAGCACGCGCACCGCCCGCACCACGCCGTCGCCGCCGCGATGCGCCCCGGCGCCGCCGGAGCCGTCGACCAGCTCGTAGCGCTCGACCCGCATCGGGTACTCCAGCTCCAGCGCCTCCACCGGCGTGTTCAGCGTGTTGGTCATCCCGACGTGCACGCCCGACGGGCCGTCGCCGCGTGCCGACGCTCCCTGGCCACCGGCGATCGTCTCGTAGTAGGTCCAGCCCGCGCCGCCGATGACGAGGTTGTTCATCGTCCCCTGCCCGGCTGCGGGCACGTCGGCCACCGAGGACAGTGCGGCCAGCACCGCGTCGGCGATCCGCTGGCTGGTCTCGACGTTGCCCGCGACCACCGCGTGCGGCGGCCGGGCGTTGACGAGAGAACCTTCCGGCGCGGTGACGCGCAACGGCACATAGGTCCCGGCGTTGGCCGGCACGTCCTCGGGCAGCAGCACCCGCAACGCGAAGTAGCAGGCCGAGCGGGTCACCGCCAGCGGGCAGTTGACGTTGCCGGCCACCGCGGCCGCGGTGCCGGTGAAGTCGACGTGCATCTCGTCGCCATCGACGGTGACCGCGACGACGATCGGGATGTCGACGTCGACGACACCGTCGCCCTCGAGCTCGGTGCGCGCCTCGTAGCGGCCGTCGGGCAGCGCCCGCAGCGCCTCACGGCTGCGCCGCTCCGCGTAGGCCAGCACGTCGGAAAACCCTTGCAACACGACGGAAAGCCCGCGTCGCGCCGCCAGCTCCGCAACCCGCCGGGCACCCAGCAGGTTCGCCGCCGCCTGCGCGCGGAAGTCACCGCGCCGCAGCCGCGGCGTGCGCGAGTTGGCGCAGACCAGGTCGAGCACGTCGTCGGTCAGCCGCACGGCCGGGATGACCAGCCCCTCCTGCCAGAGGTCCTGCGAGTCGGCCGGCATCGACCCCGGCGCCATCCCGCCGACGTCGGAGTGGTGCGCCCGCGTCACGGCGTATCCGACGATCTCGCCGTCGACCGCGACCGGCGAGACCATCGTGATGTCGGGCAGGTGGGTGCCCCCGGCGTACGGGTCGTTGAGCACCCACACGTCGTCGGGCCGCGGGCCACGCGCCATCACCGCGGCCACCGACTCCGGCATCGCGCCGAGGTGCACCGGGATGTGCTCGGCCTGTGCCACCAGCCGCCCGGCCGCGTCGAACAGCGCCGCCGAGCAGTCGCGCCGCTCCTTGATGTTGGAGGAGTAGGCGCTGCGCACGAGCACCGTGCCCATCTCGTCGGCGATGCCGGCCAGCGCGCTGCGCAGCACCGACAAGGTGATCGGGTCGAGGCTCACGGCTGCCGCTCCAGGACCAGCGTGCCGACCTCGTCGACCCGGCCGGCCCAGCCCGGCAGCACCAGGCAGGTCGCCTCGGCCAGCTCGACGATCGCCGGACCGCGTACGACGGACCCGCGACCCATCCGCCCGCGGTCGAGCACCACCGCGTCGACCTCCCCGCCGGCGAGCAGGACCGTGCGCCGGCCGGTGACCGCATCGTCGACCGGCGCGCGCTCGGCGAGCGTCGGCACCGCGCCGGCTCGGGTGGCGACCAGCCGGACGTTGACGACCTGCACCGGCTCGTCGTCGATGCGGTGGCCGTAGCGCTGCTCGTGCAGCGCGTGAAACGCCTCGACCAGACCGGCCGGCTCGTCACCCGGCACGGTCAGCTCGAACGACTGCCCGGCGTAGCGCAGGTCCGCGAAGCGTTGCAGCGCCGGCGCTTCGAGGTCGGCGAGCGCCCGCTCCTCCAGCGCCGCGAAGGCGGCCGGCAGGCCGGCGTCGCCGACGACCGGCTGCACGTAGTCGCGGCGTACGTCGGAGATCGCCAGCCCCAGTGCCGAGAGCACCCCGGCCGCGCGCGGCAGCAGCACCGTGCGGCAGCCGAGCGCGTCGGCGAGCGCGCAGGCGTGCAGCCCGCCGGCGCCGCCGAACGCGGCCAGCGCGAACTCCCGCGGGTCGAGCCCGCGCTCGACGCTGATAACCCGCAGCGCCCGGACCATCTCCTCGTCCGCGACCTGCACGACCCCGAGAGCGGCCTGCCGCGCGTCGAGGCCGAGCCGCCGCCCGAGTCCCGCCATCGCTGCCTCGGCCAGGTCACGGCGCAGGGTCAGCCCACCACCGAGCCGCGCGCCGGCGGGCAGCGCGCCGAGCACCAGGTCGGCGTCGGTCACGGTGGGATCAGTGCCGCCGAGGCCGTACGCCGCAGGCCCGGGTTCCGCACCGGCGGAGCGCGGCCCGACCCGCAGGGCGCCGCCGTCGTCGACCCAGGCGATCGACCCGCCGCCGGCGCTGACCGTGTGCACGTCGACCATCGGCAGCCGCAGCGGCACGCCGGCCACCACCGCGTCGGTGGTGGTCTGCACCTGTCCGTCGACGACGGCGGCGACGTCGGTGCTGGTGCCGCCCATGTCGAAGGTCAGCACGTCGCGGAAGCCCGAGCGGGACGCGACGTGCGCCGCACCGACGACCCCGCCGGCAGGTCCCGACAGCACGAACCGCGCCGGGCCGGCCGCTGCCGTCCCCGCATCCACGACGCCGCCGGAGGACTGCATCACCAGCGGCGCCGGCAGGCCGGCCTCGGCCGCCCGCGCGACGAGCCGTTGCAGGTAGGCGCCGAGCCGCGGCCGCAGGTAGGCGTCGGCCGTCGTCGTCGACGTCCGCTCGTACTCGCGGAACTCCGGCAGCACCTCGCACGACAGCGACACCGGCACGTCGGGCAGCCGCTGGCGCAACGCGGCCGCGACCGACCGCTCGTGCGCCGGGTGCAGGAAGCCGAACAGCAGGCAGACCGCCACCGCCTCGACCCCGGCGGCCGCGACCGCCTCCACCGCCGACGCGAGACCGGCCGGATCCAGCGGCTCGATCACGCCGGCCGCCCCCATCCGCTCGCGCACGGTGAAGCGCAGGTCACGCGGCACCAGCGGCGGCGGCCGGTGCCGCGTCAGGTCGTAGAGCGACGCGCGGTTCTGCCGGCCGATCTCGATGACGTCACGGAAGCCCTCGGTCGTGACCAGCGCGGTGCGCCCGCCGCGCCGCTCGAGCAGCGCGTTGGTCGCGACGGTCGTCCCGTGCGCGAACACGGCGACGTCGTGAGCGGCGAGGCCGGTCGCCTGCCAGCCGGCGACCACGCCGGCCGACTGGTCGCGCGGCGTCGACGGGACCTTCGCGGTGAGCACCTCGCCGTCGGGGCGGACGACGACCACGTCGGTGAACGTGCCGCCGACGTCGACACCGAGCCGCAGTCCCGACCGTCCTGGCGTCGAGATCACCGGCCGCGGCGGACGACCGGCCGGCCCGCCGTACGCCGGCGCGGCACGTCCGCCACCGCGGGCAGGTCGAGACCGAACTCCGCACCCCGGCCGGGCGAGGAGGAGGCGACGAACGGAAGCCGGAAGTCCTCGGCCAGCCGGCGGACGAACGACAGGCCGAGGCCCAGACCGCCGACCCGGCGGGTGGCCGAGCCGTCGGCCTGCGAGAAGTCTCCGACGAGCGTCGGCAGCAGCGACGGGTCGACACCGGGTCCGGCGTCGCGCACCGACAGCCGCACCCGGCCCGACGGAGTCAGCCCGGCGGCCAGCGTGACCGGCCCGGTCGTGTACTTCACCGCGTTGTCGGCGAGCTCGGCCAGCGCCTTGCCCACCCACACCTCGTCGATGTCGACCTGCGGCAGCCGGGCGGCCACCCGGCGGCGGAACTCCCGCTCCGGCCAGCGCGCCCGCCAGTCGTCGAGCAGCGAGTCGACGTAGCCGCCGACGGCGACCGGGTGCCGCGACGGCTGGACCCGACCGGCCTCCAGCGCGGCGACGTCGACGAGCAGGTCGACCACGCGACCCATCCGGGTGCTCGAGTCGACGATCGTGGCGGCGTACTCCTCGACCTTCGCGTCGGGCAGCTGCGGCCGCTTGCGCAGGATCTCCGCGTAGCCGCGGATCGGCGTCAGGGGCGTGCGCAGCTCGTGGCTGACGTTGGACAGGAACTCCGTCTTCATCCGCTCGACCTCGCGCTCGCGGGTCATGTCGCGCAGCAGCACGACCGCCCCGTGCCGCTCGCCGCGCGCGTCGACCAGCGGCGCGGTGGCCGCCCGCACCGGGACGGTCGACGCGTCGGATCGGCGCAGCAGCACGTCGCGCTCGCCGGGCTCCCCGCCGACCGCGAGCGGTCGCGCCCCGTCGGGCCCGACGACGCACGCGACCTCGGCGAGCGGCTTCCCGACGGCACCCGCCGCATCGGCGCCGAGCAGCTGGGCCGCCGCCGGGTTGACGCTCGTCACCGTGCCGTCGTCGGCCGTCGTGACGAGCCCGTCGTTCATCGAGCCGACCACGGTCTCCAGCCGGGCGCGCAGCGCGGCCTCCTGGTCGGCCACGTCGCGCAGCTCGTCGGTCATGACCCGCAGCGAGACCGTCATGTTGTCGAACGCCCGGGCCAGCGACCCGACCTCGTCGCGCCCGCTCACCCCGCTCTGCGCAGACAGGTCGCCCCGGCGCACCCGTCGGGCCGCGTCGGTGAGGCGCAGGACCGGGTCGACCGTACGCCGCGCCAGCACGAGCCCCAGCAGGCCCGTGACCACCAGGACACCCAGCGCAGTAAGGAAGAGCTGGCTCAACGCGCTGCGCTGAGGGGCGAGCGCCTTCGTCGCCGGTTCGGAGATGGCGAGCGTCGCGACCTGCAGGTCGTCGTTGTCGGCGGCGGTCAGCGGCACGAACCGCACGGCCGGCGCGTGCCCCTCCGCGCCGATGCCGACACCCGCATCGGGCAGCTGCCCGTGCAGCACGCCGGCGGACTCGGCGGCCTTCAGCACCCGGCCGCGCTCGCCGCTCGAGAGGCTGGACGCCAGCACGTCGCCGTCGGCGATCAGTGTGACGCCGGCGGCGGCGAGCTGTGCCTGCGTGCGCAGGAACGTGTCGTCGAGCACCGTGCCGTAGACGGCGACGAAGTCGGGCGGCCCCGAGGCGACCGCGCCGGCCGAGCGGAAGCCGCCGGCCACGCCGACGACCGCGGCGACAGGACGCTGGCCGGGCAGGATCGTGAGCGCGCCACCCTCCGGCGTCTGGCCCTTGGCCGCCGCCTGCACGAGCGGTTCGGCGGCGAGCTGCTGCAGCGCCGCGTCGGACAGGTCCCCCGCCAGCCGCGACGGCCCGACCGTCCGATCGACCACCGCGGCGAAGTACCGGGGATAGAAGGCATAGGTGCGCAGCAGGTTGTCGCACTGCGCCGACTGCACCGCCGACTGGCTCACGCAGGCGGCGGCGACCCGGGCGACCAGCGACACCTGGCGCGCGATCGCCTGCTGGATCTGGTCGGCCTCGCCCGCGGCGACGTTGCGCAGCTGGTCGTCCTGCTGGGCACTGGCCTTGTTGGCTACGCCGTTGCCGACGACGCCGACCGACGCGACCGCCATGACCACGACGCCGGCGAGGATCGCCCCGACGACCCGGGCCAGCATCGACATGCGGGCCAGGGCCAGCACGGCGGCACAGGCCGCGAGCCCGGACAGCGCGCGGATGGCCAGCACCGCCAGTGCGGCCGGGTCGTCGTGCGACGCCCAGATCGCCGGCACGGCCGCGATGCCCGCCGTCGCGGCGGCGATCGCGACCAGCAGGCCCAACAACCCGTCGCGCCGGCGCGCGGCGAAGGCGGCCGCGGCCGCGGCGGCGAGCCCGGCCACGCCCGCGGCCACCGAGGGCGCGACCGGCGCCCCGAGCGGCACGACGACGCCCGCGACGGAACCTGCCGACAGCGCGACCGCATGCGCGGGCATCCGCGGGGCCTGCATGGCGCCCCCGAACAGCCCGCCCGCGACGAGGATCAGGCCGCCGGCGCGCAGCAGCGCCAGGATCGCCGACGACGCCTCACCGAACAGCAGCGCGGTCGCCGCGTCGGCGGCCGCCAGGGCCAGGCAGCCGGCGACGAACGCGGGCGTCCCGGGCCGGCGCAGCCGCGGGAAGGTGCTCGCCCCCGCGACCCCCAGCCAGCCGGCGACCGAGAGCAGCTGGACCACGCCCAGCAGCGCGAACGGGACGGCCGGCTCCACGTTGTGGAGCGTAAGGGTGAAGGCCGCGGATCAGGGCAGACCGCGCGCGAGCCGACATCGCCGTCAGCAGTGCGGCACGCGGTCCGGATGCGTCCCGAGGTCCTCCAAGGCCTGCACCGCGCCGGCCAGCGTCGTGATCCTCACCAGCCGCACCCCGTCGGGTGCCGTGCTGCGCGCCCCGGCGCAGTCGCCGGCCGGGACCAGGAACACCTTGGCCCCGGCGCGCGCCGCCGCGACGACCTTCTGCTGCACGCCGCCGATCGGCCCGACGTTGCCGTCGGTGTCGATCGTGCCGGTGCCGGCCACGAACCGGCCTCCGGTGAGCGACCCCGGTGTCAGCTTGTCGATCAGCCCGAGGGCGAACATCGTGCCCGCGCTCGGCCCGCCGACGTCCTGCAGGCGGATGTCGACGCTGAAGGGGAAGTCGTGCTTCACGACCGGCGCGAAGCCGACGACCGTACGCCGCTGCGCCCCGGTCCCCGCGACCGTCGTCGTCACCGCCTGCTGCAGCGTCTTGCCGTCACGCTTGATCGTGAGCTTCAGGACGTCACCGGGCTGGTGACCCGTGATGATCGTCCGCAGCTGCTTCTCCGAGGTGATCGGCTGCCCGTCGATGCTCTCGATGACGTCGCCGGTCTTGAGCACCTCGGCGGCCGGGGCGCTCTTCGTGATCTCACCGACCGCGACGACGGTCTTGACCGGGATGTGCAGGTAGGTGAGCGCCGCGGTCACGGCGTTCTCCTGCGACTGCTGCATCTCCTGGGCGTTCTCCTGCTGCACCTGGTCGACGTTCTCCCCCGGCGGGAAGATCAGCTGCTCGGGCACGACGGCGGTGTCGCGGTCGAACCAGTCGGCCAGGGCGGAGAACAGCGTCGGCTGGTGCCTGGGGTCGCCGACGACCGACACCGTGGTCAGCGCGAGCGTCCCCTCGGTGGGGTAGGTCGGATGGCCCTTGACCACGATCAGCGGCTGGTCGGTGCCGGGCTCGTTGCCGAGAGTGTTGGTGATCGGTCCGGGTTGCAGGGCGACATAGGGCACCGGCAGCACGCTGCCGACGACGCCGAGGATCACCAGCGCCGTCGCCGCCACGATCAAGGTCAGCGCGCGCCGGGACACGCCACGAGGCTAATGCCCGGAGTGCGGACCTCGACGACCTCGCCGCGCCGAGGCGGCAGAGGTCAGGACGCGAAGAACGCCAGGCCGCGCCGGCCGTTGCTCGAGTGCTCCTCGCGAGCGGCCGGCACCATCTCCTCGACCGGCTCGTCGGCAGCGACCTCGGCGACGGGCTCCTCCGCCGCATCCGCGACCGGCCCGGCCGGCTCGTCGGCCACCGGCACGGCGACCGGCACGGCGGCCTCCGCGGGGGCCGCGCCGACCTCGACGCGGTAGTAGGGCCGGAACGCCAGCGGGACCTCCGCCAGCGCGTAGGCCGAGACCTCGCTGACGCCCTCGACGTTGCGCAGGTGCTCGACGAAGCGGACCGCCTCGTCGAGTGACGGCAGCCGCCGGAAGGCCGGCCCGCCGTCCGCACCCGGGAAGAACACGACGTGCTCGCTGCGGTTGTCCATGACGAGACCCTCCAGTGCGCGTGCGGTGCCTGTGCGTGCTCCCCTGGTAGTCGGCATCGCGAAATCCCCGATTGAGCGAGGGGCGCTACGACCGTGATGCGCCCGAATGAACTTCGGACACCCGAGGGCAAAACGCGCAACCTCCCGTGACCTCTGGAGCGGCGGGTCGTTTGATGAGGCGCTGAACTCCACCCCGCGCAATCGGAGAGCCCACCCCGATGACACCTGCCGCCACGGCGACCGAGGCTGCGGTCCTCCTCGACGAGCCGGCCGTCGACGAGCGCGCTCTCGTCGATGACGTCACCGTCGATGCACCGCCGCGGCTGGTCCTGGTCCCCGACACCGAGGACGAGCCGGCCGGGTTCGACTTCGAGCTGGCCCTGCAGGACGCATCGGTGCGCATGCGCCGCTACGCCGTACGCCGCCTCTACCACGACGCCGACGCCGACGAGATCGTCCAGGAGGCGATGCTCCGCGCGCTGCAGCACCGCTCGCGGTTCGCGTCCGCCGACGACCTGCACGCCTGGCTGACCGTCGTCACCGGGCACCTGGTCATCGACCGGATCCGCCTGCGGGGCAAGGCGACCCCGGTCGCCGAGCTGCCGAGCGGCAGCCGCGTGGCCCGCGACACTGCCGACGTCGTCGTCGCCCGGCAGGAGGCGCGGGTCGCGCTCGACGCGCTCGAGGCCATGCCGACCCGCCAGGCGGCGGTGCTGTGGGCCCGCGAAGTGGAGGGCCTCGACTACGCCGCCATCGGCACCCGCTACGCGCTGTCCGAGGCCTCGGTCCGCTCGCTGCTGCACCGGGCCCGCAAGACGTTGCGCCGGGAGTACGCCGCCCGCGGCGGCACCCTGCCCGCCGGTGGTCTGGTCGTCCTGGCGCCGTGGCTGCACCCGCTGCGCGCGCTGACCAGACTGCGCAACTCGGCTCGCCGGTTGGCCGGGCCGGCCGCATCGGTCGCGGTGATCGCCGCCGCGGGGCTGGTCCCGGCGCTGTCGCAGCACGCGCGGGCGCCCCAGCCGGTTCCCGCCGTACGCCTGCCGCTCGCCGCGGCCGAGGCGCCGGCGGCGCAGCCGGCCACCACTGCGGCGACGTCGCCCGCCGCGACCCCGGCCGCAGCGACCCCCACGCAGCCGTCGGCGGCCGGTCCGATGATCGGCCTGCCCGTGAAGCTGGAGTCGGTGCACGCCTGCTCGTCGGTCTCCGCGACCGTCGTCGGCGTCAACTGCCTGTCGACGCAGGACCAGCCCCGCATCTACGTCGGCCCCTCGCTACCCGGCAACCCGACCGGCGTCCAAGGGCTCGCCATCGAACACAGCTCGCTCAACTGTCAGCTAGTCCCCGCCACACTGCTCACGAAGTGCACCCAGGACGGCAGCGCCCCAGCCAGCCAGCAGGGCATCCTCCCGGTGCTCTCGACCCGCGGAGAGTCCCGATGAACCGTCGCATCAGCCGTCGCGCGGCCTTGCTGCTCACGACCGGCGCCATCCTCGCCGGCGGTGCCGCAACCGCCGCCGCCGCCAACGCCGTCACCGTGCCCGGCGTGCCGGGCCTGCCCGGTGGTCAGCAGCAGACCTGCGTCGTGCTGCTCGGCAGCGGCAACTCGGTCGTCGACCGGGTCTGCGTCGCCTACTGAGCTTCGGCCGGCGAGCCGGCCCCGCGGTGTGACGGTCGCCTAGTGGTGCGCCGACTCCTCCATGCCGGCGCGTCGCTGCGCCGGTGGCCGGGGGGCGGCGCCCATCGCGAGGCGGAACTTCTCGTAGGCCGCGACGCTCTCGCTCGCGTCCTGCGGGCCACGGGGTCGCGCCGACCAGTGCGCCCACGCCGTCGCCAGCAGGACCGCGAGCAGCGGGATCCCGAGCCAGGCGACGTTCGACACGCTGTGCACTCTAGTCCCGCTGAGCCCCCCGGCGCGACGTCCGAGGGAGTGGCGTTCAGGGGGTGCCGACCCACTCCTGCGTGCCGTCCGCGAACAGCTGGTGCTTCCAGATCGGCACGCCCGACTTGAGGTCGTCGATCAGCCGCCGCGCGGCCTCGAACGCCTCCCCACGGTGCGGGCACGACGCCCCGACGATGACCGCGATGTCGCCGACAACGAGGTCGCCGGTGCGGTGCACGGCGGCCAGGCGTACGACGGGGAAATCGGCCGCCACCTTCTCCGCGATCGCCCGCAGCTCCGCCGTCGCGGTGGGGTGCGCGCTGTAGCCGAGCTGCTCGACGCCCTTGCCCTCGTCGACGTCGCGGACCGTCCCGATGAAGATGACGGCACCGCCGGCGGCCGGGTGCGCGACCGCCTGCCAGACCTCGTCGAGCGATAGCGGCTCGTCGCGGATGTCGAGCAGCGTGATCGCCTCCACCTGGGCGACCCTACGACGGCTACCGTGGTCGAGGTGAGCAACCTGCCGTTCGGCTTCCAGCCCGGTCGCGGCGACGACGAGGGCGACGACAAGCCGGCCCAGCCGGCCGACCCGTTCGCCGCGATGTTCGGACCGGGCGGGGCACCCGACTTCGGCGAGGCCCTGCGCCGGCTCGGTGACCTGATGTCCGGGCAGAGCGGCCCGGTCAACTGGAAGGTCGCCCGCGACACCGCGTTGCAGGCCGCCGGTGCGGCCGATCCCGGGACGACCGCGGCCGACACCGCGGCGGTGACCGAGGCGATCCGGCTGGCCGACATGTGGCTCGACCCGCACACCTCGCTGCCCAGCGGGGTGAGCGCGACCGAGGCGTGGAGCCGACGGCGCTGGGTGGAGGCGACGCTCGACGCATGGGCGCAGCTGTGCGACCCGGTTGCCGCCCGGGTCGTCAGCGCGATGGGCGCCGCGCTGCCGGCGCAGATGCCGGAGGCCATGCAGGGCATGGCCGGCCCGCTGCTCGGGATGATGCAGCAGGTCGGCGGGCTGATGTTCGGCGCGCAGGTCGGGCAGGCCATCGGCTCGCTCGCCGCCGAGGTGGTGTCGTCGACCGACATCGGGCTGCCGCTCGGCCCGGCCGGGCGGGCGGCCCTGCTGCCGGCCAACGTGGCGGCGTTCGGCGAGGGGCTCGAGGTGCCGGCCGACCAGGTGCGGCTGTTCCTCGCCCTGCGCGAAGCGGCCCACCACCGGCTCTTCGGCCACGTGCCCTGGCTGCGCGGGCACCTCTTCGACTCCGTCGCGGCCTACGGCCGCGGCATCCAGGTCGACACCTCGGCCATGGAGAGCGCGCTGCGCGAGATCGACCCGCAGGACCCCGAGTCGTTGCAGCGGGCGCTGTCCGGCGGCATGTTCGAGCCGGAGAACACCCCCGAGCAGCAGGCCGCGCTCACCCGGCTCGAGACCGCGCTCGCGCTGGTCGAGGGCTGGGTCGACGAGGTGGTCGCCGACGCGGCCGGGCAGCTGCCCAGCGCGGCGGCACTGCGCGAGACCGTACGCCGCCGCCGGGCCACCGGCGGCCCGGCGGAGCAGACGTTCGCGACCCTCGTCGGGCTCGAGCTGCGGCCGCGCCGCCTGCGCGACGCGGCCGCCCTCTGGCGGGCCGTCACCGAGGCGCGCGGGGTCGAAGGCCGTGACGCGGTGTGGAGCCACCCCGACCTGTTGCCCGGCGCCGATGACCTGGACGACCCGACCGGCTTCGCGGCCCGGGCCGGCGCCGGGGCCGACATCGACATCTCCAGCCTCACCGACGGCACGCCACCTGCGGACACGGAGCAGAACGAGGGCTGACGTCGCCCGCCGGGCGACCTCAGCGGCCGGACAGCAGGGCGCGGGTGGCCTCCCAGCCCTCGAGGCCTGGATCCAGACGAGCGATGTCCTCCGGAGCGCGCAGCCTGCGCCAGCCCGGCCCGACGACGAGGGCGCCGGCCGCCGGCGCCGATGAGCGCAGCCGGTCGAGCGCGTCGGCGTCGTCCAGACCCACCCGGCTGTCGGCGAACCAGCCGGGCACCGGCAGCCGGCAGGCCATCGCGACCAGCCCGCCACCCTCGGCCGGGCACACCGCGACCCCGGCCGACGACAGGCCACTGAAGAGCTTGGCGACCAGCAGGCCCGGCAGGTCGGGCGCGTCGGCGGCGACCACCGCGGCCTCGTCGGCTCCCAGCCGGCCCAGGTCGGCGAGGACGCCGATCTCGACGGGCACACCGGCGGCTGTCCTCGGCACGGCCACCACAGGGGTCGAAGGCCACCCGGCCTTGGCCGACGACTCCACCAGCGACGGCGGCGCCGCGATCGCGGCCTCGACCTGCGCCAGCCGGTCGAGCAGCTCGAAGACGTCCTCGAGCATCGCCTCGGTGTAGCGCGCCGGATCCACGCCGGGCGGAGTGATCGACGGGTCGTCGGGTCGGGCCAGCACTGCCGCCATCCGCACGGTCATGCGTCGGACAGGTCGAGCCCCGCGGCCGCCGCGACGCCCTCCAGGTAGCCGCGCGCCCGCTCCAGCTGCGGGTAGCCGCGCAGCAGCGCCCAGAAGGCGGGTCCGTGTCCCGGCTCGAGCAGGTGCGCGAGCTCGTGCAGCAGGACATAGTCGACGACCCAGGCGGGCATGTCCTGCAACCGCTGCGAGAGCCGGATCGTGCGGTCGCCCGGGGTGCAGGATCCCCAGCGCGACTGCTGGTTGCCGACCCAGCGCACGCTCGCCGGCTCCGCCCTCCCACCGAGATAGGCCCGCGACAGCCGCCCCGCTCGGGCGAGCAGCTCGGCGTCGCCGGGTCGCCGGCGGGTCTCGCGCTGCGCGAGCCGCTCGACCATCAGCGCGACCCACCGGTCCTCCTCGGCGCGCGACATCCGCGCCGGCAGCAGGACCACGACACGCTCACCTCTGCGGTAGGCCGACACGGTCTTTCGGCGTCGCGCGCTGCGGACGATCTCGACCTCCGGCACACCGGCGCGGTCGGCCGTCGGAGGGGTGGGAGCAAGGGGCACGATCGGCACGCTAGGTCGGCGCCGCACGGGCGTCCAGCGTCGCCACGCAGCTTGGGGAAAGCCGCCGAGCGGCCGGGCGGGCGCGCGGTGCGGGAGCGAG
>Ga0070658_10002180_pt1 | contig 16441 bp, 16 predicted proteins | sample KBSC13metaG_FD_64664 | JGI IMG/M metagenome (GOLD analysis project Ga0070658, IMG submission 64664) | Corn rhizosphere microbial communities from Kellogg Biological Station, Michigan, USA - KBS C1-3 metaG | ecosystem: Host-associated > Plants > Roots > Rhizosphere > Soil ...
GCCCGATAGTAGTTCATAGGCCCCGTCAGCCCACTCGTACGCCAGCTCTCTTTGTAGACCCCAATGTCCTCATCAGTGAAGACCTTCACGGCCGACGTTCCCTTGAGAGTCCTCGCGAGCAACGCGAAGTCGTCTCGTCGGCCTGTCCACTCGGGCAGCCACGGGATCTGGAAATAGAACATGTACCAACTTGCGAGCACTTGGCGGAGCGTGATGTTTCGCTTCCAGACCTCGAACGGAGGTACCTGTAGGACGGCCAGCTTACGGGTGAGTTCGGGGTGCTGCCGTGCAAATGCCCACGCGATCGCGGCACCCCAATCGTGGCCGACGATCGCGCCATCTCTCCTGCCAAAATGGCTGATCAGCCCGGCAACGTCTGCGACGAGCTTCTCGACCGCGTACGAGCTAATGTCAGTAGGTCTGTCCGATAGGTTATATCCGCGAAGGTCAGGGGCAACGACGGTGTACTCATCAGACAATCCGACAAGCTGGTGCCGCCACGAGTACCAGAATTCAGGGAACCCGTGGAGAAGGAGAACGAGGGGTTCACCGTTGCCCGCTGTTGCGTAGTGCAGCTTTACCTCACCGACATCGGCGTAGCCAAAGCTGATCTTGGGATCAACATTCACGCGCCGAGGCCCAGCTCGGACGCTTTCTCCTCGGGTACGTCGATAAACATCCTGAGGAGACCCGTAGAGAAGGTCTTGCCCTGGGCATCGGTCATCAGACTGAGCGTGCCGCCGCCGCCGAGGCTCTCATGCAATAGAAAGTTGAGAGCGCCAAGGTTTGGCAGCTCAAATCGCTCCACATTTCCCTTGACCATCTCGCCAAAGTGCGTCTTCACAGCATCAGCCGTAACCTTCTCGACAAGCAGCGGATAATACTCGTCTTTGAGCGCGATCAATCCGACGTTCGCTGTGTCGCCTTTGTCTCCCGAGCGCGCGTGGGCGAGCTTAACAAGTTGGACTTTCATAAGCTCGATTATAGATCGGAAGGAGAGCAGTCCTGAATTCAGCCAAGCGAAGCCGCAACTGGGTCCTCGGCGATGTAATCAATAAGTCCGATCTCCAAAGCTCGCGACGCGGAGACGGGAGAGGCTGTAAAGAATATCTCAAAAGCGTGCGCCGTGCCGACAAGCCGCGGCAGCCGCTGAGTGCCGCCCCAGCCAGTAATGATGCCGAGGCCCGATCCCGGATGCGCAAATCTTGAATCAGGTGTTGAGATCCGGCGGTCGCATGCGAGAGCGAGGTCCAGAGCTCCGCCAAAGCAATAGCCATTCACGGCGGATACCGTTTCCTGCTCCAGATCAGCGATCCGGGACATCAGTGCCTGTCCGCGGATCGCGAACGCGCGTGCATCTGACGCGGTGATGTTGGCTATCTCCCTCAGGTCGGCTCCGGACGCAAATACACCGTCCGTCCCGGTGAAGACGAGCTTCCTCACATCGGACGTCAACCGGTCGAGCACACCGTTCAGCTCCTGCAGAACATCTATTGATAGAGGATTGCGTATCTCCGGCCGTGTGAACCGGATGACAATAGTGCTCCCGCCCTCCTCAATAACAAATAGCTGTCGCTCCATCATCCACTCCGGCCAGCGACACTTTACAGTACGCTGAGCTTCAGAGCCAGAGGAAGCAGTTCTTTGGCAGCATTCTTGATGACGAACTTGGTCACGGCCGGCGTTGCATCGAGCAATACGGCCTTCGCGACGGGCTTTGCGATGTTTGCCGCAGCGAACTTGGTTAGCACCCACGTTCCTTTCGCGGCGGATCCGACGATCACCACACCGGGATCGCTGTGGTAAGCAGTGTGCGGTGCGGCATCTCTCTTTTGGCCGCTGGCGGCACCGGTGCAGAAAAGGATCGCGGAGATCGCGAAAGCGAGACAGAGATTTTGTTTCATGTAGATCGGTGGGAAGTCGAAAGGCGGGACCCGAGGGCCATCCACATTATATCCGCTCGCGGGCACGGGTGGGAATAGTTTTATTTTTCGAAATCTTGGCAGAGTATCAGACGCTCTGCTAAACTCTCGGTAATTGCCCGCCCGGCTCTCCCGCCGGCAAGGTCGCCGTGATAGATCTGCCTCTGGTTGTCACCGCCCAGTGATGACCAAGCTGGGGTTTCCTGGAAAGATCCCAAATCTATGGCAAGTTCTACCCAAGGGGTTTTCTCTGCGCGTCTCTTAGAACGGCACTGGCTGATCCGGTAAGGTCTTGCCCTTTTGGTATTCGGTCTCGTTATCGGGATCATACTCCTCGCTCAGGGTTCCGGCATCAATCTGACAATTCCGATCGTCCTCGGGCTCGTCGCCGTCGTTTGGTACGCGGGCCGCGGACCGGGCATATTCCTCTCATTCCTCTATCAGATAACGACCGCCGTACTAAGCAAGATCCCGCCGGAAGTCGGAGCCGTGAAGGCATGGTTCGGCTACCTCAGCGTCCTCCTCTTCTTTCTTTTTCTCACATGGGTGATCAGCGGGCTGCAGCGGGCAGGTCAAACCATCAGTGCTCAGCGGGATCTTTTACAGGTCACGTTATCGAGTATCGGTGACGGGGTGATCGCTACAGATACGCAGGGCAACATCACCTTTATGAACGCCGTGGCTGAGGGGATGAGCGGCTGGCAACTGCCTGAGGCCCGCGGTTCGGCCCTGAAGGATGTGGTGAAAATAGTTAACGAGGAAACCCGTGAGCCCGTCATAAACCCTGTCGAAAAGGTGCTCGCGACAGGCAAGGTCGTTGGCCTGACAAATCATTCGGTCCTTGTCTCGAAGGACGGCCGGAACATTCCGATCGACGACAGTGCTGCGCCCATTCGCGACGGTGATGCGATCCGTGGTGTGATCCTCGTGATTTCCGACATTACGGAACGAAAGCTTTCCGAGCGTGCGCGTCGTGAGACAGAGATCATGCACCGCATAGTCCAGGCGCAGGAGGGGGAGCGGCAACGTATAGCGCGCGGGCTTCATGACCAGCTTGGCCAGCAGATGACCGCGCTTCGGCTCAAGGTTGAGGCGATCGCCGATAAATGCGGAGCTATGGACGGCCTTGACGAGGAGTTTGCAGAGGTCCGTACAGCGGCCGTTGAGATCGACCGGGACATCGGCTTTCTCTCCTGGGAGCTCAAACCGACCGAGCTCGAGGAACTTGGCCTGGACAATGCGCTGCGAAGCTTCGTTCGCGAGTGGTCTCGTCAATACGGCATTGCAGCAGATTTCGAAGCGAACGTTCCGCCGGACGTGCTGACCGGGCTCGGTGTCGAGGTGGAAACGAACATCTACCGCATCGTTCAGGAGGCGCTCAACAACATCCTCCGCCATGCGGAGGCGAATGAGGTCAGCGTCCTGCTCCAGCTGCTAAAAGGAGATCTCGTGCTGATCATCGAGGATGACGGGCAGGGGATGGACATTGCCGCTCACTCCACCGGGCTCGGACTCGCCGGCATGCGTGAGCGGGCCGCTCTGCATCGGGGATCACTTGAGATCGACTCCACGCCGGGGCAGGGCACCGCTGTTATCGTTCATATTCCTTCCGTCCACACAACAGTATCCGGCGGGGCTGCAGTCGCCGCCGCTTGAATGAGGCTTCCCACTGCCTCGCGGCGCGGGTAATATATCTAAATGCCTCTGCTTCCCATTGTTCACTGGCCCGAGCCTGTGCTGCTCACCGTCGGCAGGCCCGTTACGGATGAGGAGTTTGGCCCAGAGTTGGAGCGCCTGGCCCAGGATATGTTCGAGACGATGGAGGACGCTCGCGGTGTCGGTCTCGCCGCACCTCAGGTGGGTGTTTCAAAGCGGCTTTTCGTCATGGACACGCCCGGCGAGGAGGACGGTGCCCCAAACGTACGGCACGTGCTCGTTAATCCGGAGATCGTCAGCATTGAGGGCGAGCAGGTGGCTGAGGAAGGGTGTCTCTCCTTCCCCGGACTCTTTCAGGTCGTTAAACGAGAGATGCGGGTCATCGCCCGCGCGCAGGACCTGAAGGGAGAGCAGTTTGAACTCGATGTCACGGACCTAGCGGCTCGATGCATCCTTCACGAGACGGACCACTGCGACGGCATCGTTTTTCTGGATCGAATGACGGCTCTAAAACGGCAACTGGCGAAGCGCAAGATCAAGGCGCTTCAAAACTCAGGAAAGTGGAACTAAATTGGAAATACAGAAGACAAGATTGACGGCTGAGCTTGGCTCCAGCGGCGAACTCAATAAGTATCTGGCCGAGGGATGGGTGCTTATCCTCGGTTACGTCAAGCACCTGAGCGACAGCCAGCAGCCGCGTTTTGTTGTAGCCTGGCAGCAGGACGGCCCGCCCGTCTTTCCCGAGATCCTGGACGAATGGGAGCAACGCGAGCTTCGGCGAGCCTATCGCTAGCCGTTGTGCTCGTTTAGACTTGCGTTAATATACCTCGATATCCGCAGCTCGCCGCCCCGGGCTTTTTACCGATCGAGTGCCGCAAGAGGAGTTTTCTGTGCTTTCAAGAGCTTCTGTCTTCGTTTACTTGATCCTTGCTTTCACTGCGTTAGCTGACGCTCAGACGACGATCTTCAACATACCTTCAGCGGAGACCCTGCAAAAGGCCAGTGTCAACGTTGAGGCTGACTTCCTGACGAAACCTGCAAAATACTCAGAGGGCGGCTATCAGACCTACGGGTACCGAATAGCCTACGGGGTCACTAACAAGACGGAGATCGGCTCCAACTTCTACCTGACCCGTTCAGGAGACGGCTCCACGGCAGATGTGGAATTCAGCGTTAAACGCAACCTGTATCAAAACGAGAAGCACGCCATCTCCGTCAGCGCGGGCGCGATCGCGTTCGTTCCGCTGCATGACCATCTCGGAGACCGGACGAGCGTCCTGGCGTATGGCAACGTATCCAGGACGGTGAAGCAACTCGGCGGGATGACCGCAACGGCCGGGGTTTATCACGTGTTCTACGGACTGAACGATTTCGGCACGCGAACGGGAGCTATGCTCGGCATAGTTCAGCCGGTGAAAGGACGCGTGAGCTTCGTCGCAGACTGGTTCTCGGGGCACAACCGCTTTGGCTACGCCTCGGCGGGCATTAACGTCAATATCACTAAGCGGCAGTACATCCTCGCCGGCTACAGTTTTGGCAACTCTGGCCGTGGTAATAATGCACTTGCGGTTTATTATGGAGTTACATTTTAGTTATGCAGACACAGAGATCTTTAGACGAGTTTCGCAACGAGCCCTTTACCGATTTCTCGAGGCAGGAGAATGCCGATGCCTTCCGTGCTGCTCTTGAAAAGGTCAAGAACGAGCTAGGACGCGAGCATCCGATCACGATCAACGGCGAAAAGGTAACGCTTGACGAAAAGTTCGAGAGCCGCAACCCTGCTAATACCGAGCAGGTGATCGGGATATTCTCCGAGGGTGACACCGACACGACGCTCGTAGAAAAGGCGATCGATGCCGCCACTGAGGCCTTCAAGACCTGGCGAAACGTCCCTTACACCGAGCGCGCTGAGTTTCTCTTTAAGATCGCCGCCATCATGCGTGAGCGCAAGCACGAGCTCTCGGCGTGGATGGTTTACGAGGTCGCAAAGACCTGGGCTGAGGCGGACGGTGACACAGCCGAGGCGATCGACTTTGCAGAGTTCTACGGACGCGAGATCCTCCGCTGGGGCAGCGAGCAGCCTGTAACACCTTACCCCGGAGAGAAGAATCACTTCGAGTACATCCCGCTCGGGGTCGGTGCTGTCATTCCTCCATGGAATTTCCCGCTCGCGATCATGTCCGGAATGACTATGGCCGCGATCGTGTGCGGCAACACCGTCGTACTAAAGCCGTCGTCTGACTCGCCGATGATAGCGGCTAAGTTCATCGAGATCTGCGAGGAAGCAGGTCTGCCAAAAGGTGTCGTTAATTTCATCACCGGTTCGGCAAAGACAGGTGAGGCAATGGTGACGAGTCCAAAGACCCGGTTCATCTCGTTTACCGGTTCTAAAGGCGTCGGCCTCCACATCAATGAGGAAGCTGCCAAGGCACGTCCCGGCCAGATCTGGATCAAGCGTGTCGTGGCCGAGATGGGAGGTAAGGACGCGATCGTCGTTGCGGATGATGCGGACCTCGACTCAGCCGCTCAGGGCGTTGTCGCGGCGGCCTTTGGTTTTCAGGGGCAGAAGTGCTCAGCCTGTTCACGCCTCATCGTTGATGAAAAGGTCCACGACGAGCTCATCTCAAAAGTATTGGAGCGTGCCAGGCAGCTCAAGGTCGGTGACCCTACCGACGGTGCGACAAACATGGCGGCCGTCATCAATCGAAGGGCTTACGACGGAACGATCAAGTACATTAACAAGGCCATCGAGGAGGGCGGTGAGGTCCTGATCGGCGGTAAGGGTGACGATTCGACCGGATACTTCATTGAGCCGACTATCATAAGCAACGTGAAGCCCGGAGATACGCTCGAGCAGGAGGAGGTTTTTGCTCCTGTTCTTGCCGTCATCAAGGCACGCGATTTTGACCATGCCCTCGAGATCGCCAATGATACCGAATTTGGCCTCACAGGAGCCCTGTACTCCGCTTCAGACGAGCGGCTTGAGCGGGCACGGCGTGATTTCCACGTCGGCAACCTGTATCTCAACCGCAAGTGCACCGGAGCACTCGTCGGTGTTCATCCGTTTGGCGGCTTCAATATGAGCGGCACCGATTCAAAGGCCGGCGGCCGCGAGTACCTGCTGCAGTTCATGCAGGGGAAATCGACTTCTCAGAAGGTCTGAGTAGAACACAAATGAAAAAGCTGAACATTGCAGCCTCCGGGCTGCTGGTCGTCCTCTGTGCTGCGGGCGTGTTCGCCCAAAAGAAGCCGGTTGCCAAGCCAACGCCCACTCCGCATAGCGTCTCGTCGTCACCCCGGCAGATCGTCTTTGCGGTACTCAACGACGGCAAGACGCTCGAGCCGATCGGGTACGTCTCTCGCGGAAAGTTCTCTGAACCGGTAAACGGCAGTGGAGAGCAAAAGGACATCGCCGCCTTCTCAAGGACCTATTACAAGAAGGGCCAGAGCTACTCGCTCGTCTTTGGCGGGGCAAAAGCAGGTACCATCTCGGTCGCTAGCTCGAACGCCGCCACCGAGTGCGCCAAAAATACGGCGGAGGTACGCACGACCGCGACCGGAGTCCACCTGGGCCGGCTCATCATGGGACTCGGAACAAACCTGACGGTGAAGACTGCAGCCTCAACCAGGCGCAAACCGACAGCGACAGAGAAGGCTGACGCCGACGCCCTCGTAAAGGCGGAATATGCCAAGGAGAAGCTGACGCCCAAGACACTGCACTATCAGAATCTAACGGCAATAAACGTCGGCTCCGGCGGCGACACCCTCGTCGGCAGCTATTGGATCGAGATCGACAAGCTCACCCGCGGGCTGTTGTTCTTCATTGCCGACAAGGACAAGACCGGGAAATATTCTGTTAGTTATCGCGAATACCGCAAGGTCGACCAGGCGGACGTTATGAGTGGTAATATCTCAGCCGTTGATGAGGGCGTGTACCACGAGCTGCTGCTGGATTACCTGGACGTCACCGGCGACGGGCAAGCCGAGATCTTCACGTATCAACAGGGCTTTGAAGGCGCCGGATTCACCGCATTCGAACGCAAGGCAGGTCGTTGGCAAAAAGCCTACGAGTTCAATAACTATCACTGCGGCTTTTAGGGCCGGGGCTCAGAACAAGTCTGTAAATGCAGGCGAGCGGGAAGGCGATGCTTTCCCGCTCGCCGTTTCTGCCGAGAGTCTCACGCTCGCGTGTAAGAAAGAGCAGACATCCCTACTCGCCGGGATACTTGCGGGTTCGGCGCGAGGAACACTGGAAGTTTCGTCGTCAGCGGCCGGAGTGCTACTTTCATTTCTTAGATAGGCAGGTAATTATGTTTCCGGCACCAACAAGGTGGTTTAGATCTAGTGTCGCCTCGGCGAGCGTTTGTTTTCTCCTCATCGACGTGCTGCTGACCGTTAAGAATATGGAGGCGAGATAGGCTTTGAGGATCGTCTTTATGGGAACCCCGCAAGCCGCGGTGCCGACTCTCGAGCGGCTGATCGCTGACGGTCACGAGATCGCCGCGGTGTACACCCAGCCCGATCGTCCGTCCGGCAGGGGGCAAAAGCTCACTGCCTCTCCGGTCAAGCAGATCGCTGTTGAGCACGGTATCAAGGTCTGTCAGCCGCTTAAGATCAAGACCGACGACGCTTTTGACGAGTTTAGATCGTTCCAAGCTGAAGCGGCCGTTGTCGTAGCCTACGGGCGAATACTACCGGAGCGGTGGCTCAGGGCCTTTGACAGAGGAGCAATAAACGTCCACTTTTCACTACTCCCGAAATATCGGGGCGCCGCGCCCGTCAACTGGGCGGTCGCTAACGGTGAGTTGGAAACAGGCGTAACGACGATGCAGATGGACGCCGGTTTGGACACAGGCGATATCCTCCTGCAGCGCAGGTCGGCCATCCGAGAGGATGAGAATGCGATCGAGCTGATGGCCCGCTTATCGACGCTCGGCGCTGATCTCCTTGCTGAGACCCTCGCGTCTCTTGACAGTATTACCCCGACTGAGCAGGACCACTCGGCCGTAACGTTCGCACCCATCATGAAGAAAGAGGACGGTCTCATTGACTGGTCTATGCCGGCGAAAAAGATCGCCGACCGGGTTCGTGGGTTCCAGCCATTTCCGACCTCATTCACTTACTTCAACGGCTCCCGGCTAACGATCTGGAAGGCGATCGCTGGAGATGGGGCCGGCGAGCCCGGCGAGGTCATCAGCACGGCCGCTGACGGGCTAACGGTGGCCTGCGGCACGGCCTCCTTGCGTATCACTGAGATTCAACCCGAAGGCAAGCGCCGGCTCGAGGTCCGCGACTATCTTAACGGAGCCAAGCTGGCCGTGGGGAGCAAATTGGGCATCTAAACTCGCTTTATGGTGGAGATCATCGCGTTTTACGAGTTCAAGGACATGCCGGCCGTTGCGCCGCTTGCGGAATTGAAGCCGCGCCTGAAAGAGGCAATGCTCGATAACGGCGTGAACGGCACGATCATCATCGCTGAGGAAGGCTATAACGGTATGATCTGCGGCGAAAGCGATGCTGTACCGGGGTTCATCGCTGCCGCGGAGGCGATCCTCGTGACAACATTGGACGTCAAGCGTTCCGTTCATGAGGAGCCTACCTTCCGCAAAACCGAGGTGCGCATCAAGCCAGAGATCGTCACTCTAAAACAGCCCGTCGACATCTCACTAGGGGCAGGGACGCATGTTTCACCGAGCGAATGGAACGACATCATCTCTGATCCGGAGACACTAATTCTGGACACGCGCAACGAGTACGAGTTTGCGACGGGCACGTTCAAGGGAGCAGTCGATCCCAAGACTACGAAGTTCAGCGATCTGCCTGACTACGTGACCCGCGAGCTTGATCCCGAACGGCATAAGCGTGTGGCAATGTTCTGCACCGGCGGCATCCGTTGTGAAAAGTTCGCTCCTTATATGAAGCAACTCGGTTTCAAAGAGGTGTTTCAGCTGGAGGGCGGCATCCTCAAATATCTTGAAACGGTTCCACCCGAAGAGTCGCTTTGGGAGGGTGAGTGCTTCGTTTTTGACGAGCGCATCAGCGTCGACCACAGTCTCGCAAAGGGCGTCATAGAGGACCATTCGCAGCGAACTCAGTCGAGAAAGAAGGCGAAGTATTCAGTGGGCGAATGAGCATTTCACCCGCACGTACGGCGGCTTTCGATATCCTGCTGCGCATCGAACGGGAGCGTGCGTTTTCGTCCGTTTTGCTCGCGTTGTATGCGCCGAGAGTCTCGCCCGCCGACCGAGCCCTTTGCCATGAGATCGTTCTCGGGACCCTCCGGCGACAGATCAAACTTGACCGGATGATCAGTGCCCTTGCGGCCGGTCGCAAGTTAGATAGCGAGGTGCGGCTCGCCCTCAGACTCGCGTTGTTTCAGGTCCTTAGCCTCGACAAGGTTCCGCACCGGGCTGCCATTAACGATAGTGTCGAACTGGTAAAGAGGGCCCGTAAGGCGTCAGCCAGCGGATTTGTCAATGCCATCCTCCGCCGTGCCGCTCGGGAGTTACCGGAGCTGGAATATACCGACGAGCTTGACCGGATCTCTGTCGAGACCTCTCATCCACGCTGGTTACTCGAAAAATGGGCGACTCTGATCGGGATGGATAGTACGGCTGATCTCGCCGAAAGCAACAATCAGGCTCCCAGGCTGGCCTTTCGAGTGATCGGACCCATAACACCCGATGTAGACCGGCTCATCGGCGCATCAGAGCCCTCATCCAGCGTCTCCGCCTGTTATCTTCTAGACCGCTACACCCCGCTGGTCAGACAACTTGCTGATGAGGGCAGGATCTATATCCAGGATGAGGCATCTCAAATGGTGGCCCATGCCGTAAAGCTCTCTCCCGGCGGGAGCTTTCTCGACGTCTGCGCCGCCCCCGGGGGTAAAACGGGGCTGGTTGCGGCTCTGAACGGCCCGGTTCGGGTAACCGCGGGCGATCTGCATCCCTCCCGAGTCAGGTTGCTGCGGGAGAACTGTCAGAAGCAGGGCGTGGACGCGGCGGTTCTTCGTTATGACGCCGCCGCGTCCTTACCGTTTGAGCCTGGATCCTTCGACGCCGTGCTGGTTGACGCTCCGTGCACAGGTACAGGAACGATAAGACACAATCCTGAGATCCGATATTTTCTGAACCCGGGCGACGTTGCCGAACTATCTGCTAAACAACGCAGGATCTTGGCCGAGGCATCAAAGGCGGTCAGGAAAGGGGGTTCGCTGGTTTATTCGACATGCTCACTCGAGCCGGAGGAGGGAGAGCAGATCGTATCAGAGTTTCTGAGTGATGATCCGTCGTTCCGTAATGCCCGCCCGGATGTTCCGGAAGCATTCTTAACCGGCGAGGGCCACGCACGTACCTGGCCTCAGCGGGACGGAATGGATGGCTTCTTTATCGCTTCGTTTGTGAAGGTCTAGTCCGTTCATTATTGACGTCGATAATGCTAGACTTACGCATTGATCGGGAGTTTTGTTAAGTGAGTATTGCAAAAAGAGGCATCTCCGCGGTTGCTAAACTTGCCGCACTTGGGCTGCTCGTCGGGGCATTCATCGTGGGCCTTACCGGGGTTGTCTACATGTCGCTTCAGGGCAAAGCCGTTCAGGTGCCGGACGTGACTGGCAAGGATCTCGGGGACGCCGATAAGGAGCTGGCCTCGCTAGGACTCAAGATCAAGAAGCGCGCCGATAGGGTTTCCCAAGAGAAGCCGGGCACCGTCATCGAGGAGCTCCCAAAGCCGGGGGACACGGTGAAGACCGGGCAGATGATCATGGTTGTGACCAGCCGTGGTCCGGAGAACGGAGCCGCTCCACCGCCGTCTATTAAGCCTGATCAGGACGATACCGACAAGATCGAGGAGATGATCTCCGATAAGCCGAAAAAGCCTAAGGCAAATTCCAACACCAGCACAAAGAAAAAGCCCGACACGAGCCGGGACGTGAATGCTGCTGCCTCATCGGATGCTAATTCGGCTGCGGGAGCCGGGGGCGAGTCAAATTCAAACAAGTCAGAGAAGCCCGCCGCTAACTCGGCAGAGAAGCCAAAGCCTTCGTCTTCGCCTGCGGCCAAGCCCGGCAAGCCGGAAGGGAAGACAGTCGACTCGAAGCTCAACAAGAAGCCTTGATACAACGGTAACTGCCTGATCTGCAACAAAATACGAGGAAATGTTTGAAATAGCCCCGTCGTTACTTTCTGCCGACTTTACTCGGCTCGCGGAGGCTATTGAGACGGTCAAGAGCGGCGGAGCCCGGATGCTGCACGTTGACGTGATGGACGGCCATTTCGTGCCGAATATCACGATCGGCCTTCCGGTCGTGCGATCCATCCGCAAAGTTACCGATCTCACGATAGACGCTCATCTGATGATCTCGGAACCGGGCCGCTATGCTGCACAGTTCGTCGAGATGGGGGCGGACATGGTCTCCGTACACGTTGAGGCAGACCCGCACCTGCAGCGGACACTGACATCGATCCGGGACGCGGGCGGCAAGGCGGGGATCGCCATCAACCCGGGCACTCCATTGGACGCGATATATGAATGTCTGCCGTATTGCGACTTCGTGCTTTTGATGTCGGTCAATCCGGGCTTTGGAGGGCAGAAGTTTGTGCCCACGATGCTGGATAAGGTCAGGCGTTTACGGCGCATGATAGACGAGCGTGGGCTGGATGTAAGGATCGAGATCGACGGCGGGATCGATGAAAACAACATTGCCGATGTCGTGGAGGCGGGGGCGGAGATGATCGTCGCCGGGACCGCTGTCTTCGGAGGCGGAGATCCTGCCGGTGCCATTCGCAGCCTGGTTGCGAAGGGTACGGTCTGGGTCTGATCGATAGAGTTTGCTATGTCTTTGAGTTTAAAGAAGTTTCTGTTCCTCTCGATCGCGGTAATGGTCGCCATTTCAGGGACCGCAGCGGCACAGGCTCCGCAGGACGGGACGGCCCAGCAGCGGGTAAACGTCATGTCCGACAAACTGGACCGCATGAAGCGAGGCCTCGGATCACTGATCACAGCCTTGCGGGACGAGAACAGATCGGACCCATCTAAAAAGGATGACGAGAAGAATGTCGGCACTCCGCTCGGCCGCCTCGTCTCTCTGCAGAAAGACGTCAATCACGTCTCGAGCGACGTGAACAACCTACGCGGCAAGATCGATCGCGGCGATAAGTTTGACCGGAAGGACGTCGATAACCTGGAGCAGAGTGTAAATGAGTTGGCGACCCGTGTGGATACCGCGCAAACGGAGACGGCGTCGCTGCGAGCAAAGGATACATCTCCGACCGGAAAGGCCCGTGACAAGAAGCAGAAGGGCAAATTCCTCGGAATCTTTGGCAAGGGCGGCAACGATGAGTATGAGGACCTGATCGGCAATGTCTCGCCGGGACGAGACCGCGAGCTGTTTATCACAGGTACGCGCGAGATCAGGAAAGGGAATTACGACGTTGGACGACTACTTTTCCAGACCATCATCACGACATATCCGGATTCCCCATACCTGCCGATGTCAAAGCTCGCGATCGGAGACTCTTTCTTTCTCGAGGGAGACACGAGCTCGCTGATCCAGGCGATCGCGTCCTATAATGACTGGCTGACCTTCTTTCCGACGCATCCGCTCGCCGACCGGGTTGTCCTTAAGATCGCCGAATCGGAGATGCGCCAGATAGGCCTCCCGGACCGCGACGCGACCAATGCAAAGCGTGCGGAAGTGCGGCTAAAGGCCCTGCTTCAGAACTATCCCGGCTCAGCCTTGAAGCCGGACGCCGAACTGCGGCTGCACGAGGTCCAAAATAATCTCGGGCTGCACAACCTTGGTGTGGCGAATTACTACTACACCCTCGCGATCGATCAGAAAAAAGGCGGTCTAAAGGGGGCACAGTCCCGCTTTCGCGAGATCGTTGATAAATACCCGGATTTTTGCAACACCGATGAGGTCCTGTTCAAGCTTGCGAACACCTACCTGGTCGAGGAGGAGACGGATCAGGCGGCTCGATATTTCCAGCGGATCGTTTCCGACTTCCCAAACAGTGAGTTCGTAGATAAGTCCAAGGAGCAGCTTGGTCTTATCGGCGCTACAGTTCCTGCCGTTAAACCAGAGCGAAAGGACGTGCAGCCGTGCCAGAAGCCCGGCTTCCTCGAGAACGTAAAGGACCAGTTCTTTGGCGTTTACCCAATGACGATCGATAAGAACGGCGTGCTGATGACAAAGAGCTTTGATAAGGGTCGTTTCGAGCTTATCGACCAGATAATTGAGAACCAGGGCGACATAACGGCGAACCAGATCCCGAAGGCTCTTACCACGGTGATCCGCGATGACCGCCCGACTACCGCGAAGCAAACGCCTCAGCAGGGTCCGCCCAATGCAGTAACGGATACACCTCCAGTCAAGAAGCCTAACTAGAGCATCTTGTATCGCGAGCATCGAAGGCGGCCGCCGGGCCGCCTTTTTTATTGTCCGGAGTCTCTATCCCAAGAACGGGTGCGGTTTTGGAGCAGAGCGGCGTGGGTCATTTGAGGGAAACCGCTTAAATTTCGTGTCCCGCTGACACGTCTAAGATGAGTGGTAAAAAGACGTGCCATAACTTTAAGCGCGGCGAAACGGAGAGTAGGAAGAAGAAAGAAGCGAAGCCGTGAGGCAGTAGACGGGGATCGATGATACGAGAGGAAGGGTGACGGGTGAATCGGGCTTGTCGACTATGGGCGATTGTGCTATATATGAGACACGCTCTCGATCATGGGAGGAGACGCAATACGCATATTGGAGGCAAAGAGATGACACTGGATGGAGATTGGATCAGGTATGACGCGAGGCCGCGCGAGCGGCTGTTCGAGAGAGTTCACGTTACGATCAATCGCAAGGGGCAGATACATCTGAGCCGGAACGCCTATCAGCTGCTCGGGCGGCCGGCGGCGGTGACGCTCTATTACGAGAAGACGCTGGGCAAGATCGGTATCGAGAAGGCGGACGCGCGGGCGCGTGGGAGTATCGCGCTCGTGCCAAAGCACTTTGGAGCTTACGCGATCTACGCAATGGGATTTTGCAGGAGGAACCTGATAGAGGTCGTCGGCACCCATGCCTTTCGCCAGCCCGAGATCAACCACAATGGTATCCTCATCCTGGACCTCAACGAGACCGAGCGTGTCGGCGGTTGGGTCACCAAAGCCACCGCCGAAAAGTACCGCACCAGACTCAACCAGGAGCGCATCCGCTCCGATCACGCTGAAACCAAAGATCCGTAATATCTGACTGAATGGTTGGGGTCGGATCAGGAATCCGGGATCAAAGAGTCATCGGCGAAGGAGTTTGGGAGAATCGTAATAAAGTAGGCCTGACCCCAGTGCCGCTCTTAATATCGTAGGCCTGACCCCATCGCCTTTCAATATGTCCCCGATCCTGAACTATTCAGGATTAAGCATTGCCTTCTGCTTCGGGAGAGCCAGCAGGGAGAGGAACTTGGCGTGGTCTTCATCCGGGTGAAAGATGTCCTGACGGTCGTTACCCCGCGTAATCACGTGGTATAGACCCCCCTCGATCTCAACTCTCGGCTTTCGCGGCATCGAGCGAGGAGTTTACCAGACAACAGGAAGAATATTGCACGCCTGACCGCTGGCTTTTCCCGCAAACAGACCGCAAATTCGCCTACGTAAAAGCTCAGGTCGAGAGGATCTATCACTCAAATATCGCAGAATCGCAGACGTGACACCGTTTCCTTTTTGCAGAAACGCCAGCCAGGCAGCGATAACCGTCCGCTAACCTTCAAGCGACAGAATATCGCAGAAACGCAGGCCAGGCACCGACAGTTTCCCCGATGCCTTCGATTCGAAGGGCTATCTATATAGTATCGGTAAATGCGAGCACCATGAATTTGCCATTCTGATCGGACAGCACCATTTTGAACATCGGGCTGAAACGTATCTCGTAGACACCTGGAGTGGGGACTTCTTCGATCGTTATGGTGTGCTTCATCTTATCGATATTCCTCCTTAATGTCGCCCTATTGCTTTGGCTTCCGATGAAGTGTTCGATGTCGGATCCGATTTCTTCGAGTGCTGTTAGATTCCGTTCGCAGCTGGAATGGTCAGCACTAGAGGCTAAGTCAAGCAGAGAGTAGAATTGCTCCTCCGTTAAACCCCGCTTTGAGAGGATTCTCTTGCGATCTGCATCTATCGCAGCGGCAGCCTTGTCCAAGGCTGTCTTGAATTGCTTCCCCTCCTCGAGCCTCATTGTGCTAAGGACCAGCATGACGGGTTGGTAACCATACTCCCAACCAACCGCCTGTGCTCGTATTCTCATGTCAGGATATGCGAGACAGCCAGCCTCCTTAACCGGATCGTAACCAAGTCTCTTGAGCGTTTCTTTCTCGCCCACCGAGATTCCGATTGTGCGGAACTGCTGTTCGAAAAAAAGTCTACGACTTTTCTTCGAGAAAAGAGAGTCAATTGCGGCCTCGGCCGCTCGTCGAAGTCTCGACGAATCTTCAGAACTGATTTTAGACACGGCGCGCACGTCCGATCTTTGCCCAAGGGTCGGCGCAAGCGCAAGGCTGAGGAGCAGAAGGGTGTGGGCACCCAAGTAAATCATGGGTAATGAACGTCTACTTCTTTTCATATGTACTGTTCTCGATTGTCCTTTGTTGCCACCATTGATGTAGACCCGGCCACCGATCAACAAATCTCTGATAGTTATCTATGGGTTTCCCATCCGACTTTTGTGGCCCCAGAGCACGAACATCAGAGTTGTAATGCTTTAGATGACCCTCGAAAAGCCCGTGGCGGTAATCAATGTCGATATCTCCTTTTGTCTTGTCCTTAGACTTATATGAGATTTGCAGCCCGGCGCTACTCCCCGGTCGATCCTGTCGATAACTCTGATCATA
>Ga0070658_10002181_pt1 | contig 16439 bp, 16 predicted proteins | sample KBSC13metaG_FD_64664 | JGI IMG/M metagenome (GOLD analysis project Ga0070658, IMG submission 64664) | Corn rhizosphere microbial communities from Kellogg Biological Station, Michigan, USA - KBS C1-3 metaG | ecosystem: Host-associated > Plants > Roots > Rhizosphere > Soil ...
CTCAACCGAGTTCATCGAATTCGCTCGCAGCTACGACGCCTTCCAAAAGATCAATGTCCAACTGGTCGCTGTCTCCATCGACTCCGTTTACTCGCACATCGCCTGGGTGCGCGACCTGGAGCAGCTTGGAGGTATCCCCGTGAAGTTTCCCGTCGTGGCCGACCTCGACCAGAAGGTCTCCGCCGCATACGGTCTCATGCATGAGGCCGCGTCAGACACGGCGACCGTCCGCGCAGTCTTCGCCGTCGATCCCAAGGGCAACGTTCGGGCCATCATCTATTACCCCATGCAGATTGGCCGCAACATCGATGAGATCTTCCGTCTCTTCCAGGCGCTCCAGACCGCCGATCTCAACAACGTCTCCTGTCCGGCAAACTGGCGCCCCGGTGAGCCCGTCATCGTAGCTGCTCCGGGCACGACAGAAGACGCCGCCAAACGCACCGGCGGCATCGCAATCGGACTCGACGTACAGACTTGGTATCTATCGAAAAAGGACCTTTCGGCAACAAAGTAGCTCGAAGTCGGTAATATGAAGAGAAGCATTCGGCTTGCCGCTCTTTTCAGTAGTTTTCACAGGAGAGGCAAACGGACAACGTATGTGAGCCTGTACCCACCAGGCTGCAACGAAGGGCACCGATGGCGAAGTGGCTAACGCGCTGGTCTGCAAAACCAGTATTCATGGGTTCAAATCCCATTCGGTGCTCCAATCATTTCAGCAGTAATCCTCCCGCTCCCGTTGGATGGCCAAGCCGTCAGGCAAATCAGCATCAGAGTTTCGAGCAACCTGGACCCGACGCAGCCCTGATTGCGTGAAGTGCATCCTACCGCTAGATGCTGCGATACGAGGTGACGGTGTGAGCGAGATTGACGAAGAGCGAAAGACGAAACCTATGAAATCCCTGGCCAAGGGACTGGTGGCTGGGTTGATTGGCGGCCTCGTAGCGACGCTGGCCAAGAACGTTGCCGAGAAGATCTATCCACCGCGAACAGACGGCAAGCCGGGGCCCTCGGAGATGCTGGCCCAAAGAATCGCCGGGCATGAGCTGACAGAGACCCAGGAGGCAGTCGCGGGAGAGGCGATCAACTGGGGATTTGGCGCGCTGACCGGAGCGGCGTACGGAGCGCTGGCGGAGTTCTACCCGGCGGCCACAAAGAAGGATGGCGCAGGCTTTGGACTGGCGCTAGGCTCGCTAACGCATGAGAGCGCGCTGCCGGAGATGGGTCTCTCCGCTCCGCCAGAGGAGCAGACCACGCGGGAGCGTACCAGCGAGATGAGTTCGTATGCCGTGTATGGGGTCGTAACCGAAACGGTGCGCCGGGCAGTTCGGAAGTTCTTGGGCTGATAGGCCATCCGAAGGCGACGACCCATCGGTATAGAAATACTAAACGCCCTTTTTCATCGGCTCCCAGATGAACTTATGGATCTGGAGCGACAAGCGGGCGTTGATCCCGTCGGCCAGCATCCATTCCACCAGCTTGCGTGGATCGAGCGCCATATTGTCTGCCGTGCGCTGCGGACTGGGAGTCTTCTGGAACGCCGGGCTCAACAGGATTCCCCCGACCTTCTGATCGAGATCATGCTCCAGAATGAACTTCCGGGCAAACTCATAATCTTCGCGACCAGTAAGGACGAACTTCACTTCATCATTTTTTGTAAGGGCTTCAAGATTTTCGAGACGAAAACTATTGGCCGCTGCCCCTGCCCCAGGGCATTTCACATCGACGATCTTGTGGACAGCCTTGGGAACCTCCGCCAGAGGCCGTTCACCCGAGGTCTCAATCATCAACGTGTAGTTTTGATCGAGCAGCCGCCGCATAAGCGGGAGCAGTTCTTTCGCCTGAAGCATCGGCTCACCCCCGGTGAACTCAATGAGTTTGCAAGGAGCAAGGGCCTCGATCTGCCCGACGATTTCATCTTCAGTGAAGGGCTTGCCTCCGGTGAAGGTGTACTCGGAATCGCACCACGCGCAACGGAGATTGCAGCCCGCAAGCCGGACAAAGATGCAGGGCAGGCCAGCAAAAGACGACTCGCCCTGAACGGATTTGTAGAGTTCGATTAAATGCATTTCGGCTGGGTCTACTCGTAATACCGCGCGAAGCTGGTGTCGGTCTCATACAGCGTGCAGTCCTTGATGCGGACGCGTCCGCCGGTCATATCCTGGAGCTGCGTCGCTGTCTGCTGATAGAAGTAGCGGGCCAGATTTTCCGCCGAAGGATTAACCTCGTCGAAAGGCTTGAGATCATTAATCATCTGGTGATCCAGATAGTCCACGACAGGACGCATCACCTGCTTCAGCAGCTTGAAGTCGAGCAGCAGGCCAGCCTCGTCGAGGTCAGCCCCAATCAGCGTGACGAAGACCTTGTAGTTGTGTCCGTGCGGGTTCTCGCACTTGCCACGATAGTTGCGCAGATAGTGGCCGGACGAGAATCCAGCTTCTACGGTGACTTCAAACATGGTTCTACGATCCCTTCAATGGCCGCGCGGCTGGATTTGGAGGCTGGATTGGCGCGGCTTGCAGCGTCTTCTTATTGTACTTGTTTACGCTCGACTAACGCTTGTTGCGGCGCGGACGACGCTCTTCATCCGTGTGACGCTCCGCCTGCTCGAACAACGAGGAGAGAACCGCGGCCAACGAGATAACCATGCTGATAAAGAAGAGCGCCAGCCCCATCGTTCGCCATAAAGACGTATCGCCCGGGGAGCCCGGCTGCTGCGCAATGTTTGTATAGGAGACGCCGAACGCGATCATCGAAAGGATCAAAAGGGTGCCGGCGAGAATATAAAGATTGCGTCCCATGGGTATTTCTATTTTACGGCGAGAGTCGTATCAGCCGCGTAAGCCTCCTCGATTCAAACAGAACAATGGCCGAACGCCTCGCAGAGAATTGTTGCGATATCTGGAAATGGCCATCAACTGGAACGCGCCACTCGTGTTCTTATTGGCAGCGGCAAATAGTTAGCACCCTCATCAATTCTCAAGGAAGAACGGAAATAAAATCGAACTCATGACCACGCGCAAAAACATCCCCGGCACCTCTCCCTACGAGCCCATCATCGGCTTCTCCCGGGCCGTTCGCCTTGGCAATCACGTCTACGTCTCCGGAACCGGCCCCGTCGGTGCGGACGACGCCTCGCCCGCCGACCAGACCCGCGCGGCCCTCGCCATCATCAAAGCCGCCCTCGAAAAAGCCGGGGCCGGATTCGAACACGTCTATCGCACCCGTATGTTCCTCGCCCGTGCCGAGGACTGGGAAGAGATCGGTCGCGCCCACGGCGAAGTCTTCGGCAAAATCCTTCCCGCCTCCACCATGGTCGTAGCCGCCCTGCTCAATCCCAAGTGGCGCATCGAAATCGAAGCGGATGCCTATATCCCTGATGCCTGACGCTCGACAATTTCTTTTCCGAATCTGCAAATGAGTTTGGGCCGATTCGGTATCATTGAAATAGGAGAATAACCGCACGGGACAAAAGGAAAATCTTTATAGCCTCTGTCCTGCTCGCTCCTGCTGCTAACCTTTTTCAATCAAGACTTTGCAGGCAGTACCCCTCTAGAAGAGAGACTTTGCGTGCAAGTCAAACCGTATCTTCAATGTTCTGAAGACTTTGGGACAAAAGTACAGGGGGGCAGGTATCCCCCGGAGAAGAATAGAATGAGCAAGCTGTCCATCCGCGATCTGGATCTCACCAACAAGCGCGTTCTCATCCGTGTCGATTTCAACGTGCCGCTCTCCAAAGACGGCCAGACCATCACCGACGACACCCGCATCCGCGAGACTCTTCCCACCATCGAATACGCTCTCCGGCGCAAAGCCAAAGTGATCCTCTGCTCGCATCTTGGCCGTCCCAAGGGCAAGCCGGTTGCGAGCATGAGCCTCCGCCCAATCGTCGATCGCCTCCGCGAACTCCTCGACGCCGTTATCGGCGAGAACGAAAATGTGGCCTTCGCCCCCGACTGCATCGGCGAAGTCGCTACCGAGATGGCCACCCAGCTCGAATCCGGCCAGACCCTCCTGCTCGAAAATCTCCGCTTCCATGCCGAAGAAGAGGCCAACGACCCGGCCTTCGCCAAGCAGCTTGCCAGCCTCTGCGAAATCTACGTCAATGACGCCTTCGGCAGCGCCCACCGCGCCCATGCCTCCACCGAAGGCATCACTCACTTCGTCAAACAGTCCGCAGCTGGACTCCTGATGGAGCGCGAACTCACCTACCTCGGTAAGGCACTCACTGAACCCGACAAGCCCTTCGTCGCAATCATCGGCGGAGCCAAGGTCTCCGACAAGATTCAGGTCATCGACAACCTGCTCGACAAGGCCGATGCCATCATCATCGGCGGAGGCATGGCGTACACCTTCCTCAACGCTCAGGGCCAGACCACCGGAAAATCCCTGGTCGAAACCGACAAGATCGATATCGCAAAGGCCGCCCTCGCAAAGGCCGAAGCCAAAGGTGTCCGCTTCCTTCTGCCGATCGACCACGTTCTCGCCGACAAGTTTGCTCCTGACGCCAAGACCCAGATCTTCGACGGCACCGGCCCCTTCCCCGCCGACCTGATGGCTCTCGACATCGGCCCCAAATCCATCGCACTCTTCGAAGCCGAAATCGCCGACGCCCGCACCATCATCTGGAACGGACCCATGGGCGTCTTTGAGATGGCGGCATTCGCCAAGGGCACCAACGCCATCGCCCACACGGTAGCGCGCAATCACGACGCCACCACGATTGTCGGAGGCGGAGATTCCGTAGCCGCCGTCAAGCAGTCCGGCGTCTCCAGCCAGATCACCCACATCTCCACAGGCGGAGGAGCCAGCCTCGAATTCCTCGAAGGCAAAACCCTCCCCGGCGTCGCCGCGTTGACGGATAAATAGCGCCACCGTCTCGAAGTCCATCGTTCTCTAATGCTGTCATTCTGAGCGAAGCGAAGAACTCCCGCATTTCGCCCATGTCACCACAAATTTCGACGGAGGTTCTTCCGTCCAAGCAGATTGGAATACTGACCCACTATGCGTAAACCCCTGATCGCCGCCAACTGGAAGATGTACAAGACTCCTGCCGAATCCACCGCCTTCATCGATACCTTCCTCCCGCTCGTCGCTAGTCAGCAGAAGACCGAAATTGTCCTCTGTCCTCCGATGATCTGCCTGGCCGCAAGCATCGTCGCCACCAAAGGAACGCCGGTGCACATTGGAGCCCAGACCATGGACTACCACGACAACGGAGCCTACACCGGCGAGACCTCGCCTCTCATGCTCAAGGCCCTCGGCGTCACCCACGTCCTGATCGGCCACAGCGAACGCCGCCAGTACTTCAACGAGACCGACGAGACCGTCAACCTCAAGCTCAAAGCCGCCCTCGCCCACAACCTCGTCCCGATCGTCTGCGTCGGCGAGCACCTCGCCGAGCGCGAAGCCGGCCACACCAATGACGTCCTCAACCGCCAGACCGCCGCTGCCCTCGCAGGCATTGATCCCGCCATCGCAGCTCCCATCGTCTTCGCCTACGAGCCGGTCTGGGCCATCGGCACCGGACGCACCGCCACTCCGCAGATCGCCGAAGAGGCCCACAAGGTCATCCGCGCCCAGATCGCAAAGTCGCTCAACCCCGCCCTCGCCGCCAGCACCCGCATCCTTTACGGCGGCTCGGTCAAGCCCGACAACGCGGCCAGCCTCTGCTGCCTCGAAGATATCGATGGCGCACTGGTAGGTGGAGCAAGCCTCGACCCCAACAGCTTCGCCCAGATCATCATCAACGCCGCGCTCTAAACCCAAGATGCCGCGCAGACTGAACCAGTCCGCGCGGCATCGAAATCATCCCTGTTCCCTGTTGTCTAATCCCTGCCTCTACCGCACTACTCCAGCCTGATCCACCGGCCAGTACACAAATGCCGCCTTGCCGTAGATCAGGTTGCGTTCCACCGGGCCGAAGTCCCTGCTGTCGCTCGAAATCGAGCGATGGTCGCCCATCACAAAATATTCATGCGGAGGCACAACGGTCTCCGGCTGCGAGCGTTCATCTTCAAACCGCGCCGGCACGTATTTTTCGATCACCCGTTTGCCATTGACGAAGACCTCGCCATGATCGATGCGCAAATCATCTCCCGGCAGCGCGATGACGCGTTTGATATAGCTCTTCGAGCGGTCGCGGGGATAGAGAAACACCACAACATCTCCGCGATGGATGTCCTCGACGCGATAGACCATCTTGTTGATGAAGAGCCTGTCCTGGTCCTTGAGCATCGGCAGCATGCTGGTTCCTTCTACCCGGACTGGCTGGTAGAGAAAAATAATAATGAACGCCGAAACCGCAAGCGAGATTACCATATCCCGCGCCCACGACCGCACTCCACCCTTGCCGGACGAGTCCGGCTTCTTCCCACCTTCACCCCAACCCGGCTCTTGTCCCTCGGTCTGCACGTTGTTTTTCCCGCTCCTTAATCATTTTAGACGAACCAATTGCCGCTCTGGTACACAGCAGGATTGCGGCCCGGAGTTCACTGCCGGACGCCTCGACCGATCACCGAAGCAAACCGAGCCAGCCTCTTTCGCATCCTAGAATTTAATCCTGAAACTATAGATACCGGGTGCAAGGTTACCTTTCTGCCTGCATCGCGGTGAGGTTAGGACTAGAATTGGATAAGAAGCGATACACCTATGGCTACCCTTATCATGCTTGAGCAGGCTCCGACGCCAAAACCCGGAAACCACGTTCCGACAGATTTCCACCATCTCACGACGGAAACGGCGAACGCAGCCTCCGAAGGGCTGGACACCAAATCCGCGCTTGAGATCGCACGCATCATCAATCATGAAGATGCCAAGATCGCCGCTGCTGTTAAGAAGGCGCTTCCTGAGATCGCCATCGTCATCGACACCGTTGCTCGCTCGCTTCGCGACGGCGGCCGTCTGATCTATGTCGGTGCCGGTTCCAGCGGACGCATCGCCTCCCTCGACGCCTCGGAGTGCCCACCAACGTACTCCACCTCTCCGTCGCAAGTCCAATACATTATGGCGGGCGGCCCCAAGGCCCTCGCCTCCGCCTCGGACGTGAACGAAGATTCTCCTGAAATTGGCCAGCGCGACATCGCCCGCCGCCGACCGACCCGCAAGGACATCGTCATCGGCGTCTCTGCCAGCGGCCGCACACCTTATGTTGTAGGAGCAGTCGAATACGCCCGCGCTCGTGGAGCCAAAACCGCCGCCGTCACCTGTAATCTCAACACCCCGCTTGCCGATGTCGCCGACACCACCATCGTCGCGGAGGTCGGCCCCGAAGTTCTCTCCGGCAGCACCCGCATGAAGTCCGCCAGCGCCCAGAAGATGATCCTCAACATGATCACAACTGGTGCCATGACTCGTCTCGGCTATGTCTACGACAACCTCATGGTCAACGTACACATGAAGAATGCGAAGCTGGTTGAGCGCGGCATCCGGGTCCTGATGAAGGTCTGCGAAATCGACCGCGATACCGCCATTCGCACCATCAAGTCGTCAGGCAAGAGCATCCCTATTGCAGTGGTAATGCTCAAAGCCAACGTAGACAAGATGGAAGCAGTCCGCCGCCTGGCAAAATCCGACGGCAACGTCCGCCTCGCGATCGACGACTCCCGCCTGGAGTTGTGAGACCGCATCGTTCGCTGTAACCATGCAAAGGCAGCCGCTGAACCGGCTGCCTTTTGGTTTGAGAATAGGCTGGTTCGAAATCTCGGCGCGCCTGACGGGTTTCGGGACAATTGTGACTAAACGACGAAACCAGTATCGAATTCCGCGTAGTTATCCAAGTGCTGCTTAACAATCTGGTAGCACTCGCAGGCCTTCTTTTCGAGAGCATGGGGCTCAGGCACATGTAGGATGCCACGCGAATACTCGATCAATCCCTGCTCCTTGAGTTGACCGGCTACGACCGACACGCTGGACCGCGTGACGCCGAGCATATCGGCGATAAACTCCTGAGACATCGGAAAAGTTCTGGCATTCGCCCGGTCGACGCAGATAAGCAGCCATCGTGCAAGGCGCTGTTCGACATCATGCTTCCTATTGCAGCCGGCAGACTGAGTGGCTTGTGTGAGCTGGGCCTGAACGTAGCGCAATGCAAGATGATGAAAGTCTGCACAGAGGTTAAACTCGGCTTTGGCAAGCTCAATACGGGACGAAAAGCCGTGCCCTGCAAGTTGCATGTAGATGCGGTTCAGGCTCCGCTTGGTTCCCATCAGAGCTGAGACGCCGATGACAGATTCATAACCGAACATACTGACCTCGACCTGGGAACCGTCTTTGAAGGTGGTCGTCATGGAGCCAATTCCCTGTTCGATGAAGAACAGGTGGTCGATCGAACTGCCGGGGAACTCTATCTCTCGTCCGACCTCAAGCTTCACTTCCCGGAGGTCGAGACGCTGAATAACATCTGAAGGTAAGTGCTGGAGGAGTGTGTTTTTAAATGGGGCTGCCGCCATGGGGATCCCTCGATCAGCGAATGCGATGTACCCCTGCGAGCGACCGAACTGGCCCTGCAACGTTGCTCGCCGAAATAATTGCAGATGCAGGAGCTAGTCTACTCGTCCGGCAAGGTTTCGTACGGTGTCATAGAAGCAAGACTTTTTCGCCAGGGGAAATTCAGCTTCTGAAGAGGTTTTGAGCCAAAAAGAGCAGGTTGGCCGGACGCTCGGCGAGTCTGCGCATGAAATAGGGATACCAGGCAGGGCCGAAGGGAAGATAGACCCGAACACCGAATCCCTCCGCAACCAACTGCCGCTGGAGGTCGCGCCTTATCCCATAGAGCATCTGAAACTCAAACGCATTTTTCGGCACTCGATTAATACGTACGAAGGCTAATAACTCTTCGATAATGGCTTCGTCATGGGTGGCAATACCGCAGAATACGCCGCTGCCATCTTTGGAAAAAGTGACCATGCGCTTCATCAGCCTGACGTAGTTCGCATCGACCTCGGCTTTGGTTGGAAAGGCGACGTCCGGCCCTTCGTTATATGCACCCTTGCACAAACGAATGCGAATTCCATGCTGCAGCAGACGTTCCACATCATCCGCCGTGCGGTAGAGATATGCCTGCAATACTGCCCCCACTCTGCCGGGAAAACGCGATGCCAGCCGTTCCGTGATCGCGAGGGTAGCCTCCGTATAGGAGGAGCCTTCCATGTCGATCCGCACAAAAGAGTTGGCAGCGCAGGCGTGTTCCGCAATCTCGCCGACGATCCGTTCCGCGAGCGCGGGGTCGAAGTCCATGCCCATCTGGGAGACCTTCACGCTCACGTTCGCATTCAATCCGCGCTGCTGAATGGCATTGAGTAGCGCGTGATAGATCTCTGCCGAAGCGCGCGCTTCCTGTTCGCTGGTGACGCTTTCGCCCAGCGAATCCAAACTGACCGCAATCCCCTCACGGTTCACGCGTTCGCAGGCGGCGAGCGCATCCTCGACCGTCATTCCCGCAATGAATCGGCTCGACAGCTTGCGACCTATCGAGGAATGCTCGAAGAAAGCCCGGAGCTTTTGGTTTTGAGAGAAAGCAATCAGCGCAGATCGCAGCAAAGGCAATACCCCTTCTCAGGGGTATTGTCCCACGCCGATTGCATCACGGAGAAGCTGAATTGGAGAAGCTGAATTATGGTCGATGGCCAAGAGTGTTGTTCTTGACCGCGAGTTGCAGCGGCGTCACCGTTGGCGAAGCTACGCCAACGTACTCGAAGATGCTGTTCACGTAGTTGTCTGTCGTCCAGACGTTGCCGGAGGCATCGAGCGCGATGCCGACCTCGCCGGTTGCTCCCGCCGAGATATAGCCCGTTGCGGGCGATATACTCGCGCCGGAGGCGGAGAGATGGCTGACTGAACCATCGGTATTTGCAGTCCATACCGTATTGCTACCATCGATCGCAACCGCACTGACTCCGGCGGGAGTCTTATAGCCCGCGCCCGACAGCGGATTGCCAGCGCTATTGAGCTCACTGACTGACGTGCCGCTGAAGTTTGCCACCCACGCATTGCCGGTAGCATCCACGGCGACCCCTACTGGCCCGGCCATGCCTCCACCGCTGTATCCGGTGACGTTGGCGGGGGTGCCGCTGTTGCTGAACTTCGAAAGGCTGTTGCTGGATCCATAATTTGCGATCCATACATTCTGTGCCGCATCGACAGCAACTGCATAGGGATTATCAAGATTGCCGCCGGTGAACCGGCCCACCGGTGTTCCGGAGGGATTGAACTTCGTCACCGAATTATTTCCATTCGCGGTGAAGACATTTCCTGCTGCATCGAGTGCGATGGCGTAGGGATAGAGGAGTCCCGTAGCGGAGTAGCCTGCGCCTGAAAGCGGTACGCCACCGGAAGTATGTTTGCTGATACTGGCATTGCCCTCATTGGCGCTCCAGACGTTTCCGGCAATGTCCACGGCCACGGCCTCGGGATAGCTCAGGCCGCCGCCACTGAACCCCTTTGCTCCGGAGAGCGGCTCGCCGGTTGGGCTGAACTCGCTCAATGTTCCGGGATCGACAGCATTCGGCACCCAGACATTTCCCGCGATATCGATCGCCGGAAGTTGCGGCGCATTCAAGCCGCCGCCGGTGTATTCAATACTCAATGTCCAGTCGGAGGGGGCGCCTGCAAGCGCGGGCTGAAAGGTTCGACTGGAGGATGAAAGCGCGTAGAGCTTTGCCACGTTATGCCCGGGGTTCAGAGCAATATCGAGCAGTGCAGACAAGGTATCCGAAGGAGTCGTTCCTCCTGGAGGGGTCGCGACCGTAAATAGTTGCTGGCATGCGCTGGCGGAGGTCGAATCGACACATGCCGCGACAATGTTGGCCAGCGAATTGATCGTTGCCTGTGGAACCTTGCCGTTGCCCGCTGGAGTCGTTGCACGCGCCGCACCGGTGCTTACATCGACCAGGTTGGCTACGGTCGAAAACGCATTCACCAGCCCTTTCACGTTCGTGCTGCTGGTCCCGACCACGGTGCTTCCTGACGTCATGAACTGGGCCAACGAATAGACTGAAGCGACTGACGAGACTTCGCTTATATCCGCGACCGAGTCTTTACCGAGATTGCTGCAACTGCCGAGCGCCGACATCAGTACAGCGCTGTTATTCGCGCCGGATCCTGTATTGCCGCCCTGGGCGATCACATAGATCTGCGCATCCGGCGAGGTACACGTGAAGTGGTTTGGGATACTGAATCTTCCCTTGTTATCCGTCGTGACGCCTGCGGAACTGTGGAGCAGGGATGTTGCTCCAGCACCATATCCCGACGTGCCCACCACATATAGATTGACCGTGGAGCCAGCAAGTGGCTGCTGCCCGCCATGCACCATGCCCGTCAGAGCAAATGCGGTCCCCGATTCATCGGTTGAGCCCGGATTGGAACCTGAGCCCGGCGCTGTTCCGCCTGAACCGCATCCTACAAGGGCCAAAGTTGCCCCAAGACCAAATGCCGCAGTAATCCCGCGAAGCGAGACATGAAAACTCATAGAGCTCCTTGATAGATGTCAGTCGACACAAACGGGGAGAGAACCAAAGTAGATGAAGCAATGAATCAGAGACCAAGGTAGCAATGGAGTTCGCACCGGTCTGTCCCACGTTGGGAGTGTGGGGGTACAACCTTTGAGCCATGTGGCTCAAGGTTCTATCGATTCATGCATCTAAGGCCGCGAGTTAACTAGACGGGGATGCGCAACGAGGTTGTCACGCCTGAAGAGTTCGGGCTTTCCTGGTCGGCAGCATTAGAAAAGATTGGGGTATGCGCTATCGGACTTCAATGCCTACTTTGGTCACATGTTCAACAGGAGGAGTGATCATGGTGCTGGTGTCCTTCATCTCGCCAATGGCTTCGTCATATCGTCCGACGAGTGAATTGGCCCGGATTCTTGCCATGTCTTCAAGCATCTTCATGCCGTCTTTCAAATAGCTCATACGGCTGCGTTCATCGTGACCCCACGTCACGGGAACCTCTCGCACGACATACTTCAATTTGCGGGCGATGAACAGAATTTCAGGATCGAACCCCCAACGCTCGATTGTCTGCAGGCGGAAGATCATCTGAGCCGCCGAGCGCCTGAATGCCTTGAATCCGCACTGGGTGTCCTTGAAAGGCAGACCCATCACGGTCCGGGTAATCCAGTTGAAACATCGCCCGAAGAATTGGCGATAGAGCGGTTGATGGATCGTCTGGCGCGTTCTATCCATCCAGCGCGATCCGATCGCCACATCGGCCCCCTCGGAGAGCGCGGCCATCAGGAGTTCCGCCTCTTCCATGGGAGCGGAGAGGTCTGCATCGGTAAACATCACCGTCTCACCCGCGGCCTGCAAGAGACCATTGCGAACGGAATAACCTTTACCTTTGTTTCCAGGATTCTGGATCAAATGCAATCGTGGATTATCTTCCATCCAACGTTTCACGATAGCCGCAGTATCGTCGGTTGAGCCATCGTCGATGACCAGGACTTCAGCGTCCCATCCGCGTTCGCCAATGCACGACAGCACCCGTTCCAGCGCGACTTCGATGCGCGCGCCCTCGTTATATGCCGGAATGACAATGCTTAGTTGAGGATGCGCCATCGGACGACCAAACTTTCGGCGATACGGGTTCTGATATGCAGCTTTCCGCGAACAGCAATCGGACTACCGTTGTTCATCATACTGCAATATTTAGATGGCCGGGCAACCAATTTCGATCCAAACGACACCATTTCCGCCGCTTCGGTCTTTATGGTCTTTCACCATCATCCGTCGGCTTTGCTACACTCCTCACCATGCCGGAAGATTTCATATCTCCTCCCCCGCCGCCCCAGCCGCCGCCATCGCCTTACGCCGCTCAGACGCAGCCCTATCCTCCGCCTCCTCCGACCTATCCGATGCAATATGTTCCGCCTCCCCGGCGGTCTCCATGGTTCTACGTCGCGGTTATTCTCGGTTCGTTCGCCGGCGTCGTTCTGCTCGTCAGCTTCATGGCGTGGATCACCATACGCTCAGCCACCGGGACAGCCGCCATTGACCTGGGCGGAGGAAGCCGCATTGCCGTCATTGAGATCAACGGCGTAATCATGTCGGCCGACGACATAGACACTCAACTCCGCAAATTTGGGGACGATTCGTCGGTTAAAGCCATCATTTTGCACATTAACTCTCCGGGCGGCGGGGCGGCGGCTTCACAAGAGGTCTACCACGAGGTTCTCAGGGTACGGAAGGAAAAACATAAGAAGATCATCGCGTCGGTCGAGTCGGTGGGAGCGTCTGGCGCTTACTACATTGCCAGCGCGTGCGACAAAATCTACGCCAATGATGCCTCTGTTGTCGGCTCCATCGGCGTCATCATGGAATGGACCAACTACGGCGACCTGATGCACTGGGCCAAGCTGAAGAGCGTTAGCATCCATGCGGGAGAACTGAAGGACGCGGGCGATCCCAGCCGCGATATCACGCCTAAGGAGCAGGCGTATTTTCAGTCGCTCGTCGACAATATGTACGGACAGTTCGTCCACGATGTGGCTACTGGCCGTCACACCACAGACAACAAGATCAGGCCGCTCGCCACAGGGCAGGTCTGGACCGGCGAGCAAGCTTTGCCGCTCGGCCTGATCGACAAGGTGGGTGGCTTCCGTGACGCCCTCATCGATACGGCCCGCAGTGTTGGGATCTCAGGCGAACCGAGCATCGTGCGTCCCCCAAAAAACAAGCGCGGGCTCCTTGCCTTGCTGAACGGGGATGTCGACGATCTGTTTACGAACCCCAGCCAGTTGCTCAACCATGCGCCTGGATTCTATTTCATGTGGAAGTAAACTGCCCTCCTGCCCTTGTTACCTGTTCCAACCGGCTGACGATCCCGGAGTCCCCGAAGAAATTCGGGGATTCTTTTTGGTTCCGCGTGACCAATCGGACGATTTCCGCATCTCAATCCATTCAGACAGGTTACTTTTTCTCGGTGAGATTTGATTCAGCGGATTGCCTCCATCCCATCTACAATCAACAACAAGGAACTATTTTGAAATCGACACCTATCGCCCTCCCAAGCACGAAAGGAAACCGCTCATGACCAAAGCAGACCTCGTAGACAAAGTGACCGCCCTGGGCGATCTCACCCGACGCGATGGAGAGGTCATCGTCGACACCCTCTTCGAGGCCGTCATCGGAGCTCTCAAATCCGGCGACAAGATCGAAATCCGTGGCTTCGGAAGTTTCCGTACGCGCCAGCGCAACGCTCGCACAGGCCGCAATCCCAAGACAGGCGACAAGGTCGATGTCCCGGCGAAGCGCGTTCCCTTTTTCAAGCCTTCGAAAGAACTCCGCGACTCGGTAAATCCCTCGTCTGCGGGCAAGTCCAACAAGTCCGCCGCGGCGGCCGATACCGAGAATGTCGACCCACATCACCCTCCCGCTATGTAAAATTCCACCTTCTGTTTTCAAGCAACAAATTCCATGCCGATGCCATCCTTACCACTGGTGCGCAGCTTACCCCGCTTGATTAATTCGGCCCACCGGCTCGTTTTCCGGCTGGTAGCATACCCAATATGCACCGCTATTCGAGTTTCGGTCTTCTTCTGTGCGCGTTGCTCGCGCTTCCTCTCGCCGCACAAACGAGTCCGGGTGTGGGCTCTGCGGCACCGGGTTTCGACGCTCTCGCTCAACCTTCTGCGACCATCAGCCCACTCACGGAGCCTACCCTTTCGCCTGGAGTGCTGCTCCTCATGGAGCTTGAAGGACGATTTGCCAAGTCAGTTGCGGCGGGCGGCGGCAAGGCGTTTGCCAGCTGGTTCGCCGATGACGCTGTCACTCTCAACAATGGTCGTCCGGCGGTTCTCGGGCGCGCGGCTATCGCGGCGCAGGCCCAGTGGGATCCCAAGACGTATCAACTCACCTGGGCGCCACAAGGAGCCCAGATGGGGCCGTCGAATGACATGGGCTTTACCTGGGGACACTATGAAGGGCACTCGAAAGATAAAAACGGGCAGCCCGTGGTCATCTCCGGACGTTACTTCACGGTGTGGAAAAAAGTTGCCGACGGCAGTTGGAAAGTGGCTCTCGATGCCAGCGCGGACGAACCTCCTTCAGCGGGCGAATGTTGCACGCTACCTAAACCTTAGTTCTGCCCGCTGCCCCAAAAGTAGCAGTGTCACCACTTATGTCTTCGCCTACCATCGAGAGGCTAAATGAATGCTCTCCATGTCAAAGACGAAGTCCTGCGGGTCGAGGCACTCAACCAATATGAGGTCCTCAATTCAGTTCTGGACCCCAGCCTCGACGACATCACTCGACTGTCCGCCCAGGTCTGCAACACGCCCGTCGCGGCAGTGTCGCTGATCGGCGACGATCGTATCTGGTTGAAGTCACGATTCGGCACGGACACCTCCGATCTGCCGCTCGGCAGCCTTCCCTGCGAAACAACCGTCCTCGGGGATTCAATCTACGAGATTCAGGACGCCAGCGTCGATCCGAACTACAGACCCGACGGCATTCTTCTGGACCACCGCTATTTCCGGTTTTACGCAGGGGTTCCTCTCATCATGCCCGGAGGCATCAACATCGGGGCCCTGTTTGTCCTCGACACCGCCGTTCGGTCGCTGACGCAGGACCAGTCATCGGCTCTGCGCGTTCTCGGCGATCAGGTGATTACGCGGCTTGAACTGAATAGCAGAATTCGCCAGATCGATCGCGCCGCGCGTTATCGGCAACGCGTGGAATCCGCCCTTACTGTTGAACGCAACTTCGTTTCGGCGGTTCTCGATACCGTTGGTGCATTGATTGCGGTCTTTGACCCCGCTGGCCGCATTGTCCGGTTTAATCGGGCGTGTGAAACGGCTTCGGGTTACGACTTCACGACGCTGGTCGGTCGCTATCCCTGGGATAAGCTGATTCCTCGGCACGAGATCCCTGAAGCGATTGAGACTTTTGAACGTCTCCGCTCAGGTGAGTTCCCTGCCACTTTCGAAAATCAATGGCTTAACCGCGATGGTACCCTTCGCCGCATCGCCTGGACCGCCACCGCATTGCGCGATGCGCAGGGCCGCATTACATTCATCATCGCTACCGGCATCGATGTCACGAAGCAGCGGGCGGCTGAGGCCACTCTCCGGGAGAGTGAAGCCCGTTATCGCCTGCTCATCGAGGGATCGCTCGGTATGGTTTGTACCCACGACCTGAAAGGCGTTCTTTTATCCGTCAATACCCATGGCGCGGAGACTATCGGACGAAGCATCAAGGAGATGATCGGCCATTCTCTTGAAGAATTTATCGTTCCCGACCGCAAACCACTGCTCAAATCGTATTTGGAGGAGATCGCCGATACCGGCGAGGCCCAAGGATTGCTTCACCTGGCCCACACTGACGGTGAAACCCGCGTAGTCGCTTACCGCAACAAGCTGATCCAGGGGACGAGCCGGGCACCTTACGTTCTTGGCTTCGGAGTGGATATCAGCGAGCAGGTCAGGGTAGAGGGCCGCCTCAGAACTC
>Ga0070658_10002182_pt1 | contig 16437 bp, 15 predicted proteins | sample KBSC13metaG_FD_64664 | JGI IMG/M metagenome (GOLD analysis project Ga0070658, IMG submission 64664) | Corn rhizosphere microbial communities from Kellogg Biological Station, Michigan, USA - KBS C1-3 metaG | ecosystem: Host-associated > Plants > Roots > Rhizosphere > Soil ...
AGGTAGTGCGAGCCCCAGTCGTAGATGGCCCCGCCACTGACCTCTTCGTCGGAGTGCCAGTAGTTGCACGGATGGCCGTAGCCACCAACGAACGATTCGTAGTGGAAGACGTCGCCGATCGCGCCGCTGCGCACCAGCCGTTTCAACGCGAGATAGTCGGCATCCCAGCGCCGGTTCTGGTAGACGCTGAGGCTGCGGCCGGCACCGCTCGCGGCGGCAAGCATCTCGTCCGCCTCACCGGTGGTCAGGCAGAACGGCTTCTCGACGACGACGTGCTTGCCCGCTTGCAGCGCGCGCAGCGCCCAGTCGGCGTGCGTGTTGGGTGGTGTCGACACGACGACGAGGTCGACGTCGGCGTTGTCGATGAGATCGTCCGCCTCGTCGTAGCCGGTGACGTCGGGCGCGATCGTGCGAGCGGCCGCCACCCGCGCCGGGCTGCGGTCGCAGACCGCGGCCAGCACGAGCCCGTCGACAGCCGCGATCGCCTCGTTGTGCTCGTGCCCGATTGCGCCGTAGCCCAGCAAGCCGACGCGGACCGTTGCGGCGTCGCGCAGACCGAGCGCATGCCGCAGCCAGCGGTGCACGAGCCGGCGGAACTGGCCGTCCGACCAGGTGCGAGGGTCGTTGCCGACCGTGCATACGCCGACACCGGTCGACGGGCGCCAGGTCACGACCGGGTGCTCGGTCAGCCCGACCATCGCGGTGAGCAACACCTCGACGTCGTCGCGTACCTTCTCCACGCGGAGCCAGCCGTCGTGCAGAACGAGGTCACCGACGGCGCGATTCATCACCTCGCCGGCGTCCGGGCCCGGTCGAAGCCGGGTCTCGTGCGCGGGCATGGGCGCGCCGGGGACGACCCCGGCCGCGTCGACCACATCGTCGGTGTCGGCGAGAGCGGCGAACGTCGGTCCCAGCAGCAGCACCGGAGCGGACCGCAGCAGCTCGAGTGACGCGAGCGGCCGGTCGGCTACGACGAGCACCGCATCAGCGGCATCCGGCTCGGCCACCTGTTCCAGGCCACAGCGGCCGAGGTGGGCGGCCAACCCGCCGACGGCGTCGGCGAGGCCGGAGGCGTGGACGGCGGATTTCACCGCGAACCGCGTCACTCTGTCACCCTATGCGCCCGGCAATTGGCGCCCACTGGGTTTGCCGGTGCGGCTGGCGACGCACGACGCAGGTGAGGCCGATCGCCCAGGAGGGTCCTATGCCGACCGCACCAGCACCCGTCACCGACGTCGTTGAGCGGATCGAGAACGCCGGCCCGCTCGACCCGGTTGTCAAGACCGTTCGGACAGTGATCAACAAGGTGCTCGGCCCTCAGGTCGTCCGCGACGCGCTGAACGGCGTGTGGCTGGGCCATCCGGCGCACCCGATGTTCACCGACGTACCGATCGGGGCGTGGGTGTCCGCGGGCGTGCTCGACGTCGTACCGGGCACCGGACCCGCGGCCTCGACGCTGATCGCGGCCGGCTGTGCCGCGGCGGTGCCGACCGCGGCCACAGGCCTGGCCGACTGGGTGCAGCTGCATCCCCAGCAGCAGCGGATCGGGCTGGTGCACGCGGCGACCAACATCATCGGCCTGGGCTTTTACGGCGCCTCGCTCGCGGCCCGGATGAGCGGCCGCTCCATGCGCGGCAAGGCGCTCGGCTACGCCGGCCTCGGCGTGGTCCTCGTTGGCGGCTATCTCGGTGGTCATCTGGCCTTTCGGCAGGCGGCCGGCGCGAACCACGGGGCCGACGTGCTCGACCTGTTCCCGTCCGGGTGGCACGACATCGGCACCCTCGAGGAGTTCCCCGATGGGCAGCCGACAAAGCGGACGGTCGGTGAGGTCGACTTGCTCGTCGTACGGCGAGGGCAGCACGTCGACGTGCTCACGAACAAGTGCTCGCACCTGTCCGGGCCGCTCGCCGATGGCGAGTTCACCGTCGAGGGCGGCCAGGGCTGCGTCGTATGCCCGTGGCACGGGTCGACGTTCCGGCTGGCCGACGGCGCGGTCGTGCACGGGCCGGCGACGTCGCCGCAGCACCGCTTCGCCGTACGTGTCGCGGCGAACCGCGTCAGCGTGTCGCTCAGCGACGACGGATGACGGGGTCCAGTCCGTTCACGACGTGGTGGACGGGCTCGCCGGTGACGGCCCGTCGGACGTTGTCGATGACCGCGCGGATCAGCCGGCCCTGAGCTTCCCGGGTGGCGCCTCCGGCGTGGGGTGAGAGCAGGACGCGGTCCTCGCTGCGCAGCGGTGAGTCGACCGGCAGGGGTTCGGTGGCGTAGACATCGAGTGCAGCGCCGGCGAGGGCCCCGGAGTTGATCGCGGCAAGCATCGCGTCTTCGTCGACGATGCCGCCGCGGGCGGCGTTGATGACGTAGGCGCCTTTGGGCAGAGCCGCCAGCCGGCCGGCGTGAATCAGGCCGCGGGTCTCCGGCGACAGCGCGATGACGATCACGAGCAGGTCGCTTCGCGCGATCAGCTCGTCAAGCTCGAGCCAGGGCGCGCCACCGGCCTCGTCACCGTCGCGGCGGGTGCGGCTCCAGTGCGCGACATCGGCACCGACAGCGACGAACCGCTTCGCGCACTCGACGCCGATCTGGCCCATGCCGATGATGCCGACGCGTCGACCGGTCAGCTCGCCGCCTCCGCGCCGGGCGATGTCCATCTGCGGCCAGCCGCCGTCGCGCATCTGATGGTCCGCCCACGCGAGCCACCGCAGGCATGCGTACGCCGCGCCGATGCACCACTCGGCCACGCTGATCGCGTTGGCGCCCGCCGCGTTGGCCGCCGGCACGCCGGCGGCCACGAGTGCATCCAGGTCGAGCACGTCGACGCCGACGCTCGGCTGCTGCACGAACGCCAGGCGCTTGGCCGCCGCGATCTGGGCCGCGGAAAGACGCAAGCCGCTCCAGTCGCCCATCACGATCTCCGCGTCGACGATCGCGTCGGTGACCGCCTCGGCAGTGCGCTCCGCCGGCACGACCACCTCGACCGGCATGTCCGCGAACAACCCCTTGAGCAACTCGACGTCGAGGGGCGCCAGCGCCAGCAGCTTCCACGGCTCGTCCACCCCGCGATCCTTCCAGGACAGTGCCCGCCGCCGCGCTCGGTGGCCGCCGTCGGGCCTTGATCCGAGCGTCCGGCCATCGACCTACACGAAACTGCGGTAAAACCGCCCGATTCGGGGCACTTTGTGTAACTCGACGGGGGTGGGGGCGCCGAGCGAGTCCCACCAGTCACACTTGTCACACCAGTCACAAAGGCGCTACTGTTCACCAATGGGCGATTTGCGCGCTCGACGGGGATTGCTGCCCTCGCGTTGGCGAGGTGGCGATGGCAGCGCTGCTACCGCAGCTACCGCGGTCATGCTTGCTCTCGCGCTGACCGCGGGGGCGTCCGGTTTCACGCTCTACCGGATCCGGTCCGGTGACACGCTGTCGGCGATCGCCGCGCGCTACCACACGACGGTCGCGCGACTGGTTGCTCTCAACCACCTGCGGGGCAACGGCAACACCATCTACGCCGGGTCGACGCTGAGGGTGCCCAGGCCCGCTCCGAAAGCCAAGCCGACGCCGGTGTGGAAGACGGTCACGTCGACCTACATCGTGCGTCCTGGTGACTCGTTGTATGCGATCGCCGCCCGCCAGCACGTCAAGCCGACCGTTATCGCGAAGCGCAATCACCTGCCTCGCTCGCTGATGGTCATCATCGGCCAGCGGCTCGCCATCCCGCATCGCGTGCGCGTGACGGCGACAACCGGACGGGTGCCTTCCGGGGCGCACCTGTTCGCCGGGCGCGCCGTGCCCGGGCCGACCGCGGTCGCGTCGATCATCCGATCAACCGCCCGCCGCTGGGGCATCGACGAGCGGCTCGCCCTCGCGATCGCCTGGCAGGAGTCAGGCTTCAACCAGCGGTGGGTCTCCCCCACGCAGGCGGTCGGCGCGATGCAGATCGAGCCCTACACCGCGACGTTCCTCTCGACCTACATCGTGCACCGGCACCTCGACGTCTACGACGCGCACGACAACGCCACCGCAGGCGTCGCGCTGCTGTCGGTCCTGCTCCGCGAGACGCACGGCAACAGGACGAAGGCGATCGCCGGCTACTACCAGGGCCTGGCCTCGGTGCAGGCGCACGGGATGTACCGCGACACCAAGTCCTACGTGGCGAACGTGCTGGCGCTGCGTAACCGGTTCTGAACAGCCCAGCACCTAGAATCGGTGCGGTGGACACGACGCTGAGCGACCCTCTGGTCGATCGGCTGCTCGACGGTCGTTACGCGATCCGACAGCGGATCGCCCGCGGCGGCATGGCCAGCGTCTACCTCGCCACCGACACCCGGCTGGACCGCCGCGTCGCGGTGAAGGTCATGCATCCGGGCTTCGCCGACGACCCGGACTTCGTCGCCAGGTTCAACCGCGAGGCTCGCGCCGCGGCCGGGCTCAACCATCCTGACATCGTCTCCGTCTATGACCAGGGCACCGACGACGGGCACCCGTTCCTGGTCATGGAATACGTCCCCGGCACGACGCTGCGCAACGTGCTGCGCGGACGCGGCCGCTTGACGCCCGCCGAAGCCGTCGCGGTCATGGACCACGTTCTCGCCGCGCTCGGCGCCGCGCACGCCGCCGGCCTGGTGCATCGCGACGTCAAGCCGGAGAACGTCCTCGTCACGCCCGACGGCCGGGTCAAGGTCGCCGACTTCGGCCTCGCTCGCGCGGTTGCCGGCACGACGGTGACCGCGTCACGCAGCACGCTCATCGGCACCGCCGCCTATCTCGCACCGGAGCAGGTCCGCGACGGCACCGCCGATGCGCGCAGCGATGTCTACGCCGCCGGTGTGCTGATGTTCGAGCTGCTGACAGGCAACGCGCCGTTCACCGGTGACTCGCCGTTGTCGGTCGCCTATCGGCACGTGAACGAGGACGTGCCCGCGCCGTCCTCGCTGTACACGGGCGTTCCGAGCGAGCTCGACGCGATCGTCCTCGCCGCCACGGCGCGCGATCCCGACCAGCGTCCGGACGATGCGCGCGCACTGCACGCATCGTTGCTGCGGGTGCGCGACCAGCTCGGGCTGCATGCCGCAGTCCCCGCGCCTGAGCCGTCGTACTCGCCGGGCACGGACACCCTCGTCGTCGAGCGCCCGGACAGCACGCCGGTCACTGCCGCTGCTCCCCCGTCGCCGCCGCCGCCGGCCGAACCGGCCCGGAAGCGTCGTCGTCGCCGCTGGCCCTACGCCGTCGCGGTGCTCGTCGTCGCTGCCGTCGCCGCGGCGTTCGGCGGGTGGTACCTCGCCGCCGGCCGCTACACCAGCACACCCAACGTGATCGGGCTGACCAAGCCCGCGGCCGAGGCCAAGATCAAGGCGGCGGGCCTCAAGGCGAAGTGGCTGCCCTCGGTCTACAACGACACGATCGCCGCGCACCTGGTCGCGACCGAAAGCCCGTCGCCGAGGCACGACCTCCGCAGCGGCGGCACCGTGTCCCTCGCGCTGTCGCTGGGGCGCGACCACGTCCCCGACGTACGCGGTGAAACGGTGAGCAGCGCAACCGCCGCCTTGCAGCGGGCGCAGCTCACCGTCGGCGCGACCAACCACCAATACTCGGCGACGGTCAAGAAGAACCACGTCATCAGCACCGACCCGAAGCCCGGCGCCGCGGTCAGCCCGAAGACCGCGGTCACGCTGGTCGTCAGCCAGGGCCCGTCGCCCGTCACCGTGCCGGACGTCACCGGCAAACCGGTCGACCAGGCGACGTCGATCCTGCAGGCGGTCGGTCTGCAGGTGACGACCACCCAGCAGTACGACGACAAGATCCCGGCCGGCAAGGTGATCACGACCAACCCGCCACCCGGAAGCTCCGCGCATGTCGGCGACTCGGTCAACCTCGTCGTGTCCAAGGGACCGCAGACGTTCCCGGTGCCGGACGTGGTCGGCGAGAAGCTGAAGGACGCGGAGAAGACGCTCACCGACGCCGGTTTCGGGTTCACGGTGAGCAACTTCCCGGGTGGTCCGGACCGGGTCCTCAGCCAGAGCCCGGGCGGCGGCAGCAAGGCCAAGAAGGGCACCGTCGTTCAGCTTTACGTCTTCTAGGTCGAGACTCTCTCCTGTGCCGCCGCGAAAGCCTTCCCTGATTGGTGCGCACGTCTTCGTTGGTGGTGGACTGACATCGGTCGGGCTGCCCTACGCCGAGAAGATCGGCGCCGAGGCCGTGCAGGTGTTCGTGTCGAACCCGCGCGGCTGGTCACCCTCCGCCGGTGACCCGGCGCAGGATGCGGCGTTCGGGCAGAAGTGCCGGGCGCAGAGCGTGCCGGTGTTCGTGCATTCGCCGTACCTGTGCAACTTCGCGTCCCCGACCGACGCGACGCGCGACAAGACCGCAGCAGCGGTGCGGCACTCGCTTGCCCGCGGTCGGCGGATCGGTGCGCAGGGTGTCGTCGTGCACGCCGGGTCCGTGGTCGACGCTACGCAGCGCGACATCGGCGTGAAGTTGGTGCGTGAGCAGTTGCTGCCGATCCTCGACGATCTCGACGCCGGCGACCCGATGGTGCTCGTCGAGCCGACGGCGGGCGGCGGCCAGCCGATCGCGGCGAAGGTCGGCGACCTTGCGCCACTGTTCGACGCGCTCGAGCAGCATCCGCGGCTCGGTGTTTGTCTCGACACGTGTCACGCGTTCGCGGCTGGGCACGACCTCGCCGCGCCCGGTGGCGTGCGTTCCACGCTCAACGCGTTGGTGCGCGCGGTCGGCCGCGGGCGGCTGAAGCTCGTGCACGCCAACGACTCGAAGGACCCGGTCGGCTCCGGGCGCGACCGGCACACCAACATCGGGGCCGGTGTTATCGGCGCCGAACCGTTTGCCGAGTTGTTCCGCCACCCGGCGATGCGCGGCGTACCCGTCGTCGTGGAGACACCGGGTGACCTCGATGCGCATCGTCGCGACCTGCAAGTGCTGAAGGCGCTGCGCGACGGCTGACCGCTCCTTCGTCGCGCTCTAACTGCTGCCGAGGAGGCGGGCGAGCGCGTTGCGCGCCTCGGCCGACTTGCTGGCGTAGTCGGCCAGTGCGGTCGCGAGCAGGCGGATCCACTCGTCGATGTCGACCTCGCGACTGGAAATCGTGACGCCGCGCACTTGCTGCTTGACCGCCGCGACCGGCGGGTGGCCGGGTCGCTGCTGCAGGCCGAGCTCCCGGTCGCCCAGAGTCAAGGTGATCTCCCGGACCGAGCCCTCGCGGCCGGCGAGCCGATCGGCGAGCGATCGGTCGCGTTCGACGGTGACGAACCCGGCCGGCAGCGCCTCCGCGAGCGCGTTGGTCAACACCCGCGCGTAGACGGTCAGGTCAGCGGTGTCGGCGCGCAGCGCCGCTGCCAGCGCGTCGATGTCGTCGGGTTCGCCAGTGGGCATCAGCGGTCAGTCAGCGGAAGCACGAGCTGCGGCCGGTCGATGACGTGGTCGTCGCGCAGGGCTCGGACGGCCGTGCCGATCGCGAAGAACTCCGTGGTGTGCCCGCCCCACTTGTGCGGCAGCGACAACAGCTGTACGCCGACGATCCCTTCGGCTTGCAGTTGCTCGGCCTCGGCCTGCATCCGTGACATGGCCAGCTCGCGTGCGTCGTACAAGGCTTCGGTGAACTGCGGGATCTCGGTGTTCTGCCCGATGTTGCCCATCGCCTGCCAGAACCGTTGGTGCGCAATGTGGTAGACGCAGGAGCCCATCACCATGCCGAGCGGTGCGTAGCCGGCCTGGACGAGCGTCCAGAAGTCCTGGCCGGAGAGGTCGGAGGTGAACGGCTTGCCGGTGTTGTTGCGCCAGCCCGAGCCGGTCGGTGGTGGAGCGTCTGCGGCGACGGCGGTGCCGACCGCGACGAACTCGGCGAGGTCGTTGCCGAACTCCTTGAACTCGATGTCGAGACGCACCCCGACGACGCCGTCGGCGCCGAGCACGTCGGCTTCGGCTTCCATCCGGGTCATCGCGAGCTCGCGGGCGTGGTACATCGCCTGGGTCAGCGTGGTCAGTTCTTGGTTCTTGTTCCAGCGCCCCATCTGGAAGCCGACGTGGTAGATCGACGAACCGAGGACGAGACCGAGTGGCCGGAAGCCGGCCTCGCGGACGAGCAGGAACTCGTTCACCGACAGGTCGCTGGTGAACAGCGACGTCGCCTGGCCGGGCCGCATCTCGGCCAGCCGGCGCATGGCGTCCTCGGGCAGGCCGAGCTCGCGCGGATCGGCGGTGGTCATGGGCGGCTCCTGGACGGCAGTGATCTCGATGACAGTGTTCGTAGCGGCATGACGGTGAGCGTGTCGGTCGGCGCAGCGGCGTCGCGATGGAAGCGCGCGACCGAGGTGCCGGTGACGGTCGATGTGGCGACGTGGTCGCGGTGGCCGTCGCTGGGCTCGACCTCGGAGATGTGCAGCGTCATGTTCGAGACGATCGCGGCGTCGCCGCCGATGCGGGCCGCGCGGGCGGCGAACTGCTCACGTGCGTCGGCCCGCGTGTGCGTGACGAGTTCGGTGTAGCCCGAGACCTCGGTGTTGGTGTTCGACCAGGGCCGAGCCTGCATCCGTGTGTAGTAGTCGTCGTGCCGGACGCCGACCGAGATGCCGATGACCAGGCCGGCCGGCACCCAGCCGCCGTGCAGCAGCTTGGCGACGTCCGGGCCGTCGAGGTCGGTCGCGAACAGGTGCGCCGGCCGCGCCGTTGACCGGGCCCGTACGGCGGTGCCGATCGCGACGAACTCGCGGTTGCCCGCCTCGTCCAGCCGCTGCTGCGTCCACCCGATCCCGAGCGCACCGTCGCCGCCGAGCGCCTGCGTCTCCAGCAGCAGCCGGTGCAGCGCGTGCTCGTAGCCGTAGTAGAGGGCGTTGACGTACGGCGCATAGCCGCCGTAGCCGCCACCGCCGCCGGAGGTCTGGGTCTGGGCGTAGCCGTATTGCACGCCGCCCCATGCGCCGTACATGCCGCAGCCCATCCCGCCCCAGCCGATGTGCTCGACCACACAGCCCATGACCTCGCCGACGGGTTCGAGGCCGAGTTCGGCGATCGCGGCGGCGGCGGACGCGGACAGCAGCGAGGTGCGCACGCCCCCGTGTTGCGCTCGCTCGACCCTGGCCTGGGCAGCAGGCGGCAGGCCTCGCGCATCCCATTGCGACATCGCGCCCGACGCTATCGCGAGATCTGGCCTCTTACGTGTCGAGCAGGTGGCGTAACCAGCGCTGCGGCGCGTCGAGGTAGCTGCGCCAGTTGTGCACGAGCTGCAGGTCGTCGTACGTCGTCTGCCGCAGCCCCCACTCGCCGACCTCGAGCAGCGTGGCGTCCGGTAGGGACGCGAGCAGTGGCGAGTGGGTGGCGACGATCACCTGCGACCCTTCCTTGCGCATCTGGTCGAGCAGCGCGATCAGGCTGAGGCACGACTGGAACGACAGCGCTGCCTCCGGCTCGTCGAGGAAGTAGACGCCGAGGTCGGTGAATCGGTGGCGGAGCACAGCCAGGAACGACTCGCCGTGCGAGCGTTCGTTGAGCGCCTCGCCACCCCAGGCTCTTCTTTGGGTCGGGTCGGCGTCGACGCGGGCGAAGTAGGAGTGCATCGCCTCGGCGCGCAGGAAGAAGCCTGCGGGCGAGGCCATGCGATGTGTCCTCGCCTTGAGGCAGGTGGCCAGCGGTGAGTCCTCGGCGCTCCCGGTCACGCCGGTGAGGCTGGTGAAGGGCGAGAGCGCACCGGTGCGCGGGTAGACGGCGGCAAGGGCCTCGACGAGGGTCGACTTGCCGCTGCCGTTCTCCCCCACGACGATGGTGACGCCGGGGGGAATGTCGAGCCCGCCGTTGTTGATCAGCTGCTCGACGACGGGCATGGTGAACGGCCATCGATCCGGCCGGTACGCCGGGCCGGGTCGCCAGTCGACCCGCTCGAACTGCCGTGGCTGCATGTCGCGATTGTCTCTATCGTTGGCGCGGTGACCGTGCCTGCGCTGCGCTTCAACATCCGGGTGCCTCTTCGTGACGGCGTGACGCTGTCGGCCGACCTGACCTTCCCCTCTGAACTGCCCGCGCCCGCGGTGGTGATCCGCACTCCCTACGGCAAGTCCGGCGAGATGCAGTCCAAGCGCGCGGCGGCATTCGCGAAGGCGGGCTTCGTCGCCGTCCTGGTGGACGTGCGCGGGCGCGGTGACTCCGACGGCGAGTGGTCGCCGTACCGGAATGACGGCGTCGACGGCTACGACGTCATCGAGTGGGCCGCGGCACAGGACTGGTGCACGGGCGCCGTCGCGACGCACGGCGCGAGCTATGGCGGCCGGATCCAGTGGTTGACCGCGCTGGAGAAGCCGCCGTCGCTTCGCGCCATGGTGTGCGTGGTCGCGCCCAGTGATCCGTTCGTCGAGGACCCGTCCGGTGTGCCGGGACCGATGCATCTCAACTGGTTCCGGCTCGTCGACGCGCGGGTGCCGCAGTATCGCGACATCCTCGACTGGATGAGCGTCTACCGGCACCGGCCCTTAGTGACGATGGACGAAGCCGCCGGCTTCGTCTCGCCGCACTGGCGCGAGCAGCTGGAGCACCAGACGCTCGACGAGTGGTACGAGCCGATGCGCTACCAGCACCGCATCGGTGAGATCGACGTGCCGGTGCTGCACGTGTCCGGGTGGTACGACGACGAGGAGATCGGCACGCCGCTCAACTTCTCTCTGTTGTCGCGGGCCGGTCGTGGCGAGCAGCGGCTGTTGATGGGACCGTGGGGTCACGCGGTGAACTCGACGCGGACCCTTGGCGAAGTCGACTTCGGGCCGTCGGCGCTGATCGACCTGGATGCGTATGTCTTTACGTTCCTCGACGAGCACCTTCGCGGGACGTCGCCGTCGTCGCCGCAGGCGCCGGTTCGGATCTTCGTGATGGGCGCTGGTGCGAGCGAGTGGCGTGACGAATCCTCGTGGCCGCCGGCGTCAGCTGCGTCGTACGTCTGGAATCTGTCGAGCGGCGGCCGGGCGAACAGCCGTTTCGGTGACGGGCGGCTTGTTGCTGAGTCCGCGGTCGAGGGCGAGCCGTTCGACGAGTGGACACACGACCCGTCGCGGCCGGTGCCGTTCATCACCGATGCGAGCAGTGCGCAGATCGGTGGGCCGGACGACTACTCGGGTGTCGAGACTCGTGGCGACGTGCTGGTCTATACGACTTCGCCGCTGGACGCGCCGCTCGAGCTGATCGGGCCGGTGCGGCTGCGCGCGTTTGTGTCGACGACGGCCGCGGACACGGACGTGATGGCGAAGCTGCTCGACGTGCACCCGAACGGTTTCGTGCAGCGGTTGTGCGACGGGATGGTGCGGCTGCGCTACCGGTCCGGCATGTCGTCGGTCTCGCTGCCTGAGCCTGGCGAGGTCTACGAGATCGAGGTCGTCATGTGGGACACCTGCGTGCGGATCGACGCCGGCCACTGCATCCGGCTCGAGGTGGCGTCGTCGGCGTTCCCGAAGTACGCCGTCAACCTCGGCACCGGCGGGGACTTGGCGACCGAGACGGAGTGTGTGGTGGCGACGAACCGGATCTGGCACACCCCGGACCGCCCGTCTCAGCTTTTGATCAACTAGGCCAGTCGCCGCGCGTTTATCCACCGTTCAGGGGATCGGACCCGGCACTGACGCCCGATGCCGGGAGGCGGGGTCCGGCCCTGACCATGGTCACGTTGGGGTTGCAGGGAGACGTGCGTGCCCGGGCTGACACGGGGAGGATCCGCGTTGACGGTGGTCGTTGCGCCGCTTAGGGCCTCCCGGCGTGAGACCGTGATGCGCGTGAACGCGTTTGCTCGGAGCGCGCGGCAGGCCGTCGTGCGCGGTCGCGCGATGAGCCCGCTCGCAATGACCCTCTGTGCTGCGCTAATCGGCATCATCGCGACGGTCGTCGTTGCGTTCGTCCCCGGCGCGTACTTCGCCTATCGGAGCTTGCGCGGCCATCTCGCCCTGGAGACGTTCGACGGTTGCGCCGCCGCGGCAGTCACGCTGCTCTTCTTCGGGCGTTACCAGCGCACCAAAGCGGTGACGGCGAGGCGGATGATGTTCGCCTTTCTCCTATTGACGCTGACAAGTGCCTATTTGGTCGTCTTGTCCGTGCGTACCAACATGCCTGATGCGACCGCCGCGACGTGGTTCCCGCTCGCGACCCGACTGGTCGCGGCCACCCTGGTCGCGCTCGCCGCAGTCGCCGCGCCCAGCCGCGTGCACAACGCGCCGGGCACGAAACGTGCTGTCCTCTGGGTCACGGTGGCCTTTGCCGGGCTCGCCCTTGCCGCGGTGCTTGTGCCCAACGACCTCCCGCAGCCACTCGACGCCACCATCAGTCCGGAGCTGTCGGGCCGGCCGTTGTTCGTGGGCAACACCGCGATCGAGGCCGCCCAACTAGCGCACGCAGCGCTTTACGCCGTGGCGGCTGTCGCGTTCACAGCCCACGCCGCCCGCACGCGCGACGCCATGACGCGATGGCTCGGTGTCGGCTGCACGCTGGCGGCCATCGCGCGCGTCAATTACTTCCTCTTCCCGTCGCTCTACTCGGAGTGGCTCTACACCGGGGACTTCCTGCGCACCGGTTTCTACCTGGCTCTGATCGTGGGGGGCATCCGCGAGCTGCAGGGCTATTGGTCGACGCAGGCCGAGGCCGCCGTTTTCGCCGAGCGTCGGCGGCTGGCGCGCGACCTGCACGATGGTGCCGTCCAGGAGCTCGGTTACATCCGCGCGCTGTCGCGCGGACTCGTCCGCGAGACTGAGGGACTGCCCAGCGCGGAACGGATCGCCGCCGCCGCCGACCGGGCGCTGGCCGAGGCGCGACATGCGATCGAGGCGCTGTCGCTGCCGCTCGACGAGCCCCTGGGGGACCTCGTGAGGCGCGCGGCCGGTGAGATCGCGGACAGATACGACGTGGACGTCACCGTCGACGCGGCGGACGACGTGGTGGCGGAGCGCACACAACGCGAAGCGCTCGTGCGCATCGTGCGCGAGGCCATCTCCAACGCAGCACGGCACGGCGGGGCGACGCACGTCGACATCCAGGTGCGCGACGGGTGCCTGGAGATCAGCGACAACGGAACCGGCTTCGACCTGAACCACAACGGCTCGGGCGGCTTCGGGCTCATCAGCATGCGTGACCGAGCCGATGCAATGCGAGGAAACCTCGATATCCACTCAACGCCTGACGGGGGGACGACAGTGAAGGTGGCGTGGCGTGGCAGCCGCTAAGGAGAAGCGCACCAGGGTCCTGATCGCAGACGACCATGCCTACACGAGGGCAGGGATCAGGCTCGCGCTCGAGGACGACGGATTCGAAGTGTGCGCCGAGGCTGCCACCGGCCGCCGCGCCCTCGAGGAGGCCTTGCAAGCGAAGCCTGACATTGCCCTGCTCGACGTGCACATGCCGGACGGCACCGGCGTCTGGGCAGCGTACGAGATCACCGAGGCAATGCCCTCGACGACGGTCGTCATGCTCACCTACTCACGTGAGGATGACGATCTCTTCACTTCGTTGCGAGCCGGTGCCTCGGGCTACCTGCTCAAGGACATGGACCCGGACCGGCTCGGCACATCTCTGCGCAGCGTCATGGCCGGCGAGGCCGTCTTCCCGCGGTCGCTGATGACCAAGGTCGTCGACCAGTTCTCGACTGCGCGCGGCAACGCGAAGGCCGGCGAACACCACACGATGCTGACCGCCCGAGAGGCCGAGGTCGCCGACCTGCTCGTCTCCGGCTCGTCGACGGAGGACATCGCAGAGCAGCTGTCGATGTCGGCGGTGACAGCACGTGTGCACATCTCCAACATCGTCAAGAAGCTGCGCGTCGCCAACCGCGACGAGGCGGTCGAACTGCTCAGCACGAGCCGCCACCGCGACTGACATCGGGCTACTGCACCAACGCGATGCGGACCGAATCGCCGGGCTGAGGATCGCCCGTTGATGGCGTTCCACCAAGCGGGTCGGTAGCCGGTCCGATGAACTTGCCGCAGATGGTGTCCTGCTTGACGCCGGGCGTCTGGTCGCAATCACCGGTCGCGTCCGAGGAGCGCTGGGTTCCTGGTGTCAGGTAGAAGAGACCCATCGTGATGCAGTGCAGAAGTGCTGGGACGCTGCCGGAGGGATTCGAACCGTAGTCGCAGATCGGTAGCGCCATGGCGCAACCCTGGAAACCGACAGATGTGCCGCCGAAGTCAGCCGGGTTGCACGCCGGAAAGCCGGCGAAGGTGGCCAGGGTTGGACCCACCACCGCGCCGTTTGTGATCGACAGGGAGGCACCGGACGGGGGGTTCTGGGGAAGACTGATCGGTTGTGCGCACTTGTTCGTCGGATCGGTCGCCGGCTGGTACATCCCGCAGATCAGGCCATTGAAGTTCTGCGAATTGAACTGGCAGTCACTGACGTTGCTACTGCCGCCACCATTTGACCAGACGCTGTAGTTGACGCCCTCGGCCGCGACGTTGAGCTTGTAGTAGTACTGCTGCGGGTTGCTGTTCGGAACCGGGCTGCTTGGGTCTGCGACCAAGAGCGGCGTCATGGCCGGGTCGATTTTCTGCTTGTTGGTGTAGGCGTTCGCGCAGACGGCGAACGTGGCAAGTCCAAGACCCGGAGGGTTGACCACCTTCTGGACGGTCGCGGTCGCGGTCGCCCCTGCGCTGGTCGACGAGTTGCCGCCACCGAACATCGCACCAGCCAGGAAAGTCTTGACGGTGTGAAAGGCGTGCACGCGAACGGCGTTGTAGGACGTGACGTCGCCGGTCCAATTGGCACAAGGCGTCTGCGGCGATGGTTGCACTGACGCGACACCGCCTGAGTAGCTGACGTCAACAACCGTGCAGGAGTAGTTGGAACTCGACGTATCAGCCCCATTGGCCTTGGCTACCTGCTGAACCTTGGCGTCCAAGTCGGATCCGAAGCCGCTCATGATCATCTTAAGACGGACGAGGTTCATCTCCTGTGCCCCGGCCTGGGCGGCGGCATCGGCTGCGTTCTGCATCTGCCGTCGATTCGAGAAGGCGTTGCTCAGGTCGATCGAGACTGCAGAGACTGGGATGATCAGGAACACGATCAAAAGGGCGACGAGCACGGCGCTAATGCCGTCGTCCGCCCGCAACCGCGTCCGAAGTGCCTTCATCATGACGTCGGTACCCCCACAACCGTCCTTGTCGACGAACCGCTCACGGTGTCGGTGAAGCCGACGAATGTCAGCGGGTCCCGATGCCACTGGACCGTCACGGTCACGGTGTCAACATCGGGTTTACATGAAGAAGCAGTCGTTATCTGCGTGATCGGAGTGGCCAAGGTTTGACATGTCACGGTAACTGAGACGGAGCTCGCCAGGTTGCTCTCGATCTCCTTTGTAGCGGCTTCGTAAATGGGCCCCGACGTTTGCGCGCCGAGCACTGAGGGCGGATAGAGAATGGCGACTCGGGAGGCCTCACGCGCCGCCTGCGACGCTTCAGACTTCTGGAACATCCAAAGCCCGAAGTCAACTCCTCCTAGCGCGATGATGAAGATCACGAGGGCGATGAGCGAGAACTCAACGACCGTCGTTCCCGCGTCCCCGCGCCGGCGTGGCTTGACGCTCATCGGTCGATCCGAACCGTCTCGGAACCCGACACAGGCAGGTGGACCGGGACCCCGAAGAGACCGAGGAGGTGACCAGTCAGCAAGTTGTAGTCGGCGCTGACCTTGATTGTGACCGCATATGCCGTGATACAGGCTGTACCCGCCAAGGGGCTGCCACCGGAGTCGGTGAACGACTCCGCGACCGAGACGTTGCTGGGCGCAAGAACACCCACGTTCTGCAGCTCATTCGTGGCTCTGTAGGTGACGCCCGTCGAGCCAGTGAGGTCACACGGCTGAACCGTCGCGTATGCCGCGGCGTTGCTGGCCGCGTTGCGCAACATGATCTGCTCGCGAAAGGCGAGTCCGAGGTCGATGCCGCCGAACACCAAGGCGAGAAAGACCGGCAGCACGAGCGCCAGTTCGACGGCTGCAACGCCACGGTCGTCGTGACGCAAAACCCTTCGCCGCTGGGACATCATTGCTGCGTCATCGCTTCGTCGCTAGCAGTACATCGGTCGCGTTCTCGTCGACGACCGTCCACGCCGGATCATGACGAAGCATGTTGATTGCGTGCTGACGACCGGTGCGGGACAGCAGGACGACCTGGTATCGGTCGGCGAACCTGGTCGACGCGGGAGCGCCGTGCAGGAACTTCATATAGCCATTCAGCGCCGCGACGGGGTACTGCTCGAAGCGAATGTCGAAGGCGACGTGTCCGGCCATCTCAGGCCACATCCACAACATGGCCGTCGCGGTCGTCTCATCGGCGAGGACCGAGGCGCCCGGATGCGTCTGCAGTGCAGTTTCAACTGACGAGATCAACTCTTGAGAGACTCCTGTGTTTTCGTACCAACTCAGGGGCGCCATTAGCGTGACCGCCGCGCTGAGGCCGCCGGCGGCTGC